>OKUM01000849.1_pt1 | contig 16714 bp, 11 predicted proteins | sample 1606801 | NCBI WGS metagenome assembly OKUM01 (sample SAMEA3882546, study PRJEB24775) | human gut metagenome | biome: human-associated habitat; feature: intestine environment; material: feces | place: Netherlands | collected 2009/2010
GCGACCTGAAGGGCAAGCTGAACCGCTTTGAAAAGCTGCAGGGCCTGTACGATGATGCCGAGACCATGCTGGTGATGCTGGACGAGGAGTACGACCCCGATATGGTGCCCGAGGCAGAGGAAGCCGTGAACGCCGTGGGCAAGGCCGTGGACGAGCTGCAGCTGATGACCATGCTGAACGGTGAGTACGACCACAGCAACGCTATCCTGACCTTCCACGCCGGTACCGGCGGCACCGAGGCACAGGACTGGGCCGAGATGCTGTACCGCATGTACAACAAGTGGGCACAGGCACACGGCATGACCGTGGAGGTGCTGGATTATCAGGACGGCGACGAAGCCGGCATGAAGAGCGCTTCCATGATGGTCAAGGGCCCCAACGCCTACGGCCTGCTCAAGAGCGAGAACGGCGTGCACCGTCTGGTCCGCGTGTCTCCTTTTGATGCCAACGCCCGCCGCCAGACCAGCTTTGCCTCTCTGGAAGTGATGCCCGAACTGGACAACACCATTCAGGTGGACATCCGCCCCGAGGACATCGAGATGCAGGTGTTCCGCTCCTCCGGTGCCGGTGGCCAGCACATCAACAAGACCTCTTCCGCCGTCCGTCTGATCCACAAGCCCACCGGTGTCGTGGTCAGCTGCCAGACCCAGCGCAGCCAGTTCCAGAACCGTGACTACGCCATGGAAATGCTGAAGGCAAAGCTCTATCAGATCGCAAAGCAGCAGCACATGGACAAGATCGACGACATCAAGGGCGTGCAGAATGAGATCGCCTGGGGCCACCAGATCCGCAGCTATGTGTTCATGCCCTACACCATGGTCAAGGATCACCGCACCAACTACGAGACCGGCAATGTCGATGCTGTGATGGATGGTGATCTGGACGGCTTCATCTTTGCTTACCTCAAGGCCGCCAGCCGCGGGGAGCTGCAGGATACCTAAAATTTGTCATAAAATGTCAGAGGGACCTCGCCGTTGGGCGGGGTCCCTCTTTTGGTTACAGGTGCAGATATTTTCCGGTGATGCTGGCGGGATCGGCGGCCACCTGCTCCGGTGTGCCGCAGGCCACGATGCGTCCGCCGCTCTCGCCGCCGCCGGGGCCAAGGTCCACGAGATAGTCGGCGTTTCGGATCACATCCAGATCGTGCTCAATGACCACCACAGTGGCCCCGCTGTCAATGAGGCGCTGGAACACGCCCAGCAGGGTGCGCACGTCCAGCGGGTGCAGCCCGATGGTGGGCTCGTCGAATACAAACACGGTGTCGGCCTGCCCTTTGCCCATCTCGCTGGCGAGCTTGAGCCGCTGGGCCTCTCCGCCCGAAAGGCTGGGGGTGGCCTCGCCCAGAGTCAGGTAGCCCAGCCCCAGGCTGGAAAGGGTCTGCAGCCGGCTGGCCACCAGCTTGAGGTCGGCACAGGCGGCAAGGGCTTCGTCCACGCTCATCTCCATCAGGCGGGGCAGGCTCTCGGCCTGGGTGCCGTCCTTCCGGGTGCGGTAGAGGGCGGCGGCATCCTTCTGGTAGCGGGAGCCGCCGCAGTCCGGGCAGGTGATCTCCACATCCGGCAGGAACTGGATGTCCAGGCTGATGGTGCCGGTGCCGTCGCAGCCGGGACAGCGCAGGCGGCCCGTGTTGTAGGAAAAATCGCCCGCCTTGTAGCCCTTCTCCCTGGCAAGGGGAGAGCGGGCGTAGATCTTGCGCAGTTCATCGTGGACATTGGCGTAGGTGGCCACCGTGGACCGAACATTGATGCCGATGGGCGTTGCGTCAATGAGCTTGACCTGCGCAATGCCCGGTGCAGTGATGCTTTCCACATGGGCGGGCAGAGCTTCGCCCTTGGCGGCGGCCTCCAGCGCGGGGATCAGGCTTTCCAGCACCAGCGTGGTCTTGCCGGAACCGGACACGCCGGTCACCGCAATGAGCCGTCCCTTGGGCAGCCGGACTTCCAGCGGCTTGACGGTGTGGATGGCTCGGGTGCGCAGGGTGATGGTGCCCAGCGCAAAGAGCTCTGCCTCTGGGGTGCGGGTGCGGGCCGAGAGGGTGTGCAGGTCGGCAAGGAAGGGCCCGATGCGGGAGGCCGGGCTTTGGGTTACCTGCTCCACAGTGCCCTGTGTCAGGATGGTGCCGCCGTTTTCACCGGCACCGGGTCCCATCTCAATGAGCCAGTCGGCATCCCGCAGGATCTCAGTGTCGTGATCCACCAGCACGATGGAGTTGCCGTCCGCGATCAGGTCGTGCATCACGCCCCGCAGGCCCTCGATGTTGGAGGGGTGCAGGCCGATGGAGGGCTCGTCCAGCACATAGAGCACGCCGGTGGTGCGGTTGCGCACCGAGCGGGCCAGCTGCACCCGCTGGCGCTCCCCTGTGGAAAGGGTGGCGGCCTCCCGGTCAAGGGAGAGGTAGCCCAGCCCCAGATCCAGCAGGCGGACAGCGGTGGCCTGAAAGGACTCGCAGATGCTCTCAGCCATGGGGCGCATCTCCACGGGCAGGGAGGCGGGCACCCCCTCCACCCACTGCACCAGCGTGTCCAGCGTCATGCGGCAGGCATCGGCCAGCCCGATGCCCCGCAGCCGGGGAGCCCGGGCCGCGGCGTTCAGGCGGGAGCCGCCGCACGCGGGGCAGGGGCCCTGCTTCAGGAACCGCTCCACCCGCTTCATGCCCTTTTCATCCGTCACCTTGGCAAGAGCGTTCTCCACGGTATAAACGGCGTTGAAGTAGGTGAAATCCATTTCACCCGCCGCGCCGGTCTTGCTGTTCTGGTAGAGCAGGTGCACCTTTTTGGCGGGGCCGTGGAACACCATGTCGCGCTCTTCCGGGGTCAGCTCCCGGAAGGGGACGTTGGTGCGCACGCCCATCTTTTCGGCGATCTCCTTCATCAGCGACCACATCAGGGTCTGCCAGGGCAGCACCGCGCCCTCGTTGATGGAAAGGCTCTCGTCCGGCACCAGAGTGGATTCGTCCACCACCCGCACGATGCCGGTGCCCTCGCAGTCTGGGCAGGCTCCGGTGCTGTTAAAGGCGAACTGCTCCGCGCCCAGCACCGGCACCTGCGCGCCGCACCGGGGGCAGTAGAGCGGGATCTCGGCCGCAATGTTCAGGCTGGGCGGCACCATGCAGCCGCAGGCGGGGCAGGGGTAGTGGGACAGCCGGGAGAACATCAGGCGCAGGCTGTTCAAAAGCTCGGTCATGGTGCCAAAGGTGGAACGCATTCCGGGCACGCCGGGCCGCTGGTGGAGGGCCAGTGCGGCGGGAACATAGCGGATCTCGTCCACCTGCGCCTTTTCGGCCTGGGTCATCCGGCGGCGGGTGTAGGTGGAAAGGGCCTCCAGATAGCGGCGGGAACCCTCGGCGTAGAGGACCCCCAGCGCCAGCGAGGACTTGCCGGAACCGGACACGCCCGCAATGCCGACGATCTTGTGGAGCGGCACGTCTACGTCGATGTTTTTCAGGTTGTGCACCCGCGCGCCCCGCACCCGGATGGCGGCGGGGAGAGCGGAACTGGATTGGTGGTTCATCGTGTCTCCTTTCTCTGAATGGGGTCACAAAAGGCTCCCCCACAGGGGAGCCGGAAAGATCATAAACCGAGAGGATTGAACCGCTGGTGTTCGAGCTGGTCGATCACCGCCTGCGCTGCCGGTGCAATGGGGGCGGGCACTGCGGCGGGGCGGCTGAGGTAGTAGCCCTGCAGCAGATCCACGCCCAGACCAATGACGGTGCGCAGCTGGGCCTCGGTCTCAATGCCCTCGGCGATGAGTTGCATACTGCGGGCGTGGGCGTAAGCCACAATGTTGGAGACGATCTGCTGCTTATCGCGGTCGGTGTCGATCCCGCGCACAATGGAAATGTCGATCTTGATATACCGGGGCGAGAGCTCCAGCAGGTTCAGCTCGTTGCTGTAGCCGCTGCCGTAGTCATCCAGCGCAAAGGAGCCGGAGAAGCCCGGAATGTTCCGCTTCCGCTCCAGACATGCGCGGTCCAGATCCTCCTGTTCGGTGATCTCCACCACCAGCCGCTTAAGCAGCTCGGGGTAGCGCTGAGCATATTCCTCCACATCCTCAACCGTCAGGCTGACATTGGCGATGGAGTTGATGAAGAGCAGGGCATCGCTCTGGAGCAGGCCCTGTGCCTGCAGGCGCTGGAAAATCTCGCTGGAATGGAACACAGTGATCCGTTCGATCTCATACAGGCGGCCCGTCTCATGGGCCAGCTGCATGACCTGAGCGGGGGAGTGCAGGGTGGGCAGATCCACCCGCATGAGGGCCTCGTAGGCTGCGACCCGGCCGCTGCGGGCAGAGTAGATGGGCTGGAAGTGGTAGGACACCAGCTCCTCCTGCAGCAGGAGCTCAAAGTCCTGCTGGGTCTGGGCGGCGTATGCCTCCTGATGGTAGCTGCCGATATCAAAATCACACATGCGGCCCTTGTGGGAATGCTTGACCTGATACATGGCAAAGTCGGCATATTTTTTCAGGGTGAGCAGGTCGTGGCCGTCCGTGGGGTACCAGGCAATGCCGCCCGAGATGCTGATGTGCAACTGCTTGCCGTTGGGCAGGATGGACACGCTGCGCTGCAGGGCGGCACTCAGCAGCTCCAGCTGGGCGCGGAGCTGTGCCTGATCCTGATAGCCATAGAAGAAGATCAGGAATTCATCGCCCGAAAGGCGGGAGCAGATGGTGTTGGCGGGCGTATTGGCCGCAAAGCACTGGCCGGTCTGGCGGATGTACTGGTCGCCCCAGTCGTGGCCGTAGGTGTCGTTGATCTGCTTGAGGTTGTCCAGATCCATCATCAGCAGGGCGGCACAGCCCAGCTTTTCGGGCTGCTGGAACAGCGCTTCACAGGCGCGGTCAAAGGCACGGCGGCGGTACAGGCCGGTCAGGGTGTCGTAATCGCGCTCGTGCTCAATGCGCTGCTGCTCCAGCACCGTGGTGGTCATATCCTCAGCCAGACCCACCTCGGAGGCACTTTCGCCCAGGATATGGGTGATGCGCAGGGTGATGTAGTGGGTGCTGCCGTCGGGCTGTGGGATGGCAAAGACCTTGTTGTTGGCCGGGGACAGGCGGTAGAACCACCGCTGCTCCAGTGTGCCCATCAGGGCGCGGAAAGCCTTTGGCGTGAGCGGATCTGGCTGTTCCTGTGCAAGGCCCAGCATGGAGAAGAAGTTATCAGTCACATAAACGCTGTCATCGCGCAGCTCATAGCCGCCCAGCTCCGCACTGGCCAATTTCATAATGCGCAAAAAGCGGGTGGAGGAGTCCAGCACGTCTTTGCTCAGCTGGGTAAAGGCAGAGGAGAACTGATCCAGCTCCCTGATGCCGGTGGCGGACAGATGCGGGATGGCGGAGGAATCCGCTTCGGCAGCGGCTACCTCAGCCGAGAGCTTGGCAACGGGCCGGGCCAGCCGCCTGCTGATCAGCCAGCTGCAAACAAAGCCAACGGCCAGCGTGATCAGCATGATGAAGGAGAACAGCTGCTTCAGCCGCTGGGCGAAAGCAAAGAGCTGCACCGCGGGAACGGAGCCCACGAGAAGCCAGTGCTTGCCCGAGAAAGGGGCGTTCCGGCTGTAGAGGTTCAAGGGGGAGACCGAAGCAATGTAGAGAGCATTGCTGAAGAGGTAGCGGTGGGTATGGGCACTGTGGAGGCGCAGCGTAAGGCTTTCGTCCGCAGAACCCGGCTGCCCGTCGCAGTGGGAACGGAGCACCGGACGCAGCTGCAGTTCAGAGGCAGAGAGCTCCTCCGTATCGGTCACGGCAAGGAAATAGGTGCCGTTGTTCTGCAGCTCAGAGCAGGGCAGGTTCTCCCACAGGTAGTCGGCCAGCAGTTCCACGCCGATCACGCCGTAAACGGTGCCGTCCGGCAGGATCAGGGGCTGGCTGTAGGCAATGGCCTCGTGGGTGTCCCCGGGTACCAGATAGGATTGTGAGGTCCAGTGGCCATAATCGGAGGCGGCAAGGCTGGCTCCGTCTTTATAGGCGGCCTGGAAAGGGGGATAAAGGAAGCCGCGGTTTCCCAGTGCCCGGTAGCGGATGGCGGGGGACCAGCTGTTGTCCGTGGCAATGGAGAGGGACTGCACCAGCTGGGCCGGTGCCCGCACAAAGGTCAGGTCGGCGTTGCGCTGGGAGGGAGCGGCATCCGGGTCAAGATCCCGCAGGTAGATGGCGGGCATGAGGCTATCCTGCTTCCGCTTATCCAGATCATGGGTGTTCAGGATAAGGAACACGCCGGTCACCGACTTGATGCGCAGGGTGCTGATGAGCTCCGGCGCGGCGGCTTCCAGCAGGGGATAGGCCGCGTCGCTGCTGCTGTCCAGCGTGCTCAGGCTGATCTCTCCCTCGTCCAAAAGCTGCTGGGTCAGGCCATTGATGGTATCGGAAAGGCTGGTCAGCTCCTGTGCATCGTGGAAGATGGACTGAAGATACCGGCTGCGGTTGTCCACCTGCATGGCAAGGATATCCTCGGCGTTCTGGTTCAGCTGGGGGCCAAGCCGGGTGGCGTGGACGGCAAAGGTCAGCAGCAGGAACTCCACCGCCAGCACAGCCAGCAGGGAGAAAAGGATGGTGCCGAAGATAGAATGGCCCGTCTGAGGGGCCTTCTGGCTGTGCGGCTTGCGGTTCTGCATCTGAGAGTCTCTCCTTTTGTGGTTGTTCCAGGGGCATCTCAGCCCGCAAAGGCGCTGAGAGCGGCCAGAGTCTGGTCGTACCAGGCATCAAAATAGGCATCGGTCAGGAACTCGGCTTCGGCTTCCTCGGGGGTCTGCCCGGCAGCCAGCCGCTCCAGCACCGTGGCACGGTCGGCAGTGACACGGTCCTCCAGCGCGTACTGCAGGGTATTGCGGGCGCGCAGGGCATCCGGGAAGGCATGGGTGGTGTAGAGCTTGCTGCGATCGATGGCATCAATGGACAGGCTCAGCACTTTGTGGATACTCTCGGAGACCGTCAGACCGCTGTTCTCAAGGGCGGACATGCTGTTGGCGGCATAGGTCACGGGCATATAGCCGGACTGCACCGAGAACTGCAGGTTGTTTTCCGGCTGGGTGAACCATTTCAGGAAGGCAACGCAGGCGCTGATCTCGTCCTCGGTGCCCGGGATGACTACCATGCCGGCCCCCTGCTGGACGGCCACCGGCTCACAGCCTGCAAAGCTGGGGCAGGGCAGCGCGGCCATCTCGATGCCGTGGCTCTCGGTGTCGCTGGTCAGCACCTGGGTGGGGAAGAAGGAAGCACTGGAGGAGGAACCGACATAGGCCAGCAGGCTGCCGATCTTGATATCGTCGCTGCGGAACTTGCCGCTGGCACTGCACCAGCCCTTGATGTAGGGGACATAGTAGTTATCCCACAGCTTGCGGAGGGTCGGCTTGTCAAAGTGCAGGGTCATCACGCCGTTCTCGGCATCAAAGATGGTCGTACCCAGTTCCTGTGCGCCGCAGAGCAGGTAATTGGTCAGCGCGTCGCGGCCATACAGGGCCTTGCCGTCGTTGGGCGCAGCCGTCTGGGCATCGGTCCAGTCGTAGTATTTGTGTGCGGCCTCGTTCAGCCCCTCCACGGTGGAAAGATCCGCATAGGTCACGCCCGTGGCCTCGGCAAAGGGGACAAAATCGGTGACGTTCAGGTAGAGCAGCTCGGTGGACTTTGCTATGGGAAAGACCTTGAGCTCCCCGTTGTTCATCAGGTCACCCTCTTCGAGAAAACCGGCGATATAGGCGGACTTCTCTTTTTCGGTCAGGTAGGGGCTCAGGTCAACGGCAAGGCCCATCTGATCCAGCGTAAAGGCGGTGTCCGCGTAGGAGGAGACGATGTTGGGCAGCTTTTCGGCACCCACCTTGCCCTCGGCGGCGGCCAGCACGCTGGTCTCCAGGTCGTTCACGCTGCCCTGACTGGAGCTTTCGACCCGGATGTTTTTCTCTTTGCCCACGGTGGAGTTGAACTGCTCCACCAGCTGGTTGAAGCATTCCAGCTGATCGCCGTTGTAGTAGGTCCAGATCGTGATGGTGGTGGGCAGCTTGCTTCGGCCGCAGGCAGTGCCGCCCAGCGCCACGGCGGCGCACAGCAGCAGACTGACGGCAGAACGAAGGATTCGTTTCATTGACTTATCTCTCCCATTCCGACAAAACGGCTCACGGAAAAACGGCGCGTCCTGTCGTTTCTGAAATGATACCAGACGAAGACATTGTAACACTTTTTCGGGGCGGGGGCTACTGATTTTTGAAAAAACACCCGAAAGCAGACGAAAAAAGAAAGAATCTCTGGCCTGCGCTTCCATTTTTCGTAAAGTCCGGATATAATACAAGCATAAAATACAACAAAAAGAATGGGAGAGCTTATGGCACAGAAGAAGGATGAGGGCCTGAACGGCAATGAGAAGATCGAACAGGCAGTCTGCCAGTTACAGCAGGAGCCTACACAGGAGCAGCTGGCGCATACCCTGACCGTGATCCGGCGGAGGATGCGGGAAAACGGACAGGTCGTGGTGGCGGTGGAGCCGAATCCGGCCAATGAGCAGATGCAGCTGCGGGCCCTCCGCACGGCCGATGGGGCCAGCTGGTGGTATGCCTTTACCAGCTTTGAAGAGGAGATGAAGGGCGCGGAAGCGGTGCAGTCCACCTTTCTGGTGGAGCTTGAAAAGCTGTTGGATGCCGCACTGCAGGTGCCGGAGATCCAGGGCATCATCCTGAACCCCTGGAACCGCACCATCCAGCTGGACAAGACCCTGCTCCGGATCATCAAGGGATAAGCACGAAAGGGCCCGCCTGCCGCATTTTGGTGCGCGCAGACGGGCCCTTTTTATATGGTAAAGGAAGAAGGAGAATGGCAGATCAGGCAGCGTCGGTGCGGTCCTTCTTGAGCAGGCTCAGGATCACGGCACCCACCACGCTGCCAGCGGCCAGAGCCACGCAGTAGAGCAGGGCATGATCGACCACGGGGAACACGAAGATGCCGCCGTGGGGAGCGCGCAGGGCGCAGCCGAAGGTCATGGAGAGGGCACCGGCCAGCGCGGCACCGGCCACACAGCTGGGCAGGACGCGCAGCGGGTCGGCGGCGGCGTAGGGGATGGCACCCTCGGTGACGAAGCACAGGCCCATGACGTAGTTCACAATGCCGTTGCGGCGCTCGTCAGGGGTCCACTTCTTGGGGCAGAAGGTGGTGGAGAGGGCAATCGCGATGGGAGGAACCATGCCGCCCACCATGACAGCAGCCATGACCTCGTAGTTGCCGGAGGCCAGCGCGGCAGTGCCAAAGACGTAGGCAGCTTTGTTGAAGGGGCCGCCCATGTCAATGCTCATCATACCGGCAACGATGGCACCCAGCAGGACTTTGGAGGTGCCGCCCATGGCGTTGAGGCAGTTGGTCATGGCGGTGTTGATCATGCCCATGACCGGGTTGATGCCGCACATCACGGCACCGATGATGAGGATGCCGCCCAGCGGGTAGATCAGCATGGGGCGGATGCCGTTCAGGCTGGCGGGGAGCTTTTCGGTGATCTTCTTCAGGAACTCGACCACATAACCGGCCACGAAACCGGCCAGCAGAGCGGCCAGGAAGCCGCCGGAGATGCCGGTGGTCTCACCGTTGGCAAGGCCTGCAAAGTTGGTGCCGTTCATGGCCAGCACGCCGCCCGCAAAGCCCACGGCCAGGCCGGGACGGTCGGCGATGGACATGGCGATGAAGCCTGCCAGAATGGGAAGCATGTAGCCAAAGGCGGCGCTGCCCACCGTCTTGAAGAAGGCGGCGATGGGGGTGTTCATGCCGAAGTTGGAGGGGTCGATGGTGTAATCGTCCAGCAGGAAGGCCAGCGCGATCATAATGCCGCCGCCCACCACAAAGGGCAGCATGTGAGACACGCCGTTCATCAGGTCTTTGTACACCTTGCGGCCAAAGCTGTCGCCGGAGGTCTCCTCTTCGGCGGCGGCAGCACCGCCCTTGGCATGGTAAACGGGAACTTCACCGTGGGCCACCTTTTTCAGCAGCTCCTCGGGCTTGTGGATGCCGTCATCCACCCGGGCAAACAGCACGGGCTTGCCGTCAAAGCGGGCGGTCTCCACATTCTTGTCTGCAGCCACGATGATGCCGTCACAGGCTGCGATCTCAGTGCGGGTCAGCACGTTCTTGGCACCATCGGAGCCGTTGGTCTCCACCTTGGTGGGCAGGCCCAGCTTGTCACCGGCCTTGGCCAGCGCCTCGGCGGCCATGTAGGTGTGGGCAATGCCGTTGGGACAGGCGGTCACGGCCAGAATGCGGTAGCCGCTCTGGGGGATGGCCTGCTGGGTGAAGCTCTCCTCACCGAACTGGGCCTCCTCCTGTGCGTCGATGAGGGCAAGGAATTCGGCGGGGGTCCTGGCGGCCTTCAGCTTTTCCACAAAGTCCTCGTTCATCAGCATCTGCATCATGCGGGCCAGCATATCCACATGCAGGCTGCCGTTTTCGGGGGCTGCAATGGCAAAGAGTAGGTCGGTCTTGCCGTCATCTTCGGCGTTGTACTGCACCGGGGTGCTCAGACGCAGGGCGGCCAGGCTGGGCCGGGTGACCACATTCGTCTTGGCGTGGGGAACGGTGATGCCGTTGTCCACATAAGTGGAGGCCTCATCCTCCCGGGCGTAGAGCGCTTTCTTGTAGGCTTCTGTGTCGGTGATATTGCCGTGGGTGGCCTGCAGTTCCACCAGCCGGGAGAGGATCTCGTCCCGGTTGGATGCCGCAGAATCCAGCTCGATGGACTTTGCGGTGAATAATTCCGTAATGCGCATAAGGGTTCTCCTCTCTTATGATTTGGCAGGCTTGCCCTCTCAGTCAAAGCCTGATGGCTTTGACAGCTCCCCCAAAGGGGGAGCCAACGCATCTCCAAGGTCAGCAGAAGTTGAATCTGGGAGAGGTGGCATTGCGTCAGCAATGACGGAGAGGGTGAGCTGCCTTAAATTTGACCAAACAATTCTTCGATCTTTTCTTTCGTTGCCAGCCCAAGGCTGAACGCGGTGGCACTGCCGCAGGCGGTGCCCAGCCGGAGGGCCTGCTCATAGCTGCCGCTTTGCAGATAGCCTGCCACAAAACCGGCCACCATGCTGTCGCCTGCGCCTACGCTGTTCACGACCTTGCCCCTGGGGCAGCCGATGCGGTGCACCTCGCCGTGCTCATCCACCAGCAGGGCACCGTTCCCGGCCATGCTCACCAGCACGTTCCGGGCACCCTTTTCCTGCAGGACGCGGGCGGCGGCGGTGATCTCTGCGTCCGTTTTCAGCTCCCGGCCCACGATCTCGCCCAGCTCGTGATTGTTGGGCTTGATCAGGAAGGGGTGATAGGGGAGGACGTTGACCAGCAGATCCTGGGTGGCATCCACCACGGCCCGCACGCCGTGGCCCTCCAGCCCTGCCAGCAGCCGCTCGTAGGTGCTCTGGGAAAGGCTCTTGGGGATGCTGCCTGCCAGAACGAGGATGTCGTCAGGCTGCAGGGTGTCCAGCTGGGCTTCCAGCTGCTGCATGGCACTTTCCGGGATGCTGGGGCCTGCGCCGTTCAGCTCGGTCTCGGTGCCCGCCTTGATCTTGACGTTGATGCGGGTCATGCCCTCGGCCAGATGGATGAAATCGGTCCGGAGCCCCTGCGCGGCCAGATCACGCTCCAGCCAGGCACCGGTCTCACCGGCCACAAAGCCCAGAGCCACGCTCTCACAGCCCAGCTCCCGGAGCACGCCGGAAACATTGATGCCCTTGCCGCCCAGCACGCAGTCCTCCCCGGCGGCGCGGTTCACCTCGCCCACCTCAAGGGGCCTGTCGAGACGGACCACATAATCAATGGCAGGATTGAACGTTACAGTGTAGATCATACCTCGGTCTCCTTTATCAGAGTGTATTGCCGGTATTTGGGGTTGGGGCACCGGTTCGTCAGGATGGCACCGCTGTGCAGATCACAGATGGCGGCGGGGTAGACCTGCGCGAATTTGGTGTCGTCCACCAGGAACCACGTCTCCCGCGCCCGGCGGATGACCGCAGCCTTGACGGCGGCCTCCTCGGGGTCTGGGGTAGTGAAGCCGGAATTCAGCGCCACGCCGTTGGCCCCCATGAAGGCTTTGGCGAAATTGTACTGCTGGATGGCAGTCAGCGCAGCCGCCCCGATGATGGCCTCGGTCTGGGGCCGCAGCAGCCCGCCGGGCAGGAACACCCGGCAGCCCTTCTGAGCCAGCAGGCGGGCGTGGGCCACGCCGTTGGTCACATAGCTGGCGTTCAGGGCCGGGCCGCTCAGCGCCCGTGCCAGAGCCAGCGTGCTGGAGCCTGCATCCAGATAGATGAAATCCTCCGGCAGGATCAGTTCTGCTGCCGCCTGGGCGATGCTCTGTTTCTGACTGACGGCCAGCTCTTCCTTGGCGGCCATGGTGGGCTCGTCGGTGCGGAAGGGGCTGTCCGGCAGGGTGGCCCCGCCGTGCACCTTGTTCAGTTTGCCCTGCTTGTCCAGCTCGTTCAGGTCGCGCCGGATGGTGGATTCGCTTGCGTTCAACGCCTCGCACAACTCCTGCACGGTGGCGGTGCGCTGCCGCGCCAGCAGATCCAAAATCAGGCTGAATCGTTCTTCTGCCAGCATCGGGAACATTCCCCCTTGTTCGATTTATATGATTGATTTTGATTGACGTTGGCGGGTTATGACCGCCTTGCCCCCTTATTATAGCAAAATATCAGTCAAAATCAATCAGATTCCGCCAGGTTTGAGCGACAAAATATTGCTCTGTTTTTTGGGCAGGATGCATAAAGAGTGGGATACATTTGAAAAAACGCCCCCTTCGTGCTATAATTTTCCCATAAAACAGCTGGGAATCCATAGGATAAGCCCTGGCTGTCCGGCAACCGGAGGGAAGGCATATGAATAAACCGAAGATCATCTTTTTTGATGTGGATGGAACACTGGTGCCGCTGAAGGGTGCTGCCCGGCCCCGCACGCTGGAAGCCTTGCGGCGGCTGCACCAGAACGGCATCCGTCTCTGCATCGCCACCGGGCGGGCTCCTATGGAGGTGCCGAAGTTTGAGGGGGTGTCCTTTGATGCTTTCCTGACCTACAACGGCTCCTACTGCTTCACTCCAGAGCAGGATATTTTCAAGAACACCATCCCTACGGAGGAGGTTGCTACCCTCATCCGGAACGCAGCGGCGTTGGGACGGCCCGTTGCCCTGGCCAACACGACCCGGCTGGCGGCCAACGGCTCCGAACCGGATCTGGAAGAGTATTTTGCCATCGGCGGCGTGGAGTTGAAGATCGCTGAGGATTTTGAGGAGATGGCAAAGGGAGAAATTTTCCAGGTGCTCATGGGTGGCCGGGAAGAGGAGTACCCAGCTATTTTGAAGGACGTACCCCATGCAAAGATCGCGGCGTGGTGGAATCGGGCTGTGGACATCATTCCGGCCAGCGGCGGCAAGGGGATTGCCGTGGAAAAGGTGTTGGAGTTCTATGGCATCTCCAAAGCCGATAGCATGGCGTTCGGAGATGGCAACAATGATTTGGAGATGTTTGGGGCTGTGGGCACCGGTGTGGCTATGGGCAATGCCTCTGAGAAGCTGAAGGCTGCTGCTGCCGCACACTGCCGTACCGTGATGGAGGATGGCATCTATTGGTACTGTCTGGAACAGGGCCTCATAACGACTTAAAAATATAGAGATGCGCAAAAAAAAAGCAGGTGCACCGTTCAGGTGCACCTGTTTTTTATGGAGAAGGGAAGTGTTCCTTACTTATTCTGGATGTACTCGTCCATGGCCTTGGCGGCTGCCTTACCGGCACCCATGGCCTTGATGACGGTGGCGGCACCGGTCACGGCATCGCCGCCGGCGTACACGCCCTCACGGCTGGTCTTGCCATCGTCGCCCTCGGTGACGATGCAGCCGTGCTTGTTGGTCTCCAGGCCGGGAGTGGTGGAGCGGATCAGGGGGTTGGGGCTGGTGCCCAGGCTCATGATCACGGTATCCACGTCCAGCTCAAACTCGCTGCCCTTCTTTTCAATGGGACGGCGGCGGCCGGAAGCATCGGGCTCACCCAGCTCCATCTCAATGCAGGTGATGGACTTGACGAAGCCCTCGTCGTTGGCGTGGATCTCCACGGGGTTGCACAGGGTCTTGAAGATGATGCCCTCTTCCTCGGCGTGCTCGACCTCCTCCTTACGGGCAGGCAGCTCGGCCATGCCGCGGCGGTAGACGATGTAGACATTCTCGGCACCCAGACGCTTGGCGCAGCGGGCAGCGTCCATGGCGACGTTGCCGCCGCCGACAACGGCAACGGACTTGCTCTTCATGATGGGCGTGCGGGAATCCTCCTTGTACGCCTTCATCAAATTGACGCGGGTCAGGTACTCGTTGGCGGAGTAGACGCCGTTCAGGCTCTCGCCGGGGATGCCCATAAAGCGGGGCAGACCAGCACCGGACGCGACATAGACGGCCTCAAAGCCGTAGTCGTTCATCAGCTCGTCAATGGTCAGCACCTTGCCGATGACCATGTTGGTCTCGATGTCCACGCCCAGCTCCTTCAGGCCCTCGACCTCGTGCTGGACGATGTCCTTGGGCAGACGGAACTCGGGGATGCCGTACATCAACACGCCGCCCGCAACGTGCAGGGCTTCGTAGACGGTGACCTTGTAGCCCAGCTTGGCCAGGTCGCCCGCGACGGTCAGGCCGGACGGGCCCGCGCCGATGACAGCGACCTTGTGGCCGTTGGGCGCGGGGGCGGTGGGCTTGGTATGTACGTTGTTGCGGTACCAGTCGGCGACAAAGCGCTCCAAGCGGCCAATGCCGACGGCCTCGCCCTTGATGCCGCGGACGCACTTGCCTTCGCACTGGTGCTCCTGCGGGCAGACACGGCCACAGACGGCGGGCAGTGCGCTGGACTGGGCAATCACGTTGTAGGCGGCCTCAAAGTCGCCCTCGGCCACATGCTTGATGAAGCCGGGAATATCAATTTCAACGGGGCAGCCGCTGCGGCAGGGGTGGTTCTTGCACTGCAGGCAGCGCTTGGCCTCGTTCACGGCCATCTCCTCGGTGTAGCCGAGGGCGACCTCTTTAAAGTTTTTGTTGCGGACGTTCGGCTCCTGGCTGGGCATGGGGCACTTTTTCGGGTCCATGTTCGGCATAATTACTGCACCTCCTGCTTCAGCAAATTGCACTCGGCCTCGCGGGCGTGTGCCTCAAAGGGCTTGTACATCGTGCCGCGGTGCATAGCCTCGTCAAAATCGACCTCAAAGCCGTCAAAGTCGGGACCGTCCACGCAGGCAAACTTGGTCTGGCCGCCGACGGTCAGGCGGCAGCCACCGCACATACCGGTGCCGTCGACCATGATGGGGTTCATCGACACAACGGTCTTGACGTTGTGCGGTTTGGTCGTCTTGACGACGAATTTCATCATAATGAGCGGTCCAATCGTGATGACCTCATCAAAGTTCGCACCGTCCACAATGCGCTGCTCCAGCGGCGCGGTGACAACGCCCTTCTCGCCGTAGGAGCCGTCGTCGGTCATGATGATTAACTCATCGCAGCAGGCGCGGAACTCGTCCTCCAGAATGACAAGATCCTTGTTGCGGAAGCCGACAATGCCGGTGACCTTGGTGCCCTGCTCGTGCAGTGCCTGGGCAATGGGCAGCGCAATGGCGCAGCCCACGCCGCCGCCGACAACGCAGACGTTTTTCAGACCCTCGATCTCGGTGGCCTTGCCCAAGGGGCCGACGAAGTCGTGCACGGCCTCACCCTCTTTGAGGGAGTTGAGCTGCATGGTACCTGCGCCGACAACCTGGAAAATGATAGAAACGGTGCCGGCTTCGCGGTCAAATCCGGCGATGGTCAGGGGGATACGCTCGGAGTCCTCCTTTGCGCGGACAATGATAAACTGGCCGGCCTTTGCCTTTTTGGCAATGAGCGGCGCATGGATGCAAAGTTCGGTTACGGTGGGGTTCAGCTCCCGCCGTTTGATGATAGTAAACAAAGCGATCTCTCCTTCTCTTTGTTTTTATAAATATACATTTATATTGTAGCGTATTTTACGGGGAATGTAAAGAAGAAAGTTAAGGAAATGCGGGCGAGGAAACGGGAGAGATGAATTCCCCTACGGTTGGCGGAAAGTTCGCGGCCAAGGATGTAGGGGGCGGCGTCCCCGACGCCCCCGGAGGGGTCAAGCCCCCTCCCTACGATGCAAAGGATAAAAGGGGTGGTAATGGCAAGGCTGCGGGCCGGGCATGCCCGGCCCCTACGGGGTGGCGTGAATGAGTTGCGGGCGAAGGCCCGCCCCACGGAATGTGGTAAAGTGGGATGTAGGGCGGCCTGCCCCCAGGCCGCCGCGGACGTTTGCGGTAATGAGAAGCCCTGCGGATTGTGTTGTAGGGGGCGGCGTCCCCGTCGCCCGTGGAGGTGCGGGGTTGTGAGCGTGGGCCCACGGTTGAGCGGAGCGAAATCGGGGAGCGAACAATGTTTGCCCCTGCAGGGCAAACAACCGCATGAGCGGGCCAGCTTTGCTGGCTGACGGCGCTCGTTGTGCGCCGTCAAGCGGTCAAGACCCCTCCCTACGATGCAAAGGATAAAAGGGGTGGTAATGGCGAGGCTGCGGGCCGGGCATGCCCGGCCCCTACAGACTGCCGTAAACGGCTTGTGGACGAGAGGGGCGAGGGAGGGCGGCAGCCCGGCCCCTTTTCGCGTGCGGAGGTTGCCCGGGAATGGGCGGCCACGCACAGCCCGTCGGAATCCCCCAGTCCGCTAACGCGGCCAGCCCCCTTTGACAAGGGGGC
>OKUM01000852.1_pt1 | contig 16702 bp, 14 predicted proteins | sample 1606801 | NCBI WGS metagenome assembly OKUM01 (sample SAMEA3882546, study PRJEB24775) | human gut metagenome | biome: human-associated habitat; feature: intestine environment; material: feces | place: Netherlands | collected 2009/2010
GACCGTGCTGTCGTTGGCGAAAAGCACCGTGGAGACCAGCGCCTCGCCTGCCTCCTTCTTTTGCTGTACGAGCATGGAGTTGAAGCCGCCGATGGTGTCCGATTCCAGCCCGGACATAGAACCGCTGCGATCCAAAATAAAAACCAATTCCGTCATAAAAAAGCCCTCCTTCGTTTGTCTGTGCTCACATTGTAGCGCATCCGAAGGAGGGTTTGGTCGCCTGTGGAGCGACATTTATGTTACATTTTTACAGCTTTACAGTTTCCCCAGCCGCTCCAACCGGGACTCGATCGCGCCGGAGGTACGGCCAAAGTGCGTACAGAGGTCTTTCTTTTTCATACCGCCATCGAACAAGCGACATAGCTCATCGTCCAGTTCCTCCGTCCAAGGTTTTCCATTGTTTTCGGGCAGCGGTTTTTTCCGTCTGCGGGATAGTTCCTCCACGGCGCAGTGCAGCGCCCGCACGATCTCTCCTTTGTTGCACACGTGGTCATCCGGCAACACCTCCCCCGTCAAGGGGTCAACGCCGTCCGCCAAAACCGTCAGCAGTTCTTTTGCCCGTTGCACATCCATGATGTTTCACCTCTTCTTTATTTTTTTAGACGGCTCTCCCACTCGGCTTCTTTGAAGCCGACCAGCACGAAGTCATTGCCCACCAGCAGCGCGCGCCTGACCAGCATCCCGTCTGCTGCAAGGAGCTTCAGCATCTCGTCCTCGTTCATGGTGGGGAGCTTATCCTTCAACGCCATGGATTTATAGAGGAGGCCACTTGTGTTGAAGAATTTCTTGAGCGGCAGCCCGCTGCGCCGATGCCACGCAGACAGCTCCTCATAAGTGGGATTTTCCATTTTGATGTCTCGGAATGTATAAGAAATGCCGTTCTCGTCCAGCCACTTCTGCGCCTTCTGGCAGGTGGTGCATTTGGGGTAGCAGATAAAAGTCATGGTGTTACGCTCCTGTTCTATTCAATAATTTCATCACTTTGAGGATTCACCGGCTCATGCTCAAAATATTCCAACCAATCTTCGTAGCTGAGGCCCTCAATGCTGCAAATTACAACACAGCTCCAGCGGTCCTTAAGACTTTTCCCGTCAAATATTGGTGCATTGACCATCTCCTCCGCAGTTTTAAAATCGCACCCACCCATAATATCACAATAACCTACCCAGTACGGTCTGTCAAACTGCGGCAGGTATCCCAGATAATGCTCTTTCTCGTTGGTATCATCACTGAAATAAAAGCAAGTCTCGTCAATATTTACGCCGACAGTCAATTGGCGAAAAAAGAAATCCCAATCCATTTGATTATTCATTATTTTCACGCTCCCAACAAGCTCTGATCGAACGCGAACAGCGCCTCGTTGATCTTGAAAATGTCATAGTCCCGCTGCATGATGAAATACTCGATGATGACATCAAACTTGCTGCTGGGGCTGAGGGCGTAGCCCGCCCGGGCGATGAGGTCGCGGGTCTCCGGCAGGCTCAGCTCCAGCGCAATGGCGAAGGCCACCGCCGTGGGCTTGGAGGGCTTGTAGTCCGGGTTGTTGCGGATTTTCGAGAACAGCTTGCGGTCTACGTTGGCCTTCTTGTAGACCTCTGCGTCCTTTTTGCCGCTGCGGTCGATGAGCTTCAGCAGCGTCTCCGAAAATCCGGCGTCCAGATGCGCAAGCGCCTCGTCCAGCCCGCCCACCGCCATGGGCGCGTCCTCGTAGGCGGTCAGCATCCGGCTTTCAACGACGCCCATCCGGCGCATCCGCTCCCGGCGGGAATCGGTGTGGGCATCCACATAGTGGTCGTCGATGTAGGCAGCGATATCCGCGAACAGCTTGTTGCCGATCTGGTACGCCGCGCGGCTGAAAATGACGAGATACACCGTCATATCGTTTTCCGCGAGGAACTCGCTAATGGCGTCCACCGCCACGCGAAGCGCCTGATCCTTTGGATAACCAAAGATGCCGGAGGAGATCAGCGGAAAGGCGACCGTTTCGCAGCCGTGCTCTTTCGCCAGCGCAAGGCTCGTCCGGTAGCAGGAAACCAGCAGCTCCCGCTCACCGTGACTGCCACCGTTCCACACAGGGCCGACGGTGTGGATCACATATTGGCAGGGCAGCCGGTAAGCCTTGGTGATCTTGGCATCACCGGTCTTGCAGCCACCGAGCGTCCGGCACTCGGCCAGCAGCTCCGGTCCCGCCGCGCGATGGATACAGCCATCCACGCCGCCACCACCCAGCAGCGTTTCGTTCGCCGCATTGACGATAGCGTCCACCTTCATTTTTGTAATATCATTGCGAACAATTTCAAGAGGCATGGTTCTATCCCTCAATTTCTATCATTCAAAATCAAGCCGACGCGCTGTTGCTCTCCAGCTTTTCCACTTCGGACAGTTCTTCCCAATCCTCAAGATTCCCGCATCTGCGAAGGTAGTCGCGGCCACCATCCACGGCGCATGAACCGCAGCTGCAAAACTTGAAATCATGGACAGTTTTGCTTTCGATGATATCTCCGCATTTCTTACATCTGATTGCGTTCCTGATAATTCTCGGCATAATCATTCCCTCTTTAGCGCATTTTTGATTTTCTCTTTTTCCCCGCTGCCATCTGTACGGAGGCGCAGGAGCGGAACGGCGCACTTCTCCAGAATGGAGTTCTTCTTTATATCTCGTTCTGCCTGCTTGCTCCCCGCTTCGTGAAAGCCAGTCCCGTCTACTTCAATCGCCAGCATAGGCTGCTTATCCATCTGATTGAACAGCAGAAAATCCACATGGGTCAGCGGATTCCGAGCATATTTGCGTTCTTCCTCTGTCAGTGGCTCATAGTTCTTCACCAGCGTCGCAAGAGAAAGATGCACTGCACAACCGATAGAGGAAAACGCCTCCTCAGACAACACCTCTTGAATCACAGAGTACATGAGATTCTCGGAATCGTACTCCGATACTCGCTTATGTTTTTGCAGATATGCTCTGCGTTGCTCGGCATAGCCCTGATAGAGCATATCGAATACGGAGTAGACCTGACTCTGGATAACCTCAAAATTGTTATATTCGATGTACCGCGTTAGGTCGCCGTAGTTGGTCTGGTCATTGCGCGGATCCTGCGATGTGATCACCGCCAGCGAATGAACCGCGCGGGAAACCGCCACATTCAGCATATGGGGATCATCCACAAAATCTGTGATGACATTGTCGACCGAAGTTAGAATGATGGCATCCTGTTCCCGCCCCTGAAACTTGTGGACGGTGTCCACCTCATAAGTATCTCCCAACTGCTTGCGGATGGCTGTCACCTGATCCCGATATGGTGTGATAATACCGATGCTCTGGAAATTTTGCTGATGCAGCCGCGGAAGTACCTCCCGCTGAATGACGTCGATCTGGCGCTGATTGATATGTCCACGGGCGTGGTTGCCGGCAGTTGTCCGGTACATGGTCAATACATCCGGCTCATCATGATCCTTCGTCATAACGATCAGTTGCCCGTGGTAGAACTTCTGGTTGCAGAAGTTGATGATTTTTGGGTGGCAGCGGTAGTGTTCCCGCAGCAGCGTAGCAGGTGCGTCCTGCCATATTTCCAACGCAGAGGACAGCAGGCTGTGCGTAGAAAAGCGATACCGCTCATCCAAGGAATACTTTTGCCAAATGGCATCGCTGGTGCGAATATCATCCTCTGTCAGCACATTGGGGAGTTGCTTTAAGTCCCCAACAATCACGATATTCCTTGCGCAGGATAAGGCCAAAACGCCAGTAGCTAAATCGACCTGTGAGGCTTCATCCACGATCAAGTAATCATAGATATGTTCAATGCTCAGCGTTCCCTTAATGGAATAGGTCGTGCTGAGCACCACCGGGTACTCACGGGTGAACTCCACAGAATTCCGGCGGAAATCATTCTTTTCAAAGCACTGTCTATTATTCCGCCAATGATACCGTGTTGCCAGCTCCGCCCGAAACAGCCGCAGGGACTTCTGTGTGAGCTCATCCATCTTCGCATTGAAAGCGTAGCGCTCCAGCTTTCGGTTCAATTCCTGCTTTTCGGCCTCCAGTTCCCGCCTCTTTACCGAATAAAACTGACTCTGCAAATAGGGAATGACCAGTTCCGGAGAATGAAGGAATAATTTGAGTGCATTACGATTGAAGCGGAACATGATGGAGAGCTTTTGCAAAAGACCCAGTCGGGTTTCGTGTTCCGCGTGCTGTTCAAACTCCATCCAAAGCGCAAGAAGCTTCTGTGAGGACAGCTTGTCCAAGCTCTCCGTCGGCACGTCACTGTAACTTGCGTAATATTCCTCAAAATAATGCTGCTCCGGGTTTAGCTGCAAGAACTCCTGCTCGATTTCCGCAATGCGGTTTTTGGCATTGAGCATTTCGTTCAGTTCTTTGGAGAGTGCAGTCGTTTCCCGATCTAATTGCTGTCGTTCCTCCGGGGACATTTCCCAATCGCTCATATTCGGATAGGCGCCGGTCTGTGCATCCAGAAACTTCTCTTTGTTGGCAAGACTGCCGAGAAACGCAGTCAGAAAAGCTGAATTTTTCTTCTCCAGCTTTTCCACAACATTACGCGTTGCGGAATTGTTGTTGGAGACAACCGCCACGGTTTTTCCACTGCGGACAACATTGGCGATGATATTCAGGATCGTCTGTGTCTTTCCAGTACCCGGAGGCCCCTGAATGATACTGATTTTGGAGGAAAGCGCCCGTTCTACCGCCAGCTTTTGACTCTGGTTCAGGCCAAACGGATAGATCACTGCCTCCGGCATCTGGGGCATCTTGACGTCTTTCTGCGGTGCAAGATAGCTTGCCAACACGGTATCCTCGCTGACCTGCTGGATCTTGTCATACTGCATGCTTAGAATGTTGATACCGTTTTCCGCCACCAGACTGATTGCAGCGGCAGTCTCCTTGAAATATTGGAATGTTTCTTGATTTTTACCGTCTGTCAGGCAATTTTGCTGGAACTGCACTTCGCTCCTACGGAATGATAAATCTCTCTTTCCGTTGCGGACAATACGATAATACCCACCGAAGTCGAGAATCTCATCAATTCCGCTGATGGTTTGCCCGTTTACGGTGACAATCACCCGTGCAGGGTCGATTTTCTTTTGCAGAGGCAGGATCTCCACATTACTGCTCTGGAAGCTGTATGTCTTATTGGGCGCACTGGTATAGACGACCTCGCACTTCCCGTCGTGGAACTGAAAGCCCGCGACCGAGTCCGTCTGGTCTTTTCCTTTTATGATGATTAAGTGCTTTCGTGCGTCCATAGGCATCTCTTCCCTCCCCAATACAAGCTGTTGATTTACGTGTTATCCACCCACATTTCACACTGGCTCATGACAGTCTGAACGGCATCATCCATGCCATCTGGCGGATATTTGTGCTTTTTCAGCAGCCTCTTGACCAAGCGCCGCATTCCAGCTCTTGCACTTTCTTTCTTTTGCCAGTCTATTGTGCGGTTTTTACGAAGCAAATCCGTCAGTTCCTTCGTGATTGCAATAAGCTCATCATGCTCATAGAAATCTTTGATGGCTTGTGGTTTTGTGAGAGCATCGTAGAAGGCAAGCTCTTCCGCGGTCAATCCGAGTTTTTCACCCTCGGCGGCAGCAGCGGCAATGTCTTTCGCCAGCTTGAGTAATTCTTGAATAACTTCCTCGTTGGTGAGCATTCCGTTCAAATAGCGGTTCATCGCGCTCTGAATGATTTCGGAGAACTTTTCAGACTTGACGATATTTGTTCGACGGTAAACAGAGACCTGTTCGGAAATCAGTTTTTTCAGGAGTTCGACTGCAAGATTCTTCTCCTTCATGTTTGCCACTTCTTCAAGGAACTTCGGATCGAACAACGAAAACTCAGTCTGGACATCAGAGAAAAGGTTGATAACGCCTTCGCTTTTGATACTGTGCTTCAAAAGCTCGTTAATGCGCTCATTTACTTCCGGAAGCGTAAACTTCTTTCCGGTACCGCCTGAAACCAAGCGCACGGTCATTGTTCTTACGGACTCGAAGAAAGCCGCCTCCATGCGAGTTTGCTCGTCTACCAAGCTGCTGCACAGCGAAAGTGCCTGCTTGAGAAGCAGGGCTTCTTTGATAAACACATTCTGTGTCTTCTCATGGTCGGGAAGCTCGTACTCTGCAACACTCTTGCCGAGTATGAAGTTCACTCCGCCGCTGATGAGCTTCGCCCTGTCAAGGTCGCTTCCGGTCATGAATTTCTCATAACTGAATCCGTGGAACAAATCTCTGCAAATAGAGAGCTTTTCAAGGAACTTCGGATATGCAGCCTTGCTTACATCTGTATCACCATAGTTCTTCTTGTCTCTGGCAGTATAGTCGTTCATTGCCTGTTTCAGTGCAGCCGCAATACCGACGTAATCGACAACCAAACCGCCTTCTTTATCTTTGAAGACACGATTGACGCGGGCGATAGCTTGCATCAGGTTGTGTCCAGCCATCGGCTTATAGACATACATCGTAGCAAGGGAGGGAACATCAAAGCCGGTCAGCCACATATCCACGACGATGGCGATTTTCAGCGGAGAGTTGTTGTCTTTGAATTTCCGCGCCATATCGTCCTTATGAGCTTTGTTGCCGATAATCTCACGCCATTCTTCGGGATCGTTATTGCCTTGCGTCATGACCACTGCAATCTTTTCCGTCCACGCTGGGCGTAGCTCAAGAATGCGCTTATAAATCTTCATTGCTATGGGACGCGAATAAGCAACGATCATCGCCTTGCCGGTCAGGATATTCTCACGGTAATTCTCGTAATGATCAAGAATGTCATTTACCAAGGAATTGATCGTCTGGTCGGCACCGAGGATTGCTTCCATCTGACCAAGTTCCTTTTTGCTCTTTTCAATGACATACGGATCGGCGTTGTCAGCCATAATGTCATACTCATTATCGATCAGATGGAGGGTGTTCTCGTCGAGTTTCAGGTGAATCACACGGCTCTCGTAGTAGACGGGTCTGGTCGCGCCATCTTCAACTGCCTGTGTCATATCATAAATGTCGATGTAATCACCGAAGACCTCTCGTGTACTGCGGTCTTTTGTGGAGATCGGTGTTCCGGTGAATCCAATGTAGGTCGCATTAGGAAGCGTGTCTCTTATAATGCGGGCAGTGCCGATAACGGTTTTCGCCTCGACTTCGCCGTTGTCCTTCTGCTTGACCACAACCTTCTCATTGAGACCATATTGCCCACGATGCGCTTCATCAGCCATCACGATAATGTTCCGGCGTTCCGAAAGAGCTTCGTTGCTTTCTTCAAACTTCTGCATGGTCGTGAAGATTATGCCGTTTGCCTGTCTGTTTGCAAGCAGTTCTTTCAGATTCTTGCGGCTCTCAGCGTGCTGCGGCGTTTGCCGGAGGAAGTCCTTGCAGCGGGCGAATTGTCCGTAAAGCTGGTCGTCCAGATCGTTACGGTCGGTAATGACAACGATAGTGGGGCTTTCTAACGCTTCTTGCAGATAATGAGCATAGAAGACCATAGACAGCGATTTTCCGCTGCCCTGTGTATGCCAGAAGACGCCACCCTTACCGTCCGTCACGGTTGCGTGTTTTGTTGACTCAATCGCCTTTTTGACTGCGAAATACTGATGATACCCGGCGAGTATCTTGAAAGTATTCTGTCCATCCACATTAAAGCAGATGAAGTTTTTCACGATGTCAAGGAAGCGGGTCTTCTCAAACAGTCCTACAAAGAATGTGTCAAATGATGCGTGTTGCGTATTCTCATAGCTGCCGTCTGTTGTTTTCCACTCCATAAAGCGGTCTTCGCCGGACGTGATTGTACCAGCCTTTGAAGTGGTCAAGTCGCTCATGACACATACCGCATTATAAATGAACATAGAGGGGATCTCATACATATAGTTCCGGAGCTGGCGGTATGCTGCGGAAGCGTCGGTTTCTTCGCGGGACGGAGACTTCAACTCCACAATGACGAGCGGGAGACCATTGACAAAGAGGATCACATCCGGTCTTTTTTCGGAGTTCTCAATGAAAGTCCACTGATTCGCAACTGTGAACTCGTTACTGGCGGGATTTTTGAAGTCTACAAGGTAAACAAGGGTAGAGCGTTCTTCACCCTTGTCATAGTATTTTACCGGAACTCCGTTTTGGAGGTAGTCCATAAAGACCATGTTCTTCTGCAAGAGCGTTCCGGTTTCAAAGTTCTTGAGTTTGTAGATTGCCTCCGTCAGAGCGTCCATAGGCAGGCTCTTGTTGATCCGCTGCAAGGAAGGCAGCAGAACATCCTCATAAAGCGGCGAGTGATAATCGCGCTCCACGTCCGGTCCATAGATATAGTTATAGCCCAGTTCTTCATTGAGAAGCTGCAAGACAGCGTTCTCGTAATTTGATTCTGTAAAATATCCTGCCATAGTTTGTCACTCCCTTTTACGCCAGACTCGCCCCGAACTGATCCAGCGTGTTTTCTGCATCTCTGTCAGTGACGGGCTTATTCATCGCTTTTTCAATTAGGTTTAGAAGGCTTTTTGCTCTGTCGATGAAATAGCCATTGAAGTCATCTGCCTTCAATTCTGCATAGTTGATAAAGTGCGATTCCACCCGTGCTTGCAACTCATTCTCGGTCAGTCCATCAACCTTCTTTAGAATTGCCCCCAGATACTCACTCGGCGCATTTCCGCCAATCGAGCGGTTGGTGGCTGGAAGAATCGGGGTCTTGTTAATGATGGAATTATACCGTTCGCGCTTGATGCCCATTTTCTCGCAATATGCTTCGGGGAATATATGGTGAATATCCGGAGACTCAAGCATACTGTTTACAATGTCAATCGTCGTGTTGTTCATAAAGTCACGACACTTCTCCTTGTAAAGAAGAGCCATTATACCTTTATATGCCGCGCTCAAGCGAGTTTGAAGGGTTAGCAGCCGCGTAGAAGAAAAGACTGCGCTGTTAATCGTGTGCATTGCATTCGGACGTCCATTGACCTCTTCAACCATGTCCTCAATGTCATAGGCATAGCGGGTTTCGTTCGCACCGCCATACATCTCACCCAAAATCCCGCACCAATACCACCGAGAAAGAGTTTTGATTGTGTTTGGCTCATTGCATTTGGATTTTCCGAGAACAGCGCAGATTGCCGCAAGTGGAATCAACTGCGTTGTATAGGGCAAATCTCTTTGACGGAAAACGCACTGATCCCGAAGAAGGAACTCCTTCGCAATTCTGAACCCGGCTAATACCGCGTCACGGTTTGCTATGTACGATTCATATGGCAGTCCCAGAACATCTTTCTTTTTGCAGGAGATGGTGTTCGTTTTCCCGGACTGCTTGTTCAAATAGCTTGTGTAAAGGCAAACCGTTGTCAGGAATGTAGTCTCATCAATCCCATCGAACAGGTCTGTTCTCAGCGTGTCACCGAAACCGCAAATTGTATTTCGACACTGCACCCAGTCTTTTCTCAGGTCAAAGTCCCTTGTGGCGTAGGTCGCGGTAACAAGCTCAAACACCGTGAGAGGAACACCACCGGTATTGACGTTCTCAAACACCTTGCACACTGCCTCTCGCGGCGTGGACTTGTCCAGCGTAATCACAGGCAGCTTATACCCGGAAATTGTATTCAGCACATCCGCCTGAAAACGCTTGAACTCGTCCATTGCCTCCGGCTTCATTCCATAGTGCGTCATGTAGCCCATGAACCAGTCCATAACGGCGTTGCTATCGAACACAATATTGACCGGGAACAGCTTATTCTCGTATTCATATTCTCTGGTTGAGAGGTCGAGCTTCACGTCTCGGTCAAAGTTCTCTTTTCTCTTGCGGTCTTCGGGGATGGAGAGGACAGCATCAAAACGATCCTCATCATCGTCAAGGCACTTCTCCATTGAGAGATAGTAATAACGCTTAATAGCCTTGCCTTTTTCTGTTTTGGTCAAGACCGGCTCTTTAGAGGATGTTGCCTGATAAATTGAAGTAAGCCGCTGCTGACCATCGAGAATCAAATGCTCCGGCTTCACAGAAACGCCTTTTACACCCGTAATTGTACGGTATTTGAATTGGATGTCCGGATTGCCGTATTGCAGCCGCATGATGGCACCCATAGGATAACCCTGTGATAAGCTGGCGATGATGCCTCTAATCCGGTTATCATCCCATGTCCAGTCACGCTGAAACTCCGGCAACTGCATTGAGCCGGACTTAACCTCCGCTAAAAGCTGACTTAGGTTTGTATCAAGAGATTGTGGTGAAATAATCACGTCTGCGCCTCCTTCATTGAGTTTTACTGATCGGACGAGCCCAGCCTGCTTTCCAAATCCGAAATATCGCTGCGGATGGAAGAGATGTCTGACTCAATATCGTCAATCCGCTCGGATAAAGACTCCTGCTGACTCTGAATGTACTCTATCTGTGAGTATAAGCCGCGCACTGCCAGAATCAGTTCTACCATCAGTCCCTTATCATCGAGGGAGAGAAGGCGATCTTTTTCAGCCTGTATCTTTTCCGCCTCCTGTTGAAGCCGCTCTTTCTCACGAACCGCTTCTGCTGCGGCTTTCTCAAGACGAACCCGTTCCTTTTCAAGACGCTTTTTCTGGCGCTCGTCTTTGCTTCTTTTCAAGCTCTCCTGAACTTTATCAAACATGGTACAACCTCCAAATCAGGTAAACGATAATTTAACGGCTTAGAGCTGGATGGCAGAGACATCAATCTCGCCGGACATCAACTTTGGAAGAAGGGTATCTCTTAGTATGGACAGCCGTTTATTTTCCGCTCTATTAGAATAAATCTGCTCAAGAAGTGGTGAAGCAATGGTATTAAACCCGGCTAACTCTTCTTCCGATGGAAGAACAACAGGGTATGTCATAATCTGCTGCTTATCTCCACGGGGCATTTTCGTTCCTTTCGATCCAGCAACCATAAATGCGAAGAACTTGTCGGCATATAGAGTGCTGAATAGGTACGCCGAGTAACACGGCTGACTTGGCGTAAAGCAAAGAACATCGGTTGAGCAGCCACATTTGTCCTCACAGTAGACAATCTTCTTAAAGTAAGGACGAATGTTGGAAATCAACGTATCACCTTTATGGCAAGCGGTTGTCTGTGATGTAGTTGGTAGGCTTGTCGCCTCGGTTGAACCAGCTTTTCCCGACAGCATATTTTCCGTTGAGAAGTAGGTTCTGACGTTCAACTCAGAGACAGCTACTTTGTCTGTTGAATATGAGCAAATATCCGAGAGGACTCCCTGATTTACTGCCAAAATGTCATTGCCGAACCGCCCTTGATATATCGTTTGCAGGAGATCAGCTAAATTATCGTTTATCTTTATGTTGTTCTCGATCTTGTCGTTTATCGTCTCTACAATGCTTGCAATTCGCCTTTGCTCTTGAAGGCTCGGCAAACAAAGACGAATTTTTTTGAAGTTTTTGAGTGGTTGCGATAACGCAGGTACTCCCGTTTGGTTAGCAAACGATAGTATCTTGTTTTGACCTTCAAATGTATGAAAGTAAAACACAAGATACGGAACATAGACCATAGAAGAATCGAAAGACACGCGGAACTGTCGTTGTGAGCAAAGGTATTCATCATACAATGAATCTTCCGGAATATATGCTATTTGCCCAATCGTACCGCTGATTGTAACAATCACATCTCCGCGATGTGCAATCGATCTGCTCAGTGAACGAGCCTTTTCCTCTGTAACAAATTTAGTTATGTTGTCAGTGACCTTGTACCCTTTTAAGTTCGCTCCATCAATGATAGGGAAGCCACTTGGGACAAAACACTCGACTTTCAGATTTGATCCAAATGGTCCTGCGGCTATATCTGTAATCGCAGTAGACAATTCAATTTCTTTGCCCATCTTTACACCATCCTATCCAATGTATTTTCTATGTGCCAGCTTCACATTCTGTTGTTTCACCATTGCATAGTGCATGGTGGTGTCGATTTTCTGATGCCCTAAGAGCTGCTGGACTTGCTCTATGGGCATTCCTTTGTCTATGGCAGTAGTAGCCAGTGTCCGCCTGAACTTGTGAGGGTGAACCTTCGGGATATTCAGACGCTTTCCCAGCTCCCGAAGACGTGTCTCCACACCGCCGATCATCAGCCGGTCAAATGGGGCTTTCAGTGAAACGAACAATGCCGGGTTTCCATCCGTTCGACCCTCAAGATAGTTTTGAAGGTGGATCTTTGTCCTTGCATCGAAGTAGACCAATCGTTCTTTATTGCCCTTGCCGACAACCACACATTCGCGCTCATTGAAGTTGATGTCTTCGCGGTTTAGCGTGACCAACTCTCCAACACGCATTCCAGAGGAAGCCAGAAGATCAATCATCGCCAAGTCCCGTGCTGTTGTGCAGTTGTCACGCATCAGCTCTAATGCTTCATCAGTGTAGGTGTCCTTGACCACCTTTGCAGTCTTGACTTTGTGAATCCGACGTACCGGGCTTTTCACGATGAAGTCCTCATCCTCAAGCCAAGAGAAGAAGCTGGACAGAATCCGACGAATGTTGTCTATAGTTACCTTGCTCGACCTGCGCTGAACCTGATAGTTGGTCAGATAGCGGCGCAAATCATCTGTGGTGATCTGTTTCACAACCTTTCCAACTCCGAAAATCAGAGCCTCAATCGTCTTCCGATAGTAGCTCAGGGTTTTCTCTGAGCAGCCTTCAATCCGTTTTGCCGTAATAAATGCTTCAACTGCATCCGTCTCTTCTGCTACGGGAATTGCGCTGCCATCATAGGTGATCGTTGCCCCTTCCAATGTCTCAGCCATTGCGTCCCGAAGGTGCATGAGCTGTTCGTTGTTGAGATACGGCAGCATTTTTCGCTGTATCTCCGTGATGAGTTGTTCTGTCATTGTCGTGTCTCCTTTCGAGGTAAGAGAACGACATTCAGTGGCAGTCCCTTTTGTAAAACTCTCGCCACTGGTGAGAGTTATTCAGACGGTAAACGATAATTTAGCAGCTTAGAGCTGGACGGCAGAGATGTCGATCTCGCCGGACATGAGCTTAGGAAGCAGAGAGTCACGGATCGCTTCTAATCGGCAGTTTTCTTCGTAGTTGGCGCGGATTAACTCATCTATCGGATGAGCGACAACCTCAAACTGATCGATTTCAGTTACAGGAGGAATATCAATCGGTATGGCATTGAGTGCATCCCTATTGATGGAGCCGAAGACTGTACCCTCGCCATTAAAAATATCAAGCTGAGACCTGAGTGCAAACATAGTATAGAGAACAAACGAACTGTGACCAGTTTTACTATGAATAGCACCTAAGCCGCGCCCAATGCAACATCTCTCATACGCTATATTGAGATCACCCACGGGAGCGCGGACGCTGAGAAGGACATCGCCAGCCTCAGCCATGCGTTTAGGTTCGGTGGTAAAAAGCCGCCGTTTGGGAAACCGAAATCCAAATTCGGCTCGTCCCTGATAGAAAACCTCGCCAACACCGTCTTCGTTGTAGCTGCTGCCACTCGGAGACTGCCCCATTGTGATGACTGCAATGTCACTGAGAGTTCCAGAGGTAACATTGCTGTCGGAGCTGTTGAGGAACATTTCAGCATACAATGACATCGCTTGCTGCTGTAAATTATCGTTTATCCTATCGTTAAGCGCAATCTTTTCGTCAATCCTTGCAAGGAAATCTCCGATGCGTCTCTGCTCGTCCAAGTCTGGCACTGACAATTCAAGCTCTTCGAGAACGCTTTGTTGAACTCGCTGCCTTCCAGAAGATCCGACCATAGACTTTACAGCTACATTACGGAAAACCGGGTTTATTGCTGTGTAATAAACAAATTGCGGATCGCTGATTCCCGTTTTTGCTCTCATCACAATAAACTCCGTTGAGCCAAAGCCAATTTCGCCATCATCAAGCATATCAACATAAGCGGTTTTTCCGTTTTCAAGGCATGGAGTGATCCTTGCCATAACGGTGTCCCCGTTGCAAAACTTAGCTCCGCCGTTAAACTCGGCTTTTTCCGTCTCTGGAATCTTTTTCGTGAACGGCTTTAATTTGTCCATTGCAACCTTCGTTGCAATGTCACCCTTTTTGAGGCTCAAGCGAGGATTAAAGTCAATAAAGTCGGCAGCGCGAATTGTCCTCCACTCAGATGTCATACCCAATCGCCCCCAGTCGTTCTTTGATCTGCGCCTCAAGTTCATGGGACTTTGCGAAAAGCTCAGAAAGTTCAGAAGTCAAACGCCCCATTTTCTCTTCAAACGGCTCGCCGTCATCTTCCTGTTCCTCAATACCAACATAGCGTCCCGGAGTGAGAATGTAATCCTGCTTTGCAATGTCCTGTGTAGTGACAACAGCACAGAAGCCCTTTTCATCTTCGAGTGTTCCATCAACGAAGGCATTATAAGTGTCGGCAATTTTCTTGATGTCTTCATCCGTCAGTTCGCGCAGCTTCCGCGTAACCATAGTGCCGAGTTTCCGTGCGTCGATGAACAGCGTTTTGCCTTTTTGCTTCTTGTTCTTTGCAAGGAACCAGAGCGATACCGGGATCTGCGTCGTGTAGAATAGCTGCGTCGGCATTGCAACGATACAGTCCACAAGGTCAGCATTGATAATGTTCTTGCGGATTTCACCTTCACCGCCGGACTGCGAAGAAAGCGAACCATTTGCAAGCACCATACCGATACGCCCATTCGGGGCGAGATGCCAGATCATGTGCTGCAACCACGCGAAGTTTGCATTTCCAGCAGGAGGCGTACCATACTGCCAACGGACATCATCAACGAGCTTATCTGCACCCCAGCCGGAGAGATTGAAGGGAGGATTCGCCATAATGAAGTCTGCCTTGAGTTGAGGGTGGCAGTCGTTAAAGAACGTGTCCGCATTAAACTTGCCGAGGTCGGCTTCAATACCGCGAATGGCAAGATTCATCTGCGCCATCTTCCATGTGGTCGGGTTGGAGTCCTGACCAAAAACGGAAATCTTGTTGATGTTGCCGCCGTGATTTTCGATGAACTTTGCGGACTGAACGAACATACCGCCAGAGCCGCAGCACGGGTCATAAACACGTCCATTAAACGGCTGCAACACCTCAACAAGGGTACGCACAACACAAGAGGGAGTATAGAACTCACCAGCAAGTTTGCCTTCCTGTTCGGCAAACTTTGAGAGACAATATTCGTATGTGCGACCGAGAATGTCCTTGCTGTTTCCATGCTCGATCATCTGAATATTGGTGAAGAGATCAACCACTTCACCAAGACGCCGCTTGTCCAGCTCTGGACGGGCGAAGTTCTTAGGAAGAATATCTTTGAGACGCTTGTTTTCTTTCTCAATACTGCGCATTGCATCATCAATCACCGTGCCAATTTCCGGCGTGTGAGCGGCAGCAGCAATCGCGCTCCATCGTGCATTCTCAGGGACAAAGAAGATGTTTTCGGCAGTGTATTCGTCCTGGTCTTCTTCAAATCCATCGCCTTCTTCAACCAGTTCCTTGTACTTTGCCTCGAAGCGATCAGAAATGTATTTCAAGAAAATCAATCCGAGAACGACGGACTTGTATTCGGATGCGTCGATGTTTCCGCGCAGGACGCAAGCCGCGTCCCAGATTTGTTTTTCAAAGCCGATATTGCTTGTGTTATTCTCAGCCATTTCAGCAACCTCCAAAGTTATAGTTTCACACTTACTATTCTACAAAAAGAGCTGTACGAAAAACCGGACTCAGTTCTTGTCCGTTCGCACAGCCTCACATATATCTCCGATGTCACAGTTCAAGTAATCACAAATGCGCAGCAAAATAGAGAGGGACACTTCTTCCCCCTTATTCAGTTTTGTCCATGTTCCGGCAGACAGCCCTACTTCATGTCGTAGAGAAGCCTTCTTTATGTCGCGTTCCAGAAGAAGCATCCATAGTTTCTTATAGCTTATGCGCACGGCAACCATCCTTTCGCTTGCTTGCATTCAACATCGCTTATAATATTATACTGGATTTCATTCTCAAAAGCAATCCGTTGATGCAGAAATTAAAGAAAAAGTTTCAATTTCTCGAACCTTCTCTCAAGGATGCAGGGCATCTCCGGTCAACAGGAGATGCCCTGCTTTTGAAAGGACTATTCGCGCTGTGTGCTGCGCAGATGATCACGGTCATGGTCAGCAGAAGGAGCGAGAAACGTATCAACATTAGACTTGATCGTCTCTATTTGCTTTACTTCTTTTTTGAGCTTCGCACGTTCATCATAGAGCCGCTGTTGCTCATCAAGAAGTCGCTGCTGTTGCGCTTGCAGTGTCTTCAAGCTCGGCAGTTTTTCATCGCCCTGCATGGCAAGTAATGTGCTTCTCGCTGCCTCAAAGATCACAAGCTCGGCTTCGTGCTTTGCTTTGAAACCCGGCTTATCTTTTGCCTTCTGGAATGCGTCATATACGGGCTTGAGCCGCTGGTAGTTGGAGATGTTTTTGATAAGCGGTTGGACTTCCCGCAGTCGCGCTTCGACGCCTTTCAGTTCCTTGCCGGTGCGGTCATAGGAGCTGTGAACGTCCTCGACCTTCTTCTCAAGATCGGCGTATTGGAGCAAGTTGTTTTCCGTGAGATAGTTGAGTGTCCGTGCCGCTTCCTTGAGGATAGTGAGCTTTGCTTTATGCTCGTAACCCTTGCTGTCGATGAGCCTGATCCGCTCCTGAATATCTCCGATAAGAGAGATGCCCTTCGGCGTGGCTTGTCTCTGACTTCTTCGGGGCGTCCGTCCGGCAATCCGCTCCTTGATGCGTTCCTCGGTGTAGTTCTCTCCGA
>OKUM01000874.1_pt1 | contig 16349 bp, 12 predicted proteins | sample 1606801 | NCBI WGS metagenome assembly OKUM01 (sample SAMEA3882546, study PRJEB24775) | human gut metagenome | biome: human-associated habitat; feature: intestine environment; material: feces | place: Netherlands | collected 2009/2010
TTCCAGACGCTTTAGGCGTCAGACTAAATATCGGCGGATACGCCTGTAACTTAGGTCTGCACAGTTATGTGCTTTTTCCATGCCAGATATGGCAGGTTCCCACACTGCAGGTAATCCGCTGTATATCTGCCTGTGTTTATGCTGCTCTTAAGAGTTCCATTTCTGAAAATAGTTCTCTTAAGTCCGCATATACACATGAGATCCTACGCTTTACTGAAGGGACTTTTGCCTCCAGCAAAGACCTTTCCGTTGCCGGAAGGGGTTTTAAGAGTTCCCGTATAAAATATCTTGCTCCAATATTATAGGACGCCGAAAGATCACAGTTATATCTTTTTCCATTCTGGAATGTACATAAACTGTGATTGCCTGGATCACGGACAACTGTTCCCGACCCATCACAGGCAAGCCTGCTGGTATTCCATGCACAGATCCTGGATATCCGCATCCCTCTGCGATGCGCCTGATGTTCACATCTTATCTGGATATCCCTTTTTCTCCACAGATGCAGCTTCTGTTTCTTTCTTCCGGATATCTTTCCTTTTGTTTCCAGATACTCAAACACGATCACGTCCGCGTGGTTTTCTTCCGCATATCCTGTAACTGCTCCTGCGATCTTTCTTCCAAGTTCTGTGTTAAGACGCTTCGCGTAAGCCCACCTGCTTTTCACCTGTACAGAACCATGTTCCCGCCGGAACCTGCTTATCCGTCCCAGCACACGGTACATCCGGTCTTTTTCACTGGGAAAATCAATAAATTTTCTTCCCAGGACAGTTCCATCTGACCGCATAATGGTACAGACTGCATCCGTATTGATCCCTAAATCCACACTGCAGATGATCTGTTCTTTTACAGGTGCCTTTGTAAGCGGCACCTCTTCTATATAAGAAAAACGCAGGAAGTATTTACGATGCCTTTTTTCCAGCACGGGAGCTGCTGCTCTTTTTCCCGCCCAGTATTTTCTCAGATATTCCATATCTGTATGGCTGAGACTGACCCGGAACCATTTCCAGTCATGGCCGTCATAAAGTTTCAGGCACGCTCCATCTTTTTCCTCAGTATCTTCACGGTACATCACATCACGGTAAAATACCGGCATGGCATGATTACCACACACCAGCTTCGGCGTGCCGCCTTTCTGATCCATTTTATTCCACAGTTCCAGCCTCGTCTTATATGAGGATACACTTCCCAGGGCATGCTGGATAGCTGCCCTTCTGAGATAAGAAGGCATCTTTGGAAATCGCAGGTCAAAATCAAACCTTGCCTGATTCTTTTTTGTGGTATGCACCAGATGTTCTGCAGTATTGAAACGTTTTTTAGGTTCCGTGATCGCTTCCAGTTCATCCCATGCCTGGGCATAGATCTCAATCAGACAGCTGACCGCAGAACGATAAATATCCAGTGTCTGGCGGATCGGGATATTCTGTTTTCGCAGTTCTACGCCATAACTGGATACTGTCCTCATCTTTTTTCCTCTTTCTATTACAATATAATTATGGTTAATATCCCTTACAGCCAGTAAGGAATTATCCATCTACAAATATAAAAAATGGGGCTTTGATTACTATTTTTCTTTTTGCCCTTCGATATAAGAGCATACCTGTTCCCTGCTCCTGTCACTCACCGTTACTGCACAATAAGATGGATTCCACAGATGCCCTCCCCACAGTTCCTTCTTCAGTTCCGGATGCGCAAGAAACATCTGCCTGGCAATGTTCCCCTTCATGATCTTGATCATATCCGAGATATAAAACTGTGGTCTGCAGTCTACAAGAAGATGGATATGATCCGGCATAACCTCCATTGCCAGGATCTGAAATTTGTATTCTTCTGCAAGATCATAGAGCATTTTCTTGCATTCTGCATCAATACCACTTTTAAAACCTTTTTCCGATATTTTGTACACCATACCAGATGATACTGCAGGGAATACACATATCCTCTACCATATGAAAGTTCATTATTATTGATATTAAACATATTTTTATCCATGTTTTTATTATACCATATGCAAATAGAATTTACAAACATTTGTTCTGCTTATTTTCAAAAAAATAGTGCGCCTAACTCATCACTGAAGTAACGAGAATGCGGCGCGCAGTTTTCAAAATGTACTCCTTCATGCGTTTGTCGTGGGCGGCGTTCCTGGCAGGTTGACAAAGGGATAAGCGGCATTTATAATAATCTGGGATATAACCTATATTAATGGTATGCAAAAATCTTTGGAAGGAAAAGATGAAAATAAAATGCTGACACAGTTTTCAAGAACAGAGTTGCTGATTGGCAAGGAAGCCATGGATAAGTTGAATGCGTCCCGTGTCGCCGTGTTCGGTGTGGGGGGCGTCGGAGGATATGTATGTGAGGCGCTGGCGCGGAGCGGCGTGCAGGCCTTTGACCTGGTGGATGACGATAAGGTGTGCCTGACGAACCTGAACCGTCAGATCATTGCGACAAGAAGTACGATTGGTAAATACAAAGTAGATGTTATGAAGGAGCGAATCCTTGATATCAACCCGAAGGCAGAGGTTAATGTTCACAAATGTTTTTATCTGCCGGAAACGAAAGATGAGTTCGATTTTTCCAAATATGATTATGTAGTGGATGCGGTTGATACGGTAACAGCGAAGATTCAGCTTGTTATGGAGGCAAAGGAAGCTGGCGTTCCGATCATCAGCAGTATGGGCGCCGGAAATAAATTTGATCCGACTGCTTTTCAAGTGGCTGATATTTATAAAACTTCTGTATGTCCACTTGCGAAGGTTATGCGCCGTGAACTTAAGAAGCGTGGAATTAAAAAGTTAAAGGTTGTGTATTCTCAGGAAAAACCAACCCGTCCGATTGAAGATATGTCGATCAGTTGTCGTTCACATTGTATCTGTCCTCCGGGTGCAGCACACAAATGTACAGAACGTCGTGATATACCGGGATCCACTGCATTTGTTCCATCGGTAGTAGGGCTGATCATAGCGGGGGAAGTAATTAAAGATCTGGCAAGAGCATAATTGAAAAAGCATAGAATCAATGATAAGATAAATCTGTTTTATTGACTCCATATTTTGCACAAAGGAGAGAATGTGTATGAGAAAGAAAAGTAAAAGTGCAGCGATACTGGCTGTGGTCATGGCGATGACACTGGCAGGAAGTTCCGCAGTATATGCTGAGGAGAATTCTTCTGCGAAAACAGCTGAAACGGATGATAATGAAAAGGAAGACACGAGAGCAGCAGAGAATGAACCTGCTCCATGCAATGAAGGCGAACATGAGCTTATAGAAAGCAAAGTTGTTCTGCCAACCTGCACAGAAAGAGGTTATACGATCTACAAATGTAAAGTGGATGGCTGCACCTACGAAGAAAAGAGAGATGAGACAGCTGCACTTGGTCATGAACTGAAAGAAGTTTCTATTCAGGAGGCGACAGCAGATAAACCAGGTGTGATCACATATAAATGTCAGAGACAGGGATGCGATTATACAGAACTGGCGGAGATTCCGGTCAAAAATACGAATGCTGTTGATGGTAAAACAGATGATGCAGATACAAAGACGAATGAGAAGCCGGGAACAGATGCTGACGGCAAATCAGAAGATGGCAAAACAGATGCTTCAGAAGAAAATAAGAATTCTAATACAGAAAATGCTTCCGTAGATAAAGACAGTACTTCCGGAAAAACAGAACCCACTGATTCAGATACTTCTGCCGATAGTAAAAATGAAGGTGCAGAGAAAGACCTGCCAGAGGAAGATATTGATGAAGAATACGCTTCTTATGCGTCTTCAACTTCTACAGACATTGTAACGGAGTATGATCCGGAAACTGCAGTTGGTACGATTCGTGTTGCAAAGAAAGATTCGGATGATCCGACGGAAACAGAGGAAGTTACCGGTATGACAGTTCCAACAGAAACGACAGAGATCAAGAAAGATTCAGAAGGAAATATTACAGATCTTGCGATTTCTACTTCCATCGATGAAATCAAAAATGGATTTTCACTGACAAGTGAGAAGAAGAAACTTCATTCAATCGCGATCATTAATAAAGAAGCTCCAAAGAATCACTGGATCACACTGAGTGCAAAAGAAACTGCATCTGAGCTTGGGATTCATCTTCATAACGAAAATAATAAAATCATCATAACACTTACAGAAAATGAAAAACCATTGAACATTATTAAAGTCTCTGATACAGAGAAAGAACTGCTCCTGACAACTTCCACTGCCGGAACCTGTGTGATCAATAAGGCGGTTCAGAATATTTCGGTGGATAAAGATGGGAAGTATTCAGATAAGAAAACTCTGGGCAGAAAGAACCAGATCATTCTGAATGATGTAAATGGAAGTGCTCCATATCTGGAACTTGAGTATGTGAAAGACGAGGTTGCAACGACATCTGCATCTGAAAAAGACGAAGATGCTGCAAGAAATTTGGAAACTAAAAATACCAAAGCAGGAGATTCTGAATCCAAAGGTGCTGAAGCGGAGAAACAGAAAGATCCGGATGAAGAATTATACTGGATTCAGCCATATGGGGAGGAAAACCAGGAACCGATCGTAATCACAGTTTATAAGAAATAGAACTGTTTTTACAACAGATATGTTTGATTTTCTTAGAGCATAATCCACTTTTATCTGGTAAAATAAATTGTTAATTCAATCACAGAATGAGTAAAAAACAGGTCATTATCGTCCAAAACAGGAGATAATGACCTTGTTTTTTTGCATACGATTTTACAGAATGGTTAATTCTGATGCAATAAGCAGATTAATACTTACCAACAACGGTTGCTTTGAGCAGATTTGTGTTGCCAGGATGTCCAAGAGGAACACCAACTGTAAGAACAACGATATCTCCTTCTTTGACATAACCTTTTTCTTCAGCTGCTTCTGTAGCGTGAAGAAGAAGAATCTCCATGCTGTATTCCTCTTTGGTCAGGAGTGGTGTTACACCCCAGATCAGGTTCATCTGACGCCAGGTACGCTCATCCGGAGTACATGCAATGATCTGACATCCCGGACGATATTTGGAAACCATGCGTGCAGTATTTCCGGAACGGGTAACTGCGATGATCGCTTTTGCGTTCAGGTCAATTGCAGTCATGCAGGTGGCATGAGAGATTGCAGTAGTTACGTTTGTTGCAGGCTCTTTTGTACGAATACTGAACTGTTTGTTATATTCGACGTCAGCTTCTGTACGTACGGCAATCTTGACCATGGTTTTGAGCGCTTCTACAGGGTATTTACCTGCAGCGGTTTCACCAGACAGCATGATCGCACTGGTACCCTGATAGATTGCGTTGGCAACGTCAGTAGTCTCTGCACGGGTCGGACGTGGATTCTTGATCATGGAATCCAACATCTGAGTAGCTGTGATAACCTGTTTGCCGGCGCTGTATACCTTTGCAATGATATCCTTCTGGATAACCGGTACATCTTCAAGTGGAATCTCAACACCCATATCACCACGGGCGATCATGATACCATCTGCAGCTTCGATGATGCTGTCGATGTTGTCAACACCCTGCTGGTTCTCGATCTTTGCGATGATCTTGATGTCATGTCCTCCGTTTTTCTCAAGGATATCACGAATTTCTTTGACATCGGCAGCAGTTCTGGTAAAGGAAGCTGCGATAAAATCATAGCCTTCTTTGATACCGAACAGGATATCATCGTGATCCTTCGGGCTGATAAACGGCATGTTTACTTCTACACCAGGGAGGTTGACGCCCTTCTTATTGCCGAGAACACCACCGTTTACGACTTTACAGATGATGTCCTGACCTTTGATCTTCTTGACTTCAAGTCCGATCAGACCATCATCGATCAGAATGCTGTTGCCTGGTTTGACATCTTTATATAAATCTTTATAGGTAACAGAAACGATTTTTTCGTTTCCTACGATTTCTTCTGTAGTTAAGGTAAATTCCTGACCTTCCTTCAGTGTGACCTTTCCATCTTCAAATTCGCGGATACGAATTTCAGGTCCCTTTGTGTCGAGAAGCGCAGCTACCGGTTTATTGAGTCTTGTACGAATTTCTTTTAATTTATCAATACGGCCTTTTTGTTCATCATGTAAACCATGAGAGAAGTTAAAACGTGCTACGTTCATTCCCTCTTTAACGAGTTCTTCCAGAACACCGTCCTTATCAGTAGATGGACCAAGGGTACAGATAATTTTTGTTTTGCGCATTCAAATTCCTCCTACTTTTCCTAAAAAATACACCTTTATTCTAACATATTATTTTCAATGTACAAGTAAAGTTTTTGATAAAATACACGTTAAATTTCTAACATTTTTTACATTATTGTGAGAAAAATATATGGGAATCGAAAGTAAAATAAAAGAAGAATAAAAGAAAAATTCCGATGCCTGAAACTATTTATTTAAAGAGTAGCAGACATCGGAATATGTAAAATTAAATTTTATAAATTTAGAAACGAGTATGACGATTGATGTACTTAGCTTTATATTTGGAGTATACGATCGTCTGATCCTTGTACAGACCATAGTAACCGGATACGGCATAACTGATAGATACAGCAATCAGGTAATAGGACGCACCACGGAAGCCAAACAGCTCAAATGCGATCAGGATGGAAGTGATCGGGCAGTTGGTAACACCACAGAAAAGGGCTGCCATTCCGGCGGCTGCACAGATGGATGGGGAAAGACCGATCAGGTGTCCCATGATACATCCGAATGTTGCTCCGATGCAGAAGGAAGGAACAATCTCACCGCCACGGAAACCGGCGCGCATGGTCAGGGCAGTGAGTACGAGCTTCCAGAAAAAGTCCAGCGGGCGAGCCTGACCATTCTCGACAGCAAGTTCGATCAGGTTATTTCCGGCACCCATATAATCAGAGGTGCGCAAAAAGAGTGTGATCACAATAATGATGGCACTGGCTGCGACGATACGGATATATGGATTTTTTAAAAATTTCGCATAAAGTTTGCTGACACCCTGAAGTGCCATACAGAAAATAATACTGATGGCAGCACAGGCAACGGCAACAAGAACCATCTTGAGTCCTGTTTCGATGGTAAGTTCCGGGATATTGACTACATGAAAAGATTCCGGATTGATGCCAAAGCCGGCGGCAAATTTTGAGGCAATAATGGATGCAATCACACATGGAACCAGTGCGGCATAATACATAATGCCAACGCTCACGACCTCCATAGAAAAGACTGCCGCTGCCATCGGTGTTCCGAAAACTGCGGAGAAAGCAGCACTCATACCGCACATGACCATGACATGATGGTCTTCTTCATCGAGGTGAAACCAGCTTCCAAGCTGATTGCCGATGCTTCCGCCGAGCTGAATTGCAGCACCTTCACGACCGGCAGATCCACCGGCAAAGTGAGTCAGGATCGTAGAAACGAAAATCAGCGGAGCAGAACGAAAAGGCACATCATCCTGAGAACGGATCGTTGATAAAACCTGATTGGTTCCGCCATCTTCCTGACCGAATTTCTGATACAGAAAAACAATGATCAGACCGGAAACAGGAAGCAAGAAGAATACCCAGAAATGCTCTGTACGATAGTTGGTTACGAATTTCAGTACTCTGGCAAAAAGGCTGCTGATGAAGCCTACGCTCAGTCCGGTCAGTACTGCCAGAACCAGCCATTTGATAAGACTGGTCATATCATATCGAATGTGATCGATATAATAGTGCAGGTTATGGATTTCTTCTGGCTTTTTTTTATCCTGTGTGTTGTTCATAGCTTCCTTTTATTCCTGTGTAATTCCGGTTACTTCGTATCCGGCATCTTTGATCGTCTGACGGATCTTGTCCTCATCAACCTTTTCCGGTGCTGTGAAAACGGTTGTGTTATTTTCGTGAGAAGATACAACGTCTTCAACGCCGAATGCTTTCTTAATAGCTTCGTTTACATGTGCTTCGCAATGTCCGCACATCATTCCCTCAACATTAACTGTAACTTTTACCATAGTTTTTTGCTCCTTTTCTTTTATATTATAATCATTTTTTACTTCAATGGAAGTAGCTTGTTTAATTTTTTTGTCCTTTTTTGTGTCGTGGATCTTAAACAGGTTCAGACGAAGGGCATTGGTGACAACGCAGAAGCTGGAAAGACTCATTGCGGCGGCACCGAACATCGGATTCAATGTCCATCCGAAAATCGGAATCCATACACCTGCGGCCAGTGGAATGCCGATCACATTGTAGAAAAATGCCCAGAAAATATTTTCGTGGATATTTTTCAGGGTTGCACGGCTGAGACGTACTGCAGCAGGAACATCGCTTAAACGACTCTTCATCAGAACGACATCAGCGGCATCGATCGCGATATCAGTTCCGGCACCGATCGCGATTCCGATATCTGCGCGGGTAAGTGCAGGGGCATCGTTGATTCCGTCACCGACCATGGCTACTTTGCCCTGTTCCCTGAGTGAACGGATCACACTTTCTTTGCCATCCGGGAGAACACCTGCGATGACATCATCAACACCGGCCTGTGCACCGATCGCTCTTGCGGTGCGTTCATTATCACCGGTCAGCATGACAACACGGATTCCCATATTCTGGAGTTCTTTGACCGCCTGTGGGCTGTCTTCTTTGATAACATCGGCAACAGCGATAATGCCGACCAGTTTACCATTCCGGGCAAAAAGCAGGGGCGTTTTTCCTTTTTCTGCAAGTTTTTCTGCCTTCTGGGAAAGGGTGGCAGGAACGTTTACCTGGCTGCTGATGAATTTCATGCTTCCACCGATCAGAGTTTCCTGTTCGAGCACTGCAGAGAGTCCGTTTCCGGGAAGGGCATGGAAATCAGTAACCTTCGGCGCTGTAAGATGTTGTTCTTCAGCATGTTTGAGAATCGCTTTCGCGAGCGGATGTTCACTTTTTTTCTCCAGGGCAAATGCCATGGTGAGGAGTTCCTGTTCGGAGATTCCATCTGCAGGGAGCAGATCAGTAACTTCCGGCTGACCGCTGGTGATCGTACCGGTCTTGTCCAGGGCAACGATCTGAACCTTGCCGGCCTCTTCAAGAGAAACGGCAGTTTTGAACAGGATACCATTTCTGGCCCCCATTCCGTTGCCGACCATGATCGCTACCGGAGTGGCAAGTCCGAGAGCACATGGACAACTGATAACGAGAACGGAGATACCGCGGGCAAGAGCATAGCCAAATTCATGTCCGGTCAGAAGCCAGATGATCGTGGTAACGATTGCAATCGTAATAACTGCCGGAACAAAAATACCGGAAACACGGTCTGCGATCTTGGCGATCGGAGCTTTGGTAGCGGCAGCATCACTTACCATTTTGATGATCTGGGAGAGAGTGGTGTCTTCGCCGACACGGGTTGCTTCGCATTTGATAAATCCGGACTGGTTGACGGTTGCGGCGGAAACAAGATCTCCGGCTGCTTTGTCAACAGGGATGCTTTCGCCGGTAAGGGCAGATTCATTGACGGCGCTGGTTCCTTCAACGATCACACCATCGACCGGGATATTTTCACCAGGACGTACGACAAAGATATCACCCTTGTGAACCTGTTCGATCGGAACGGTTACTTCCTGATCGCTTCTAAGAACAATGGCGGTTTTGGGGGCAAGTTTCATGAGGCTCTTAAGAGCATCGGTCGTTTTTCCCTTGGAACGTGCTTCGAGCATTTTTCCAACAGTGATCAGCGTCAGGATCATTGCGGCAGACTCGAAATAAAATTCCATCATGTAGTTCATAACGGCAGCGGAATCACCGTCTACCTGTGCTCTTGTCATGGCAAAAAGTGCGTAGACACTCCATATAAATGAGGCCATGGAGCCGAGAGCAACCAGTGTGTCCATGTTGGGGGCACGGTGCCACAGACTCTTAAATCCGCTGATGAAGAATTTCTGGTTGATGACCATGACGATTCCGGCAAGCAGAAGCTGGACAAGTCCCATGGCAACGTGGTTATCGTTAAAAAATGCCGGGAGTGGCCAGTCCCACATCATGTGTCCCATGGAGAAGTACATCAGAACGAGTAAAAATCCGATGGAAGCGATCAGGCGGCGTTTGAGAACCGGTGTCTCGTGATCTTCCAGGGCTTCCTCGGCTTCAGACATGGAAACCTGTTCTTTATTTGCACCCTTGAGTGATGCGCCGTAACCTGCCTGCTCTACGGCAGTGATGATGTCATGAGAGGATGCGGTTCCTTCAACTCCCATAGAATTTGTCAGAAGGCTGACCGAGCAGGATGTAACTCCTGGCACTTTGGATACGGCCTTCTCCACACGGGAACTGCAGGCAGCGCAGCTCATCCCGGTGACGTTGTATTGTTCCATTGTATTACCTCCTATTTCATTAGCTTCTGCAGAGTTGCAACCAGCTCATCGATGGTTTCATCTTTACCTTCGCGGATATCACGAGCCACACAGGTACGGATATGATTCGCGAGAAGTTCTTTGTTAAAAGAATTGACGGCGGCATTAACGGCGGCTGACTGAATGAGGATATCGTTGCAGTAAGCATCGTTTTCCAACATTCCTATGATTCCCCGGATCTGCCCTTCGATACGTTTCAGACGGTTGATGAGTTTCTTGCGGTCAGCTTCTGAACGGTCGGTGTGCCTGGTACAGCAGCAGGCAGGAGCGGATGGGGTGGCATTATCATTGCTGCAACAAGATTTTTCCTGAGTAGCTGCTTGTTCCTTTATAATTTCTTCTGTCTTTGTAGAGGAACTGGCATTAAAGTTATTATGATCCATAAGCAAACTTCCTTTCGTTCGAGATTTATTATATCAGATGTGAGATGACTCCCACCTCGCAGCAAGAATGCCGATGGCATTCCTGAATCGCATACCCTACAGGGGTATATTTGCTATACTTGTAATATATACCCCATGAGGGTATGTGTCAAGGGAAATATAAAAAAAGAGGGATATCAGGGAATTATACCCCGATAACCCTCTTGCTGATAAGCAAGGATACCCCGGCGGTCAGCGCTTCCGCAATCCAGAAAGCGTTCCATATACCAACGGCTCCGAAGAAATGACTCAGGATAAATGCTGCCGGAAGGATAATGACCAGGTACCTGCAGAGAGAGACGATCAATGAGGCAGTTCCTCTGCCAAGTCCCTCCAGTGCACCACATGCTGTGACGGATACAGAAGAGATCAGGAAACCTGCACAGATGATTCGGAGTGCTGTTTTGCCTGCGGCAATTGTCTGAGGATTTGTGGTAAACATGCCGATCAGCTGTCCCGGAATTGTCAGGCAGATGATTGTTCCGATCAACATGATCACACCACTCATGCCAAGTGTGACGAAGTAGATTTTTTTTACACGTTTATGTTCACCGGCACCATAGTTGTATCCGATGACCGGGCGCATGCCCTGTACAATCCCGCTTGCCGGAAGATACAGGAAAGTCTGCAGTTTGTAGTAAATTCCCAGAATCACCACATAACTCTGGGAATAGGCTGCCAGAAGTCCATTCAGTACAGAAACTAGGACAGAAGGAAGTGCAAGATTCAGTGCTCCCGGGATACCGACAGAGTATAATCTTGCTGCCAGAGCCATGTCCGGATGTAGATGTCTGCGGCTGAGTTTTACCTGGATTGGCTGCATTTTGTAAATGATCAGATAGAAAACAAGATTGAATGCCTGACCAAGTCCGGTTGCCAGTGCAGCGCCTTCAATACCCAGTGCCGGGAACGGACCAAGGCCAAAGATCAGCAGCGGATCAAGAATGATATTGGAAACACAGCCGACCAGAAGCCCGATCATCGTAATCTTCATTTTGCCAACGCCCTGGAAGATCTTTTCGTAAGCAAGGTTAAGCGTATTTATCGTTGCAAACAGAAAAACAATTGTAGAATAACGGATTCCAAGGTCAATGACATCTGTATCACCAGTAAAAAGTGCCAGAAATCCAGGCATCACAAGGATACAACCGATTGTCAGAATTACACCATGCAGACCGGACAATGCAAGCCCGTGTGTGGCTGCTTTGCTGGCAGTCTCTCTGTTTCCGGCACCAAGACAGATGGCAATCTGTGAACTAATACCAATTCCAAAACCAATCGCAATCGCATTGGCGAAGTTTTGGACAGGAAAAACAAGCGACAGCGCGGTCATGGCATTTTCACTGATCTGTGCGACAAAGAAACTGTCCACGATATTGTACAGAGAATTTACGAGCATCGAAATGACCATTGGCAGGGCCATGGACATGATCAGCGGAAAGACCGGCTTTTCTTTCATAAATGTGTCGTTCATAGAAACTCCTTTCAAATAAAAACATCTGCAAGTGCCGGTATTTCTGAAAAATCTGTATCGGCGGAGCAGACATAAAAAAACGCCGCACAACTACCGCAATGGGTAATTGTGTGGCGAAAAATGGTTGGACCAGAAAAATCCACACTATGTTTTGGAAATTAAAATTGTTGTAAACATGAAAGAACAGAATCGTTGTTTACAGACACAGATTGTAGCATATAAATAAGAAGAACGTCAATAAGAAGATTGTACAAAAAGGAGATATCCGACCTTATTTGGATGGTCAGGTATCTCCTTCCGTCAAATCTTCAGATCACGCGCGGTTCCGAAACATCCGGGTACAATCATAGTTGGAGCCGATTTCTATGAGTTCAAAGAGTCGTTTGCGGCGCTTTTCCCATACAGAATTGTTCATGCATAAAGCCTCCAGGGTAAAATAAAAACTACTTTTATCTTATAGGAAATGCGGAGAACCGTCAACGTATGGGTGGAGTAATGTATTAAATATAAACGGAATCGTTCGCAGATTATTGTATACAACTCTGTACAACTGGCCTTCTTGCGGGGATTTCGGCAATGTGCTACACTAAAGTATGATTTGAGATGATGAGGATGAAAATGAATTAAGAAGAAAGGAAGCAGGTGTTTCAAAGGAAGGAAACACGCGGAAAGTAGAATATTATGAAAACACTTCTTACGTTACAGCTCACGATCTTTCTCCTTGTAGTTGTAGGATTTTTGATGAAAAAAATACATATCATCGGACCGCAGGGACAAAAAAACATCAATGACCTTGTTATTTATCTGATTCTGCCGTGCAACATTCTTCATGCGTTTACGCAGAGTGCAGCAGATGGAAATTTTATAAAATATCTGGAAATCCTTCTTATATCCATAGGCATCCAGGTATTCTGTGTGATTTATGGAAAAGTGATGTTCCGAAAAGAACCGGAAGGACGATATAAATGTCTTCAGTATGGAACCATCTGCTCGAATGCGGGATTTCTTGGAAATCCGATCGCAGAGGGAATTTATGGCGCAGAAGGTCTGGTACTTGCCAGTGTTTATCTGATTCCACAGAGAATCATGATGTGGTCCTCTGGGTTGGCTGTTTTTTCCGGAACCAGTGACAAAAAGAAAACTTTGAAAAAGGTTATGACACATCCGTGCATTCTGGCATGTGTTCTTGGAATTATTCTGATGGTTACGGGACTTCCACTGCCACTTGGACTTGACGGTGTAGTAACGGCAGTTGGAAACTGCAACACTGCTATGTCCATGATGGTCATTGGCATGATCCTTGCGGACATTGATCTCAAAGATTTCTGGGACTGGACAGTCGTGAAATATACGGTTCACAGACTGGTCGTTATTCCGGCGGTCGTTTATATTGTATGCAGTTTCCTGCCATTGAATAAAACAGTTCTTGGTCTTTGTGTGCTTCTGGCAGCGATGCCGGCGGGTGCGACAACCAGTATCCTCGCAGAAAAGTATCAGGTCGATTCACCGTTTGCAACGAAGATGGTTATCTTTTCCACGCTGCTGTCATTGCCGACGATCTGTCTGTGGAGTATCTTCCTGCAGTAGGAGAAGTAGAAGAGAATTTGTAATAATGCATAGAGTTCTATATATGGATATGCTAAAATAGAACAAAAGGGAGAGGCAGGTGGAAACCTTAAGCCTGAAAAATATGCTGGATGAAATATTTGCAGGGTTACTTTCATTTACAGAAGATGCCGGAGCTGATTGTGCCAGTGCTCAATGAGATATTTGGAACAAATTATCCACTTGATGTTCCGTTGGAACAGCTACGAAATGAACACCAGACGCTGAATGGTGAAAAAATTACTGATTCATACTTCAGAATTGGAAAAAAAGGTTATCATTTCGAATGCCAGAGTACAGGTGACTCGAAAATGGTGATCCGAATGGTGGAGTATGATTTTGCAATCAGCATTGAAAAAAGAAAATTAATAAAAGTGAAACAGCGATACTCCCCCTGCATCAATTATTCACCTATAAAGTGAATCTAATGTAAGCAGCAAAACATCTTCATCAGATAATGAGTTGAACCAATCTGTATATCCTGATAGAGAAAAGAAAATATATTTTGAAATTTTGTATTTATTGGATATAAGAGTTCCTCTTCTGACCAAGGTTTCATAAATACCCTTGTCAATTTTTTCGTTTTTGAACTTACATTCGCCAATAACTGCTTTTTTATCTATATCAGATAAGGCAACGATATCTATATCGGCAGATTGTGCTCGTATAGAACCGTTTTTATCTGTAATATTTTCTACACCCCACCAGGTTCCGACTGAAGTAACGAAACAACCATATGCACCGGTTATTCCCTGATTCAGAGTATAGTATCGGCACATTTCTTCAAATACAGAACCCATAAATGAATGTAAGAATGGTTTGACAGCTTTTTGATAATAAAGTGCACCCTGTCCCATTTCAATTACACTGGTTGCTTTTGGGATAAACTCGTACCAGAATTTGAACATATAATCTTTTAGAACATATTGTGTTTTCTTTTTGTTTTTTTCCTCTGTGATACATTTCTTTTTTTCAATTAACCCAACACTGATTAATTTTTCTAATGAGTATAAGACAGTTGGCTCTTTCTCGTTAATTTTTCCCGAAATTGTATTAAGTGTATTTACTCCGGAGGCAATCTGTTCCACAATATTATTTACGAGTGATATATCAGAAAATTCCTGTGTCAGTAAGTTTCTGGTTTCATCATATAAATAACCGTCTGTCCTGAAAAATAATCTTATAATGTTCTCGTCAATGTTTTTTTTCGGATCGATCATGGAAAGATATTTTGCAACACCGCCAGTAATGCCATAGCAGATTGCTTTATCTTCGTTTGAATAGTCAGGAACAAATTTGGCTGAATCTAAATAATTAAATGCTTCTAATTTTATCTGTGAATCACGTCTTCCAAATAACGGACTTTTTTCACTGAGCACTTTATTTTCCATAAAGCTTAATGCTGAACCACATAAAATTATTTTCAGATTTTTGTCATTCCAAATCGTATCTATATATTTCTGCAGAATAGATAAAAGAGAGTCATCTTTTTCAGCCCAGTATGGCAATTCATCTATTACAAGAACGATTTTTTCATCACCTATATTTTTATCAATAAAATCAAAAACAGCTTCTATACTGTTAAAACTGATGTTTTCAATTCCGGGCATGAATAAATCTAACACTTGTTTGGAAAATAGCTCCAGATTTCTGGTTTTTCCGATTTTTGTTGCCGTATAAAATACAGTTTTTTTATCTTTGACAAATTCGGTAATAAGAGTAGACTTTCCAATACGTCTTCGCCCATAGATAACGGTCATGCCAATGCCGTCTTTGGCATAAAATTCTTCTAACGATGCCAGCTCTTGTTCTCTTCCTACAAACATATGAATAGCCCTCCTTTTATTTAAAATAGTTTTATTAAAATTTATTTTATTAAAATTGATTTGAATAAAAATAAGATAGCACATACTATTATATATTACAAGTAGTTTTTGCAGTTTTATTATTGAAAATCCATTTGGCGAAGGGAGAATGCAGGAGAACGTGAGACATTTACAAAAGATTTGACAGATAGTGTATAATAAGACCACTTGGAATGTTTTATGTGAAGGAGCAGTAGATGGATATCTATCAGATCTTGACGGAATACAATAATCCGTGGTCAAGCCGGGAAATCTTTTGTTTCTCGTGTATTATGGTGATCGCGGTTATTATTATGATTTATTTATTACGTAAGGAAAAAATGAATAAGCTCCAGGCGGTAGCGATTCTGGCAGAACTGGTCTTTCTTGGGATTGTGTTTGGTTCTACAGTATTTACAAGGACGGGTTCGGTCCGGCAGTATGAACTGATTCCATTCTGGTCATGGAGTGCCATACTCAGGTACCATGATATGGAATTGCTGAAGGAGAATCTGCTGAATTGTATTTTGCTTTTACCGGCGGGAGCGTTGCTGCCGCTGATCATGAACCGGAAGGTGAAATGGCAGGAGGCGCTGGTATTTGGCGTGCTGATATCAGCCACAATAGAAACGAGCCAACTGATCACAATGCGTGGATTGTTCGTATGGGATGACATGAT
>OKUM01000884.1_pt1 | contig 16272 bp, 13 predicted proteins | sample 1606801 | NCBI WGS metagenome assembly OKUM01 (sample SAMEA3882546, study PRJEB24775) | human gut metagenome | biome: human-associated habitat; feature: intestine environment; material: feces | place: Netherlands | collected 2009/2010
AGCTGAAAACCGCCAATGAACGCCTGCAGCAGGATATGGAGCGCGAACGGGACATGGAGCGTCAGCGCTCCGCGTTCTTTTCAGCGGCTTCGCACGAGCTGAAAACACCGGTGACGATCCTCAAGGGGCAGCTGAGCGTTATGCTGGCGCAAATCGGCGTATATCGGGATCGGGACAAGTACCTGGCACGGGCGCTTCAGGTTACCGGCAGGATGGAAAGCCTCATCAAGGAGATTCTGATCATCAGCCGAATCGAGGCCGGCAGCTTTGTCCTCAAAACGGATACGGTCAATCTGAGCGAGATGATGGAACGGCAGCTGGAGCTGGATGAAGAGCTGCTTGCGCAAAAGGGGCTGCACATTGAAAAGCACATGGCTTCGGACGTGACAATCCGGGGAAACCAGGATCTCCTGACCAACGCGCTGGACAATGTTCTGATGAACGCCATCCTCTATTCCCCGCAGGGCGCGAGCATCCGCATTTTGCTGGATGCGCATACGATGACGATTGAAAACACGGGTGTTTCCATCCCGGAAGAAGCTCTGCCCCAGCTCTTCACGCCGTTTTACCGCGTGGAGCAGTCCCGCAGCCGTCAATCCGGCGGGAGCGGACTGGGGCTGTATCTGGTCAGGCTGATTCTCGAACTGCACAACGCCTCCTGTGAAATCAAGAATTCGGAAGATGGCGTTGTGTTTTCTGCGCGGTTTACTTGATTTCCGGCTGGAATTGTACTAACTGCATGGCCGCTGTTTTCCAACAATTAGTGCAAAGAATGTGTGGTTGCCTTTACAATGTGTTCATAAAGCTCTTTTTAGCTGCCTATTGGCGTGATCAGAGCCAATAGGCTGCGGTCTTGTCCAGATACTGCTTCCGTTCCTTCCAGTCCGGCATCAGCATCGTGAGAAAGGCATAAAACTGCCTGGAGTGGTTGGGGTGAACCAGATGGCAAAGCTCGTGCATGACGACATATTCAATGCAGTGCCTTGGTGCTTCGAGGAGACGCTTGTTCAGTGTGATGATTCCCTTCTTCGCCAGACAGGAGCCCCAGCGCGTTTCCATGTCCCGGATTCTCAGAGAAGGCTTCTGCACGCCGTATTTTTGAAACGACGGATACAGCGCATCCATCACGTCGCCAAATACCGTTCTGCACTGCTGGCCCAGAAATCTGTTGACGACGCGCCGCTTCCTTTCGATATCGTGGAGATCCCGAACACCTAGATGGATGTAGACGCCGTCCGCTGAAATGGAATCCTTTGCGGCCTGTGTGACCTGCAGGCGCAGACCTCGACCCAGAATGTTGAATGCCTCGCCACTGACGTACTGCTTCGGCTGAGGCCTGTATTGCGCCATCTCATGGAAGTGGTCAAGGGCCTTTTGAATATACGGGGCCTTGCTGACAACAAAGGCGTCGATTTCCCCGCAGGGGACGCCCGGATCTGCTGAAACCCACACGCTGCCATCCTTCCGCACCCGCAGATTGAGGTTTTTGACCTGCTTTCTTTCAAGACTGTATAGGATTTCGCACCCATCGGCGGTTATGGTTCGTTGGCAGGTGATGTCCATCGCTCAGAACCTCCGCAGGGCAACAGTCTTGACATTGTCGATGATCTTGTCGATGAGATCGAACGAGAGCTTCAGACCATGCTCCTTTTCGTATTTGTAGAACAGATCGTCGATGTCCTGTGAAATGCGGTCGTGGATGGTCTTGTTGTTCGTCCAGTCCACCTGACTGTGGGAGGCGACGATTTTTGTGATCTCCTCGGAAACCTCTGCAACGAAATCGGGTGTAATCCGTTCGTCCTCCACCTCGTCAAAGAGTGCGGTCAGCACACCGAAAAAGGCCTGTGCGTGAACATTATTCTTGATGCGCTCCGGGTAGCTGACGGTGCTCCTGCCGGCGTGGTAATCCCCCATGATGGTGCGCATCTTGGCAAGGTATTCGGCTTCGGAGATGACCTTTTCCTTGTAGAGCGCAAGGGCGTCCCTGATCCGCTTGGAGAAGCTGTCATAATAGGCGGGATTCTCGTCGCGCTTCTCGCTGATGCTTCGGGTCATCCGGCTGGCTATCGCATCAGCTTTTGACCGCAGCGAGCCCAGCTCCTCAAGCTCCTTTTCAAAGTCGTCCTTGTTCAGAATGTCGATGGGGCTTGTGATCTTCTTCAGCCCGGCGACAGACAGGTGCGTGTCGAGCAGATTCTGCATCAGCGGTTCATACTCTGCGTTGTCGATGGCGTCGCAGTACTGGAGCTTGACGCTGCGGCGAACCTTTGAAAAGAAGATGAACGTGTCCTGATACTTCTGCCGTTCCTCCTTGCTCAGCGCGTTGTATGCCTGCTCCGCATTCAACACCAAATGCAGTGCCCGGCCGAAGGCACAGAGCAGAGTATAGAAATCCTGACGCATCTTGTCATCGGCGAGGAACACCTCGACGGCTTCCGCATCGCTGATGCTACCCACCGGGGCAAAGAGCTCTACCAGCTGCGTATAGGCGCTGCGGAGATTCCCGATGGCAGACATCACATCGACCACGACGCCCTTCAGATCGCCGCCGTCGAAGTTCTCCAGACCAGCGCCACTGTACATGTCCATGGCGGTGTCGAGCTTTTCAATCAGACCGCGGTAATCGACTATCAGGCCGTAGTCCTTGCCCTCGTGCAGGCGGTTTGTCCTCGCGATGGCCTGCAAAAGGCCGTGCTCCTTGAGCTCCTTGTCGATGTAGAGCACCTGACACAGCGGCGCGTCGAAGCCGGTGAGCAGCTTGCTGCACACGATCAGAATGTCGATTTCGCCATCGCAGAACCTGTTCTTGATGGCCTCCTCGTAGCGGTCGGCATCCCCGTACTGCTGCATCATCTTGTTCCAGAAGGAGACGACTAGATCGTCCGCACCCTCGTCGGCGTCGTCGACGCCTTCGCGCATGTCGGGCGGCGAGATGACGACGGCGCAGTTCAGGTCGCCGAACTGCTCGAAGCACTCCAGATAGCGGATCGCGTCGCGCTTGTAGTTGGTCGCGAGCATGGCCTTGAAGCCGGTATCCTTATAGCCCTCGATGAAGTGCTCGCTGATGTCCAGTGCGATGCGCTTGATGCGCGCGTCGGTGGAGGTTAGGCGACGAATGCTGCTCCACTTTTTGCGCAGATCCTCCCGCTGCGCCTCCGTCAGGCGGCGGGTGGTTTGCTTAAACCAGAGGTCGATATTTTCTTCGTCCACCTTTTGCTCGACAAAGCGCCCCTCATAGATCAGGGGGACAATCGCGCCATCCTCCACGCCGTCCCGGATGGTGTACTTGTGAATCAGCCTGCCGAACCGGGCCATGGTGTTCTTTTCGCTTTTCATCAGCGGCGTGCCGGTGAAGCCGATGTAGCAGGCGTTGGGGAATACGCTGCGCATCCGGGTCGCCATGAGGCCGTAGTTGGAGCGGTGGCTTTCGTCCACGAGCACGAAGATGTCGCGGGAGGGGTTTTTGACCTCCTGCCGCTCGACGGTGTTGAACTTGTTGATGATACTGGTGATGACGTCCGCCCGGGCGCTGTTTACCAGCTCCACCAGATGGCGTCCGCTCGTCGCGCGGGCGGGAGTCAGCCGGGTATGGGCGAAGGTGGCGGCAATCTGCGCGTCCAGCTCCTTGCGGTCCGTGACGATGACCACGCGGGGATGGCAGTCCTTCAGCTCCATCAGGATGGTTTTCGCCAGCATGACCATGGTCAGGCTCTTGCCGCTGCCCTGCGTATGCCAGATGACGCCGCTCTGGCGGTTGCCGTGCTCGTCGTTTTCGGCGATGGTCTTCATGATTTCCCGGACGGCGAAGAACTGCTGATAGCGGCAGACCTTCTTCACGTTGGCGTCGAAGAGAATGAAATAGCGAATCAGCTCGTACACGCGCTCGGGGCTGAACAGCGAGACGATATTCCTGTCCTGTTCAGTGGGCATTCGATCCGGGACGAGCGCTTTCAGCCGGGTTTGCAGCCATTCGTCATCCTGCTCCTTCCAGACGCTCCAGAACTTTTTGGGCGTGCCGGCTGTCGCGTATTTGACGGCGTTCTTGTTGGTCGCCACGACGAGCTGCGCGAATTTGAAGAGCTGAGGGATATACGCCGCCTGCTGGTTGCGGATCATCTGCCCGACGGCCTCTTCCACGGGGATATGCGGGGCCTTGCACTCGATGACGGCAAAGGGAATGCCATTGATGAACAGCACGATGTCCGGGCGGGCGTTGTGCTGCCTGTCCCGGCTGTCCACGGCGAACTCCTCCGTGACGTGGAACACGTTGTTCTGCGGGTTGTCCCAGTCGATATAGCGGAGATTGAAGCTGAGCATTTTGCCGTCGCCGACGGTCTCCGGATAGCTTTTGCCCAGCAGCAGCGCGTCATAAATCTTCTCGCTGGTGCGCACGAGGCCGTCCGTCAGCGGTTCGTTCAGATCCTCCATGGCGCGCTCGATGTTGGCGGCGGAGAACTCGTTTTCTGCGCCCGCATAGACATAGCGGTTGAGCCTGCGGAGCTGACCGCGCAGGATGTCCCGGAGCAGCACGTGATACCGGCTGCCGCGCTGCTTGTCGCAATCCGCCGGGGAAATGTAGGTGTAGCCCATGGCCTCAAACAGCGCAAGGGCGGGGCGCTGGCTTGCGTTGATTTCCAGATAGGCGTTTTTGTCCATGAAGGGGTCTCCTTTCGCAAAGGGGCATATATGCAGGAAGAGCGGGGCAGGGGGCTGCCTCGCTTAGCTCAAATGCAGGGCTGCAAAGTAAAGCAATGTTGCTTGAAGGATCTCTTCCGGTGTGTTTCCTGCGTCGATGATGTTTTTCAAATTCTGTTTGATCTGCTCGGTGTAATTCGGGCTGTTATCGACGATGCGTTTCAGCGCTTCTTTGGTGAGGTGTTCTTGTATTTCCTTTTGATTCATAGCCTTACCCTCACAATCCCCGTCAGCAGAAGCTGCATCAGGGCTTTTTTCTGTTTTTTCATTTCATCCAGCTTACGCTGATGAAGGGTGATAAGGTGGTCGAGCTGCTGAAAGAAACCTCCAATAGTCTGTTGTTCTCGCATCGTTGGCGGCATCATCAGCTCCATTACAGCCATTTGCTTTCCCGAAACCTCGACGAAAGTTGATCCAGCCCCAACAAGCTCTCCATATCGTTTTAATTCTTCGGTTCGAGAAAAAATGAAGTAAGAGTCAAGCTCTCCACGATGTGGGACAATGGACTGAAATCCCTGATTAGTACAGCCTTTTCGGGTTAAAATGGCTGTTTTCCCGATCCCTGCACGAGATGTAAACAGGACTGTACCGGGAGGAAGCATTTTGGCTGAACTATTCTCATAACCCAAGCCGGTTATCTTTTTCTGACTCGAATTTGCATAGATTTGATCCGCAATTTCAGCAGGTGCATACCAATCAATATCACCGTCCCAATAGCTCTGATTTCCTGTACTTGGGGTTCCACCACCCACAATGTCAGCAATATCTCCCAACTTACGCTGTTCCCAAGAAAAATCAAAAGAGCCAAGGAAACACCTTGGCTCTCTTGTTAAGACCGCATATTTTTTCATTTTTCGGCTTGCTTTAGCGGTGATGGCACTCATTACGGCATATCAACCTCAAATCCACCGGTAAGAATAAACTGCCGCAAAAGCTGATCCGTTTTCATATTGACCTTGGGCGGAATCAACTTGGTTTGTTCATATGCTTCAAAGAACGCTTTTGCTTTGGTCTTATCAACGCTCTTTTTCAGCTCGTCAAACCTGCCAAACTCATTGATAGTCGCTTCATTCAAGTTAAGCCCCATCATATTCCTGAGTTTATCCTCATCAAGACCGAAGATAGTCGCAAAACGATGAATTTGGTCATCTTTTGCTCTAAACTGATACTCCGTGATGTAGTCACGAAGCGTTTTTCCGTCCTCGGCAATGACATCGCCTCGCTCAATGTCGTGCAGAAAGATGTTTGCGTATTTCTGCTCCTCTTGCGTTAGGGCAGCAAAAGTTTTGTGAAGTTCTGCCTTTGCTTGCTCAATAGATTCCTCGGACGAACCTTCCTGTCGAATCAATTTGAGGTACTTATCGAAGCGACTGTTCATATAATCGGCATCGATAACCCCTGTGTCAATTTCAGTCAGGTATCCAACAAGATCGTATGGTATATCTATGTCTTGTGATCCGGGATCATCGGAAGAAGCAGCGGAAAGCTCTTTATAACGCTGTGCTAAAATCAAAAATGCGTTCTCATCGAACTCCATTGTAATTTCAATCGAATTTCCACTTTCCTCGTCCTTGAATGAGTAGGTGTGTTTGTCCCACCTAAATCCTTGGATTTTAGCAGCTTCAAGGTATCCGTTGAAATCTCTAAACAGCGAGGCGAACTTAGCTCTTACGGTTCCGTCCGCAGGCAACTTTTCAAAGTCAGGGATACCAGCATTCTTGAACAAATAGGCAATATCATCAAACACAGCGTTGAGCTTTCCGAGGTTGTAAGACAGTTTTTCAACGAACAGACCTATCGGTCTATCGCCGGAATAGAGCTTAACAGCTTTGCTCACATTCTGCTCCATCGTATGCGGCTTGCGATAATATCTGATGATGCCAAAAGGCTTATCGGGTCCGAAAAGTCTGTTGGTTCTGGAAAATGCCTGAATGATGTTCTCATACTCCAGTATCTTGTCCATATACAGCGTGTTGACCCACTTAGAGTCAAAGCCGGTAAGCATCTGATCCACTACAATCAGGAGGTCGAGCTGCTTCTCAGGCTCTCTTTCAACCCGCTTATACTGCTCTTTGTGGGCAAGGCGTAGAGAAAGGTCTTTTTTGAAGCGAGCGTGTGTAGCAATCGAAAAATCCTGACCAAACATCGTATTATAGTCAGTAAGGATTTCGATTAAGCCTTGCTCTTTATAGAAAGCAATCGGCTGCCCTCTGTATTCTTTGTAGTCACCATCTTCATTGCTGATATTGGGGTCAAAAAGGCAACTGATCCTAAGTTTCGGCATTGCAGCCTTCAACAGTCGATAGTAGTCTATTGCTTCGGGGATGCTGCTCGTTGCAAAGATTGCGTGGAATTTCCCGTTGTGACTCAAAGTAAGCCAGTTTTCTTGAATATCCTCAACAACCTTGCTTTGATGCTCCGAGGAAAGGTACTGAGTTTTTGGAAGATAATCTTCAATGCCCTTGACCCACTTTCCGTCATCGCCCAAGAAGCCCGCCATCTTGACGGTGGAGGAGTCCATATACTCATAGAATATTTTTGCCTTTTTGGGATCGCTGATTGCTTCTTCTTCGGTTGCTGCTTTTGCTTTTTCCAAGGCAACCACCTTGCGGACATCCTTATCACGGAAAGTCAGGACTTTATAAGGATCAAATCCAAGCACATTCTTATCCCTGATACCATCAGCAATGCTATATCTATGGAGTTCATTGCCAAAAACATCTGTTTGGGCATTGTTTTTCTTTGCATTCTCCTCAAACACCGGTGTGCCGGTAAAGCCAAAGAAGATGGCATTGGGAAATGTTTCCTTGATGATGGATAGCATATCTCCAAAAGTTGAACGATGAGCCTCGTCAACAATAAAAACAAGCCGTTTGCCGTTGATTATTTCAATGTCGCTTGCATTAAGTCCTCCGTCCTCATCTCGGATATTGCTCATCTTCTGAATAGAGGTAACAATTAGGGTATCTGCCGTTGCGTTGCTTTTCAGCTTAGTCAAAAGGACATATGTGTTCTCTGTTGCCTGCACGGTTTCGTTCTCGTCCGCAAATGCCCGATATTCCTTGAGCGACTGCGTTCCTAACTCAATACGGTCGGTAAGGAAAATAACCTTATCAGCATCATTGGAGTTTGCAATCAACTGAGCCGACTTAAAGCTCGTCATCGTCTTACCTGAGCCGGTGGTATGCCAAATGTAGCCGCCACGCTGCTTACCGCTATCCCACTTCGTTTTAGACACAACATCGGAAATTGCGCTGGCTGCGTAATACTGGTAGCTTCGCATTACCTTCAGAACACCGTCAGCATTGTCGGCAACAGTATAAAAACCAATGAGCTGGTGCGCCATAGGGATGGACAGCAGCGAGGAGGCGATAGCTTTCCAATCGTTGATAGGCTCATTATTGAAGTCAGCCCAATGGAAATAGTAATCAGTATTGAACTTTCCGTCAGGTCCGGGATTCGCAAAATAACGAGTTTCTTCAGGGTTCATTGCTACAAACACCTGAACGAGCGAGAACAATCCGGTAAAAACGCCCTCATATGAGTATTTCTCAATCTGATTATATGCTTGACTGACGGGGACACCGCTGCGCTTCAGTTCGATATGTATGACAGGCATACCGTTGATAAGCAGCATCAAATCACCACGACGGTCATTCAGCATTTTTGACTTGCTCGGAAAAACTGGTTGTTGTACGATCTGATACCGGCTCTGTCCAGCGGCGATTTCCCTGCGGTCATATATTTTCAAGCTGATTTCAGTGCCGAAATGGAGCTTATCATCAGGGTTATCACGCTTGATGGACACAGTTTTTCCGTTGATAAAGCCATTGAGTTTTAACGGTGTTCTAAGTTCCGTGATCTGTTCGATGATCTGCTGCATTTCGCCATCCGTAAGAGGATAGTTATTCAAGCGGTCAATTCCACGGTTGTTATCAAACAGGATCTTTGCCCAATTTCGGATGAGGTCTTGCTCGGTCGGGTTCTTGATGACTTCTTTTTCCCATCCTTTATCCGCCAAGACTTTAATCAGGGCTTCCTCAAAGTCCGCTTCTTTTTGGAATGTCATTCGATTTCCTCCTTCCTGCGAAATTGATGTCACACGAACATCTTTTCAAGCATAGATTTCTTGATATTTTGGAGCTTTTCCAACTCACGCTGATGAAGGGTGATAAGGTTGTCAAGGCAAGTTAGTAGCTCGCCAATTTTTCTCTGCTCATCTATATTTGGTATAGGTATAGGCATTTGAAAAAACACATTGTCTCTAATCGAGAACCTGTCAGACCTTGCGCCGGAATCACCATTGAAATTCATAAAAGAATGCCAATAGCCGCACTTGAAAAAGTACTCCAAATAAGTCGTGTCAATATCGTGCGGGCGAAAGACGGTATATAACGGTGACATTACGCCCGTTCTTCCAAGTTTATTGCGGTTTATCGGTCCAACTGGTGCGGAAGTAGAGATACGAGGGTTATAAACAAAGTCCTCGGTTTTTACAATGTAGTACCCATCCAAGCTGCCCAGCTTTGCTATATCGTGATCAAAGAAATCTCTTTGACTTATAATTCCGAACTCAGCAGAGTTTGTAAATGTTTCTACATATTGTAGTCCGGCATTTTTCTCCGTGACTTTATCTGTAATTTCGGATAGCTTACGCTGTTCCCAAGGGTCAGTAAATCCCTTAAAGCGAATTTCGGGGTAACTGCTGCCATTTTGCGGGAACATCTTTTCGAGCATAGACTTTTTCACATTCGTCAACTTTTCAAACTTACGCTGATGAAGGGTGATAAGGTTGTCGAGTTGGCTGAAGTAGTAGGCAATGAGTTGCTGCTCCTTCACTGCTATTGGGTAACTCACGCTTGTTTTTTGAATGTTGCTGCGGCTTAAAGAGAGCACTTTTATGCCCTGCATTAGAGGAAGAAGCTGATGGTGGTAAGCATTGGAATTGAGGTAGTAACCGAGGTACCCCAATGCCATTCTGTTCCGAGGGCGGCACACCATTGTATGTAACCCCGATACTATGGCACTCCCTTGCAAATTACCTATTTCACAGGCTTTTCCGGTCGTTTCATCTTCTGCGGTATCAGCGATAATAACATCACCATCCTGCAATAAAGCCCCATTGAAATCCTCTCGGCATCTATGCGGGATGCGAGGAATATCATCCTTTTGAACATCCAGCACAGAGCCATACTTTATCAGCACATCACCATAATGAACATTCAGGACAGTTCCTTCATCATAACTCAGTTCGGCACGGGAAAGTGTGTTATTCGGGACAGTGCAATCAAACACTTCATCAAACTTACGCTGTTCCCAAGCGTCTGAGAATCCTTTGAAGCGAATTGCGGGAGCATCTGATTTTTTCGTCATTCTGCACTACCTCCCAGCAATTTCTTCAACTCATTAAGTCCCAGCATATCATACTCATTACCCTCAAGGTCATCGATCATTCCCGAAAGCGTTGCTTCGGTTTCGCTGATCTGCTGTTCGACCTCGAAGAAAGTTGTAGCATACTTGTTTTGAAGGGCTTGAATTTTGCTCACCAAGCTGTCGATTACGGTATCAGGCAGTTTGTGAATGCTCTCAATGAGAGGAGCAATCCACTTCTTTTCGAGCAGATCCAAAGCCTGCTCGTCGCTCAGTCTTTCAATCGTATCCTTTGTTTTTGCCTGCAACGCAGCACTCTTTGCCTTGATCTCCGCCTTGATTTCTTTCTCGCTCTTGACCAAAGACTCTACCTTTTCTAAGAGTGTACGAAGCGCAACGCTTTCAGGAGAACGGTCTTTCTTCAGTTCCTTAATCTTTTTGGATACTTCTTTCGGAACGAAAGCATCGCCTTCCTCGGTGAGAACATCGTTGCAGCTCTCTTTATCCTCCTCTGTCATTTCATCAAGGATGGACTCATATTCAGACGGGATTTCCGCCAAACGGCTTTCCAAACCGTGGAGCTCATCCGTTTCTGCGGAGAGCAAAGTCGCCTGTACCAAGTCAAACGGGATAATGTGACCTACCCAGCCTTCTTGCACCTCTTGATCTTTGCCATCCTTTTTCTTGATGACAAGGTTCGGATCGACTTCCTTTGTCGCAGAAAAGCCCTCGGTCTGCAAGACCTCAAGATCAATAGAAATCCCAGTCCAATCGTCGTCAAGGAGTTGGAACGCCGCATATTTGTCGATAAGCGGAATATCCTTCAGACGCTCAAAAATATCAGCGCTCAGAACGGTTTCAGCCTTAGAGATTTCAATGCTTTCCATCCGGTCGATGAGTTCTTCTTTCAGGAACGCCGGGAAAGTAGAAAAGGCGGCATTAAAAGCATCCTCAAATCCGACCACATCGGGGTGGCTCTTGATGGCACTCTTAATGTCATCGACAGACACATTCACATAGGGGATGCCACTCTCTGTAAACAGAGCCTTTTTCAGTGCCGGGAACGCCGTCCAAAATTCGCCCAGCTCTTCAATTTCTGCCGTCGGGATACCGCCAAACATAGACGCATAGACATCCCAATGCTCGGCTGCTTCAGATGAGTCCACATAGCGAGGAATGTTCAGGTTATAATCATTGCTGCGAATTTCTTCACGACTGACAACTCGTGAAAACTTCGGGACGCTTTCACGCTTGATAAAGGTGTCTGCTATGCGTTTAATGTCAGACGCACGGAGCTTGTTATTTTTACCCTCTTTGATAAATCCCTTGGATGCGTCGATGATAAGAACATCGGTGTTCTCACGCTTTTGGCGCAGCACCATAATGATGGTGGGTATTCCTGTCCCGAAGAAGATATTTGCAGGCAGCCCGATAATGGCGTCGATATGGTTATTCTCGATCAGGTTTTTTCTGATTTCACCTTCCTCACCGCCACGGAACAGTACGCCGTGGGGAAGAACAATTGTCATAATGCCGTCCGGTTTGATATGGAACAGGTCGTGAAGTAGGAAAGCATAGTCGGCTTTTCCTTTGGGAGCAAGTCCAAAACGAGCATAACGAGGATCTCCCTCTTTATTAGACGGATCCCAAGCCTGCGAATACGGCGGATTGGACACGACCGCATCCACATAGAGAGGGTTATAGGTATTGACCGGATCATTTTCATCAAAGTACGGCCAATCCTCCTCGAGAGTATCGCCGTTACGAGTGATAATGTTAGCGGGATCAATGCCTCTCATAACCAAATTCATTCGGGTCAGGTTATAAGTATTCTCTTTCAACTCCTGAGCGTAATACTGAATATTGTTGTCGTCGCTCATATACTTCGCAACGCTTTGACCAATATTGATAAGCAGTGAGCCCGAACCGCTTGTCGGGTCGTAGATTTTGATTTCACTTTTACCCTTCAAATGACTCGCAACGATCTCGGACATCAGAAGCGATACCTCGTGCGGGGTGTAGAACTCGCCAGCTTTCTTTCCAGCATTTGCTGCAAAGTTACTGATAAGATATTCGTAGATGAAACCGAGAACATCGTAGTCCTGCTTGCCATCCATAGGAATATCTTTTATCAGCGTCAGCAGCCCACTAATTGCTTTCGTTTGTGAACCGGAGCTATCGCCAAGTTTGGAAAGGCCTGTTTGCAGGGTATCAAATACTTTTTCAAATACCCTTTTATGCGAACTAGAAATTAGTCGGCTAAATGCAGAAAGAGCATCACGGACATTTGAAACATCAAAGTCCTTACCCATCGTGAGCCAAGTGGAGAAAAGATCCTTATAGGCAATAAAGTAGCCTATGTTTTTTTGGATCCATTCAACTGTTTCGGCATCTTCCTCCGATACGGTTTTCAGGAGTTCATTATCATAGTCGTTCTCCTTCAAGAACTTAACTTCCTTATCGGAAAGATACTTGTAAAAAATAAAGCCTAGTATGTAATCCTTATATTCATTTGCTTCAATTTTGGAACGCATTTGATTTGCGGAAGCCCATATTTTCTGAGCAAGTTGTTGCTTATTCATTCTGTGACCCCATCCTTTTTCTTTTTCTAAGGGCAACGTACTACCCCCTATCATGATACACACAACTAGTGTCCCATAAAACGGACTTACTTTTCGTCAGAAACAAACTCCATAATATCGTCAGTTGTACAATTCAAAGCAGAGCAGATTTTTCCCAACACTTCAGTGCTGACATTTTCATCACGACTAAGCTTATTCATTGCGTATTTTGTGAGCCCTGCAGCTTCCTGCAAATCTCTTTTCTTCATATCTCGATCAAGCAGAATGTGCCAGAGTTTTTTATAGCTTACAGCCATCATATCATTCCTTTCTCTCGGTCCGCGAGTAAGTACTAAAACACATTTTATATTATAGCATATAATCCCGAAATAGCAACTATAAATCCCGAAATATCAAACTTAATTCCGATATTTCACACCTGTGTAAGCTCGACAGTAACCGAATAGCTTGGGAACAGCGTAAGCTCGGTGATATGATGAATGTTACATCTGTTAAGCGCATCCATCAATCAGACTGGACAGACAGTGGAGTAAGGTTCCTTAGAGCAAGAGATATTGTTGCTGCTGCAAAGAATGAAGAGCCGGATGACTATCTCTATATTTCAAAAGAGAAGTACGAAGAATACAGTACATTGTCGGGAAAAGTCGGTGTTTCAGATTTGCTTGTGACGGGTGTTGGTACTATCGGAGTGCCTTATTTAGTGAGAAATTTGGAGCCTTTGTATTTCAAAGACGGTAATATTATATGGTTCCAAAACTTAGATAAAATAGATGGCAAGTTCCTCTTTTATTCGTTCTCGGCGGAGCAGATTCAAGGCTTCATAAATGAATCAGCTGGTATCGGTACTGTTGGAACTTATACCATTGAAAGTGGGAAAAAGACTCCCATTTCGCTTCCCAATCAGATAGAACAAGCAAAAGTTGGAGAGTTTTTTCAGCAGCTTGACAACCTTATCACCCTTCATCAACGACAGCCATTTTTGCAGTCACCTCCGGATATTTCTCTGATTGTCCAACTGACACCCCCTTTTTATACATTCTCTTGGGAACAGCGTAAGTTTGAAGAAATCGCTGTGCGATCATCGGTAATATGCTCCGATGATACCCTTCCAAGAGTTGAATATGAGGATATAGTGTCAGGTACAGGTCGGCTCAACAAAGACATCTACGCCAAGCAAAGTAGCAAATCAGGCATCGTATTTCATCAAGGTGATGTCCTTTACGGAAAACTCCGCCCATACTTGCAAAACTGGCTTTTGCCCACATTTGATGGGCTTGCTGTGGGCGATTTTTGGGTATTGCAGCCTCAAAATGCTGATAGCAGCTTTCTATATCGATTGATTCAGAGCCGGCAATTCGATGAAGTAGCTAATCAATCGACCGGGACGAAAATGCCGAGGGCAGATTGGAAATTGGTGTCCAAAACGGTGTTCTCCATCCCGTCAAACATTAGTGAGCAGGCTGCTATTGGTACATACTTTACGGCACTCGATAGCCTTATCACCCTTCATCAGCGACAGACAATTGTATATGCGGTAATTCGCAGTATACGAAAAGTAATTTTAGCCGAAAGACAGTATTTTGCTCCACCGATGGTACGAAAATCCCCCTGATCACTCTCTGCGAATAGTTTGCTATACTGTTCTAAAAGCATTAATGCGATTGTAATGCGAGCATCGGGAAAGGGCGACGTTTTATGGAGAAGAATTGCACCATAATGTCCATTGTTTTTTGAAATATCTCACTAATTTGTTTATGGCATTTTGAAACACATATTTGATTTCGATCGACCAAAAATGCCATCAGCCAAAAAGTATGCCTTTTGGTGCATAGAGGGCCAGCTCTAATGGGGCTGGCCCTCTGTTGACTTACTGGAGTTACATCCAAATAAGGAAGAAGTAGAAATTGACAGTAAAAAAGTTGGGATTGCCATTTCATCCTGCGCTCGGTATAATAGTAATATGTCAGAGATATCCATGCATGAGAAGATGTTCGTTTATGGAGGAACGAGGAAATGGGAATGACTGTTATCTGTTTTCACAACAATAACGAAGAGAATGGATACCTTAGCAACTGGTATCCTTCCACATTTACGCACAATGGTATCACCTTTTCCTCAATGGAGCAGTATATGATGTACCGCAAGGCACTTTCCTTTGGCGATGAAAAGGTTGCCACACAGATTCTTGCTACGGATAATGCTGCCGAGATAAAGGCTCTTGGACGGCTTGTATCCGGCTATGATGAGAGCCTATGGAACGGTATTCGACAAATCGTCGTCTATGAGGGGCTTTTCGCAAAGTTTACGCAGAACCCTGATCTAAGGGAGAGACTGAAAGATACTGGAAATGCATTTCTTGCTGAGTGTGCTGTAAATGATCGGATTTGGGGCATTGGTTTATCCATGCGTGATCCAAGCAGACTTGACCGGGCAAAATGGCAAGGCCAAAATCTACTTGGTTATGCCCTTATGATGGTGCGTGAAAAACTCTAAGAGGGTCTTGTCATTTCATTCCATAGGCACCTAAACAATTATACAGAAAACAAAATAACATCAAGGAGAAAAACTATGAATAAAACCGAACTGATTGCCGCAATGGCTGAAGCGAGTGGCCTTTCCAAGAAGGATTGCGAGGCTGCTCTCGCTGCATTTATCACGACTACTGAGAGCGCTTTGAAGGCTGGCAACAAAGTGCAGCTGGTGGGCTTCGGCTCTTTCGAGGTCAAAGAACGTGCTGCCCGTACTGGCAAGAATCCTGCAACAGGTGAGCAGATTGATATCCCTGCATCTAAGGCACCTGCGTTCAAAGCAGGAAAGGCTTTCAAAGACGCCATCCAGTAATTTGAAAACCCATAGAGAGGCACTTACGGTATTGATCCGTAAGTGCTTCTTTTTTAGCTAATCTCATAACGCCCCAACGCAACTGCCGTTTAATTGCGGCAAATTCGCCACAAATAAAATGCAGTTTCTGCTTTCTATTGCTGATAATTTGTACGAACCTGTTGTTGGTTACCAAACCTCCTCGTAAGTATTGATATAGATTACTTCACAGGAGGAATGCAAAATGAAAAGTTGCCAGTATAAGAGTTCCGATGAGCTACCCCTTATCCTCAATGTTCAAGAGGTGTCCAATTTCCTCGGCCTCGGGCTGTCTCAGGTCTATGAGCTTGTGAAGCGCATCGACTTTCCTGCCTTCAAAGTTGGAAGTCGTATCTTCGTGCCGAAAGATAAATTCCTTACCTGGCTAAATGTGCAAACAGAAGAGAAGGACTCTCTCTTCTATACGGAGTGACAAGGATGGACGATAGTAAGATGCCGCGAATCCGGCGCAAAGAAGATCTTCCGGATGTGATGACGATGCCGCTCGTTGCAAAGACCCTCGGATGCAGTCTTACGGTTGCATATAGACTTCTAAAGAGAGATGACTTTCCCCATACAGTAAGTGGTCAAAGGGTCTATATTGACAAAGGAAAATTTCTCTCGTGGCTTGATGCTCAGACGCAAATGGAAAAGAGAGATCATTATGGCTGGTAGGCAAAGAGCGAATGGCGAAGGCAGCATTCGAGAGAGATACCCCGGCTGTTGGGAAGGTCGATATACTGCCGGCTACGATATTCTAACGGGA
>OKUM01000908.1_pt1 | contig 15835 bp, 13 predicted proteins | sample 1606801 | NCBI WGS metagenome assembly OKUM01 (sample SAMEA3882546, study PRJEB24775) | human gut metagenome | biome: human-associated habitat; feature: intestine environment; material: feces | place: Netherlands | collected 2009/2010
GGGTGCTGTCCACCGCCACCCACTTTGTGCTGACCAAGTACAAGGACGGCGGCGTGGTGTTTGCCGATGACTATGAAGAAATTGACGAGAGAGGGAGCAACCTTTGTGATTGAATATGATTCTTTGGTAAACCGCACGGTGCGCCGGATCAAGCCCTCGGGCATTCGGAAGTTCTTCGACATCGCCAACGAAATGGACGACGTGATTTCCCTCTCTGTGGGCGAGCCCGATTTCCACACCCCCTGGCACATCCGGGAGGCGGGCATCGAGAGCCTGGAGAAGGGCCGCACCAGCTACACCCCCAACCGGGGCTTCCTCAAGCTTCGGGCGGAGATTTCCAACTTTATCGAGCGCCACTACCACGTGAAGTACGACCCCCAGGACGAGGTGCTGGTCACCGTGGGCGGCAGCGAGGCCATCGACCTGTGCGTGCGCACCTTGGTGGAGCCCGGGGACGAGGTCCTCATCCCCGAGCCCAGCTTTGTGTGCTATGTGCCCATTACCGAGATGGCAGGCGGCGTGCCTGTCATCATCGAGACAAAGCCGGAAAACGGCTTCCGCCTCACCGCCCAGGAGCTGGAGGACATGTACCCCCAGCTCACCCCCAAGGAGCGGGAGGGCATCATCACCAAAAAGCACAAGACTGTGTTCATCCAGCAGATTGGCGGCAAGCTGAAAAGCGGCAAGCCTCACGACGGCCGCGCCCCCGACTATGACGACTGGAATCTGAACTGCGACATTTTCTTCTGGGACGAAACGCTGAACCGAGCGCTGGAGGTTTCCTCCATGGGCATCCGTGTGGACGCGGAATCCCTCGACCGCCAGCTGACCCTCGCCCACTGCGACGACCGGCGGACGCTGCCCTTCCACAAGATGCTGCTGAATAACGAGCTGCCCCTGACCATCGGCGGCGGTATCGGCCAGAGCCGTCTGTCCATGCTGATGATGGGCTGCGCCCACATCGGCGAAGTACAGTCCAGCGTATGGGACAGCGAAACCGTGGACGCCTGCGCAAAGGCCGGAATCCCGCTGCTGTAATTTATATACTGACAAAAGACGTCATAAATTTATAGATTGATTCTCGCAAATGTGGGGTTGGCAGACATTGCCAACCCCACACTTTTAGTAATAGAAGAACTTATAAAACGAAGGATACACATTCAGCAGCTGCTGTAAATTTGTCCTGGAATTGGAACCGGGGTCGCGGATGGTAAATCCGGACGCTGTCAGACTGCTTCCCCCGGCGTACCCTGTGACCACCACCCAGTGCTGACCGCCATAGGCATTGCTGACGCCGAGCAAGACAGGTTTTCCCTGCTTCAGCTTACCATAAACGGTACTGAGATATCCGGAACCGTCCGTGACAGCCGTATAGTGGCTCGGCCAATAGAGACTGCCCGAGGGCGTATAGGTAAGCTTCTTCGCCATAGCGTCGGGGTAGATGGTTCTTCCCGTGCGGAAGGACTCCATCATTGCCACCGCCGTTGTGGCGCAGCCGATCTGAGAAAAGGTCTTCCCGGATGTACCGATCCGGACATCCGCCCAGCGGGCATCCGTCTGCTTGAAATTCGGCACGTTCAGGGACACTGAAGCATAGTTTCCGGACAGATATTGTGCGCTGACGTATCCGGTTTTCGTTCCGCCGTAAAGGACGCGGCTCCATCCGTTCGCAGTGGACAGACGGATGACCGTTTCCCCCTTGCTGAGGGCGCCGACCTTTCCATAGGCCGTCCCCGCCCCGCTGCGGACGTTCAGCGTGCCGCTGCTTACCGCCACGGATACCGGGGTCCCCTCCGTCACCGTGATGAAGCCCGCGTGGCAGTAGCCGTACTTCCCTTTTGCGTATTCCACCTTCCACCAGTCGCCGGACTTGGAGATCAGCGTAACATAGCTTCCCTTATTCAGCGATGCGGCCACCGCTGCGCTGGAGGACGGGCTGCTTCGCACGTTCAGCTTCCCGGAAGCAGTCGTCACGACACCGGCTTTGGAATCCGCCGTGGCCGCCTCAGCCCGCATCGGCAGAAGGAACGCTCCCAAAAGGAGCAGAACCGATACAGTACAAGTCAGAATTCGTCGAATAACAATCACCTCGTTCTGTTTTCTTGCATATATGCGAAGCAATTGTAACACATTTGTAACCATTTGGGAATACGCCAAATTCTGACAAAAAAACGCAGGAGCCGCTAAACCCGCCGCTCCTGCGCTATTCTTTATTTAATTGAACCGCACTACGTTATTGGCAAACCGGTAAAAGCTCCCGGCAAATTCCTGCCCAGCACGCCCCGGCACGCTGATGAACAGCAGCGGCGTGCGCTTGCGGAAGTAATTCGCCCACTTGGGGTCATAAGCCATGCAGGTCTCCCACATCTTTTTCAGCTCGGCATCCGTCTCGGCGGACTTGTTCAGCCGGGTCGTGAGAATAGCAATGCCAAGCATCATGAACAGGTCGTGCTTCATGTACCGTTTCAGCCGGGGTTCGGTGATGTCGTCCAAGTGACAGGTGCTGAAGCACCGTTCCGTCACAAGGATCTGATCTGCGTGGCGCTTGGCCAGAGCGGCAGACTGCACCGACTGATCCGGCCGGCCGATCCAGTAACGGTAAAGGTCTGCGTTGAGATAGTACATTTTCCGCACATAGGGCATCGTCTGATAGATCATCAGGTTGTCCTCGTAGAAAACATGTTTGGGAAGCGGCTGCTCCCATTTACGCATGATCTCGGTGCGGAAAGTGCTGGAATGGATGGTGAGCATCTGGTATGCCCGGAAGGGTTTGTTATCCTCCCATGTGAAGATACGGTTCTCCGGCAACACGGCGGAATAGTTGATAGAGCGATCCCCGTCGCCGTCGGAATGGACGTAGTAGTAGTTTGTCACTACCATATCCACGCCGCCCTGCCGCTCACATTCCTCAAGAGCGTCCAGAAATTTGGGGAAATCGGGGCTGAGGGTGTCGTCGCTGTCCACGACCTTGAAATAGGTGCCGGTGGCGTGCTTCAATCCCTGATTGATGCCCTCACCGTGGCCGCCGTTTTCCTGATGAATGACCCGCACAATGTCCGGGAATTTCCGGGCATATTCGTCGGCGATTTTTCCGGTGTTATCCTTGGAGCCGTCATCAATAATGATGATCTCCACCCGGTTTCCCCCGGGCAGGAGGCTCTGGATGCACTTTTCCATATAGTCCTGAGAATTGTAGCAGGGTACTGTGACCGTCAGAAGCTTCATTTATCTTTCTCCTTCGATTTCTGATTTGGCAAGGCTCAGCGCCCGGAGGATTACCGCGTCCATGTCGTAATAGCGGTACTCCCCCAACCGGCCGCCGAAAATGGTTTTCTCTTCCCCGTCCGCCAGCACCTTGTACTTTCCATACAGGGCGTTGTTCTTTTCATCGTTCACGGGATAGTACGGCTCCACCCCCGGCTTCCACTCGGAACTGTACTCCTGGGACACCACAGTTTTCGGCTGGGTGCCGAACTCGAAGAACTTATGCTCGATGATGCGGGTGTAGGGCGTCTCCCGGTCGGTGTAGTTGATCACGGCGTTGCCCTGAAAATTCGGCATATCCAGCACCTCCGTCTCAAACCGGACGGAGCGGTAGCTCAGAGGGCCGAAGCAATAGTCAAAGTAGCTGTCAATAGAGCCGGTGTAAACGACCTTGTCCGCCAGCGCGTTCAGCTCGGCTCTGTGTTCCAGATAGTCCACATTCAGCCGCACCTCGATGCCGTCCAGCATGTTTTCCACCATTTTGGTGTAGCCGCCCATGGGAATGCCCTGAAAACGGGCGTTGAAGTAGTTATTGTCAAAGGTAAGACGCACAGGCAAACGCTTGATGATAAAGGCGGGAAGCTCCGTGCAGGGACGTCCCCACTGCTTTTCGGTGTAGCCCTTCACCAGCTTTTCGTAAATATCCGTGCCGACGAGGGAAATGGCCTGTTCCTCCAGATTCTTCGGCTCCGCAATCCCGGCGGCCTTCCGTTGACGGGCAATCTCCGCTTCCGCCTGCTGTGGAGTCGTCACACCCCACATTTTATTGAAGGTATACATGTTGAAGGGCAGAGAGTACAGCTCCCCGTGGTAATTCGCCACCGGGGAATTGGTGTAGCGGTTAAATTCCGCGAACCGGTTGACGTACTCCCACGCGGTCTTGTCGTTGGTGTGGAAAATATGGGCGCCGTAGGTATGTACCTGGATTCCCTCGATTTCCTCGGTATACACATTGCCGCCGACGTGACTCCGCCGGTCGATCACAAGCACGGACTTCCCCGCCGCCTTCACCTGCCGGGCAAAGACAGCGCCGAACAGCCCCGCCCCCACGACCAGATAATCATACCCCATGGATAATACCCCTTTGCCGGTTTTTTCACTGAGAATATACCATATCCCGCAGAGTTTGTCATCATAATTTTATTTAAGAATTCGTTAGGAAAAGCCTCACTGGTCGCTGACAGAATCCAGATTCTTCCATCCATAGCGGAAAATGGATACGGTCATGGATATTTCCGTGACGATCTCGTCCAGAATCCCCGCCCATGAGCCGATGATTCCATCATAAATAATCCACAGCGGCGAATTGACAAGCATCCCAACGAGACGGATTTTCCGCGGATTGTACGTATACCCGCCGATCGTTGCCGCAATATTCGCGGCCACCGGAAGAATTGACCACCAGCCGTCCCAGGTGAAAATCAGCGCCGTCACCTGCATGACGCACAGCGCGGCGCACATGATTTTCCCTTTCAGAAAGCTGCTCCTGCTTCCCAGACAAAAGGAGCGAACCGTGTTCAGCACATAGCTGATCCCGCCGGTGATCGCGCCCAGCATCAGCAGATGGGTGGTGTAGCACAAGTAGGAAACGAACTGGACGCGGAACAGCGTCCGGTTGCTTTTGCATTGGTACGACAGGAAAAACAAAACCGTCCCGAAAAGGCCGATTGCCTGTATGAAAATGGATTTTCCCGACATAGTGCCCCTCTTTTCCGGAATATTTTTCTGTGAATCTGCATAAATAAAGAAAAAGTTCCGGGTTCTGCCTGTTTTGAAGGCAAAACCCGGAACTTTGTTGGCAAAGAACCGTAATTATGATAGAAACCCGTCAAGGGGGTGCAACTTCGATTTAGAGGGGGGTGCATTTTTGATTTTAGGGGGTGCAACCACGGCTTTAGGGGGTGCATTACTTTACCCGTGGGGACAGCAATAAACCGCAGGCGTTGAAACCTGCGGTCTTTTCATTTTTGTTGGGACTCACGTCTCGATTTCTGTGCCGCCCTGGAACCTGAATGTCATCCGTCCGTCTGTGTGGACAGTTGCCGTGTCGATAATGGTCAGCCAGAGTTTTTCGTCAAACTCGTTGATGGTGTCCAGCTCCTGCACCTCGAACATAAATGCTCCGATGGCTTCTGCCTGGGCTTCCCGTGCAGCTTTTGTAGTGCGGAGCTGTTCGAGCCGTGACTTGGCTTTTTCATACCGCTCTACAAACCCATTGTACCGGGCGGCGTATTCTTCCTGGTTCTGTGCCGTCTGCGAATTCTCCGCAATGCAACGCTTTGTCAGTTCGGTCACCACATCGATCTCCTCAAGCAGGCTCTCGATTTCTGTATCAATGCCTGTACAGTCTGTCAGGGTGGCTTGCATCAATCGGCAATCCTCAAGGATGTTGTCTTTGCTTTCGATGATAGCGTTAAGGGCGGTCACGAACCGCGCTTTAATGGTTTCCTCGTTCAGATGCGGCGTTTTGCATTTGTGCTCACCCTTGAATTTGCCGTTGCATTGCCAGATGACCCTGCGGTATTTTGAGGTCGAATTCCAGACTTTCGAGCCAAAGTAGGAGCCGCAGTCCCCGCAGACGATCCGGGAAGAAAAAATGCTCTTTCCGCTGTACTGACGGCTGATCTGCTTGCGCCGCGCAAGCTCCGTCTGAACTTTGTCGAACTCTTCCGGCGTAATGATCGGCTCATGGCTGTGTTCCACATAATACTGCGGCACCTCGCCCTCATTGACCTTCCTCTTTTTTGTGAGGAAATCGACCGTGAAGCATTTCTGAAGGAGTGCAGCGCCCTTGTATTTTTCGTTTTGAAGGATGCTTTCCACTGTACTGGTCTGCCAGCGTTGTTTTCTCGATGGAGTCGGAATCCCATCTGCTGTCAGTTCCTTTGCAATGGCCCCCGGCGTCAACCCCTCCATGAATCGAGTATAAATCCGGTGGACAACGATTGCCTCCTCCGGAACGACTTCTGGAAAACCGTCCGCTCCTTTGCGATAGCCGAGGAACTGCTTGTATGGGAGGTTGACCTTTCCATCGGCAAACCGTTTTCTCTGTCCCCAGGTAACATTCTCGGATATGGAGCGGCTTTCTTCCTGTGCCAAGCTCGACATGATGGTAAGCAGCAGTTCGCCCTTGCCGTCAAAGGTGTAGATGTTCTCTTTTTCGAAGTAGACTTCTACGCCTTTTTCTTTCAGTTTGCGGATGGTAACCAGGCTGTCAACCGTGTTTCGGGCGAAGCGGCTGACCGACTTTGTGACGATGAGGTCGATTTTACCGGACATGGCGTCGGCGATCATTTCATTAAAGCCGATGCGATGCTTGGTATTCGTGCCGGAAATGCCTTCGTCGGTGTAAACCTTAACAAACTCCCATTCGGGATTGCGTTTGATGTATTGCGTGTAGTAATCCACCTGTGCCTCGTAGCTGGTGAACTGCTCATCGCTGTCTGTGGACACTCTTGCGTATCCTGCGACCCGCCGTTTTTGTACAGCCACCTTGGAAAGGTGCGTCAGCGGATTGATGGTCGGCGGAATGACTGTGACCGACCGTGCTGCTGTTCTGTTCATTCCTTTTTCCTCCTTGCCTGTAATGCCCGCTGTCGTGCTTTTTCCTTCATTTCAGGCGTCCAGCTTTCTGCTCTGGAGCGGTCTGTCCACCGTTTAACGATTTCAGAACCGTCGTCCATGCAGAACACCACCATATTGCTTTTCTCTGCTCTGATTGCCGTTATTTTGCTTCTGACCATATCGGGGTCAAAGCTTACTGCGCCCAACACCTCGCAGGTGAGGACTTCGAGCGTTTCTTCTGGAATCCGCTTAGCGGCACACTCGGATTTACCTTTGGTTTGGAATGTAGTGCAATTCCAGTAGTGTTTTTTGCGGTAAGTTACGCGCTTATAGGTATTGCCGCACAGTCCGCAGTGAATCAGCCCCGAAAAAACTGAACGAGTCGGTTTCTTGCGGTTGGCAGCCTGCTGCGCCAGCATTCTGAGCCGCTCCTGTGCCTTATCAAATGTTGCCTGGTCTATGATTGGCTCATGCGTTCCCTCGGCATAGTACATCGGAAGCTCTCCTCGATTGGGTAACAGTTTCTTTTCAATGTGGTTGTTGCGGTATCGCTTTTGCAGAAGTGCATTGCCGAGGTACTTTTCATTGGATAAGGTATTCCGCATCCGCTCCGCACACCATGTGCCGCCGAGAACGCCTTTATGTCCTCTGGCATCAAGGTCACGGCAGATGGAACTCATGCTCTCGCCGCCGTTGAACCGTGCAAATATCTCTCGGACGATGGCAGCGTCCTTCTCATTCACCTGAATGCCGCCCGGTGTGATGTCATAGCCGAACAAAAAGCGGAGGTTGATGATTTCTCCGTTTTCAAAGGCTTTTCGGACACGCCATTTCTGATTTTCACTGGCTGACAAACTCTCTTCCTGTGCGTAGGACGCCAGGATGGTCATCATCAGCTCACCGTCCGCGCTCATGGTGTGGATGTGTTGCTCTTCAAAGAACACATCTACGCCCAGGCTTTTCAGCTCTCGGACAGTCTGAAGAAGCGTCACCGTATTTCTGGCGAAACGGGATATGCTCTTCGTAATAACAAGATCGATGTTCCCTTGGCGGCACTCCTCAATCATGTGCTGAAACCCGGCTCGTTCTCTTTTTGTGCCGGTCACAGCCTCATCGCTGAAAACGCCGCAGTACATCCACCCGTTGTGGCTCTGAATCATTTTACTGTAATAACTGACTTGTGCGGACAGTGAATGCAGCATGGCATCCTTTCCTGTGGAAACACGGGCATAAGCGCAAACACGCAAAGCTTTCGGCTGTGCGGGTATTAGGGCATCGACCATTTCTACAACTCTCTCCATTTGATTCACCTCCCTTGGTGTGTGACATATTACCTCTAAAAACACGATATATCCAGCGATTTCAGCGGAATATACTACACGAAGATATGCCGTATTTATTGGCTATAATTGTATCGATCTTAGCGTACTCTTTGGCTGATATCAGCCCCTTGGAACGCATACTCCGGGCAAGTGCCATCGCCATCTGGTAGGCAAACAGACGCTTATCGTAATCAATCATGGTCGGTCTCCTTCCTGCGGAATTTCAAATAGCAGTCACGGGAGCAGAACGCCCGATGGCTGTTGCCATAGCTTTCAAACTGCTTCCCGCAATGTCGGCAAGTGAGTGTGTAGTACGCTTTTCGCTGCACTCTTTCGGGGTGCGCGTTCCACCACGCCATTCGGCAGGCATCGGAGCAGAACATCCTTTTCCGTTTATGCGGTGTCTGCTCAAGCGGAGTCAGGCAGTTTCTGCACAGGGCATTTGAGTCCGGTATCTCTTTGATCTGCACAGGATGCCTGGCGCAAAAGGACTTTACTGTGTTTAGCGGTAGCCCTGTTATAGCAGATATTTTCTTATATCCGTAGCCCTGGTGTTGGAGTTCCACAATTCGTGAGCGTTCCGTGTCAGTCATAGTGATTGATACCTCATTCCTGAGAAATAGAGTTTCTCGCTATACCCAGAGAAAAGGCACTTTTGTCAGGGTAAAATGGGCAAAAAAATAACGCCCTCCACGGAAAAATCCGCAGAGGGCGTGTGATAGGTTCGGTTTACTTGTTCGGAATCTTCAGCTTCATGCCGCTGTAGATGACATTGCTTTTCAGCCCATTCAGGCTGACGATTTCCTTATAGCGGCTGCCGTCACCGAGATACTTCTTGGCAATCGCCCAGAGGGTATCGCCATGCACCACGGTGTGGATGCGGTAATCCTCGGAGGGTTTCGTGCCTGCCACGGCGAGCGCAGAGGTCTTGACCGGCGACATGATGGCGTACTTACCGGACTCGTCCTTGTTAATGACCGTGCGGTCGCCGCTGACCTCGACCACATACCAGCGGAGCTTCTTCACCCAGCCGGGAATGGCTTTGCCGTTATAGTAGGTGCTGCCTGTGATGGTCACGAGGTCACCGGACTTAATTGTGCCGATGGGCTTGGCCGGTTCGACCGGCTTCACCTCGCTGCCGAGAGCTGCCGTGACCTTGGATGCCAAATCACCCATACGGGCATACATCCAGTTGCCGGGGCAGCTCTTGTTCGCAAACCATCTGTGGACGGTCAGCACCATCTCGTCGGATTTCGGGTTGTAGTTGAGTGTCTTGGTTTTATCGCCCAGCCAGAGCAGCTTGGTTTTGCCGTTGCGCTTGCAGATGTCGGTGCAAAGCTCGATGAGTCTCTTGTACACCACATCCTTAAAAGCGTAAGGCTCGGTGTTGTCGCTGGCACACTCGATGGTGATAGCTCTCTGGTCGTTGGCTGCGGAGGAGGAGCACCAGGAGCGGTTTTTCTCTTCCACATACATCCCGACCCGACCGTCCACGCCGATGCCGTAGTTGCTGCTTGCCTGCCGTGAGGTCGGCAAAAAGATGTTGCCCAGCGTTTCCACACTGCACTGACCCACCACGCAGTGCGGTGTGATGCGGTCAATGCTGTGGGTGCGCTGCCCGGAGTGGTTCGGGCTGAGTTTGGTGTAGGACACCAGGGGGCTGTTCGTGTAAGCCATGTTATTCATCCTCCTTTTCACTGCGGTCATGAAGCTGCTCCAGCACGGATTTCAGCTTCTGCGGAATGGGCAGTCCCAGGTATGCGGCGTTTTCCAACAGGGACACGCCCTCATTCGACAAATAGAAGAAAATGACGGCAGTACGCATCACCGAGCCGCTGCCGATGACACGGGTGTCGAGAATATGCCCGATGCCGACCAGAGCGAAGATGAGCACCTTTTTGAAAATGCCCTTGAATCCGACTTCGCTGGACAGCTTCTTATCCACCACGGCGCACATGATGCCGGTGATGTAGTCGATGACTACGAAAGCCAGAAGCGCATAAAGCAAGCCGTCACATCCTCCCAAGAACCATCCGAGCCAGCCGCCGATACCGGCGAACACCACCTGAATGGTCGTCCAGAATTCTTTCATGTTGTTTGTCCTCCTTTGAAAGTTGAATTTGTGTATGAAAAAAGTGACGCCGGAGCGTCACACTTTTCCGATAGCATAGATTGATACTTTGTAGGTTGCCGATGGTACCGTATTTGGTCTTACGGCAAATATCTTTCCGGGGTTGGTCGTTGTAGACCAGCTACTCGAACTGCCTCGCTCCACAAACATGGCGTAATTGCTGTTCTCCGTGGAGATATGAACGTGAGGAATTTCCGCGAAGGTAAACGGAAAATTAGGTAGCGCAATTGCGCCGCTCTCATAGAGCACACCCCATGCCGTCGAAATGGCGGTCGTAAAGGAATACTGACCCCAACATTCCGCTGTACCGCTTTTCCATTTACGGTAATTCCAGATGCCGCTTGTCCCTTGCTGAATGACAAAATCCGCAAGGGGTGAGCCATCCACCCGCATATCCCCGGCAACATCCAGCATGGCTTGTGGCTCCGGCGTGTTGATGCCGACCTTCTTTTTCCGCAGTGCAATGAGGGGCGTACCCTGCGGAACAGTAAAATAGAGATCCAGACTGCTCAAAGAATAGAGCTTGTCTTGGATCTGTAGATGAAGGTCGTAGGAACTGTTGGCATCCAGATTGCACAGTTCCAAATTGGAGTAGCTGAAAGAGGTTCCGCTTTTTGTCGTGCCGGAATAGATGCTGGTGTAGCTGCCGTAGCTGCTCTCACTGGTTTTCTTGTACCGATACCGCACATAAACCACGCTGTTTTTCTGCGTCCCGTCTACGGTCACAGCAGAAATAGAGCCACTGAATTTGAGCTGCATTTCCGCTTCAATGTCGTTGGTTCGTCGGAGCGTCACCGAGGACACCTTCGGCTTGGTGTACGGAATGACTGTTACCGTCCGTGAAGTTTCGGCGGTGTAGCCGCGGGAGTCCGTGACCGAGAGCGTGACCGTCACACTGCCGGACTTGGCGATCTTTCCGACAGATAAGGCAGAGCCGGTAGTGTTAGAGGATGACAGCCCGTTGCAGGAAGCTGTGTAGTTGGAAATATTGGCACCGTTTTTTGCAGTTGCCGTTCCGGGCGTGACCTTGAGGGTCGAGTAGTTCTGAACGAATAACTGGTCGTTGCCTGTGAGGTTTTTCGTGGTCGTGTAGCTGTCGGCATAAGTGAATCCGCTTATGGTCGGAGCAGAATTGGTTGCCGTGGTCAGTACCGTGGCAGTCTTGCTTGAGGTGCTGCCGATCTGCGTAGACCCGCTGTAAGACGAAACCGCAAAGGTACCTGTGAACGACTTGATGGATGCCATAGCGTTCAACAGCGTTGTTCTCTGCGCCGATGTCAGCGTGACTGTGCGGTTCGCAGTGCCCTTCGACCAGGAAAGCCCGGAAATAGTCAGGATGGTCGCGCTGCCGTTCTTGAGCACCAGCGTATTGGTGTAGGAGGCTTCGTACACGGTCACATTGATGGTAATGGAAACCGTGGCATTGTCCGCCGTCACCGTGTTGACACTATTCACCACAGCACCGCCCAGCGTCTTGACCGTGGAACTGCCGGAAGTGCCGTAGACATGGTTGTACTGCCGCCTTGCTCTGACCCTCACCGTGTAGCTTGTATTCGGTGAGAGCGAGGACAATGTTACGCTGGCGCTGGTGGATGCCGTCGTTGAGAACTGCGTCCAGCCTGAGCCGCCGTTTGTACTGTACTGCCAGACGTCCGCCGTGGCCGAGGATGTCGCGGAGATTTTGAACCCGTTTGCCGTGACATTCGATGTACTGAAGGTCACGGTAGGTGCGGAACGGTCGATGGTGGTCAGCGTCATACTGCCGCCGTACTCCTGGGGACCGTAGATATACACACGGGTCGAGAACCCGACCGTGATCGTTTTGCTGCCGTTGCTGTTGTGAGCTACAGTAATCGTGCCACTGACAGAACCTTTCTTTGCCGGGAAAACACGGTCATCCCAATAGGTACGGTCCTTTGAGTATACGGTCGTACCATTGATCGTTACAGTGGTCGTGTCAATGGTGTAGTAAGTGGATGCGCCACCGGTAGAGGTCAGCGTCCAGGAAAGTGTCGAGCTGTTACCGACCACATTTACGCTTTCCGAAATGTCCAGTTGAAGATAGCGCCCATCGTATGCTGCACTTTTCCAAGTTGCCATAGCTTTCCCTCCTTAATCCAGAATGACGATATTCAACCCCTCGGACGCCGTCGGCATCGGGACAAACTTCGTTTTGCCCACGGTCAGCTCGCCGTCCACCGTGGTTTTCTTAGTTTGCGTTTCATCCTTGTTCAGGGTGAAGATCACCTCGTCGTTGTAGTAACCGGCGAACTCCGTGTTTGTGATGACCGTCCGCTGGGACGATGCGCTGTTGGATACCTCAATGCCACGCTTATCGATCTTGACCTCGCTGGTATAAATTTCGTTGGGGGCGGGTGTCCACTTTCGGGGGATCGCTCCTTCGGAAATCATGATGTCGGCGAGATAAATGGACGCATCCCGACAGTAGCAGTAAATACGCAGCGTGGGGTCAGTCACATCCGTGAGCGTTACGGAGTAATCCGTCCAGTCAAACGCCGTGGACTTATTGAACAGGTACTTGGTTTTGTTTCCGTTGTAGGTCACATAGAAATACCCGGACATGGTCGAGGTTTTCTTTGCCCGAACTGAGATCGTATAAGTGCCGGGAACCACCCCTCGGATGTACTGCGACAACGAGGAGTATGCGCCCAGCACAAAGCAGGAGTCGGAAATGGTGTTGTTCTGCGTATCGGTGGAAGTGTCCGTTTTCACCGTGCCGGAGTAGCTCCAATCGTCAGTGATGCCGTTCAGCCCGGAAGAGTTCTGCACATAATTGATGCCGCCGATGTACTGCTCCTGCATGGTGACGGACAGCCCGTCCACCGTGTGTTCCAGTTCCGAAACCCTGCTCTCGGAATTCAGTACACGTTCCTCCAGGACGCCCTGGTCGTTGGACACTGTTTCCACGGTTTCGGTGAGGGTCGCCACATAGCTGTTCAGCCCGTCGATGGTCTGTTGGAACTGTGCGTCCTTCTCGGTCAGAATGGAAATGGTGGTGCGGATCGTTTCAATGTCGTTCTGCACCACCCATTCATTTCCGTCCCATATCTTCGTTTCTGGCGGGGTCACGGAAGTATCCACCCAGAGCTGCCCCTCATAGGGGTTCTCCGGCGGCGTGTCCGAGGTGACCACATCGCAGAGACTGATAATCGTGAACTGTGCCGATGCGATCATCTCACCACCTCCTTAAAGTGCCACAACGACCATAAAGGTTGCCTTGGTATCCACATCGGCGCTGGACACCGACAGGGTCTTGCCGGTCTTGCTGCCGTTGGTTCCCCAAGAGGTATCGACTACACCATCCTTGTTGTACTTCGTCCAGGTGTAACTGCCGTTTCCGGCTGCGTCGACCTCGGAGCCCGCCTGGTAGCAGACGGCGGTCAGCACAGTCGTGCCCTGGCCGTTCTTGAACACATCGCCGCCCGTGGAGGTGACGATGATCTGCAACGGGTCGGAGTTGTCGATGAAGGTCGCCACATCGAAAAACTTCGTGTTATAAGAAGCGGATGCGGAATCCGTGTCCTGGGCACAGCATTTGAACACGGCGTAGCTATTTACCGCTGTTGCATAGACCGTGAGGGTATTGGTGGTCGTGCCGGTGTATTTGTCGGCGGTATCCGAGAGCTTGCGCCAGCCGATACCGAAGTCCGCATCATAGCCGGTGGAAGAAGTAGCGGTGACGGAAGCGTCCATGACCGCCCACTTGTAGCTGACCTTGGTGGTGTCCACCGTAGAGCCGCGCCACAGCTCGGCCTTGGCGGTCAGACTGGCGACCTCCTCGTTCTTGAACACATTTCCGTTGGGCGTGGTGACCAGCAGGTCTACGATGCCGGAGCCGTTGACCACACGGGAGAAGGAAATGGTCAGCGGATGGGTCAGCGACAGTCCGGTGCTTTCGTCTTTGTAGGTGATGACGCAACGGTAGTCGATACCGGGCAACTCCGCCATGACATTGGCCTTGACCGTGAGGATGTGGCTCTTGGCACCACTCAGTCCGTAGTTCGTACCTGCGGTAATGGCGGTGTTGCTGTCGCCCACATACCACTTGACCGAGGTAACATTGGCGGTGGCGATCTGGTCGGCGGTGGTGCCGATGACATACAGGCTGGGCGTCAGAACGAGGTTCTTCGTTTTCCAGTCGGGGGTGTAACTGCCGTTGTCGGGGTTATACATCTGAGTCTTGGCGAGGTTCGAGCCGATGTACCCCGTCAGTGTCAGTGCGTCATTGTAGTCGATGATGGTAAACTGACCTTGTGCTTTGCTCATGTGAGAAGCCTCCTTTGAAGTTGTTGTATTTGAACCGGACACTGTGCCGGTTCCTGTTGTGGGTTCTGCGGTTGCCATAATGAATTCCTCCGCTATAACAGGCTTTGCCTGGTCGTGGTGTCGATGAGGTCACAATAAAAAGTGGCGCGGACTTTGACATCCGCACCGGTGATGACCACGGACTTTGCGCCGCCGAAATGCTGCTCGTTCCAGACCTTGTCCGCTTCCGTATCCTCAGACACCCTTGTCCAGACAAACTGGTTGGCATCCAGCGTGTCGGTGATGTCCTCGTCCCAGGAGTACACCTTGGCGGAAAGCAGCGTTTTTACATTGCCGTTCTTGAAGATGTTCCCGTTGGACGAGATGATGACGAGCCGGAGCATTTTCTGCTCCTCAATGGTGGTAATGCGGTCGCTGACCTCGGTGACCTCTTTGCTGGTGGCATACGCACGGAGTACCACTTCGCCGCTCTCCAAATCCCACCATGACGAGCCGTCCTGCGACTGGATGACACCGGCCTTGATGATGTTCGCCACCAGTGAGCCGGAGGTGATGAAGTCTGCGACGATCTGACCGTCTGCCGTGATGGCGGTTTCGTAGGGGCCGTTGTAGCCATTATGGGAAAAGCCTAAGCCGCCCACATTCCACCGCCAGACATTCACGGCTTCGTCAATGGAGGGAGCGTCCAGAATGAGCAGCTCGTAGGGTTGTCCGTTCTCTTCGCCGGTGTGGATAACCACATAGCCGCCGCTCTGGCCGGTGATAAGCCCGGTGGCTTTCCCGATGGCGGTTTGGAGCAGCTTCGGAAAGCGACCCACCGTGGATTCCACCTTATCAACCGTTGATTGCACCTCGGAAATGGTGGTGATCATACTGGACTTGCTCTGACCGAGGGAAATGCTCACATACCGTTCGGCAAGTGTGTCGTACACGGTTTCAATGACCATAGCCGACACGCTCACACCAAGCAGTGAATGCCGAATGGTGACGGTATCACAGAGATTGACCCGCTCCAGGAGTGCCGAATACTCCGGCTGTTTCCAGAGCGGCTCAAAGGACACCTTCACCGTGGGGATGGTCGCTCCCAGCGGATTGGCTTTGATGTAGCTGTTGGCTTTCGCTCGGAGGGCATCCTCGGTCACAACTCCGTCAAATTGGTCGGAGAAATCCATGATGAGCGTTTTTGCCCGGACGATCTCCGAGGTCACAATGGGGAGCGTTACCTCCGGCAGCGTGACCACCGTTTCGATGTCCGATCCTTCCGGGG
>OKUM01000915.1_pt1 | contig 15730 bp, 16 predicted proteins | sample 1606801 | NCBI WGS metagenome assembly OKUM01 (sample SAMEA3882546, study PRJEB24775) | human gut metagenome | biome: human-associated habitat; feature: intestine environment; material: feces | place: Netherlands | collected 2009/2010
CGACGGCCAGGGTGCTAATGACGATGAGTCCGCGTCCGGCGAGATCACCATCAAGCTGCCCAAGGCACAGAAGACTGTGGTCTACGGTATTGCGATTGCCGGCGGCCTGGGCACCTATCTGCTGCTCGGCCAGCTTATGGGCGGCGGCATGGGCATGCCCAGGTTCGAGTCCGCCGAGGTGGGCAACCTGGAGCTTACCTGGCTCATCCCGCTGGCGTTGGTTGGCACCGTTTGCGGCTGGCTGTACTTTGTCTCGGAGCACGCGAGCGAGGCGCTGTCCCATGCAATAGGAGAGCGTCCTGTCGTCAAGGCCATGCTGGCTGGTCTGGCGCTCGCCATCTGCGGCACGGTTTTGCCCTACACCATGTTTGCCGGCGAGACCCAGGCCGACGTGCTCATGGAAACCTACCTCACCATTCCCGCCGGCGTGCTTATCGCGACCGGTCTGGTCAAGGCCATGCTGACGCCCGCCCTTATCAACCTTGGTTGGCGTGGTGGCCACTTCTTCCCGGTTATCTTCTCGGGCGTAAGCCTGGGCTATGGCCTTGCCATCCTCACCGGCGCAGATCCGGTCTTTTGCGTCGCCGTCTGCACAGCCTCGACGATGGGCGCCGTCATGCGCCAGCCGGTCATGGTCGTGGGCCTGCTGCTTATGTGTTTCCCGCTCAAGGGCATTGTCTGCATGATCATCGCCGCCGTTATCGCCGCCGGCATTCCGCTGCCCAAGCCGCTGCGCAAGTAGTACGGTGGCGCACGCCAGGGACATGCCGTTTGCCACGGATTTGCGGGGAGGGGCGGCGATCGTGCCCTTCGTGGATTGAGACTCGCGTGACTACAGGTCGCGTACTCGATAAACCTTGGTGCTGACGGTGCAGCTGATTGCACATAGCGCGAGCGCCAGTACGGCAATTCCTGCACACAGACAGCCAAGGACGGCGGGATCGGGATTCACCCCAGCAATCGACATGAGCCAGTTGCTAATGGGGTTGGAAGAGCTCAGCATTGCCATGGTACCGCAGCCCATCAGGGCAAACAGGCCGACGGAAAGGCGCAGCGCCTCCATGTGTCCAAATCGAAAGAACAGCGGCTGTGCCAAAAACACCATCATGAGGGAGATGAGCATCGATGCTGCCGAGGCGATTGCGATTTCAAAGACCGTCTGTCCCGTCGAAGGAATGCCCGCGCTGTTGAAGAGCGGGATGGCGACGATACTCAAAAGCGTAGCTGCACATGCCATGACGGCGGAGAAGACAATAACGCTCAGATAACGTGCGCAGATGATGTCTTTGCGCGAGAAGGGCAGCGTGGCCCGATAACGCTCCCAGCCATTTTGATTGTCGAAGCCGGCCAGCGAGCTCATGACCATGATGGGCGACATGGTACTGACCGCGCAGGCGCCAGCGCTCATGCTAGAATCGCCATCCGACGCGTTGGCGAGGGTCAACACGACGAATATGAACAGGCCGACGCCCGCGATGCTTGGGATAAGCGTGCGAACGATGGCGAGCTCGGACATAAAGGCGCGTTTCATTTCGAAGCCCCTTTCAGCATGAGGCGCAGATAGTCATCAATGGTTGCCCGATCGCAGGGAACCTCGGGAAAGGCCTCGAGCGTATCGCGGCGGTTGGGCACGAGCACGTCCACGCTGTAGGCGTGGTGGACGGCACGGGCGCCTTCGACGCAAGCCATAAGCTCGGCGGCCTGCGCTTGGGTGCAGTGGGCGATGCCGGCTCGGTCGGTAATGTCCTCGCGCGGCAGGTCAAACACAATCGAGCCGTTATCGATGCAGATGACGCGGTCGGCGGCGCGATCGAGGTCGGACGTAATGTGGCTCGAGAGCAGCACGCTGTGCTGGCCGTCGGCGACAAAAGCAAGCAGCTCATCGAGCAGTTCCTCGCGCGCCATGGGATCGAGGCCCGCGGTGGCTTCGTCCAAAAGGAGTAGCTTGGCATTATGGCTGAGTGCACAGGCAAGCTGCAGTTTCATGCCCATGCCGCGGGAGAGGTTCTTGACCTTTGTCTTGGGATCGAGGCCAAATCGGTCGATGAATCCGGCGAACGTTTTGCGGTCCCACGTGGGGTACGCCGGGCCTTCGAGCGACTCGATCTGGCCCACCTTGAGCGTTGAAGGGAAGGGGCATGTGTCCAGGACGAGACCGACGCGGGAGCGCAGGCAGCGCTGTGTCTCATCGGGCGCGTCGACGCCACAGCGCTGCCCAAACAGGCGCACCTCGCCGGCATCGAGCTTGATAAGCCCGAGCGCGGCGCGAATGGTCGTTGTCTTGCCGGCACCGTTAGCGCCCACAAAGCCAACAATCTGGCCGGGCTCCACGGCGAGCATGACATCACGCAGCGAAAAACGGTCGCTCACGCGGCGTGAGACACCTTTGAGTTCTAACAAGTTTTGCATGGTATAGCCTTTCTTGCAGATGGCTACTGCATGGTTTCGGGGGCTACCAGGTCGAGCATCTCGTGCAGTTTGTCGCGCGTGACGCTCAGGGCTTCGGCTTGTTCTGCCGCCTGCGTAAGCAGCTCTTCGATATGGCAGAGCTGGTTTTCACGCAAGAGTTCTTGGTTGCCGTCGGCAACAAAGCAGCCCTTGCCCTGCACGGTACAGATAAACCCGAGCTGCTCCAGATCGGCGTAGGCGCGCTTGGTGGTGATGACGCTCACGCCCAGGTCGCTCGCGAGTGCGCGGATGCTGGGGAGTTTGGCTCCCGCGGCGAGCGTGCCCGAAAGGATTTGAGCTTTGACCTGCGAGGATATCTGCTCGTAGATGGGCTTGTCGCTCGAATTGGATAGGATGATGTCCACAGCGGCTCCTTAGCTGTTGGGTTACACGTGTATATAACCGGTAAGCACAGTATATATACACTATGCACAGTTACGCAAGAGACAAATTCGGATTAAGCCGGCTACCCAGACCCCAACTGATGAATTTGTCCTGATAGGTGCCCTATGGCGAGGTTTCACGGCTACAATAGGGCAGTTACATCGACGTAATGCATATAGAACGCAAGAAAGGATCCGCATGGCAAGCCTGTCGGATGAAATCTCGTCGCGCCGCACATTCGCGATCATCAGCCACCCGGACGCCGGTAAGACCACGCTTACCGAGAAGTTGCTGCTCTATACCGGCAGCATCCAGACTGCCGGCTCGGTCAAGGGCAAGAGCTCGGCCAAGCATGCCGTCTCGGACTGGATGGACATCGAGAAGGAGCGCGGTATTTCCGTTACCTCCTCGGTGCTGCAGTTCACCTACAACGGCGCCTGCGTCAACATCCTCGATACCCCCGGCCACCAGGACTTCTCGGAGGATACCTACCGTACCCTTATGGCCGCCGACGCCGCGGTCATGGTCATCGACGGCGCCAAGGGCGTCGAGGCCCAGACCAAAAAGCTCTTTAAGGTCTGCACGCTGCGCCACATTCCCATCTTCACCTTTGTGAACAAGCTCGACCACGAGGCTCGCGATCCGTTTGAGCTCATGGAAGAGATCGAGAACGTCCTGGGCATCAATACGTATCCCATGAACTGGCCGATCGGCAGCGGCCGCAACTTCCGCGGTGTGTTCGATCGCCAGACCCGTCGCGTTATCGCCTTTGAGGGCGACGGCCACGCCAACGCCACCAAGAAGGTCGCCGAGGTCGAGGCCGAGCTGGGCGACCCCGCTATGGACGAGCTCATCGGCGAGGAGAACCATAAGAACCTGATGGACGACATCGAGCTGCTCGATGGTGCCGGCGACGAGCTCGACTTGGATGCCGTGGCCTGCGGCAAGCTAAGCCCGGCGTTCTTTGGCTCAGCGCTCACCAACTTTGGCGTGGAGCCCTTCCTCAAGGAGTTCCTGCGCCTGGCCCCGACGCCGCGCGCCTATACCGATACGCTCACCAACGAGCCGGTCGATCCCTGCCGCGACGACTTCAGCGGCTTTGTGTTTAAGATCCAGGCCAACATGGACAAGAACCACCGCGACCGCATCGCCTTTGTGCGCATTTGCTCGGGTAAGTTCGAGCGCGGCATGGATGCCTTCCACGTGCAGGGCAACCGCAAGCTTAAGCTCGCTACGGGTACCTCGATGATGGCCGATGACCGCGCCATCGTGGACGAGGCGTATGCGGGCGATATCGTGGGCCTGTTCGACCCGGGTATCTTTAGCATCGGCGACACCGTGTGCTCCGGCAAGCGCCACGTGCAGTATCCGCAGATCCCGACGTTTGCCCCCGAGATGTTCGCTCGCATTACGCAGGTCGATACGCTCAAACGCAAGCAGTTCGTCAAGGGCATGGAGGAGCTTGCCCAGGAGGGAGCTATCCAGATCTTCCGCGAGCTGGGTGCCGGTATGGAGAGCGTCATCGTGGGCGTGGTCGGCGTGCTGCAGTTTGAGGTGCTCGAGCGCCGCCTCAAGGCCGAGTACCGTGTTGAGGTTCGTCGCCAGCCGCTGCCCTATACGGACATCCGCTGGATCCAGAACGACCCCGACACCATCGATATCCCGGGCCTTTCGCTCACGCGCGACACCCTGCGCGTCGAGGACATGCGCGGCGGCAAGCTGCTGCTGTTCACGAGTCCGTGGAACGTGGATTGGGCAACCGACCACAACCCCGACCTTATCCTGTCGGAGTTTGGCAACGTAGCCTTTTAACGCATTGGCGCGGTGGTCCTGTGGGGCTGCCGCGCCGTTTGTTTGCCTTATGCCGCGCGAGCGGCTATCATACCCACCGTCGTCTCAAGACCGGGGCGTCCGAGCAGTTCGGGTCCGATATCCTGCTCGTTAAACCTAAAACCAAAGGAGTACATAATGATCAAGAAGGTCATGGAGGACTACAAGGTCCTGTTGCGGAGCATTCCCGCGGCAACGGTTTCACTGTTTTTCGTGAGCGTCATCATGATGAACCTGCTGGCCAACAAAGAGCTCATCAGCCTGCCGTATCTGGCACTCGATTGCGGCTTTGTGGTGAGCTGGGTTTCGTTTTTGTGCCAGGACATGATCTGCAAGCGCTTTGGCGCCAAGGCATCCATCAAAATCTCTATCCTCGCGCTGCTGGTCAACCTGGCCGTGAGCCTGTGCTTTTGGGCATGCTCGCTCACGCCCGGCATGTGGGGCGCCTACTACGACACGGGCATGATCGAGGTTAACACTGCCCTTAACGCTACCATCGGTGGCACCTGGTACGTGGTGCTGGGCTCTTCGCTGGCAATGCTCGTCTCTGCCGTGGTTAACTCCACGCTCAACCAGTCGCTCGGCCGTATGCTCAAGAAGAATAACTTTGCGAGCTTTGCCTTCCGTTCCTATGTGTCCACGGGTGTTGGCCAGTTTATCGACAACCTGGTCTTTGCCATTGTGGTGAGCCACACGTTCTTTGGTTGGACCTGGGTGCAGGTCCTTATGTGCTCGCTGACCGGCGCTGTCGCCGAGCTGCTGTGCGAGGTCTTCCTGAGCCCCGTGGGCTACAAGGTCGTGCGCGGCTGGGAGCGCGAGAATGTGGGTTCCGAGTACCTCGAGCGCCACGCAACCGCCTAAGGAGCAAGTATGCGGGTTTTGATCACGGGCGCTTCGGGCGGTATCGGAGCCGCGTGCGTGCAGCGCTTTTTGGACGAGGGCCACGAGGTCGTGGGCTTTGATCTGCTGCCGGCGGCGATCGAACACGAGCGCTACCGCCATCTGATCGTTGATGTCCGCGAGCCGGACTCGTTTCCAAGCGACCTTGAGCCTCAGGTAATCGTGAACGTTGCCGGTACGCAGGATTCGGCCGACGACATCGCCGCCAACCTGTGTGGCACCATCAACGTGACCGAGCGCTACGCCTTTGTGGGGGAGGGGCTCGCCGCCAAGCCTGCGCCGGCTATCAAATCCGTGGTCAATGTGGGGTCGGCGAGCGGACATACGGGATCGGAGTTTCCCGCCTATGCCGCCAGCAAGGGCGGTGTTATCGCCTACACCAAGAACCTTGCAAACCGCCTGGCGCCGCAGGCCATCGCCAACAGTGTGGACCCGGGCGGCGTTATCACGCCGCTCAACCGTTGTGTGATGGAAGACGAGCACCTGTGGAACCAGATTATGGAGCTCACGCCGCTTAAACGCTGGGCAACCGCCCAAGAGATCGCCGAGTGGATCTACTTTGTGGGCGTGACCAACCGGTTTATGACCGGGCAGAGCCTGCTGATCGATGGCGGCGAGGCCGGCCGCACACAATTTATTTGGCCCGAATAGGAAACGCGTCCGATGGAAAGCCGTCGGGCGCGTTTTTGATGTATCGATTTTTAGCCGAGGCAAGTCCAATTGACGGGGATCGAGTCATGCTGCTCGAGTAGCCGATTGGCTGCCGAGAAGGGGCGCGACCCCATAAAAGCGGGGAGTTCTGCCGTGGCACGGTTGGCCGAAAGCGGCGAGGGGTGCGTGGAGGCCAGGCAGAACTTGCCGGTTGCCTTGCCCGCGCCGGTCGCGGCGAGCTTGCCTTCGACCATCTGCTGGGCAAAGCGACCCCATGCCAGAAAGACTACCGGCTGAGGCAGCTGGCAGCAGCGTTCGATAACGTAGTCGGTGAGCGCGCTCCAGCCCAGTTTGGCGTGCGAGTTGGCGGCATGCTCGCGCACGGTGAGCGTAGTGTTGAGGAGCAGGACGCCCTGCTGTGCCCATGGGGTTAGGTCTCCCGTGGTGGGAATGGGGCAACCCAGATCGGCTTTGAGTTCCTTATAGATGTTGCGCAGGCTCGGCGGCAACTTGGTTTGCGTCGCGGGGACCGAGAACGACAGCCCCATGGCCTGGTTGGGCCCGTGATAGGGGTCTTGACCCAAGATGACAACCTTGACCTGGTCGGCCGGCGTGTAGGCGAGGGCATTGAGGATGTCGTCTTGTGCCGGGTAGATGGTCTGCTCGGTGCGCAAAAGGGCGATGCGCTCGAGCAGTTGGTTCGTAGTGTCACGTACCGGCTGCGGCGCATCGCCCAACCAAGTTGCTATGTTGCGGTCGCGAATCGCGGTGTCCATGGGGCTCCTTTATGGCAGATGCTCTGTTGGCATCTATTGTAAAGGCGCACCGGTTGCCTTTATGCCGCGGCTGCATAAGGAGTGGGGATTACGAGACGCGCTCGGGCGCTCCTGCCATGCGAGCCTGTCCATGTGCGCGAAGGCGCGGAAGCTCGACGGTTGCCACCATGACGCCGGTGAGGATGAGAGCTGCACCCAGGAAGGCGATGGGGCTTAGGACCTCGCCGACCAAGAAGAACGAAAAGACGGCGGAGCAGACTGGCTCGAGCGAGAAGGCGAAGCCGGTGGTCTCGGCAGGCACGTGGGGCTGCACGAGCGTTTGGGTGATAAAGCCGTAGGCAGAGCAGATGAGTGCGAGCGCGACGACGACCACGATCTCGCTGGGCGTGCCGGGAAGCGTGAAGCCGCCAAAGGTGAATGCCGCGATGCCCGAAAACAAGCCGCCAAAGCCCAGCTGCCAAACGCCCAGGGCCAGTGGGTCGACATCTTCGACAAAGCGCTTGGCCACGATAATGTGGCTGGCATAGATAAAGGCCGAGAGTAGCATGATGATCGCACCGGGATTCAGGCTGGTAAAGTCGGCGCCCGAGAGCAGCAGCATGCCGCAGGTGACGATGGCGGTGCCGATGAGTACCTTGCGCTCGGGGGCGCGGCGCAGCAGGGCGGCGTTGGCAAACGGCACGATCACGACCGTCAGGCTCTGCAAAAAGCCGGCAGTGGAGGCAGAGGTGAGGCTGGAGCCCAGGCACATGCAGGTGAGCTCGGTTGCCATGATGGCACCGATGATAGCAGCGCGAACCATAAGGTCGCGGTTGATGCGGAACGCGCGCTTGTGGAAGAGCAGCAGGCAGGCAACAAAGGCGATGATGCAGCGTAGCGCAACGATGCTCGTGGCGTTCATGCTGTCCATGCCGATCTTCATGAGGGGGTACGAAAAGCCCCATGCGACGGGAACGGAAAATGAGAGCGCGATTGCTTTTTTGCGATCCATGGGACTCCTTTTGTTACAGAACGGTTTCGTAAAAAGGATTCTGCTCCCAGATGTGGATGTAGTAAAGCGAATGTATCTTCAGTATGATTAAGAAATACTAATGCTGGAAGAAAAAGCCCTGGCAAAACGTTTTACGGCTACATCGATGTGGAGGCACGATGGTATCGCGGTATCAAATTGTTTGTATGGTGGTCGATTGCGGCAGTCTGAAACGTGCAGCGGACGAGCTGGGCTACACACAAAGCGCGGTGAGCCAGGCCGTCAAGGCGCTCGAGCGCGAGCTGGGTACCACGCTTATCGAGCGCGGTAAGCAGGGCGTTTCGCTTACGCGCGACGGTAAACAATATCTGCCGTATCTGCGCCAGATTGTGACTGCTGAGGCCGAGCTTGAGGGCAAACGTCAGGAGTTGCTGGGGCTTTCGTCGACTGATATTCGCATTGCGACGTTTACCAATGTGAGTCGAACCGTGTTACCGCGCGTGATCCGCGACTTTGGGGCGCTGCACCCGGGCGTACGCTTTACCCTCAAGCAGGGCGACTACACGCGCAACGCCCAGTGGGTGCACGATGGCGTGGTTGATTTTTGTTTTACGGCGCGCGGATTTACCGCTGGGCTCGAGAAGCGTGTGGTCTATCACGACGAGTTGGTAGCATTGTTGCCGACCGCGCATCCGCTGACGGCAAAGGAAAAGGTGACACTCGCCGACCTAGCGTCCGAGCCGTTTGTGCTGCTGGATGAGGGCGAACAGAGCCTGGTGCTCGATGCATTTGCGGCGCATGGGCTGTCGCCGCACGTGACGAGTGAGGTGACCGACGACTACACCATCATGGCGATGGTGGAGGAGGGCCTGGGCGTGAGCATGCTCTACCGTCGTACTGTAGAGGGCATGCAAGCCGATATTCATGTGCGGCCCATCGTGCATGCCCCCTCGCGCGACGTGGTGGCCGCCTGGCGCAGCTGGGACACCATGCCCATCGCCACGAGGCGCTTTATCGACTATATGAGCTCGCATATTGTCAATTAATGACTGGCGTGGCGTTGGGTGCGGTGTTTAGCGGGCTGTCACTTTGGCTTGGGTGGCGCGATAGGTGCGTGCCGGGTGGCAAAGTAGTACCGCAACGACCATAAAGAACGCCGTGGTGCCCAGGCTGATGGGGTAGACCATCATGATGTTTGCAAAGGTGCGGAAGTGCGGGAACACGCAGAACACCCAATAGAAGCGGATGCCGCAGACGCAGATCATGGTGATGAGGGCGGGCGTGAGCGAGATGCCAAAGCCGCGCAGGTAGCCGGACATGTTTTCGTAGAACATGCTAAAGGCGTACGCCGGGAAGATCGAACATACGCGGATATAGCCGATCGAGACGATGTTGGGATCGCTGTTGAACAGCGACAGAATCTCGCGCCCCAGGCCGACAATAACGATGATCGTGGTGAGTGCAACGATACCGCCTTCGACCAGGCAGACCTTGAGCGTCTTGGTGCAGCGGTCGATCTGGCGGGCACCGTGGTTTTGTCCCACAAAGGTGGTGCACGCCTGGCTAAAGCTGTTGAGCAGGTTGTAGCACACGTACTCCAGGCTCATGGCGGCACTCGATGCCGCCATGACCTCGGTGCCCAGGCTGTTGATGGCAGACTGGATGATGATGTTGGCGACGGCAAAGACGGCGCTTTGGATGCCGGCGGGCAGGCCGATCTTGACGATGCGCTTGAGGGCGACGGGGTCGATAGCCAGGTCGCGCGGGGTGACGCGGACGACGGAGTCGGTCTTGAGCAGGCGGATAAAGAGCGTAGCGGCGCTGACGGTGTAGGCGATGGCGGTGGCGATGGCGACGCCCGCGACGCCCCAGTGGAGTACGGGGACAAAGATGAGGTCTAGGCCAATGTTGAGGACGGTGGACACGGCAAGCGCCTGTAGCGGCATGCGGGTGATGCCGACGGAGCGGAAGATCGCGGCCTCAAAGTTGTAGAGCAAGATTGAGGGCAGGCTGAGCAAAAAGACGCGCAGGTAGAGCGAAGCGAGTGGCATGGTTTCGGAGGGAACGTTGAGGGCGGCGAGCATGGGCTCGGCAAAGATCTCGCCCAGCGCGATGACGACAAAGCCCACGAGCGCCATTAAAATCGAGGTATGGACGGCGCGTTTGACCATGTTTTGATCGTTGCGGCCGATAGCGTTGGCGATGACCACGTTGGAGCCAAGCGACATGCCAATAAACAGGTTGAGCATAAGACTGGTAAGCGGAACATTGGAGCCGACCGCCGCCATGGCGAGGGTTCCCTGGTCGCCCGAGAAGTTACCGATAATGACCGTGGCGATGAGGTTCGACAGCTGCTCCAAGATGCTCGTGGCGGCCACGGGGAAGGCGAACAGGGGAATATTGCGCCACAGCGAGCCGGTGGTCATGTCAATGTGCTTAGATACGGTGTCAGCCATGCGCTCTCAATCTCTAACATGCTATTTCGTGCTTATTTGCGCAGACGATGATACTCCTAATTGGCTAGTCGTTGGGGACGTTCTTAAACGACTGGTCATTCAAGAACGTCTCCAATGACTAGGTGGGGGAGGCGTGCGACAATAGTGGGCGTTGTGTTGTTCGCGCTAAGGAGTTGCCATGTTGTTGTGTCCCGTTTGCCATGAGCCGTTGGTGGACGACGAGCGCGGTGCTGTGTGCGCGGGTGGACACCGGTTTGACCGTGCGCGCGAGGGCTATCTATATCTACTGCGCTCGTCCAAGAGCGGCGACTCTATGGGAGATCCCAAGTCGCAGGCACGCAGCCGTCGTGACTTTCTGAACCGTGGATACTACGCGCCGTTGCGCGATGCGATGGTCGAGCTGGTGCGCAAACAGGTGTCTGGGCGCGCCGCGTCTGTGAACGGCCCCATGACGCTGCTCGATATTTGCTGTGGCGAGGGCTACTACACCAGCGCCATGGGCGCGGTGCCGGGCGTGGACGCTTACGGGTTCGACTTGGGCAAAGAGATGGTGCGCCTGGCCGCCAAGCGCGGCGATGCGACCTATTTCGTGGCCAACATGAAGGATATCCCCGTGGCCGATGGCGCCTTCGATATGGTGACCGAACTCTTTGCTCCCTTTAACGAGCGCGAATTTGCCCGCGTGCTGGCGCCAGAGGGCTCGCTCTACACCGTGGTGCCGGGCGCCCGTCATCTCTTTGGGCTCAAGGAGGTGCTCTACGACACGCCGTACCTTAACGATGAGAAGCTGCCGAAGACCACCGAGCTCGAGTTAGTCGGAACGCAGCGGGTATCTGCGAATATTACGCTCCAGACCCAGGCCGACATCGAGGCGGTGTTCCAGATGACGCCGTACTACTACCGCACGCGCCCTGCCGACAAAGAGCGCCTGGCAAACTTGGACACGCTCCAGACCGATATCGACTTCATCATCGCCGAGTACCGCCACAGCTAACAACCTGCCAAAAAGGGACAGGTTTATTTTGGCAGGTTTTATCTGGGCAAATGCAAAGGGCCGACCGCGGAGATGCGCGATCGGCCCTTTTTAGTTGCTTGGCTGCAGAGGTTATGAGAAGCGAGCGCTTACAGGCGGTCCTTGTTCTCGGCCTTAACGGCGTGTGCCTGCTGAACAAAGAACAGGTCGTACACCACGATGACAAAGGCGACGATATTGACGGAGCTGCCGCCGAGCGCGGGAAGCGTGAGCACGGCCTGGAGGAGCGTGGCTGCCGCGGCAACGATACCGAGCTTAAACGCCCCATCCACCTGCGAAGGCTTGTTGGCGCCCTTGATGCCCGCAACGCCCGCGGCGAGATCGATGAGGCCCTTGGCGACCAGCACGACCGCGGCGAGCATGGCGTTCGACCCGTACGTGGAATCGAGGTTGCCGGTCGCGATGCCGGCGATTCCAATGACGAGACTGGCGATGCCCAGAACAAAATAAATCAGGGCAAGGATTTTGAGTGTCTTGCGAGCGGCGCTCATAGCTGGTCCTTTCGATGCGGGCGCGGAGAATCTGTCGCACCCAGGTTGCGGCACATATCGTGAAGCACATTGTAGTTCAACGGGGCGATGCATGCGTTTGAAAGCGTCTCTTGCCTGTACGGTCCAACCTTTCAAAAAGGAAAGCTGGACGTAAGCCAAATCGATGGCAGCGTATGCGCGGCGCTGCGATGATGGGGCCATGGTAAGAGCTGGAGCGAAGGAGGAGCCATGATGTACGGAGTCAGGCAAGTGGGTGAGCCGCGGTCGTTGGGAAGGCGCATGGGTGATTCTGTGATTGCTGCCGTGTGCACGGGATTGATGGCGGTGCTTTGCATTGCGATGCTGTGGGCCATGTCGCATGTGGGACAATAGCGGACGGTTGGGTGCTGGCATAAACGGCACTCGCGTATTCGTTTTGCTTGCTAAGGAGTGCCCATGGGCGTCGTCGATCCCTTTTCTGTTGCTCGGGCCGCGGGGCTTGAGCTGACCGGGAAGTCCGAGGGCCTCACGCTCACCGACGGCACGATGGAGCTGCGTGCCGATTTTGACCGCATGCTTCCGCGGCTCAAGCAGGGCCGTCTGCAGCAAGAGCTGTTGGTGAAGGCTGCGCGCACAAAAGGCATCGAGCAACCATGGGCGATTGATGCCACGGCGGGCTTTGGCGAGGATTCGCTGCTGTTGGCGGCTGCGGGCTTTACCGTCGATCTGTATGAACAGGATTGCGTGATCGCGGCGCTTCTCAAGGATGCTTTGGATCGCGCGGCAGATGATCCGGCGCTTGCGGCTGCCGTGTCGCGCATGCGCTTACATGCGGGCGAGGACAGCATTGCCGGCCTTCGCCATACAGCTGAGTTGATCGGGCGGGGCGAGCTTGCCGCCCCCGACGCGGTGTACCTGGACCCCATGTTTCCCGAGCGTACCAAAAGTGCGGCGGTCAAAAAGAAGTTCCAGCTCCTACATCATCTGGAGCAGCCATGCGCCGACGAGGAATTGCTGGTCGAGGCGGCGCTTGCTGTGCATCCGCGCAAGGTCGTTATCAAGCGGCCGGTGAAGGGCCCGCTGCTTGCCGGCCTTAAGCCGAGCTATCAGCTTGCGGGCAAGGCCGTTCGCTACGATGTGTTGGTGCCGCCGCGCCCGTAGCTTGCGCGTGATTACCGGGGCTTCGCTAGCGCCGTGCCGATGCGGCGCCTATTTCCAAGGGTGCGACGTCAGGTGCCAGCCACCGCAGTATTCGCATTTGTAGCAGGCCAAACCACGCCGCCCGCGGTTTTCGCAGTCGGCCATAACTGCCTCGGCCTCGGCGCGTGTGTCGTAACGGTTTTTGCGTTCGCACGACTTGTAACGCCAGGCTTCATCGCGCTCGGCGTCCAGGGCGTCGCGGCGCTCGTCCTCGCGCGCAAACAGGTCGCTCATATCGCCGCCGGTAGCAGCGCCCAAAAACTCGCTTTTGGCCTTTGACCAGGCGGCTCGCTTTTTGCTTCCCATCTGCTTCGCGCCTCTCTCCAAACGCTGGTATCATTGCTCAACCAAAGTGATACCAATAAACGTGAGGTCGCCGCGTGATGATCAGAAAAACCCTCGATACCGACATTCCCGCCGTCATGGCTATCTATGACGCAGCCCGCGCCTTTATGCGCGCGCATGGCAACGCCACGCAGTGGCCCGAGGGCACGCCTTCTGCCGAGCAGCTGGCTGCCGATATTGCCGCCGGTGGCAGCTATGTGTGCGAAGTCGACGGCCGCGTGGTAGCGACGTTTGCCTTTTTGCCGGGTCCGGACGAGTGCTATGACGTAATTGAGGACGGGCAATGGCGCAGCGACACTCCGTACGCCGTGCTGCACCGTGTGGCGTCCGACGGCACCGTGCACGGTATCGCGGCTGCGATGTTTGCCTTTGCCAAGGAGCGCGCAGATCACCTGCGCATCGACACGCATCAGGACAACCTGCCCATGCAGGGTGCGAGCATCAGGGCGGGGTTCGAGCGTGCCGGCGTCGTGTATGTGTCGGACGGCACGCCGCGTGTTGCGTTCGACTGGTTGCGCGAGGCGTAAGAGCAGGAACGCGTATCAACAATTCGCACGAACGAAAATGGTCCCACCCGGGGGCCATTTTCGTTCGCTGCGCTGATTTGCAAGCCGGCTTTCGCAAGGCGCGAACCTACGAAAATCGCCGCGCGGCAACGCGGGGCGATGAGCTCGGTCGGGGGATAGGGCTCGCTTCGCCCGCCGGCCCGTAAATTGTATCATCCAGTGTGGAACGAGGACGCCCGTTGCCGCGTGCGATGGGCTTGTAATAAGAGGAGAGCCATGTCGAAGCAAGCGGTCGTTGGAATCTTGGCGCATGTCGATGCCGGCAAGACCACGTTGGCCGAGGCCATGCTGTTCAACGCGGGTCGCATTCGCAAGCGCGGCCGCGTGGACGATGGCGATTCGCATCTGGATACGAACGCGATCGAGCGCGAGCGTGGCATCACGATTTTCTCGTCGCAGGCCGTGCTCGACCATGGCGATACCCATGTCATGCTCGTGGACGCGCCGGGGCATGTCGATTTTTCTGCCGAGGCGGAGCGCACATTGCGCGCGCTCGACTATGCGATTTTGGTTGTGGGTGCCAACGATGGCGTGCAAGGGCACACCGAAACCCTGTGGCGCCTGCTTGCGCGCTATGACATTCCGACGTTCATCTATATCAACAAAATCGATTTGGAGAATCCCGGCCGCGATGTTTTGCTGGCACAACTTGGGCAACGTCTTTCCGAGGGCTGCTTGGATGCCAGTGAACTGCTGGCGGGCGGTGCCGTTCAGGAGGACGCTGCTGCGTTGGACGAGGCGGCGCTCGAGGAGTTTTTTGAAGCGGGCGAGCTTTCTGTCGCAACGCTGTCGCGCATGGTTGCCGAGCGCAAGCTCTTTCCCTGCTTTGCCGGCTCGGCGCTCAAGGACCAGGGCGTGGACGAGCTGCTGGATGGTATATGCGCGCTGATGCGTGAACAGGCATGGCACCCGGAGTTTGCCGCGCGCGTCTACCGTGTGAGCCGCGGGGATCGCGGCGAGCGCTTGGCATGGGTTAAAGTGACCGGCGGCACGCTGCATGCCAAACAGCTGATTAACGGACGTTCCGGCGCCGAGGCATGGGAGCAGAAGGTCGATCAGGTACGCATCTATAACGGCGAAAAGTATGAGCTTGCCCAAGAAGTTGCTGCTGGCGGTATTTGTGCCGTGACGGGTCTTGCGCACGTTCGCCCAGGGGACGCCTTGGGCGCGGAATCCGCGTGCGATGCGCCCGTCATTGCGCCAGTTCTCACCTATACTGTGCTTCCGGGCGAACACGATGTCCACGCGGTGTTCAAAGCGCTGACTGAGTTAGCGGACGAAGATCCCATGCTCGGCGTAAGCTGGAATACTCATCTTGAGCAGATTCATTTGCAGTTGATGGGCGCTGTGCAACTCGAGGTTGTGCAGCGGGTGTTGACCGATCGCTTTGGTCTTTCGATTGCGTTTGAGTCTGGCGGCATTCTCTATAAGGAGACTATTTCGCAGCCGGTCGAAGGCGTGGGCCACTTTGAGCCACTGCGCCACTATGCCGAGGTGCATCTGCGTCTGGAGCCGTTGCCAGCGGGTTCGGGCGTGCAGTTTGGCACCGTGACCTCGACCGACGAGCTCAATCTTAACTGGCAGCGTTTGGCGCTCACCAACGCCATGGAGCGCGACCACCTGGGCGTGCTGACTGGCTCGCCCATCACCGATGTGCGCATTACGCTCACGGGCGGCCGCGCGCATGCCAAGCACACCGAG
>OKUM01000916.1_pt1 | contig 15726 bp, 10 predicted proteins | sample 1606801 | NCBI WGS metagenome assembly OKUM01 (sample SAMEA3882546, study PRJEB24775) | human gut metagenome | biome: human-associated habitat; feature: intestine environment; material: feces | place: Netherlands | collected 2009/2010
CTTCCTTCATCTTGTCGATCTCGACCTCGAACAGGCTCTTCGGGACCATCATAACAACGTCTGCAAACATCTGCACGAAACGGCGGTAGCAGTCGTATGCAAAGCGGGCGTTGCCGGTTTTCTTTGCCAGGCCCTCAACAGCCTCATCGTTCAGGCCCAGGTTCAGGATGGTATCCATCATGCCGGGCATGGACTGACGGGCACCGGAACGGACAGAGACCAGCAGGGGGTTGGTGTTGTCGCCAAACTTCTTGCCGGTGATCTCTTCCAGACCCTTGAGATGCTCGAAGATGTCAGCGGTGATATCGTCATTGATCTGACGGCCGTCTGCATAGTACTGGGTGCAGGCATCCGTGGTGATGGTGAAGCCCTGAGGAACCGGCATACCGGCAGCAGTCATCTCTGCCAGACCGGCACCCTTGCCGCCCAGAGTATTTTTCATGGTGACCTTGTCGCCGCCGAAGGCATCGTTGCCCTCGCTGAAGTAGTACAGATACTTTTTGCTCATGCGTGTTTACCTCCCATTTGGTGACCCCCGGTGCCACGCCCGGCGGTCTCATCGCACTTTTTTCTCAAAGCTGATGAACATTGTCTTGTGAATGCTAAACTATTATACCAGAAAATTCCCGCGTTGCCACCGGGCAAAATACCGAATTTGTTTGATAAATTTTGTGCAATTCCCTTGAAATTTACTCAGTTTTCCGCTATTATAAAATGGGAGAAAGTTCGAGAGGTTTTTTGTTTTGCAGAGCCATTTTTCCGCATCTTGGATACATTCTGTTATCCATTAAAATTTCCGGTGGAATTCCACCTGCGGAACGGGCCGGAATTTCTCCCTCATGGATACAACAAAATACCACACCTTCCCAAGGAGGGACATTATTTATGGAAACCATTTCCAACGAAGCTCTGGCCGCAGCACGCGCCAAACTAGACGCTGCCGAAAGTCGGCGCGAGAACATCCTGCTTTTTCACATCGCCAACGGCGTGAACATTGAGAGCCGCACCGTCCAGATCGAGGATGGCGTTGTCATTGCCCCGGGAGCCACCATTCTGGCGGGCACCATCCTGCGCGGCAAGACGGCCATCGGCGCAGGCTGCGTCATCGGCCCCAATACCCTGATCGAGGACAGCACCGTGGACGAGGGCACCACCGTCAACGCCAGCCAGGTCTACGGCAGCCATCTGGGCCCCCACAACAACATCGGCCCCTTCACCCATGTGCGGGTGAACACTGTCACCGACTACGGCGTGCATCTGGGTGCCTATGTGGAGACCAAGAATTCCAACTTTGCCCGCGGCAACACCGTAAGCCACCTGACCTACATCGGCGATAGTGACGTGGGCAAGTACTGCAACTTCGGCTGCGGCACCGTCACCTGCAACTACGACGGCAAGGATAAGTTCCGCACCCAGATCGGCGATTACTGCTTCATTGGCTGCAACACCAACCTTGTGGCTCCGGTCAAGGTGGGCGACGGTGCCTACACCGCCGCAGGCAGCACCATCACCAAGGACGTGCCCGCCCAGGCGCTGGGCATCGCCCGGGAACGCCAGACCAATCTGGACGGCTGGGCCGCCCCCAAGATGGAGGCCTACATCGCCAAAAAGCAGAAGCTGGAGGAGGAGCAGAACAAGTAACTCTCCCGCCACCTTATAAGGTATTATACAAAAAGCACCGCCCTGTATCTGTACCGATATAGGGCGGCTTTGTGTTTTTCCCGCAAAACAGATTTCTTTTTTTGCGCGCGTATGTTATACTAAAGAACTGTACCACACATTATTTTAAGCAAAAAGAAAAGGCAAAACAACAACTATGAATGCAAACGACATCTGGCTGATTGCGGGCCTTGGCAACCCGGAAGCAAAATACGAGGGCACCCGCCACAACGCGGGCTTTGCCGCGCTGGACTCTCTGGCGGGCAAATGGGGCATCAGCGTCAGCAAAACCAAGTTTCAGGGCCTGTGGGGCCAGGGCGAGGTGGACGGCCGCAAGGTGGTGCTGCTGAAACCCCTGACCTACATGAACCTCTCCGGCGATTCCATCGCCCCGCTGGCGGGCTTTTTCAAGATCCCTGCTGACCACGTCATCGTCCTGTGCGACGATATCACCCAGGCCCCCGGCAAGCTGCGCATCCGGCCCTCCGGCTCGGCAGGCGGGCACAACGGCCTGAAGAGCATCATTGCCCGGCTGGGCGGGGAGAACTTCCCCCGCATCCGCATCGGCGTGGGTGCCAAGCCCCGCCCGGACTATGACCTTGCCGACTGGGTGCTGGGCAAGTTCCCGCCCGAGGATGCCAAGGCCATGGCCGACCGCTACCCCGACCTGGAGGCAGCGGCCAAGCTCATCATGGACGGTAAGCTGGGACTGGCACAGAGCAAGTATAATGGGTGAGGGAGAACCCCCCAGTCGCCTGCGGCGACAGCCCCCGCTAATAGGGGGGCCCTTGGCATTGCGTAAAGTTTTACGGTTCTGCCAAGGCCGCCCCTAGTAGGGGCGGTGGCATTGCGAAGCAATGACGGTGGGGTTTAGCTTTCCAAAAGTGTTTGCTTCGAGAGGAGGTCTACGATGTACGAAGCGCTGCTGAAAAGCACACCGGAATATCAGAAGATCGCGGAGAGCCTGCGCACCCCGGGCCCGGCGGCGCTGTTCGGCCTGCCGCCTGCGGGCCGTGCCCTGCTGTACGCCGCTTTGCAGAAGGATCTGGGACGGCTGGTCTGCATCGTGACCCCCGGTGAGGCCGAGGCCACTCACTTTGCGGACGACCTCAAGGCGCTGGGCCTGACTGCGGCGGTGTTCCCGCCCCGGGACTTCATGCTGCGGCCGGTGGAGGGCGCGGGCCGCGAGTACGAGTACCGCCGCCTGTCGGTGCTGGGCGCGCTGGCGGGCGGGCGGCTGAACGCCGTCTGCGTGCCCGCCGAGGCGCTGCTGCAATACACTGTGCCCCGGGATGAGTTTCTGCGGAACACCCTCACCCTCAAGCCCGGCATGGTCTACAACCGGGAAGCGCTGGTGGCGCGGCTCTTTGCCGCCGGGTACGTCCGGCGCAGTCAGGTGGACGGCCCGGGCCAGTTCAGTGTACGCGGCGATATCGTGGACATCTACGCGCCGGACATGCACCAGCCCGCCCGTGTGGAATACTGGGACGATGAGATCGATTCGCTGGCCTCCTTCGACCTGCTGACCCAGCGCCGGGACGGCAGTCTGGAAAAGATCTACCTCTCCCCCGCCCGCGAGGTGCTGTTCGGCAACACCGCCGAGACGGCCGAGGCTCTGCGCGGAGCCATCAAAAAGGCGCGGGGCAAAAAGCGTACCGCCATGGAAAAGGCCACAGAGGCCGACCTTGCCCAGCTGGATTCCGGCCTGATGCCTGAAGCCATGGACAAGTATTACGGCATCCGCTACCCGCAGCCCGCCACCCTGCTGGACCATCTGGACAGCCCCATCTTTGTGCTGGACGAGGTGGGCGGCATCCGGGATGCCCAGAAGGCCACCGAGTACCGCCGGGGCGAGGAGCTGACCGGCCTGCTGGAGGAGGGCGTGCTCTGCCCCGGGCTGGACGTGCTCTATCAGACCATGGACGACCTTGCCATTGCGGCCCAGAAACAGAGCACCCTGCTGTGTGAGAACTTCCTGCGGGGGATGAACGAGTTCAAGCTGAAAGACCTCATCAACGTGGAGGCCTTTGCGGCCCCCAACTGGGGCGGCGATCTGGCCTCTCTGCGGGAGGATCTTGACCCGCTGATCGCCCAGGGCTATGCCGTCACCCTCTTCTCCGGCACCCCCAAGGGTGCCGCCGCCCTGACCCGGGACCTGACGGACAAGGGCTACTCCGTGAGCATGAGCCGGGACGTGCGCCCGGCCAAAGGCATCGTGCAGGTGCTGCCCGGCCACCTGACCGCAGGCTGCACCTTCCCCTTTGCCCACGCGGCGGTCATCTCCTCCCGGCGGCACGGGCTGGATGAAGAAGCCGCCGCCGAGAACAAAAAGCGCAAAAAGAACAAAAACGCCCTGTCCAGCCTTTCGGACATCAAGCCCGGGGACTATGTGGTGCACCAGAGCCACGGCATCGGCATGTACGCGGGCATCCAGCGGCTGGAAGTGCAGGGTGCCATCAAGGATTACCTGAAGATCCAATATTCCGGCTCCGATGTGCTCTATGTGCCCGTCACCCAGCTGGACCTGCTCAGCCGCTACACCGCCCCCGGCGACGAGGAAAAGGTGAAGCTGGCCAAGCTGGGCGGCACCGAATGGCAGCGCACCCGCGCCAAGGTGAAAAAAGCCACCGAGGAGATGGCACAGGAGCTCATTGAGCTGTACGCCCGGCGCAGGCAGGCCCAGGGATACGCCTTCCCGCCCGACGGCGACTGGCAGAACGATTTTGAGACCCGCTTTGAGTACGACGAGACCGACGACCAGCTCCACGCCACCGCCGAGATCAAGCAGGACATGGAAAAGCCCTACCCGATGGACCGCCTGCTCTGCGGCGATGTGGGCGTGGGCAAGACCGAAGTTGCCCTGCGCGCGGCCTTCAAGTGCGTGATGGGCGGCAAGCAGTGCGCCCTTCTGGCCCCCACCACCCTGCTGGCCTGGCAGCACTACAACACCCTGCTCTCCCGGATGGAGGCCTTCCCGGTGAAGATCGGGATGCTCTCCCGCTTCCGCACCGCGAAGCAGCAAAAGGAGACCCTGCGGGGCCTGCAGTCCGGCAGCGTGGACATTGTGGTGGGCACCCACCGCCTGCTCTCCAAGGATGTGCGCTTCCACGACCTGGGCCTTGTCATCATCGATGAGGAGCAGCGGTTCGGCGTGAAGCACAAGGAGAAGCTGAAGGAAAACTTCATCGGCGTGGATATGCTGACCCTCTCGGCCACGCCCATCCCCCGCACCCTGAACATGGCCATGAGCGGCATCCGCGACCTGTCCACCATCGAGCAGCCGCCCATTGAGCGCCAGCCTGTGGAGACCTTTGTGCTGGAGTACAACGATGTCATCCTTGCCGAAGCCATGAAAAAGGAGCTGGCCCGGGGCGGTCAGGTGTACTACCTGCACAACCGGGTGGACAACATCGAGTCCACCGCCGCCCATGTCAGCCAGCTGGTTCCCGGTGCCCGGGTGGGCATTGCCCACGGCAAGATGACCGAGGAGGAGCTGAACCCGGTCTGGCAGCATCTGCTCAACGGCGAGATCGACATTCTGGTCTGCACCACCCTGATCGAAACGGGCATCGATGTGCGCAACTGCAACACCCTTATCATTGAGGATGCCGACCGGATGGGCCTTGCCCAGCTGTACCAGATCCGGGGCCGGGTGGGCCGCTCCGGCCGCAAAGCCTACGCTTACTTCACCTTCCGGCGGGACAAGACCCTGACCGACATCGCCCAGAAACGGCTTTCCGCCATCCGGGAGTTCACGGCCTTCGGCTCCGGCTTCCGCATCGCCATGCGCGATCTCCAGATCCGCGGCGCGGGCAGTCTGCTGGGCCACAGCCAACACGGCCACATGGAGGCCGTGGGCTACGACCTCTATGTGAAGATGCTGGGGCAGGCCATCGCCCGGGCCAAGGGCGAGCCTGTGCAGCGCGACAAGAGCGAGTGCCTGATCGACCTGCGGGTGGATGCCTACATCCCCGAAACGTACATTGCCGACGGGCCGGGCCGCATTGAAGCCTACAAGCGGATCGCCGCCATCCAGACCCCCGAGGATGCCGCCGATGTGCTGGACGAGCTCATCGACCGCTACGGCGACCCGCCGCCCTCGGTCAGCGATCTGGTCAATGTCTCGCTGGCGCGGGTGCAGGCCACCGCCGTGGGCGTGTACGAGGTGACCCAGAAGAAGGACACTCTGGTGCTGCAGGTGGAGCAGCTGGATCTCCGGATGATCCAGGGCCTGCTGGTGGCCTTCAACGGCCGCGTTGTCACCGGGGCCGGCGCAAAGCCCTACCTCTCCGTCACCCTGCAAAAAGAGGAAAAGCCGCTGGAGCTGCTGCAGAGCATCCTCCGGGCGATGCAGGATATTTTGAAAGATTAACGGCCTCACCCTCTCAGTCAAAGCCAATAGGCTTTGCCAGCTCCCCCAAAGGGGGAGCCTCTGGCGGCTCCCCAAGACCTTGCGGGGAATTGCCAAAGCCTCTCCCCTTGGGAGAGGTGGCAGCGCGCTTGCGCTGACGGAGAGGGCGGGCGACCCGAACGACAGGAGCATAACAATGAAAAAGAAACTGATCGCACTTCTTGCCGCCGTGGCAATGGTATTTTCCCTTGCCGCCTGCGGTTCCACCCCGGATTCGGTGGGCACCATCGGCACGGTGGACATCACCTCGGGCCTGTATCTGCTGGCCCAGTACGACGCTTACCAGAAGGCCGCCGATCTGGCCACCTCGGAGCAGGATGCCACCGATGTGAAGGCCTTCCTGAAGCAGACCATCACCGTGGATGCCGACAGCGGTGAGACCGCCACTGTCAGCGATTATGTGAGCCAGAAAACCATGGAGAACCTTGAGACCTACGCTGCCATCGAGACCCGCTTTGAGGAGCTGGGCGGCCAGCTGACCGCAGAAGAGGAAGCACAGGCCGACAGCTACGCCTCCCAGCTGATGGAGCAGTACGGCGACACCTACAAGGCCAACGGCATCGGCCTGAACACCGTCCAGCGGTTTGAGCGCATCCTCATCAAGAGCAGCGACCTGCTGGAGCTGGTCTACGGCGTGGACGGCGAGACCCCGGTGTCGGATGCCGACCTGACCAGCCATCTGGAGAACAACATGTATGAGCTGGCCTATTACACCATCCCGCTCTACAACACCAGCACCTATGCCTCTGCCGATGACGACCAGATCACCCAGATGCTGGCCCTGACCCAGGCTGCTGTGGACCAGACCAACGCCGCTGCTGCCGCCGACAGCAGCACTCTGCTGGGCTACTTCTCCGGCGTGGTCACCTCCGCCCTGCCGGAGGTCTACGCCGTGCTGGGCTCCACCTATTCCTCCGATTCCACTGCACCTTCTCTGGAGCTCATCGGGGACAGCACCGTGACCTCTGCCTTTACTGCAGAGGGTGCCGCCGACACCATCCGGGGCCTGTCCATCGGGCAGGCAGCGGCTGTGAAGTACAACAGCTACGCCCTGATGGCCGCCCTGCGGCTCGACCCGCTGAGCCTGAAGGCGCTGGATGACCTGCGCGGACAGGTGCTCAACGATATGAAGGGGGAGGAGCTCTCCGAGGCGCTGACCGCCTACGGCGCTTCTCTGGAGCACAACCTGAGCAGCTCCGCCATGAACAGGATGCCCGCTTCCAAGATCGTGAACAGCAGCACCAACTAAGTTTTTATTGATATGCAAAAAGGCTGTTGCCTAAACTCCTTCCGTCATCGCTGACGCGATGCCACCTCCCTCTGAGAGGGAGGCTTTCACCGTTCACCGTTACGCCAAGGCTCCCTCCGAGAGGGAGCTGGCACGGCGAAGCCGTGACTGAGGGAGTTACAGGGTAACAGCCTTCTTTTTTATTCTACGGTCTTCTCAAACGCCGCTTCCAGCGCCTGGTTCACGGCACGCACAGCGGCGGGGTCGGGCTTGATGGCGGCGCGGTCGTAGGTGAACAGGCCGTTCACCTCGTCCTCCACATCGCTCACCTGGGTGTACACCAGGGCCGAAAGCCCCTTTTTCAGCTGGGGGAGCACCGTTTCCAATTGCAGCTTTTTCCAGCGGGCGGTCAGCTCGGCCCGGCTCTTTGCCGTGCCGTAGCCATACGCCCTGCGGGGCGGCTCATGGCCGGGCATGGGCCAGGCAATGCCGCCGTATTCGCTCAGGGCCACCACCCGGCTCCGGGGCCTGACCCGGAGCGGGTAGAAATAGTTGTGCAGGGAATCCACATCTCCCCCGCCCTGATCGTACCAGCCGCTGGCCTCGTCCACAAGGCAGGTATCGTCCAGCCTGCGGACGGCCTCTACGGCCCCGGCGGCATCGAACTGCCCCCAGCCCTCATTGAAGGGCACCCAGCAGCCCACGCAAGGGTGGCACTGCAGGGTCTTTACCGTGGCTTCCAGCTCCCGGGCATATTCTTCCCTGCCCGCTTCCGTTTCGCGGCCCAGCAGGCCCCAGAGGGGCCTTGCATCAGGCAGGCGGCGGAGCAGCGGCTGGAACACGTTGGTCAGGTAGGTCACGAACCAGAGCTTGTAGGGCCCGCCGCCGTTCACCATGTCCTGCCAGACGATGAGGCCCAGCTTATCGCAGTGGTAATACCAGCGCTGCGGCTCGATCTTGGCATGCTTGCGCAGAAGGTTGAAGCCCAGCTCTTTTATGGTCTGCAGTTCCCGCACCACTGCCCCATCACTGGGCGGGGTGTACAGGCCCTCGGGCCAGTAGCCCTGATCCAGCAGGCCGTTGAGCAGGATGGGCTTGCCGTTCAGGCAGAAGCGCATGATCCCGTGGGCATCCGGCGCACAGCTCCACTTGCGCAGGGCAAAGTAGCTGTGCACGGTGTCGCGCTGCTCCTCTTTTCCCTGTGTGGTGCCCACGGTCAGGTCGTACAAAAACGGGCTGTCCGGGCTCCACGGGAAGAAATGCTCCTCCGGGATGTGCAGGGTCACCGCACCGTCCCGGTCGGCCTCGTCGCTGCCCCAGTCCTCGGCAATGGTCACGCCCCCGGCCCGCACCACGGCCCACAGGTTCACTGCACCTCCGGGCATGGAAGTATGGGCTTTCACGGTCACGGTGCGGGCATCGTAGTCCGGCGTGACCGTGAGCGACTGGATGTAGTTTTCCGGCACACGCTCCATCCAGACCGTCTGCCAGATGCCGCTCTGGGCCGGATAGAACATGCCGCCGGGCTTCAGGGTCTGCTTGCCCCGGGCCTGCGTGCCGCTGTCCGTGGGGTCCTGCACGGCCACCCACAGGCTGTTGCGGCCCGTATCGTTGAGCTGGGCGGTGACATCCAGTGTGAAGGGCCAGTAGCCGCCCCGATGGCCACCCACCAGATGGCCGTTCACCTGCACCGCACAGGCATCGTCCACCGCGCCGAAGTGCAGCAGCACCCGACCCCCTTCTCCCGGAGGGGGAGCAAAGGTGCAGTGGTAGTGCAGCCACTGGCCGGGCTGCAGGGTGCGGCCCACGCCGGAGGCCTTTGTTTCCGGAGAGTAGGGCACCAGAATGCTGCCGTCCCACGCAGCGGGGTATTCTGCTGTCTGAGTAATGGCGTACTTCCACAGGCCGTTCAGGTTCTCATAGCTGTCCCGGCGCATAGCCGGGCGAGGATATTCCGGGAGTGGGTGCATGGTTTCACCGCCTTTGATTTGTTGGTTTCATTCTAGCACAGGGCGGGTGGCTTGTATAGACTGAGCAGCAACGATTTGGAATTGCCGCCGCGTTCGCTTTGGACGAGTTGTGGCACCCAGCGTCTGCTGGCCACGGCCCCACGCGATTACGCTCTGCACCGGAAGCATTTTCCACATACAAAAAGGCTACTGCACCAAATGGCGCAGCAGCCTTTGCTTTTGCAATGATAAAACAGAAAACCTGAAGTCAGAGCTTACTCTTCGTCCTCATCCTCGTCATCCTCTTCGTCATCATCGTCCTCTTTCGGCTTATAGAAGATGCCGCTCAGGAAGATGCTGATGAAGTACAGCAGCACCATGGGGCCGGCCACCATGCACTGAGACACGATATCCGGCGGGGTGACAACGGCCGCGATGAAGAAGATGATCACGATGGCAACGCCGCGCACCTGCTTGAGCAGCTGCGGGTTGATAATGCCCATCTTGGACAGGATGATGGTGATCAGAGGCATCTCAAACACGCAGCCAAAAATGATGAACATGGTCAAGCAGAGGTTGACATAGCTCTCGATACTGGTGGTGGTCTGGATGTACTCGGCACCCTCGATGCCGGTGCTGAGGAAACGCAGCATGAAGGGCATCATGAGCTTGTAGGCGAACAGCACGCCCACGCAGAACAGGATAAGGCCCAGCAGCATGACCAGCTTGAAGAAGGTGCTCTCGCTCCGTTTCAGACCCGGCCTTGCAAATGCATAGATGTGGTAGAACGCCACCGGCACAGTGACCACCACGCCTGCCAGAATGGAGACGCGGAAATACTGCATCAGCTTTTCCTGCGGGGCAATGGAAACAAACTCGTAATAGTCGCGGCCCATGGCAGTGAGCAGATCGATCAGACGGTCGGCGTATGCCAGCGAGACCACAACACCCACCACGAACACCACCGCGCAGATGATCAGCCTGTTCCGCAGTTCTTTCAGATGGCCGGTCAGCGTCATGCTGCCGTCCTCTGCCATGACTTCGGCTTTCTTTTTGCGCTTTTTGTTTGTAGCCACAATTACTCCTCGTCTTCGTCCTTCTTATCAGCCTTCTTTACAGTCTCCTCGGACTGCTCGGCGTCCTCGTCCTCCATGCCCTTCTTGAAGCCATTGATGGTCTTACCGAACATCTTGCCCAGCTTCGGCAGGTTCTTGGGTCCAAAGATCAGCAGAACGACAACCAGAATGATCAGCAGCTCATTAGTACCAATACGCATAATAAATATCTCCTTTTTCTTGCCGCGCCGCGTGGCGGGCGTATTACAGAATGTATCTGGCAACCGCGGGCGCGGGTGCATCCATAAATAAGTAGGGGTGCTTACACCTTTGCTTCCTCAGCGGGTGCAGCTTCGGCAGCCTCTTCGGCTGCGGCAGGGGCTTCCTGCACAGGCTCAGCCACCGGCTCAGCGGCGGGCTGTGCGGCCTCGGCAGCGGCCTGCTCCGGCTTTTCAGCGGGAGCCTCCACAGTTTCAGCCGGGGCTTCGGCGGGCTGCTCGGGCAGTTCCTCCACAGCATCTTCGGTCAGGTCGGTGACCTCCTCGGTCTCAGCCAGCTTCTTGGCGGCTTCCTCTTTGCTGGTCTTGCCAATGCCGGTAAAGCTCTTGGTCACGTCCCGCATACTGCTGTCGATATCCTTCTTGATATCGGTCAGGGGGGCAACAGCTTCTTTCAGGGGAGCCTGAATCTCGTTCAGCGGCTCCACCACGTTCTTCTGGATCTCCTCAGAAGCAGCGCCGGTGTATTTCTTCAGCTCGCGGAGCATCTTGCCGATCTTCTTTGCGTAGACAGGCAGCTGGTCCGGGCCGATGAACACAAACGCCACGATGACGATGACGATAAGTTCCCAAAAACCAATTTTCATAAGTAACGTTTCCTTTCCTGTACCAAGGGCATTTCCAAGACCCACTGCACACCACAGCAGTCTGCGCGTTTTTGCCCTTTTTGGCGGGGGTTCGGCGCACTGCGCGCCTTTGTTGCCCTATGTATACCGAAAAGTGGTGTACTGAATGTTAATATATTATTAACATTTTATGAACGAGCGACCATTCGGTGCGTTTTAATCAACAAAATGCATTTTAGATGCTTGTTATTACGGATTGGATAGGATACAACAGCATCCTCAGGTCTGCACGCCCTCGAACTGGCTGTTGTAGAGCTTGGCGTAGAAGCCGCCCTGTGCCAGCAGCTGGTCGTGGTTGCCCTGCTCCACGATGTGGCCGTCCTTCATGACAAGGATGACATCTGCCTCCCGGATGGTGGAAAGGCGGTGCGCCACGATAAAGCTGGTGCGCCCCTGCATCATGCGGGCAAAGGCCTTCTGGATGCGCACCTCAGTGCGGGTATCAATGGAGGATGTGGCTTCGTCCAGGATCAACATGGGCGGCAGGCAGAGCATCACGCGGGCGATGCAGAGCAGCTGCTTTTGTCCCTGACTGATGTTGCCGCCGTCCTCTGCAATGACGGTATCGTAGCCATCGGGCAGGCGGCGGATAAAGCTGTGGGCGTGGGCAGCCTTGGCGGCGGCAATCACCTCGTCCATGGTGGCGTCCGGCTTGCCGTAGGCAATGTTCTCCCGCACCGTACCGGCACGCAGCCATGTGTCCTGCAGCACCATGCCGTAGCTGCCGCGCAGAGAGGCGCGGGTCACATCCCGGATATCGGTGCCGGACACCTTGATGCTGCCGCTGTTTACATCATAGAAACGCATCAGCAGGTTGATGAGGGTGGTCTTGCCGCAGCCGGTGGGGCCTACGATGGCAATGCGCTGGCCGGGCTGCACGTCCAGCGAGAGCCCCTCGATAAGTGGGCGGTCGGGCAGATAGCGGAAGGACACATCCTGCAGCTGCACATGGCCGTCCGGCTGCAACGCGGCGGCGTTTTCGGCCTCCGGCACCTGATCCTCGGCGTCCAGCAGTTCAAACACCCGGGCGGCGCAGGCCAGTGCGTTTTGCAGCTCGGTGACCACGCCGGAGATCTCGTTGAAGGGTTTGGTGTACTGGTTGGCGTAGCTCAGAAAAACGCTGAGCTGACCGATGGTGATGCCGCCGCGCACGGCGTACAGCGCACCCACAAGCCCTACGCCCGCATACACGATGTTGTTCACAAAGCGGGTGGCGGGGTTGGTCAGGCTGGAGAAGAAGATGGCCTTCAGGCTCACATCCTGTAATTGTCCGTTCACTTCGTCAAAGGCGGCAAGGCTTTCGGCCTCGTGGCCAAAGGCCTGCACCACCTTCTGCCCCTCGATCATCTCGTTGACCAGCGCGGTCTGCTTGCCGCGAACGGTGCTCTGGCTCTGGAAGTAGCCGTAGCTGCGCTTTGCCAGAAAGCCCGCCACCACAAGGCTCAGCGGGGTGATGCACACCACCACCAGCGTGATGGGCACGTTCTCCCGCAGCATGAACAGCAAGGTGCCAAAAATGGTCAGGATACCGGAGAACAGCTGGGTAAAGCCCATCAGCAGGCCGTCCGCAAAGGTGTCCACATCTGCCACCATGCGGCTGACGATATCGCCGGAGGGGTGGCTGTCCAGATAGGACAGCGGCAGGGTCTGAATTTTGCGCAGCGCCTCGTTGCGCAGATCACGGCTGACCGAGAAGGTGATGCGGTTGTTGCACACGCTCAAAAGCCACTGCGCAAGGGCGGCTACGGCTGCCACCACCAGAATGCTTACTGCAATGCGCAGCACCCCGGCAAGGTCTATACGCCCGCGGAGCTCTACAGCGCCGTGTGGAACGAGGCCCCGGTCGGGATCGACAACACCGTGGCGGTACACATCCGCCATCTGCGCGAGAAGCTGGAGATTGACCCGTCCAACCCCCGCTACCTGAAGGTCGTCTGGGGTAAGGGCTACAAGCTGGAAGGAGACAGGCAATGAAACAGCTCTACGGAAAACTCTGGGTCAAATGCACGGCCATCGCGCTGCTGGTCGTGTTCGCAATTCTTTTTGCCGCATCTGCACTTGGTACCGCATATCTTTTCACTTACGGCGCCTACGCTGACGGCGGCGAGCAGGTGCGCCAGATCGCGGAAAACGAGATCCTCCAGCAGACGAACGGCGACGGCTGGACGGCGCTGCACGCCTGGGTCGACGACGACAAGATCACGCGCGACCTGCTCCGCGAGCGCTATGACCCGCTCACCTCCAATATCTACTTCAAGCTCACCGACAAAGACACCGGCAAGATCCTGTTCAGCACCGGCGCTCTGAACAAAGACGATTATACCGGCAAGGCTTCCGCCTATTATCAGCAGGACATGACCGCTTCGCTGGACGACGGCAGTGACGTCACGGCGGTCTATCAGGCCTACCTCAAAAGTCCGCTTGCCCCGAACGACCGCGCACTGTACATCATGACATGGGTCAACCGGCTGATCGATGCGCGCTATCTTCTGCCCGTGCTGGCCGTGCTGCTTCTTGCAGCCTGCCTGTTCCTGTTCATTTTCCTCCTGTGCGCCATGGGACATAAGGAGGGCGTGGACGGCATCTACCAGTGCTGGCTCAACAGGATCCCGCTCGATCTGTTTGCTCTCCTGCTCATCTTCCTGTTCTACGCATGGGCTACGTTCGTCAGCGAAATCTGGTACATCAACGGCTGGTATTACATTCTTCTCATCCTCGGAACAGCCGCTCTGGCGCTGACGCTCATCCTGAGCGTTGCGGGCCGTGCGAAGGCGCCGGGCTTCTTCAAAAACACGATCGTCTACATGGTCTTCGCGTGGATCTTCCGGGGGCTCGGGCGCATCCCGATGGTCTGGCGGACAATGCTGATCTGGGCAGGCTTCTGCTTCATCGATCTGCTTCTGATGTTTGACGGGAGTTCTGCGGCGGCGCTCTGGTGGCTGTTCTCCCGCGGCGTGCTGACCGTCGGGATCCTGTATCTGGCTTCCAGCCTGAAAATTCTGCAGAAGGAAGGGCAGGCCATCGCCGACGGCCAGACCGATTACAAGGGCAAGCCCATCCCCCGCTGGCTGCCCGCGCTCAAAAAGCACGAGGAAAATCTGCAGAGCATCCGCTCCGGCATCCAAAAGGCCGTCGACGAGCAGACACGCGCCGAGCGCATGAAGACAGAGCTCATCACCAACGTCTCCCACGACATCAAGACGCCGCTGACCTCCATCGTCAACTACGTCGATCTTCTCGAAAAGGAGGATATCCAGCCGGAAAAGGCGAAGGAATATGTAGACGTGCTGCACCGGCAGTCCGCGCGGCTCAAGAAGCTGACGGAGGATCTGGTCGAGGCGTCGAAGGCCTCGTCCGGCTGCCTGCCGGTGCATCTGGCGCAGACGGACGTGAACGTGCTGCTGAGCCAGCTGGCGGGCGATTATCTCGAAAAGCTCGAGGCCGCGCAGCTCGAGCCCGTGTTCCATCCCGCGCCCTCGCAGCCGAAGATCCAGGCGGACGGGCAGCTGCTGTCCCGGGTGCTGGGGAATCTGTTCTCGAACATCTGCAAATACGCCATGCCCGGCACGCGGGTATATTTTGAGAGCAGCGCGGCCGGCGGGATCGTCACGATCACGTTCAAAAACATCTCCAAATACGAACTGAACATCCCCGCGGAGGAGCTGATGGCCCGCTTCGTGCGCGGCGACCGCTCACGCCATACGGAGGGCAGCGGCCTCGGCCTGTCCATCGCGCAGAGCCTGACCGAGCTGCAGGGCGGCTCGTTCCGGCTGGAGATCGACGGCGATCTGTTCAAGGCCATCGTCTCCTTCCCGCAGGATGGCACGCAGGAGCTGCACGCGTGAAGAAAAAGTGGATCTGGCTGCTGCTCCCCGCGGCTTTGCTGCTGCTCATCCTGCTGCACGTACATTCTCTCGCGCGGCTCGCGCCGTCGGAGATCGGGCGGCAGGTGCCGGTCCTCATGTACCACGCGGTCGGCGACGACTGCTGGGGCGAGGAACACCTGTTCGTCCGGCCGGCGGAGCTGGAACAGCAGCTGCAGTATCTGTCCGAGAATGGATATGAGACGATCTTTTTTGAGGATCTTGCGCACCTCGAGCGTTATGAAAAGCCGGTCATCCTGACCTTTGACGATGGATACGACGACAATTACACGCTGCTTCTGCCGCTGCTGCAGAAGTACCATATGAAAGCGACGATCTTCATGATCGCGGGCGACATCGGAGGGCCCCACAAGCTGACGCAGCCGCAGCTGCGCGAATTGACGCAGTCCGGTCTCGTCAGCATCCAGAGCCACGGCTGGAGCCATAAAAATATGGCGGCCATGGGCTGGACGGCGCTTGTCTGTGAGCTGCTGCGCAGCAAGCTCGCTTTGACCCTCGCCTGCGGGCGCGTCCCCACCGCCGTCTCTTACCCGAACGGTAAATGCACTGAGCGCACCCGCACCGCCGCCGGCTGGTTCTACGCCTACGGCGTGCGCACCTTCGACGGCACCTACCTGACCGGCACCGACCCCCTCC
>OKUM01000923.1_pt1 | contig 15634 bp, 10 predicted proteins | sample 1606801 | NCBI WGS metagenome assembly OKUM01 (sample SAMEA3882546, study PRJEB24775) | human gut metagenome | biome: human-associated habitat; feature: intestine environment; material: feces | place: Netherlands | collected 2009/2010
AGCTGCGTTTCTGGAATCTGCTCGTGTCGATGGGCTTCAAGGAGATCGAGGTCGGCTTCCCGTCGGCTTCCGAAACCGATTATGACTTCATCCGCATGCTGATCGAGCGTGAGCTCATTCCTGACGATGTCACCATCGTCGTGCTCACCCAGGCCCGCGAGCATCTGATTCGCAAGACCTACGAGTGCCTGAAGGGCGCCAAGCGCGCCATCGTGCACTTCTACAATTCCGTGTCCGTGCTGCAGCGCGAGGTCGTGTTCCGCAAGGACAAGGCCGGCATCAAGAAGCTTGCCACCGACGCCGCGGCGCTGTGCAAGGAGCTTGAGGGCGAGGCCAAGGGCATCGACCTGTACTACGAGTATTCCCCGGAATCCTTCACCGGCACCGAGCCGGAGTACGCCGTCGAGGTGTGCAACGCGGTGATCGATGTCATCAAGCCGACGCCGGAACATCCGATGATCATCAACCTGCCGGCAACCGTGGAGATGACCACGCCGAACGTCTTCGCCGACGAGGTCGAGTATGTGTCCAACCACCTCGTACCGCGTGACGCCGTGGTGCTGTCCCTGCACCCGCACAACGACGAGGGCATGGGCGTGGCCGCCACCGAGCTGGCCGTGCTGGCCGGTGCCGACCGCGTGGAAGGCTGCCTGCTGGGCAACGGCGAGCGTACCGGCAACGTCGACCTGGTCACCCTTGGTCTGAACTTCCTGACCCAGGGCATCGATCCGCAGATCGACTACTCCAACGTTCCGGAAATCCGCAAGACCGTCGAATACTGCAACCAGATCAAGATCTCCGAACGCCATCCGTATGCGGGCAACTTCGTGTTCACCGCGTTCTCCGGCTCCCATCAGGACGCCATCAAGAAGGGTCTTGAGGCCCGTCAGGTGGCCGCCGACCGTGCTGGCGCCGATCTGGACAGCTTCGTGTGGCTGGTGCCGTACCTGCCGATCGACCCGAAGGACATCGGCCGTTCCTACGAGGCCATCATCCGCGTGAACTCCCAGTCCGGCAAGGGCGGCATGGCCTACCTGCTCAAGACCAACCACAACCTTGATCTGCCGAAGCGTCTGCAGGTCGAGTTCGAGAAGGTCGTGCAGAACTACGCCGACGAGACCAAGAAGGAAGTCAAGGACGAGGACATCTGGCGTCTGTTCAAGGACGAGTACCTGCCGGTCGAGGAATCCGGCGCCACCGCGGCTGGTGTCGTGGTCGGCGACAGCAAGGACGAGACCCTCGAGCAGTGGGGCCGTCTGAAACTGCTGAAGGTGTCCGTCTCCTCCGGCGAGGATGGTTCCGACACCGTGCTCAAGGCCAGGATTCTCGACCGCGGCGTGAACGTCGGTGTCGACGAGCCGGTGGAGCGTGAGGTCTCCGGCATCGGCAACGGTCCGATCGCCGCCTTCCTCAACGCCGTGAGCAACTTTGGTATCGAGGCTTCGGTGATGGATTACGTGGAGCACACCATGTCCGTCGGCACCGATGCCATGGCCGCTTCCTATGTGGAATGCCAGATCGGCGAGGAGGACAACACGAGCATCGTGTGGGGTGTCGGCATCGATACCTCTATCGTCACCAGCTCGCTGAAGGCCATCATCTCGGCCATCAACCGTTCCGAGCGCTGATTGCACTGATTGCACGGACGCGTTGAGCAAACGCGCCGGATATGATTCGAGGGGCTTCCTGGGTAACCGGGAAGCCCCTCGTCGTTGTCATGTGCCATGCGATGCGCCCGCTCACAAGTGCGACAAGCGCGTTCCATGATGCTTCCTCTCCGCGGATGAAGGGTGTCGCAATGCCGCCACACCAAGTTGTACAACGATGTAAAACACGGTATAGTACATCGTTGTAAAACCTGTATCTGCTTACTGAAGGATCTTCCATGTCGGCCAATTATTCCCTGCTGTGCTATACACGCGAAGCCACCGGACGCGAAGAGGCGAACAACGAGGACATCGCCTACAGCATGCATTTGGCGCTACGTTCCGGCGATGACGCCGAGTGGCAGCCGCTGAACGAAAACTATGGCATCTTCTTCGCGGCCGGGGTGCCGATCGCCGCTGCGACCGCGGAGTCCCGCCGTGCGTGCACGGCCGCGGCGCGCTTCGCCGCCGACCCGTTCGACGCGCCTCGCCCCGCCACCGACGCCGTCGCCCATGGCGTGGTCATGCCCGGTATGGATATCACGCTGAAATCGCTGAAGAATCCGTTCCTGTTCCGCCTCGCGGACGGACGATTCGCCATCGCCGCGACCCGTACCGCCCGCGGCGGTGAGCCGGACGGTTCCGAACGGTCGGCATTCCTGCTCGCCATCAGCGATGATCTGACGGCGTTCGACCAGCGGGGGCTGGTGCTGTTGCGCACCACCGGTGGGGTCAATCGCCCGTCCGTCTCTTTCGACGCCGCGGACGCGTGCTACGTCGTCTCCTGGACCGGTGACGATGGCAAGGCACGCACCGCGCGGACGGCCGATATCGTAGCCGCCGCCGGTTCGGGCAGGCCGCTTGATGTCGTGGAATCGGCGTCGTCGCAGCCGTTGCGTCAGACCGGGGATTGCGGCATTCCGAACGCCGTCGTCGGCAACAGCATCGCCATCAGTGAGCCGGAGGCCGAGCGCCTGATCGAGCGCTTCGGCCGCATCCGCAATACCGGAACGTCCGTGCCCGCCCAGCGAATCGATACGGGCCTGCATGGTGAGGATGCCCGGAATGCGGTTCTGGCCTTGGCCGCAACCCGTGCGGAACTGTCATACAGCGACGGTTCGCAGGCCACGCGCGCAGTGGATTGGAACATGGCCCAGCTTGAGGCCATCGCCCAGGAAGCCTCCGAGGGAACGCTCAAGGCCGGCCAGACCCGTACCGTCGAAGGCGTGATCCGCCAGAGCGTCTATCCGGTGCCGTTCGCGGTGGAACGCGCCGACCCGTCGGTGTTCGCGTGGAATTTCAACGGCAAGCCGATGTTCATGTTCATCGCCACCGATGACACCGACGGTAATTGCGTGGATCCGAACGACGGCAGGACCCATATGCCGCTGCGCATCGCCGACTCCATCGAAGCGCTTTCCGACGCCGCGGGCGGACAGGCCAAGGAGATCGATCTGCTCGCATGCGGCGATCTCAATAGCGAAGATCGTCCGATGACCGGCTGCTTCTGGGCGCCGGAACTGCATGTGATCGGCGGCAAGCTGTCGGTCCTGTTCATGCCCTGCTTCGATGGGCCGCGCGTCAATCCCGACGGCACCTCCAACGATCGTGCCGGCAAACCGGACATGTGGACCGGCAGCTGCCACATCATGCAGCTCAAGCAGCATTCCGACGGCACGGATTTCGATCCGCGCGAGCCGGAGAACTGGACGGTGCCCGAGCCTATCCTCGACCCGGATGGCGAGACGCTCAATCCAATCCAGCGCATTTCGCTTGACATGACCGTGCTGTGCGATTCGGGCCGCTGGTACTACGCATGGCAGCAGGTCGGCAGCATCTGGATCGCCAGCTTCGACCCAGGTCGTCCGGCGAAGCTCACCAGCAAGCCAAAGCAGATTGTCGTGCCGGAATTCGCATGGGACAACATGATCGCCGAAGGGCCGAACGCCATCATGCATGACGGAACGATTTTCCTGATCTACTCGGGCTCGCTGGTCGGCATCGACTACACGACCGGCTTGGTCACCGCCCCGGCCGGACAGGGGGCCGATCTGACCGACGCCAGCGTATGGACGAAGCTCGATTACCCGCTGCAGAAGTCCGGCATGTACAACGGGCGGTGGCAGCTCGGCACGGGACATGGCATGTGGTCTCATGACGAGGACGGCAACCTCATCTACGTGTTCCACAATGCCGAGTACGAGAACGGGCGCTATGGCGGCCGTGACGCCCAGGTGCGCCGCGTGCACTGGTCCAAGGAGGGTATGCCCATTCTGGATATGCAGACGGCGGAAGAGCTTGACCCCGACTATGCTAGGGTGACTATGGAGGTCGGTCGCGAGGGCGACTGGGCTCGCTGAATGCCAGAAGGGGTAGAGGGGTATATATGCCGAAGCGAACTGGGGGAAGCGGCGAGCATGTCGTGACCATGCGCGAGGTGGCCAAGGCGGCCGGAGTGTCGATCAAAACCGTCTCCAACGTGGTCAACGACTACGAATTCGTCTCGCAGGCCACGCGCGACAAGGTCAACAAAGCCATCGCGGAACTGGGATACACGGTGAACGTGTCGGCACGCAACCTGCGCCGAGGGCAGACCGGCATCATCGGCTTGGCCATTCCCGATCTGCAGATGCCGTATTTCGCGCAGCTGTCATCGCTGGTCATCGAAGAAGCGAAGAAAGTCGGTCTGCGCGTGATCGTGGAGCCGACGCAATATTCGCGCGATGGCGAGTTGGAAGCGCTGCACGGGTCCCAGCAGACGATGATCGACGGCCTGATCTACAGCCCATTGGAGCTTGGGCAGGATGACGTCGAGCAGCTGAAGGTCGATTATCCGCTTGTGCTGGTTGGCGAACGCATCTTCACCGACCAGGTGGATCACATCGCCACCGAGAACGTGGAAGGCGCGAAGCGGGCCACGCAGTATCTGCTGACGACCGGTTGCCGCCGCGTGGCCGTGGTCGGTGTGCACCCGGGGGAGAAAGTCGGTTCCGCCGCGCTGCGCTACCAAGGGTATCTTGAGGCACTGGAGGAGGCCGGCGTCGAATTCGACGATCGGCTGGTCGTCGAATCGGGCATGTGGCATCGTAGTGACGGCGTGAGGGCCATGAACGCGTTGTTGGATTCCGGCGTCGAAGTCGATGGCGTCGTCGCGCTGAACGACATGCTGGCTTCCGGCGTGATGCACGCGATTCAGATGCACGGCTTGCACATTCCCGACGACATCTCCGTGGTTGGTTTCGACAATTCCGACGATTCACAGTACCTGTCGCCGGCGCTGACGTCGATCGCGCCGGGACTTGAGGCGGTAGCCCGTCTGTCGGTTAAGGTGCTCAAGGAGCGTATCGACGGCCGTGACCCGAATGCCGACAAACCGGGGGAGAAGGTCTTCCGCAAGGTCGCATCATCGCTGGTCGTGCGCCAATCCACCAAACTCCCCATCGATTCCCTCGTCCTCTGAGCTTTCGCTTGCCTTCCGGCAAGTTTCTCCCAGCGTGCGTACCCATTGAGTCGGCTCTTCCCCCAAGGTTCCGCCGCCGGGCATGGGCGCTCGGCCGTAAGCTTGGCCGAACGGCCTTGAGTGTGTCGAGCACCCATGACCGACGGCGGCACCGACATTGGCATGAATGGCGCAAACGATGGACGCCCATGCCCAGCGGCAGCACCGCATCCAAGCATCTTCCGACAATGACGCGCCCAAGTTGTTACAACGATGTAAGAATGATATATTCAACGTTGTAAATACTGGAACAACGGATTGAGAAGGACTAAACATGGTTGTTTACAACAATCCGATCGTGCTTCAGCGCGCAGACCCCTGGGTGCTCAAGGTTGACGGCGAGTATTATTTCACCGCCTCCGATCCGGAATACAACTGCATCGCCATCCGGCACGCATCGAGCATCAACGATCTGCAGAAAGCTCCGGAGACGGTGGTGTGGCGCAAGCACGAATCCGGCCCGGCAAGCATCTACATCTGGGCCCCCGAACTACACCGCATCAATGGCGCATGGTATATCTACTTCGCAGGCGCCGCAACGGATTTCGAAGCATCCGGCCTGCCGACGCACCGCATGTTCGTGCTGGAGAACACCGACGACGACCCGACCTCCGACAACTGGGTGGAGAAGGGCCAGATCATCACCCCGATCGACTCCTTCGCACTTGACGCCACCACCGAAGTGATCGATGGCGTGCAGTACTTGGTATGGGCGCAGAAGGATCCCGCTATCGAAGGCAACTCCAATCTGTATATCGCCAAGATGGCCGATCCGTGGACGCTGGGCAGCGAGCCCGTCATGCTGACCAAGCCGGAGTACGACTGGGAATGCATCGACTTCCTGGTTAACGAAGGACCGGCCTTCCTGTTCCATGAGAACAAGATCTACATCACGTATTCCGCCTCCGGCACCGGAGTTCCGTACGCCGTGGGGCTGTTGACCGCCGAGCGCGGCAGCGATCTGCTGGACAAAGCCTCCTGGACCAAGAGCCCGGTGCCGGTGTTCAAGACCTGCGCCGAGAACGGTCAGTATGGTCCGGGCCACAATTCATTCACCAAGTCCGAGGACGGCACCGAGGACCTGATGATTTACCACTGCCGCAACTACACGGAAATTAAGGGCGATCCGCTGTTCGACCCAAATCGCCACGCGCGCGTCGGTGTGGTCAAGTGGACCGCCGACGGTCCGGATTTCGGCGTGCCGGAACCTGATAATCTGTGGACCCCCACTACCACGGACGTGTTGCCCGCTGATGGTGGCCCGCTTGCGGGAACTCCGGCCGTAGGCCACTGAGGGGCGTGGCCGGAGGGGTCACCCCGTCTATAACCCCATCCATAAAGCTGGCTGTTGTCGTCGGCGTGTTACCGTTTGTACAACGATGAAAATAGCTGTATAATCAAAATTACAACGTTGCAAATGAGCAGGGAGGCTCAATCGAAAAGGATTCTTCCCATTCGGATTGCAACGAGGAGCGGTCCAGCGATGGTCCGTTGAGGAAAAGGAAGGAAACAATGTCTACATCCAGGCATCTTACCGGGTTGCGGCGCTTTGCCAAGGCTGCCGTAGCCGTGTGTGCGTCACTTGGACTTGTGCTTGCCGCCGGAGGCTGTGGTGCCTCTTCGGGTGAAAGCAAGACCATTTACTTCTGGAACAATCTGGTGGGCGATGACGGTCCTGCAATGCAGCGCATCGTCAAGGAATACAACGCCCAGAGCGATTACAAGGTCGTTTTCCAGCCGATGAACGGCGGCGATCTGACCACGAAGATCTATTCCGTGATGCAGACCGGCAAGAACATCCCCGACATCATCATCGGCGACCAGTTCCAGACCGCCGTTCTGCAGTCCCAAGGTCTGCTCGACACCATGGACGATTGGCAGAAGGTCGCCCCGGACCTCAAGGAGAGCAGCTTCCTGCCCGCCACTTGGAAGGGCGTCACCGTCAATGGCAAGGCCTACGGCATTCCGCTGTATCTGTACCAGATGGCCATCTACTACAACAAGGACCTGATCAAGAAGTACAACCTGCAGTACATCCTCGACGACGGGTTCGTCACCATCGACGAGATCAAGGACCTCAAGGGCAAGCTACCCAAGGGCACCTACGCGCTGACTTACGGCAATCTGCCGTGGGCCTTCATGTCCCTGCTGTACGGCGCGGGCGGCACGCTTGAGAACGATATGGACGACCTGACCAAGGACGTGTGGCGCAAGCCCATGGAGAAGCTCAAGGAAGCGTACGACGCCGGTGTGATCGCCCCGATGGACGTCGACGGCGAGCAGGCGTTCGGTTCCGGCAAGGCCGTGTTCGCGCAGCTTGGCACGTGGGCGCAGGGCAATATGTCCAACACCTTGGGCGCCGACAAGATCGCGGAAGCCAACACCCTGCAGTACAGCGCCGACAATCCGGTGAACTTCTTCTACCAGTGCAACTGGATGCAGTTGAAGGATCCGCACCGCTCCGCGGCGAAATCCGCAGCCGCCGCCGACTTCGTCAAGTACGTGTACGAGCACTGGATGGATTGGTCTGAGGTCGGTTCCATCTCGCCGGCATACCGCGATCTGAACAACCCGAAGTACCAGAAGCTGATCCAGGCGTCCTTCACCAACAGCAAGAAGGAACGCGACTACATCAAGACCTCCAACTACCTCTACGGAGGCTATGCGACCGCTGGTTGGGGCACATACAACGACATCGTCTACGGCAATGTTGGTCTTGAAGAAGGTCTGAAGACCCTCGACCTCATGGCCCAGGGCCAAATCGAGATTCAGGAGGAATCGTGATGAGCAAGGCATCTACGATCGGATCCGCAAAATCATCCATGAAGCGCAAGAACTCCATCTGGCACGCGCTGCCGTACATCGCTCCGCACTTCATCATCTTCGCCGTCTTCGGCATCATCCCGATTATCTTCGGCATTGGACTGGCGTTCACCCGCTGGAACATGGTCGGTGCGCCGAAGTTCGTCGGCCTGCAGAACTTCGCGAAGATCTTCGACCCCAGCACCTATTTCTACTCGATCTTCTGGCGTGATCTCGGCCACACTCTGCTCTTCGTGCTGGTCAGCGTGCCGCTGACCATCATCGTGCCGCTGCTGCTCGCCGTGGCGCTCAGCAAGAAGGGACTCAAGGGCGCTGGTCTGTTCCAGGCGATCTTCTACATCCCAGGTCTGATCTCCATCGCCGCCGGTGCACTGGTCTGGCGTATGGTCTTCAACTCCCAGTTCGGTCTGCTGAACACCACCTTCCACACCGACATCAACTGGCTCGGCAAGAACCCGTACGCATGGATCACCATCTTCGTGCTCGTGCTGTGGGCCGGCATCGGCGGCAACCTCGTCATCTACCGTTCCGCGCTCTCCGGCGTGGACGAGAGCCTCTACGAAGCCGCGAAGGTCGACGGAGCCGGTCCGGTCAGGATCTTCTTCTCCATCACCCTGCCGGAAATCAAGCTGCCGTTGTTCTACACCACCATCATGACCACCACGGGCGCCTTCAACGTGTGGGGCCAGCCGGTCATGCTGACCAACGGCGGACCGAACTACCAGACCCAGGTGCTGCTGATGGATATCAGGAACCTCGCGTTCCCCGCCGGCCCTGCGGCCGCCGGCATGGCTTCCGCAATGGCATTGCTGCTGGGCATCATCCTGATGGCCATCGCCGCGATCCAGCTGATCTTCATGAATAAGGAGGACTGAAGATGTCCGCTGCAACCACAGTCAATGTCGCAAGCGCGGCAATTCCTGAAAACAAAACCAAAAAGGTCTCTCCGTCGCTGATCGCCGTCTATGTGGTGCTCGTCGTGCTGGCAGTCGTCTGGCTGCTTCCGGTGATCTACACCGTGACGACTTCGTTCAAGTCGGTGGCCGAATTCACCTCCAACGCGTTCAACTTCCTGCCCGCGAAGTGGGTGCTTGACAACTACATGACGCTGATCGAGGCATCCGCCAGCTACCCGGTCCTGAACTGGCTGGGCAACTCGCTGATTATCTCGACCGTGTTCGCAGTGCTGTCCGTGTGCATCGTCGCGCTCGCAGGCTTCGGCTATTCCCGTCTGAACTTCAAGTACCGCGATACGCTGTTCTTCGTCCTGCTGCTCATCTCGATGTTCCCTGCCGTGGTCAACATGATCCCGCAGTACCGCATCATCGCCTCCCTCGGCTGGGTCAACACCTACTGGGCCTGCATCATCCCTGGCCTGGGCAACGTGGCGAACATCTTCCTGGTGCGCAACTTCATGAAGGGCATCCCGAAGGAACTGGACGAGGCGGCCGAAATCGACGGCGCCACTGATTTCCAGATCTTCACCCGCATCATGCTGCCGGCCATCCGCCCGATTCTGATCGTCATCTTCCTGTTCAGCTTCACCGGCGCTTGGAACGACTTCCTGTGGCCGACCTTGGTGTTCAACGACATCAACAAGATGCCGGTCACCGCTGGTCTGCAGCTGCTGAGCAACCAGATGGGCCAGTACAACCAGATGGGCTCCCTGATGGCGGCCACCTGCATGGCCATCATCCCGACCCTGCTGCTGTTCCTGTTCGCGCAGAAGTACTTCCTGCAGTCCCTGAACATCACCTCCGGCCTCAAGGGCTGATACCGGCCGAGTGAGATAATGCACAGGTCCGTCCCCAAACGGACGGGCCTGTGATTTTATCTTTCCCGAGCTGCGCATCGCACATCGGATGAGGCCACACCACGGAAAGGACCGATATGAATCCGCAAGGCAACACCATGCAGCCGCCGGCACCATTGGCTCGCAAGGCGGAACGAGTGCTGATGACCATCGCCGCCGCCTACAACGTGATCATGGCGTCCATCACACTGTTCATGTTCACCAGCTGGTTCAAAGGCCAAGCCTACGATCTGCTGGAACATAACGGTTTGCTGAAAACGGACTATTCCGCGGTGGACAACGCCTCGACGGTGGTGGGCATCTACGCGCTGCTGGTGCTGATTATCGGCATCGTCAGCTTCATCATGTCCATGCGGTGTCTCGCTCCCGGCACCACCAGCCGGTGGGTGATCATCTGGCTGGCAATCGTGGTGGTCTTCTCCCTGGGCACGATGGACCTCATCGGCCTTGCACTGTATTCCATCACCTTGGTCATCTATCTGGCCCGCAACAAGGCCATCGCGGCGCAGCAGGATGTGATCCGCACATGGGCCCGCACGCATCAGGGCTAATCCTCCTTCCCGAAGAAAGCTGTCGCTCTCGTGGCGGCGGCTTTCTTCGTATCCGCGCATATTGACGCGGTACGTTATCGAACACGCAATTCACTTATCCAATTCATTCATTCACAACCACAAGGTGGGACCATGACCGACACAACCGACGACTACGGCTATCTGCTCGTCCACTTCATCGAGGATCCGGACGGCTACGCCGAGAAGATTTACATGGATATATCCGACGGTGACAATCCGCACCGTTGGGTGCCGCTCAACGATGGAAAGCCTGTGCTGGCTTCGCATCTCGGTACCACAGGCGTGCGCGATCCGCATATCATCCGCAATCCCGACACCGGCACGTGGTATATCATCGCCACCGATCTGCGTGTGTTCGGAGGCGACGGCGGCGGCTGGTACGAGTGGAGCCACCACGCCAGCACGAATCTCATCATCTGGGAATCCGACGATCTGCTCCATTGGAGCGAGCCGCGCATGCTCGACGTGTCCCGCAAGCCGGACGGCTCCCATCTGGAGCTCGGCATGGCCTGGGCCTGCGAATGCCTTTGGGTGCCGGACTACTATCCGCAAGGCCATCACGGTGGGCGCGGCGCATTCGTCATGTATTGGTCCAGCACCGTGTTCAATGATGCGGACAAGGCTCACGACGACAAGAACGTCTACTGCACCGTGCTGTGGGGCGCCACCACCGATTTCACGCAGGACACGTTCGAATATGGTGGCGTGTTCATCGACAACCACGGTGACGCCATCGACACCACGATGATCCAACGTCCGCTGCCTGATGGTGGTGTGCGCACGTACCGCATCACCAAAGACAATGCGCATGGCACCGGCATCTGGATGGACCGCACCGACGCGAAGCGCTGGTGGGAGCCGGGAACGACCTGGACCAAGGTGCAGGACCGGATTGGCGCAGGCTACGTGCCGGACGGCAACCCCGGCGGCGTGGAAGGTCCTGCGGTGTTCGCCAACCACCACAACAACGGTGGACCGGACGACGAATGGTACTTGTTCGTGGACGTGATTCCGTCGATCGGATACCGTCCGATGGTCAGCCGCGATCTCGATCAGGGCTGGATGCCGTTGCAGGCGGACGATTACTTCCTCACCGCGCATACGAAACACGGTGGCGTCGCCTCGCTGACGCGCGTCGAATACGACCGTCTCGCCCAGCATGTGCATGCATTCTGACGAACGACGTTGACGACCGTGCGCCCGCGTGTGCACGCGGCAAAACCAAGGGGGCTTCCCGGAATAACCGGGAAGCCCCCTTTGCGTGTTCGCTGACCGCGACGGCAATCGCAGTCAGCGACTGCTATTGCTGCGATGTATCGCCATTGGCGCCGTTATTACCGGGATTATCGCCACTGGTTCCTCCGCCATTGCCACCGTTGGTGTCGTTACCGTCGCCGTTAGCGGGATTATCGCCACTATTACCGCCGTCGCCACCGCCCTGACCGGTATTCTGCGTTTCCTCGGTCTGATTCGGCGTGGTCTGTTGGGTGTTCTCCTCGGTGCGCGGAGTCACGGTGGTCTGCTGCTTTCTAGTCCAGCTCTTCTGCGCGCCGGTGCCCCACGTACCGTCCGGTCCGCCGACCTTGCCGTTATCGGTGGCGTCGGGGAACGTTTCGTTCGGAGTGTCGGCAAGGGCCTGCTTCATGTATTCGGTGAACAGATGCACGGGGTAGTCGCTGCCGCCGGTCCATCGGCCGAACGAAGGGATCTGCTGCGGATTGCCGTTGGCGTCCGGATACCACATCGCCACAGAAGTCAGCATGGACGGCGTGTAGCCGATGAAGCTCGCTGCGTTGGAATCGTTTGCGGTGCCTGACTTGCCGGCAATGGTGTGCCCAGTGGCACGCGCCTCGGTGGCGGTGCCTCGCTGGACCACGCCGGTAAGCGCCTTCGTCACGAGATTCGCGTTGTTCGCTTCGAACGTCTGCTCCGCCGAGGTCGGCGCGTTGTACAGGTCGGTGCCGTTCGCCGTCTGCACTTGGGCAACGATATGCAGCGTCGGCTTGTTGCCTTGGTTGGCCAGTGTGGCGTATCCCTGCGTCATGTCCTTGAGGGTCAGGCCGTTGTTGCCGAGCACGGTGAACGGGTTGGAACCATCCAAAGACGAATCGTCAACGCCGGCCTGCCGTGCGGTTTCGGCGATTTTCTGCGCGCCGAGCTTGGTTTGCAGATCCATGTACACGGTGTTCGAGGATTGTTCCGTCGCCGTGTACAGGTTCACGTATCCCAGATTCTCGCCGCCGTAGTTGCTCACCGTTTCGGTGATGCCCGGGAACGTCCGGTACGAGTTGCCGTTGAAGTACGTGTTGAGGCTGACGCCTTCGTTGACGGCGGCCAGCAATGCGAACGGCTTCATGGTGGAGCCGACTTCGTACGTTGCCTGGGTGACGTTGTTGAGCTGCTTGGTCAGGTAGTCGTCTCCTGCGTACAGCGAGATGATGGAACCGTCCTTGGGGTTCACCGATAGCGCGCCGAACTGCATGCCGTCGGGCACGATGCCTTGCATGCCGTTTTGGGAGGGACTGATGGTGGAGAACATCAGGTCCTGCTTCGATTTGTCAATGGTGGTGACGATTTTGTAGCCGCCGGTTTCCAGGTCCTGCTTGCTGAACGCCTTGGTGTTGACGAGTTCGTTCTGCACCATCGTCAGCAGGTATCCGTTCGGTCCGGACATCTGGTTGTTCTGTTGGATTTCGATGGTTTGCGGGAATTTCGCGGCTTTCTTCTCGTCCGGCGTGATGTAGCCGTCTTCGTCCATGATGTTCAGCACGCGCTTGTAACGTTTTTCAGCTTGCTTGGGATTCACGTCGGGGGTCCATACGCTCGGCGCGGGAATGATGCCGGCAAGCATGGCCGCTTCGGAGAGCGTCAGATCCTTCGCGTCCTTGCCGAAGTACGCTTTGGCCGCTGCCTGGATGCCGTATGCGCCACGGCCGAGATAGATGGTGTTCATGTAGTTGCACAACACCTGGCTCTTGTCCTGTGCTTGGGCGATTTTGACCGCCAGGAACGCCTCACGCAGTTTGCCTACGTACGAGGTGGTTTCGCCCAGATAATAGCGTTCCGCATACTGCTGGGTGATGGTGGAACCGCCCTGCCTGCTGCCGGTGGTCAGGTTGTTGTAGAACGCGCGTGCGATGCCGATCGGATCGATGCCCTTATTGGTGTAGAAGGAGCGGTCTTCCGATGCCACGATCGCGTTGCCGACGTAGTCGGGCAGGTCTGCGCAGCTGATGATTTCGCGGTTCTGTTCCGCATAGCTGCCGATCGGCGTGGTGCCGTCGTTGTAGTACACGGTCGTCTTTTCGGCCAGCGCGAACTTTTCCGGCTGTGGGATTTCCGTGGTGATGTACATGTAGGCGAACAGGCCGATGCCTGCCGCGATGAGCGCCGCGAAGATGCCGAGCACCCATTTGAGTACGAGATGCTTGTGTTTTCTGGTCTTTTTGGGTGCGCGATGCGAAGTGTGCTTCGGCCCCTGGGGCGGCTTGCTCAGCACTTCTCCATGGACCCCGTAGGTGGTGCCCACCCGTGGCGTCGTGGACGTTGCGCTGCCGCTGCGGGCGCTTTTTGAGCGTGAGCTGACACTTCGTGTTCGTGAAACCATGGTTTCCACCGTAGCCGAACGACCTGAAAAACAAGGGTGTAGATAGTGCTGTCCGACTGGAAAAACATGTTTTTGCGCAGCTTTTTTACAAATCGACAATCTGTTGACGACTGCCGTAATATGGCCGTTTTTCAGTGATTTTTCAGTTTACAATGCGGTTTGTGGGTATGCTTGGGGATTGGTATACCTGCGAAACGCATAACAGAGGAGTCGTTTTCAGATGAGCATTCGAGTGGCTATCGCCGGCGTGGGCAATTGCGCCTCGTCGCTGGTGCAGGGCGTTGAGTATTACAAGGACACCAAGGACGAGGATAAGATTCCCGGCCTGATGCACAACAATTTCGGTGGCTACCGCGTGCGTGACATCGAATTCGTCACCGCGTTCGACGTGGATGCGCTGAAGGTGGGCAAGGACCTGTCCGAGGCGATCGGAGCTTCTCAGAACAACACCATCAAATTCGCGGACGTGCCGAATCTGGGCGTGGAGGTGCTGCGTGGCCCGACTAACGACGGCTTGGGCGAATACTACCGCCAGATGATCGAAGAGTCGGACGCCGAACCGGTGGACGTGGCCCAGGTGCTGCGTGACAAGAAGGTCGACGTGCTGGTTTCCTACCTGCCGGTTGGTTCCGAGAAGGCGGACAAGGCTTACGCTCAGGCCGCTATGGACGCTGGCTGCGCGTTCGTGAACTGCCTGCCGGTGTTCATCGCCTCCGATCCGGAGTGGGCGCAGAAGTTCCGTGACGCTGGTGTGCCGATTGTCGGCGACGATATCAAGTCGCAGGTCGGCGCCACCATCACGCACCGCGTGCTGGCCCGTCTGTTCGAGGATCGCGGCGTGCGTCTGGATCGTACGTACCAGCTTAACGTCGGCGGCAACATGGACTTCATGAACATGCTGCAGCGTTCCCGCCTGGAATCCAAGAAGATCTCCAAGACCCGCGCCGTCACTTCCGTGGTGCCGCACGAGATGGATCCGCACAACGTGCATATCGGCCCGTCCGATTACGTGGCTTGGCTTGACGACCGCAAGTTCGCCTTCGTGCGTCTTGAGGGCACCACGTTCGGCGATGTGCCGCTGAACCTCGAATACAAGCTCGAGGTGTGGGATTCCCCGAATTCCGCCGGTATTGTGATCGACGCCGTGCGTGCGGCGAAGATCGCGCTCGATCGTCATCTGGCCGGTCCGGTTCTGGCTCCGAGCTCCTACTTCATGAAGTCTCCGGCCGTGCAGCACGAGGATGGCGAGGCCCGCCGCTTGGTGGAGGAATTCATCAAGGGTGAGGTCGAAGGCACCGAAGAGCAGCTTGACGCCGATGTGGCGGCCGCGAAGGCCGCCGGCAAGGATGTGTGGCGCGCATAGCGTGCGTTGCTGACGGCAGACCCGCGATGGCAATGGCAACCATCTCGTAGGTCTCGACCCACTCGCCTGATTCGTAGGCAGAATCAGCATATAATGAAAATCCCTATGGCCTGGGGTAATGCCATAGGGATTTTTGTTGTCCCGGAAACGCTGCGGCGGTGGCGGCTAATGGTCGTGCGCCGTCGCAGCGTGAACGGGAATCATATATTGCGCAATGTATATCGCGTCACTTTTTGAGGAGTGGTTCGACCTGCTGCTCGTACGCGGTCAACGCGGTGTCGATCACGTTGTGCATGTCGTAATACTTGTAC
>OKUM01000941.1_pt1 | contig 15474 bp, 13 predicted proteins | sample 1606801 | NCBI WGS metagenome assembly OKUM01 (sample SAMEA3882546, study PRJEB24775) | human gut metagenome | biome: human-associated habitat; feature: intestine environment; material: feces | place: Netherlands | collected 2009/2010
TTTTTGCGGTTTTTTGCGTTCTTTTGGGATTTCCGAACGATAAGCACGTTCAGTCGGCATCATCGTTCGGAAATCTGCGAACCTTTCAGGTGATTTCCTTTTGGTTTATTCGTTCAACTCATGCCGGGCAGGAGTTACCCTCCCGCCCGGCACGTCCGCATCAATCCACCGCGTGATCAAGCATCACGTTTTCACCGCTCCAAATCCGCTTCGCTGTCCACGGAATCTCCGGCTTCGACCAGAAATCCGCCGTCGGCGCAAGCCCCAGCGGCAGAAACACGGTCAGGCATAGATACAAACTGCCGACGCAGATGTACTCCTCCGCCAAGTCCGGCTGACAGCCATACACGCCCGGCTGAAGCCACCCCTGCGCGTCGAACATCGCCGGATGCTCCGTTACCTTGCGGATGCACGCCGTCAGCGCCGTCCGAACCTGCTCCGGCGGCAGTTCATTCGGCAGAAAATCTTCCAGCGCTGCCTGTGACAGCAGCTGGAATGCGCCGAAGCGGTAGGTAATCGACCGCCCGATGACCGGGTAACTGCCGTCGGCGTTGATGTTTTTCTCCAGCTCCGCCGCATACCGTCCCGCGCGGTGCTCCACCTGCTTCAGCAGTTCGTCATAGCCGCGCCCGACATCCGCGAACGTCCGCAGCACATCAACATACATCGGCTGAATGACGAAGCTGTTGTAGTAATCCCAGCGGAATTTCGGGCCGTCGCCGTACACGCCGTCACCCAGATACCAGCTTTCAAACATGTTCACAGCATAATCCACGCGCGTCAGGTCGTAGTCGCTTTCGCCCATCACGCGCAGCGCCGCCTCCACCATCGCGGAGAAGAAGAGCCAGTTCATCACAAACGGGGTGAATTTCCGCGTCGCGCGCAGGGCACCCACCAGATTCCGCTTCGTCTGCTCATCCAGCGCGCGGAACAGCTGCTTTGGGGCGCGAACAATGCCGTGTGCCAGGAACGCCGCGTCCACCAGCGCCTGCCCATACCCTTCGGTGAAGTTCATGAAGTCCGGCGATTCCGGATTTACCGCGTTTGCAATTGCCTTGCGGGTCAGCTCACGGTATTCCGCCTGAATCTCCGCTTCCTCGCCCGTCAGGCCATCCAGTTCCAGCCACGGCGCAATGCCGCAGACCGACCGTCCGAACGCTTCGAGGTGCATATACTCCGCCCTGTCGGGATGGAACACCGTCGGCATGTTCTGCTTCAGCGTCCCCGCCGCCAAGTTTTTCAGCACCGGATCAGCGATTTTCAGCATTGTTTGCAGCCAATACGCTCTTGCTTCCATCTTGTTCGCCTTCCTTATCGCATCCGTAAACTTCCCACTCCGTCAGCGCGGGAAATGCCGACGGGTCATCGCTTTTCTGCATCCGCTCCAGCCGCATCCAGCGCACCGTGTGTTTTCCCAGCGGGATGATTTGCCTCTCGCCCGTCTTTTGCAGGTCGAACGCGACTTCCGCGCCGTCGGACAGCACGACGTGTCCGCTGACCCAATACGCGTCATGCGGGAAATCCGCGCGGAGGATGAGCGCCATTGCATCCACCGTCACCTCGCGCCCGAAGTCGATACAGCACCACGCGTCTTCCCGCGCGCCGATGCCCCAGCTGCCGAACGGCCACTCGCCGTGATAATTGTTGCAATGCAGCCCGTTGATGGCGTTGCGCGCGCAGAAGCACGCCTCGTTGCGCGTTTCGACGTTCGCGGTGATATGGGGGAAGAAGTCCGTTTCGCCGCGCAGATCCGCCGGATTGCAGGCAATATCGCGCCGCCCATTGATTTCCTCTGCCGTCATCGGGCGCGCCGTAATGACATGCCGCTTCGCCTCGAACGCGCCGGGCGCATACGCCAGCCGATGCTCCCCTGCCGGGACGCGCCACGTCATGCGCCCATTCGGCAGATACACTTCGCCCGGCAGCAGTGTCACGTCCATCTGCACGCACAAATGCTTTTCGTCCGCAAGGATTTCCACCGTGTCGCCATCTTCATAGGCGCGGTCGATGCACAGGCGCGCATCCTCCGCACTCTGTGCTGAGGCAATCAGCGTTCCGTCCGCCGCTTTCACCAGAATTGTAATCATGCTATTCCTTTCACCGCCAGAGCATTGGGTCGCTGCCCGTCAGCTTCGCCAGCGCCTCTACAAGGAAGTAATCGCCATAGGTGATGTTCGTGTGCCGCCCCGCGCCGTCGTCGTGGTAGCTCGCAGTGCATTTTGTCAACAGTCCGCAGCTGTTCTGCGTCCAGTCGACGCAGTGCTCAAGCAGACCATCCACCAATCGAACCGCCGCCGCGTGATATTCCGCTTTGCCCGTGATTTTCGCCAGTTCCAGCAGTCCGCACGCCGCCACCGCGCCCGCGATATTGTCGATGCGTTCCTCATCCTTCGGCTGACAGAAATCGCAGTCGGTCAGTCCGTCGGGGCGGATATGCCGGATGAAGTTCGCCGCGATTTTCTCCGCCGCGTCCAGATATTCCGTATTGCCGCCGTTAAGATGCGCCAGTGTAAAGCCGTACAACCCCCACGCCTGCCCACGGCTCCACTGCGAACCGAGGCAGTATCCCTGTCCGCCGTATTCCTTGACGCGCTTGCCTGTCTCCGGGTCAAACTCGATAATGTGGCTGACCGACCCGTCCGGGCGCAGGAACTCCCGCAGCGTCGTCTGCGCGTGAATCTGCGCGACTTTCGCGAATCGTGGGTCACCCGTCTCGCGGGTTGCCCACCAGAGCAGGGAAAGGTTCATCATGCAGTCGATGATGGCAAACCCGCGCTGATCAGGGTGATTCCACGCGCGGATGAACCCTGCCGGGTTGAAGCGCCCCATGAGAAGGCTTGCCGCGTGAAGCGTGTCGGTTTTCGCCTGTTCGTCGCCGGTCAGCTTTGCATCCGCGCCGCAGGACAGCAGGTACATGAAGCCAACGTCGTGATTCAGGCAGCGGAACGTGCGGAATTCATCCGTGAGGAGCTTCTCCACGCGCCGCGCTTCGGTCTGGAACTGTTCATCGCCCGTCGCGCAGTGCAGCTGCCACATCAGCCCCGGCCAGAAGCCGCCTGTCCACCAGCTGTTGCCGTCGTAGGGGGATGCAACCCAAGCACCGTTTTCGCTCTTATACGGGATGATGCCTGCGTCCGCCGCCAATTTTGCGCTCCAGCGGAACTTGTCGGCTGCCTGCCGCATGGCTTGCGTGTATTTTTCCACTCTTTTCCCCATCCTTTTTGATAAAGGGCAGACAGGGAATTTCCGCCCGTCTGCCCTTTTGTTTTCGCAGGAATTTTCGTTTTCCTTCCTATTTTACCCCTTCAGGCCGCTCGTTGCAATGCCTTCGATGAAGTATTTCTGCAAGCAGAGGAACACCACCGACACCGGCAGCAGCGACACCAGCGACGCCGCCATGATAAGGTGGTAGTCGCTCGTGTACTCCTGAATGAAGCGCCGCAAGCCGACCTGAATCGTCTTGTTCTCGTCGCGGGTCAGGTAAATCATCGGGCCCATGTAGTCGTTCCAAGTGCCGACGAAGGTGAAAATCACCAGCGTCGCAATCGCGGCAGTAGACAGCGGCAGCATGATTTTCGCCCAGATGCCGTATTCGCTCAGCCCGTCGATGCGCGCCGCTTCGCACAGTTCCGTCGGAATACCCTGATAGAACTGGCGCATCAGGAACACGCCGAACGCACTGAACGCCTGCAGCACAATCATCGCCAACAGCGTGTCATACAGCCCCATCGAGCGCATCATGATGAACTGCGGCAGCATGTACGCCTGCCACGGCACAGCAATCGTTGCGATATACGCCACGAACAGCAGGTCGCGTCCCTTAAAGCGCAGCTTTGCAAACGCATATGCCGCAAAAGAGGACGTCAGCGTCTGCAGGAACGTCACTGCCAGCGCGATAATCGCCGTGTTCTTGAAGTACGTCAGCAGCGACACGCGTTCCCAAATAACTCGGTAGTTTTCCCAGTGGAACGTTTCCGGAATCCAGCGGATGGGGTACTGGAAGACTTCCTGATCCAGCTTCAAGGAGGAGGAAAGCATCCACACAAACGGAATCAGCGTAAACAGCGCCATCGCAATCAGCACCGTATACAGCAGCACACGCCCAATCACCTTCATGACCGGGTTGTCCTTGCGAATCGCTTTTTGATGGGTAACAACAGCCGTCTGACTCATGGTTTTCTTCCTCCTTTCTTAGTCGTTGGCGAATTTCTTCTCGTTTGCGAACTGGATGATGGTCACAATCAGGACGATGACAAGCAGCACCATGGCAATCGCGCTCGCCTGACCGTACTTGATGTTGTTGAACGCCACATCGTAGATGTAGGTGACAAGCATCTTCGTCGCGCGTCCGGGACCGCCGTTGGTCATGATGGCGACCGTGTCGTAAATCTTGAAGCTGCCAATGACCAGCATGATGGTGCAGAAGAACGTCGTGGGCTTAATCTGCGGCAGGGTCACATTGCGGAACTGCTGCCACTTGTTCGCGCCGTCCACCGTCGCCGCTTCGTAGAGTTCGCGCGGAACGCCCTGCAGCGCAGCGAGGTAGATGACCATGTAGTAGCCCATCGAGCGCCACACGCTGACGAGGATAATCGCCCACATCGCCATCGTCGAGTCTGCTGTCCACGATTTGTTGAAGTTGATGCCCAGCGCCATAATCATCTGGTTGACCGGGCCATCCTTCATCAGCATGAAGTTCCAGCAGACACAGATAGCGACCATGGAGGCAACATAGGGGAAGAAGAAAATCGTGCGGAACGCGACCGCGCCCTTCGCCTTGTTCAGCGCCAGCGCCAAGGCAATCGCGCACACCAGCGTCAGCGGCACGTTAATCAGCGCATAGAATACAGTGTTCTTCAGCGCAATGCCAAGGTCAACGCGGTTGAAGAAGTATAGGTAGTCGCCGTTTGCCCACTTGCTGGCAACTTTGTCCGCCTTGAAGATTTCCGCGAAATTTTGCAGTCCGACAAAATGGGCATTGCTGATGTCGCCACCGTTCCACTCCACGAACGCCAGCAGGATTGCGCAAACTACCGGGACGAGCGTGAAGATGGCAAACCCCAGAAAGTTCGGCGCGAGAAACGAGTAGGCAATGAGGGTATTTTTCTTTTCCAGCCTACTCATCTTGTGTTTGCGCTGCTTGGCAGCAACCTCCGCCATAGTTGGACTCCCCTTTCAGCCTGATTTTCCGAAAAATCGACAATAGGCGGGAAGAGCGAGTTTTGGTCGCCCTCCCCGCCCATTGGCTTATGGATGATTGATTTGCTTGCGGATGCCGATTACTCGTACAGTTCCGCCACGCGCTCGTTCATTTCCTCGATGCCTTCATCGACGGAGATTTCGCGCGTCATAATCATGGTGTGTTCTTCGTTCAGGATGGTCTGGATTTCCGCCAGCTTGTCGCTCACGCCGATTTCGATGGAAACCATGCTGGGCAGCAGCGCTTTCTTGGAATTTTCGTCCTGCGGGAAGCCATCCACAGACGCCAGCACTTCCGCAACTTCCTCAGAAACCCATGCCGGACGGTTGCCGCAGCCAGCGGTGACCTTCGCGCCTTCCGGGCCGCACAGCCAAGAGACGTATTCCCAAGCCAGATCCTTGTGTTCGGACTTCTTGTTGATCATGATACCGGTCAGGTTGCCGAAGGAGGAACCCGCCTGCACATCTTCCTTGTGCGGCAGCGCGGTGATGCCCCATTCAAAGTCGCACAGACCATTCTTGATGTTGTTGATGAGGGTCGCGACGTACCAGTAGCCCATGGGCATCATGGCAGTGTCGCCGGTCTGGAACGCGCCGGAGTAGTGCAGGCCAGCCGCGGTCAGCTCGGTGTACTTGCGGCAGGCATCCGCGTCTTCCAGGGACAGCGCGAGGTCGTAGAAGTACTTCATTTCGTCATACTTGCCGCCCAGCAGCGTGAACTTGCCGTCGTCCACCGCGAAGTTGACGATGGCGGACAGCCAGGTGTGGTAGTGGCAGCCATACTTGCAGTTGCCCTTGCCGGTCATTTCCTTCGCCAGCGCCGCGTATTCCTCCCACGTCATGTCATTGGTGGGGTAAGCCACGCCCGCCGCGTCAAACAGGGTCTTGTTGTAGAACAGCACCCAGAAGTCAGAGCGGAAAGGCAGCGCGTACTGCGTGCCGTCCAGCGCGTAGTTGGGTTCCATGCCCACGAAGCCGGACAGATCGTAGTTGTCCTTGGCAATGTAGTCAGTCAGCGGCTCCGCGAAGCCCTGCTGCGCCCAGTTCATGATGTTGATGTTCTGCTTGACCATGAACAGGTCGCTGGTGTCGCCACCGGAAAGCATCGTGCCAGCCTTGGTGTCCCAGTCCTGAGACGCCACGTCAACGTATTCGATGGTCACACCAGGGTGGGTTGCTTCAAAGGCTTCCTTCTGTGCCTGATAGTACGGCGTCGTGCCGACGTCCCACGCGACGATGGTCAGCGTCGTATTTTCTTCCGCCGATGCGAAGCACGCCATGCTCAGCACCATTGCGACCGCCAGTACCAGAGAGAACAACTTTTTCATGCCTTGGTTCCTCCTCTTGAATCTCTATCTGAACGGGCTCATTCCCGTCCGATCCGGTTTTGAAAGAACGTCGTTTTCGCTTACAATTCTGCTTACAATTTATCGTCTCGGCAGTTTGTACCTTTGACGTTTCTTTGTGACCTTATTATACATTTTAGGAGAGTGCTTGTCAGGGGGTTTTTGAAAAAATGTTTGAAAAGGCTGTTTTCTTTCCATTTACATCATGATTTCTGAAAAATATTTTCACTTGTTTTCTGTAAGCGGCTTGTTTTCTTTCACTCTTTGTGTTATAATGATGTCGGAACAGGAAAGGTTTCTGCCCATGATGGCAGGGTTACAGCATTTCCCTGTCAGCAGGGCAGGAGGGAGGTTTTCCCAATGGAAAACGGAAAGATTACGATTTACGACGTGGCGGAGCGCGCAGGTGTCTCCATTGCCACTGTCTCGCGCGCTATGTCCGGCGGCAGCATCTCCGCCAAGTCGCGCCAGAAGGTGCAGGAAGCAATAGAAGCGCTGCATTATCAGCCCTCCACCGCGCATTCGCACCCGCAGGCGCAGGAGAAGCGCACCGGCACACTCGCGCTGGTCATCGGCGATTTCGACAACCCGTACTGCTCGATGCTGATGCGCGGCGCGGAACTTGAAGCCACCCGCCACGGCTACGCGCTGGAGGTTTTCTGCCACACGCCGGGAACCATCACGAACGACCAGATGATTCGCCGATTATTGGAGCATCGTCCGGACGGTGTCGCGCTGACGGGCGGTCTGGTGGAAGACGGCCCGGCGGAGGTGATTCTGGACAACTTGAAACGGCTGCACCACGCAATGCCCGTTGTGACGATCGGGCCGCTAATCGAGGGCATGTCCTCCATCAACATCGCGTCGGATTCCTTCGAGGGCGTCCGAAAAGTGATGACACACCTGACGAATCTGGGGCATCGGCGGATTGCGTTCATCGGCGGTCGTCTGAACACTCGCTTTTCCGATGCGCGCATCACGATGTATCGTCAGGAAATGACGCGCCTTGGCGTGCCGCCGGAGGAGCAGTATGTTTTCCCCACTGGCTTCACCACGCAGTCCGGCGAAATCGGTGCTGCGCGGATGCTGGCGCAGCTGGCGGACAAGCCCCTGCCAACCGCCATCGTCGCCATCAACGACGTCTGTGCCCTGGGTGTCCTCAGTCATCTGAAAAAGAGCGGCTTCCGCGTCCCGCAGGACATTGCTCTGACTGGCTGCGACAACCTCTTCTTCACGCAGTACCTCGATCCGCCGCTGACGACGGTGGATTTGCGCGCCACCGAGCGCGGCAGTTTCGCGATGGAGGAACTCATCAACGCCCTGAACGGCGGCGACACGACCCCCATCAGCCACAAGCTGGAATGTTCCCTCATCGTCCGCGAAAGCTGCGGCGCAATGCTGGGGAGGGAAAGGTTCAGGTAAAGAAGACCCAAGGGGGCGTTGCCCCTTGACCCCACAAGGGAGTTCCTCCCTTGACCCTTCCGCGCGATTTAGTTGGTGACGACTTCATGCAGTGTCCGCGTGTTTAGCCCACGAACCTACGGTTCGGATTGGACGTTCCAGTGTAAACTTTCGGCGCAATTCAAGAAACAAGGAACCCCAGTAGTGGCGGCGCCGAAGGTTTCCAAAGGGCGATCGCAAACTTCGTTTGTTTTCATGCCCTTTGGTCGCGCCCGCAGGCGCGATTCCCCATGTCCCATCAAAATCAAGCAGCATTTTTTCTTCCACTATAATACCAAGCAAAAAAGGAGGCTTCCCCATGCTCGCACCGCAATCCAACGCATCCCGCACCATCCTTGACTTCTCCGGCGTATGGGACTTCCGTCTCAAGCCCGACGCGCCGTGGCAGTCCATCGCTGTCCCCGCGTCCTACAATGACCAGTCCGCTGACCCCGAATTCCGCCGTCATGTCGGTCTGGCGTGGTATCGCCGCAGCATCACCGTGCCATCTCTGCTCAAAGGTCAGCGCCTGATGCTCCGCTTCGACGCCGTCACCCATAACGCCCGCGTTTTCCTTGATGGTCAGCTGCTCTGCACTCATCGCGGCGGCTTTCTGCCCTTTGAGGCGGACGTGACCGACATCCTCCACCCCGGTCAAACTGCCCTGCTGGAAGTCGAGGTGGACAACACCATCAGCCACCACACCCTCCCTGTCGGCAACGAGAGCGGCACGGCGTTCTTCGGCTCGGATAACCCCGGCATCCCCTCCGTCGAGGCGGGCAAACAGCACCAGCATGAGCAGGGCATCAACCTGCCGAATTTCGATTTCTTCAACTATGCCGGGTTGAACCGCCCTGTCCGCCTGTACACCACCCCTGCGGATTATATTGCCGATGTGACGCTTATTCCGTCGATGGATGGCACAGTGCGCTACACCGTCGCGACCCACGGCGAGGGTGACGTGACGTTGGATGTGCTGGATGCAGACGGGCAGGTCGTCGCCAGCGGCACGGGCGCGTCCGGCGAAGTGCATGTGGCAAATCCGCATCTCTGGGAACCTGCTCCCGGCGTGCCGTACCTCTACACCGCGCGTGTCCGCTTCGCTCAGGATGAGTACAGCCAGCCGTTCGGCATCCGCGAAATCAAGGTGGATGGCTGCCGCTTCCTCATCAACGGCAAGCCCTTCCACTTCCATGGGCCTTGCAAGCACGAGGATTCCTTCTTCCACGGGCGTGGGCTTGACCAGTGCCTGAACGTGACGGACATCAACCTCTTCCACTGGCTGCACGCCAACGCATTCCGCACCAGCCATTATCCCTATTCTGAGGAAATGCTGTCCCTGTGCGACCGCGAGGGCATCGTCGTGATCGCCGAAACGCCCGCCGTCGGCATCGGCGAAGGCGGCAAAGACCCCTATCGCTGGGCGCCCGCCGATTATCACGCCCAGGTGCTGACGGACATGATTGCCCGCGACAAGAATCACCCCTGCATCGTCCTGTGGAGCTTGGGCAACGAGCCGAACACAGATGCGCATCCGCAGTCCGCCTACGACTATTGGCATCCGCTGTACCTCTTGGCGCATCAGCTTGACCCGCAGAACCGCCCGGTGACGCTCGTCGGCTGCCAGAACGACTACACGCGCGACATCACCATTCCGTCGATGGATGTTGTGTGCATCAATCGCTATTACGGCTGGTACAACCTTTCCGGCGATTTGGAAGCCGCTGCTTTCGCCATGCGCATGGAGATGGATTACTGGGCGACGGTCAACAAGCCCACCATCCTCTCGGAGTACGGCGCGGACACCATCGCGGGGATGCACGGCGGAAATGTTCACCGAGGAATTCCAGGTGGATTACTACAAGACCATCAACGCCTGCCTGGACGAGCGTCCCTTCGTCGTCGGCGAAACGCCGTGGAACTTCGCGGATTTCGGCACGCAGCAAGGCCCGATGCGCGCCGGCGGCAACCGCAAGGGGCTTTTCACCCGCGACCGCAAGCCGAAGATGGCCGCGCACTATTTCCGTGAGCGGTGGGAGAATTTTAAGAAGTAAGGGTAGATGAAACCGAGGTCACTGTCGATTTGGGCGGCCGTGGCCTCGGTTTATTTGCATTTTCCCAGCATCTATGCTATCATAGAGCATATCGCCAATCTGTTTCATCGGAGGTGTATATGTCCAATCCTCACCGAATTTCTATTTTCCTTATCCTTCTGCTCTTTCTCGGGCTGATTTTTGTAGCCGTTAGCGACCTTCTTTCCTTCCACGAAGACGACTTCGACCTTTCGGAAGCCCTCGTGCAGGTACAGGTGCAGACGCCCCGCCATTATGATTCATCCGACGTCGAAGAACCCGTGAACTACCTGCTCGCCAGCAAACGCCGCATCCATTCCTGCGACCCTTTCACCGCTGACGAAGCCACCGTCTACTACGTCCCCAGCGAATGCTTTGACGCCTACATCGACCGTGCGCAGAACAAAGTCCTCAACCGCCTCGTTTCCGTCGCCGTCACGGATGGAAACGGCACTCCCCTCGAAGCGCCCGCCGTCCTGCCCGACATTTTCGCGCAGATTGCCACGCTGGAGCACACGTTGTTTGACATCCGCATCCTCGACGTTTCCAGCGAATACTTCGTTTTCCTGAAACTGAACGTGAATCTCCACACGCCCTGCGAGCTGTACTATTATAATCAGCAGATCGGCAAGCTCATCGAGCTGTATTCTTTTAACGACAGGGAGCTGCTGGGGCTGCATGTGATGTCAGTGGAGAGGCTGAAAGGGCTGGAATAACAAAATAAGCAGAGAGCCATCGTTTTTCGACGTTCTCTGCTTATTTTTATGCTGCCATTTCAAGAGGATTTTTCACTTTTACTTTCCGCTCAATCGTTTCTTCTGCTCGCTTCCAATCTGCCTGATACTCTTTTCCGGGATCGGCAAATCTTCCGGCATCTGCGCCGCTTCCGCTAATGATTTGCTGTGGGCTTTCATTTCGTTGTTCACTGCTTTTTCCCTCATATTTGTATTCTCGTTATCCTTGTGTACGCTTACAGTTTAGCCAATACCATCACATTCTCCGACATATCCGTTTCGTCCCAACCAAGTCCAGTGATTTTCGAGCCGTTAAAATACACGGGAAAACGGAACTCGATGCGCTTTATGATGCGTCCGTCGCTCCGACGCTCCGGGTAAATCTCCACGCGCTCGATGAAGCTGTTCATGAAGGTCTTTTTCTCCAGATCGGTGAACTGGTCGTACAGCTTGTCGAAGTAGAGCAGGAACTGATAGACGTTGTCGGTGGAAATCCGGCGCTGGCGGATGTTGTCCATGCGGGTCTGCACCTCGGCGATGCTGACCTCGATGGAGGCGATCTGGTCGTAGACCCTGTTCTGCCGCTCCTGCAGGTCCTGCGCCTTGCGGGTGTAATGCGGGTCGTCGAAATCGAGCGCGTCGATCTGCTCGCCCAGCCTGTCCTTGGTGCCCGTGAGCTGACGGAGCTGCTTGCGCAGGGTCTCCATCTCCGTGTCGAGCTCGGCGGTGTCCAGCTTGCCGCCGAGCTTCTCCCGGATACCCTGCTCAAAGGCGGGCGTGTTGACCAGCTTGTGGATGATTTCCTCCACAGCGCCGTCGATGATTTCCTCGCCCCATTGGTGATGATAGTCGCAGCGCTTGCCGTCCACATGCAGGCGATGCTTGCAGGCGTAGTAGAAGTAGTCGCGGTAATAGGTTCCGTCGCCCTTCTTCTTGCGGTTCACGTTGCCGTACATGCCGCCGCCGCAGACGGGGCACTTGAGCAGCCCGGACAGGACGTGCTCGTGGTCGAGGCTGTGCGTCTTGAGCTGGCGCTTGTTGGTCTGCTGGCGCTGCTTCTGCGCGAGCTGCCAGTCCTCCTCGGAGATGATGGGCTCGTGAATGCCGTCGTAGAGCGTATAGTCCTTCTGCTTGACGATGTGGTACTGGTTGCGGGTGCCGGGGATTTTTTCGTTATGCCTGCGCCCGTAGGCCAGCTTGCCGCAGTACACGGGATTGTCAAGCACGCCGATGAGGAAGGAACCCGTGAAGGCTTCCCGCTTGTTGTTGTGACGGCAGACCTTGCTGTATCCGTGCTCGTTGAGCCAGTTTGCGATTCTGGCGGTGCCCATGGTGGTGTGGATGTACTTGTCATAGATGATGCGGATGACCTCGGCCTCTTCCTCGGCAATCTGCAGCTGCCCGTCCACGAGCTTGTAGCCGTAGGGGGCAAAGCCGCCGTTCCATTTGCCCTCACGGGCCTTCTGCCTGCGGCCCTCCATCGTCTGGACAAGGATATTCTCGCGCTCGATCTCGGCGACAGCGGAGAGAACGGAAATCATCAGCTTGCCGCTGTCCTTGGAGGAATCAATGCCGTCCTCCACGCAGATGAGGTTGACGCCGAAGTCCTGCATCCGTTGCAGGGAGGTCAGCACGTCCGCGGCGTTGCGGCCGAAGCGGGAGAGCTTGAACACCAGCACGAAGGAGACGCCGTCCTTGCCGGATTCGATGTCCCGCAGCATGCGAAGAAACTCCGGGCGGCCCTCGATGTTCTTGCCGGATTTACCCTCGTCGCAGTATTCCCCGGCGACGAGCATGTTCTGGAACTCCGCGTACTTGCGCAGCTTGTCCTTCTGCGCGTCCAGGCTGTAGCCGTCCACCTGCATGGAGGTGGAGACGCGGGTATAGATGTAGCATTTCATTCGCTTCATGGCTTTTCCTCCTGCGGTCCAGCCTTTGCCGCGTCGGCGTGTTCCTCAAGCTCAAGGAGGAACCTGTCGTAGTCGGACAGGAACTCGCGGTCCTGAATGACGCGGTACTTCTCAAATTCGGTTTCTGCAGACACCCTGCCCGCATCCCTGAGAAGACCGTACTCGAACATTTCAATGAAGCGGTTCAGGCGGGTTTCCCAGTCCTGCATGGTCAGCGGAATGTGGCGCTGGGCCATGTTCTCGGCGAAGTCCAGATAGGAGGTGACCATCCGGTTCAGCTGCCCAAGCTCGTCTTCGGTGAGGTAGTTCTTGGCGATGGACACGTCGGACTTTTTGATCTTGCCGTCCGGCGCGTCCTGCCAGGTGGTCAGACCCATGTGATCCTTCGTGTGGTCGGCGCGCTCCATGATGAGCTCGGCGGCGGTGTGCCCGTGCACGGCGAAGCGCATCTTGTTCTGCACCGTGGCATAGAAGCGTTTCGTGGCGGCGGAAGTACGGTCGTAGTCGATAGCAGTGGCATACAGGTCGGTGATCTTCTGATAGAACTTGCGCGCGCTGGCACGGATCTCCCGGATGCGCTCCAGCTGTTCCTCAAAGTATTTGTCGGTCAGATAGGTGCCCTGCTTGAGCCTTTCGTCGTCCATGACCCAGCCGCGAATGGTGTACTGCGTTGCGATCTGATTGACCCATTTGCGGAACTGAACGGCGCGCTCGGAGTTGACCTTGAAGCCGACCGCGATGATCATTTGAAGCGCGTAATGGTTGGTGGAATAGCTTTTGCCGTCAGAGGCAGTTATTCGGAATTTCCGAATAACTGAGCTCTCCTGCAGCTCGCTGTCGGCAAAGATTTTCTTGATATGCTCATTGATGGTAGTGACACTCACATCATACAGCTGCGCCATTGTCTTTTGCGTCAGCCAGATGTTTTCGTCCTCGTAGCGTATTTCGATGCTGCCCTGCGGGTCGCCCGTGGAGGCGACATAGGTCAACACCTCCGCCGCGCTGGAACGGATGGACGCGGGCGTCTGCTTTTCTCTGGACATGGGAATTCCTCCTCGTGCGGTTTATGGAAGCCTTCCCCGGCCCGGTTGGCTGCGAGCTGGTGAAGGAAGGGGGTTCAGGTGCAGATGATTTCGGTCATCACGTTGTGCTCCGCTTCGGCGCGCGCCAGATTCATGAGCCCGACCCACTTTATGGGATCTTCAGCCTTCAGGACTTCGGTGATGCCCCAGCTTTGGGCATATCCCTTCATGAGAACATCGACACGCTCGCTGGCCTGCTCATCGACAGTGTGCAGATAGGCATTCAGTGCTCCCGTGAGCAGAAGCCTTTGGAAATGACCCGGATGGTTCGATTCCAGGTGCCGGAGGTGCAGCCGGCCCCATTTGCCGATGGGCTGCTGCTCCGGAAGCTCCAGATCCGGAAAGTAATAATCGCCGTGAAGGGTGTAGCTCAGGCCGTTGTGCTCGTCGGTGATATGTTGGGGCAGCGTGCGACTCTCAGGAGCAGGATGATTCTGAAGCATGGTGCACCGCCTGTCAATCGTGCAGTAACTGTTCGTGTATTTTGTCCCAACTGCATTTTATTACACTGCCATATCATTTGTCAATGGTTCTTCTGAATTTGTTTGAGATGATGGATTGGATAAACTGTCCCAACTCGTTTTGCTGTCAGCGGGAAGAACGGGAAACTCCACCTTCCCGCTGTACTTTTCGATCATTTCGGCAAGAAAGCCGACGCACCGCTCAAAGGCGGCGTTCTGTTCAGGCGTTCTTTTGAGCAAAGCCATGATTCCTCCAATAAAGGGTTGATCGGTGGTGGGTGCATAGAGGTTCAGTGTTCCTTTCTTGTTCCTGCAGATATGCGAATCCACTGCGTACATACGTACATGTGTACAATCCCTTTGTATGTGTGTACGTATGTACACAGAGAATCGCGGAAATTCTCACTTATAGGGAATTTCAAATAAACGGGTTATCATCCGGGCAATCGCGCTGCCATCCGTCTGCCGTTCTGAGCGGGAGCCTTAGCACAGGCTTAATGCCGGTAAAGCCCCACACGCGGCGGCCGACGAAGTTCGTCAGGTTGTTGGAGTGCTCGATGTGGTACTTCTTCTGGTTGGCGACCAGGAATTCCGAAAAGCTCCGGTTTTTGAGCGGCGAGAAGCCGTTCTCCCGGCACCATACGGTGTAGATTTCATAAAGCTCCTGCGAGCCAACCTTCACTTCGGGCGTGAGCCGGATGTAGTCCCCGGCCTCCATAAAGAGCAGCACATTGTTGGCATCCTGCTTAACCGCTTCCCGGTTGGAACGGGAGCGGGCGCTTTCGGTGAAGCGGAAATGATTCGCCACCAGACGCTGCAGCCCTTCAAAGGCCCAGAGAAAGATGCCTTCCAGCTCGCAGCACATTTTCTCCGCGATGTCGGGGTCATCCACGCGATCTGGCTGGCGCTCCCTGGTGGTCAGAATCAGCTGGCGGCGATAGAAGCCGTTGCTGCGGTCGTAGAGGGATTGCAGGTCGCCGTTGGAAAACGCCAGCAGCCGGGCGAACATCCAGCCCTGATAGCTCTGCTTGCCCTTCTTTTCCAGATCCATGCGTCCCTGCGCGGTGACCAGCGACTTGACGTAGTTGGTTTGCCGAAGAGCTTCCATGCGCATGTCATCGTCGATCAGCAAATGGATGTGCTCCAGATCGGCGCGGGCAAAGCGGTTTTCGGACACCTTGCCCACGCTGCCGTCCTTGGCGTTGCAGCCAAACAGATGGGACAGAACGG
>OKUM01000948.1_pt1 | contig 15440 bp, 11 predicted proteins | sample 1606801 | NCBI WGS metagenome assembly OKUM01 (sample SAMEA3882546, study PRJEB24775) | human gut metagenome | biome: human-associated habitat; feature: intestine environment; material: feces | place: Netherlands | collected 2009/2010
TATGCTTTTATCATATCACAGAGAACGCAGATGTCAAACAAAAAATCTGGATTCCTAAAAATTTTTTTGGGAAAGCCGTTGATTTCTGAAAAAAGTGTGGTATCATGGGGGTGTAGAAAAATTGCGGAGAGGTGGGCTATGGAGGAAAAACGTTTGGAAATGCTCAAACAGCTGGCGGCGGGCATCGCCGCGCAGTTCGGCAGCAACTGTGAGGTAGTGATCCACGATGTGTCCAGCAATCATCCGGACCACTCCATTGTCCACATTGAAAACGGCCATGTGTCCGGCCGGAAGGTAGGCGACGGGGCGTCCCAGGTGGTGCTGGACCAGATGGCGTCTCAGGCCGAGCACCCCCGGGACCACCTGTGCTATCTGACCCGGACGCCGGACGGCAAGATCCTCAAGTCCTCCACGGTCTATATCCGCAACAGCAAGGGCAAGGTCTCCGCCATCCTGGCCATCAACTACGACATCTCCCGGCTGCAGCTGGCCGAGGAGGCCATCCGGGTGGTCAAGGACGGGGAGACAAAATTTGTCCCCGAGCGGTTCAGCAAGACCTATCTCAACTGGATGGAGAATGTCCGCGATTGGTGCATTTCCCGTCAGCTGTGGTGGGGTCATCAGATTCCCGCATGGACGTGTGCCGACTGCGGCCACATTACCGTGTCCCGGGAGGATGTCTGCAAGTGCGAAAAGTGCGGCAGCACCAACGTTGAGCGTGACCCCGATGTCCTGGATACCTGGTTCTCCTCCGCTCTGTGGCCCTTTGAGACGCTGGGCTGGCCGGAAAAGACGGAAGACCTTGACTATTTCTACCCGACGGACGTGCTGGTCACGGGCTACGACATCATTTTCTTCTGGGTAGCCAGAATGATTTTCTCCGGCTGCGAGCATACCGGCAAGACGCCCTTCCACACCGTGCTGATTCACGGTCTGGTTCGCGACAATCAGGGACGCAAGATGTCCAAATCTCTGGGCAACGGCATTGACCCACTGGAAATGATCGACAAGTACGGCTGTGACGCTCTGCGGATGAACCTGATTACCGGCAACTCTCCCGGAAACGACACCCGTTTCTACACCGAGAAGTGCGAAGCCATGCGCAACTTTGCCAATAAGCTGTGGAACGCTTCCCGCTATGTGCTGATGAATCTGGGCGAGGACGCCAAGAACGAGCTGCCTGCCCTTGACAAGCTGGAAATTGCCGACAAGTGGGTGCTGTCCAAGCTGAACACGCTGATCGCCGAGGTCACGGAGAATCTGGAAAAGTACGAGCTGGGCGTGGCCGTCCAGAAGGTGTACGACTTCATCTGGGACACCTACTGCGACTGGTATATCGAGCTGACCAAGGCGCGGCTGTACTCCGAGGATGCGATTCGCAAGCAGACCGCGATTCAGGTGCTGGTGTACGTGCTTGACCAGATCCTGCGGCTGCTGCATCCCTTCATGCCCTTCATCACCGAGGAGATCTGGCAGAGCATCCCCCACGAGGGCGACGCGCTGATCATTGCTAAGTGGCCGGAATACCGGGAAGACCTTGCCTTCAAGGCCGAGGAAAGCCACATGGAGTCCGTCATGGACGCCATCCGTGCCATCCGCAACCGCCGTGCGGAAATGAATGTTCCGCCCTCCCGGAAGGCGGCGCTGTACGTGCTGACCTCCAAGCCTCAGGTCTACGCCGAGGGCGAGGGCTTCATCCAGCGTCTGGCCTACGCCGACACCGTGACCATGCTGGATAAGGAGCCGGAAAACATAAACGGTATGGTGACCATTCCCACCGCCGACGCCAAGCTGTATATCCCCATGGGTCAGCTGGTGGACGTGGCCAAGGAGCTTGACCGTATCTCCAAGGAGCTGGAAAAGAACCGCAAGTTCTTAAGTTCTCTGGAAGCGAAGCTCAGCAACGAGAAGTTCGTCTCCCGCGCCCCCGAGGCCGTTGTGAACGCGGAGAAGGAAAAGGCGCAGAAGACCCGCGACCTGATCGCAAGTCTCGAGCAGAGCGAAGCGGCGCTGAAGAGCCTGTAAATTCAACGAAATCAGGTATCCGTGGAAATTCGGATACCTGATTTTCCTTGTGAGGGAATGAAAATGAAATGTGTATTGGCCGCAATGGGCTTTATCAATGAGGATATCCGGCACAACAAAAACGTGATTCTGGATACCATGAAACGGTATTCGGGACAGGCGGATATCGTGATTTTCGGAGAAGCGTTTTTGCAGGGGTTTTATGGCGCGACATTTGCGCCGGCGCACGACAGGAAAATTGCCGTCTGCCGGGATGACACTGTTATGCAGGAGATCGGCCTTGCGGCGAAGGAATATGAGATTGCCGTTTCCTTTGGGGTTATCGAACGGGAAGACGACCTTTTTTACAGTTCACAAATAACGATCGATGCCGCGGGGCAGACCATCGACGTCTACCGGCGGGTGTCTCCGGGCTGGAAGGAATCCTTCGCGGACGGCCGTTACCGGGAGGGGAAAGCGTTTCACACTTTCCCGTTTCAGGGCAGAAAGGTAGCCGTCGGCCTGTGCGGCGACCTGTGGTACGACGGGAATATCGACGAAATTAACCGCCTGACCCCGGATGTCGTTTTCTGGCCGGTGTACACGGATTACAGTGCCGGGGAGTGGAACACGTCGATAAAGCAGGAATACGCCACTCAGGCGGGTAAGCTGCATTGTGAGGTGCTGTATGTCAACTCCCTCTGCAAAGACAAATTGACTGAACCACTCGCAAAAGGCGGCGCGGCGCTGTTCCGGAATGGCGCTATCGAGAAGGAGATACCCTCCGGGAAAGAAGATACTCTTCTGGTGGAGGTATAAGGCAATCCGGCCGTTTGCACAGAAGTATTATTTTTACACAATCCCGTTTCCGACTGAAAAATCGGAAACGGGATTTTATACTGTTAATCAGCAAATTTACCTAGGAGGGAAGCAATATGCACTTTACCAGTTTTTTGGAGGAAGGACGGCTGACGGTGGCGCTCACCGGAGAAATTGACCACCACTGCGCAAAAGCCTATATTCAGGCCATCGCCGCAAAAATCGAGGCTTACACCCCGGAGGTCTGCGTGCTGGATTTTCAGGAGGTTTCCTTTGTGGATTCTTCCGGCATTGCCGTGGTCATCAACGCCTTAAGGAGCATGACCCAGATCGAGGGGCGGCTGCTTCTGACGGGGATTGCGCCCCAGCCCATGCGGGTGTTCCGGGCGTCGGGAATCGATAAGCTTGTGGAGATCAAGGAGGCTGTATCATGAAATTCGACAACTATATGATTCTGGATTTTCCCAGCAAATCCGCCAACGAGGCCTTTGCCCGATCGGCGGTGGCCTGCTTCGCCGCCCAGATGGACCCGACGCTGGAGGAGCTGGGGGACATCCGCACGGCGGTGAGCGAGGCGGTGACCAACTGCATCGTCCACGCCTACCCGGAAAAGCTGGGGAACATCACCCTGCGCTGCCGTATCCTGAAGGACAATGTGCTGGATATCGTCATCAAGGACAAGGGCGTCGGCATCCCGGACATAGAGCAGGCCAGACGTCCCGCGTACACCACCGGCGGCGCGGAACGCAGCGGAATGGGCTTTACCATCATGGAAAGTTTTATGACCGATCTGGAAATTACATCCAAACCCGGAAAAGGAACCACGGTGCATATGCGCCGGAAGCTGCAGCGGCGGCAATGAGCAGGACGGAGGAACTGATTGCCAAGGCGCAGCAGGGCGACCGGGAAGCGTCCGAAGCTCTGGTGGAGGAAAACTCCGGCCTGATCTGGTCGGTGGCAAGGCGGTTCTTAGGCCGGGGGACGGAAGCGGACGATCTGTACCAGCTGGGATGCCTTGGCTTTCTCAAGGCTGTGGAGGGGTTCGACCTTTCCTACGGAACCCAGTTTTCCACCTACGCCGTGCCGAAAATTGCCGGGGAGATCCGGCGGTTCCTGCGGGATGACGGGGCAGTAAAGGTGTCCCGGAGCTTAAAAGAGCAGGCCGCGACCATCAAGGCCGCCCGCAGCCGCCTGACCGGGGCGCTGGGCAGGGAACCGACGATTCAGGAAATTTCCCGCCAGACCGGGCTTACCCCGGAGGAAATCGCCCTGGCCGAAACGGCCACCGCCGCCACGGAGTCTATTCAGCGAGAAACGGGGGACGAAGGCTTCACGCTGGAAAACGTTCTGACGGACACGGAATCGGAAGAACGGATGGTGGAGAAAATCGCTCTGCGGCAGGCGATTTCCGGACTGCCGGAACGGGAACGGATGGTGATTCAGCTGCGGTATTTCCACGGCCTGACCCAGCAGCGGGTCGCGGCGGTGATGAATGTCAGTCAGGTGCAGGTGTCGAGAATTGAGAAGAAGGCCGTCGCCATGCTTCGGGAGCTGATGGCTTAAAACGGCATTTTCCCTCTTTACCTTTTGCCGAAAATGCGCTAAAATAATGGCATCATGTTGAAGACAGGTGCAATTATGACAGAACAAATGGACTCCCGATTTCTGACCGCCCGGAAAAATTACATCGAGCGGCAGTTTTCTCAGCTGAACGATATGCAGCGTCAGGCCGTGCTGACCACGGAGGGGCCGCTGCTGCTGCTTGCCGGTGCAGGCAGCGGCAAGACCACCGTCCTCATTAACAGGATTGCCAACCTCATGCGCTTCGGCCGGGGCAGCGACTGCTGCGAAATTTCCCACGCCGTCACGGAGGACGACGTGGCCTTTCTGGAAAATCTGGGGGACGACCCCAGCCCCGATGATACCCGCCGGGCGGACGCCCTCTGCGCCGTGGAGCCTGCCGCGCCGTGGAGCATCATCGCCATCACCTTTACCAACAAGGCCGCAAACGAAATGAAGGAGCGGCTTTCCAATCTTCTCGGCCCTCAGGCGCAGGACATCTGGGCGATGACGTTTCATTCCGCCTGCTGCCGTATTCTGCGGCGGGACATCGAGCGGATGGGCTTCACCCGGAGCTTTACCATTTACGATTCCTCGGACTCCGAGCGCATCATGAAAGAGATCATCAAGGACATGGAGCTGGACGACAAGACGTTTCCGGCGAAATATGTCCTTGGCGCCATCAGCCGGGAGAAGGACAAAATGGTGTCTCCCGGGGAGATGCTGGACAGGGCGGAGCACACCGGGGACATCCGGGCGCAGCACATTGCCCGCGCCTACGGCAAGTACCAGACCCGCCTGAAGGAGAACAATGCGCTGGATTTTGACGACATCATCTACATCACCGTTCAGCTTTTGCAGCAGAACGAGGATGTTTTGCAGTATTATCAGCGCAAATTCCGGTACGTGCTGGTGGACGAGTATCAGGACACCAACCATATGCAGTACCTCCTGACGTCCCTGCTTGCAGGCGGCCACGAGAACATCTGCGTGGTGGGCGACGACGACCAGAGCATTTACCGCTTCCGGGGCGCGACCATCGAAAACATTCTGAACTTTGAAAAGCAGTACCGGGGCGCACGGGTCATCCGCCTGGAACAGAACTACCGTTCCACCCAGGCCATCCTCACCGCCGCAAACGCGGTGATTGCCCACAATCTGGGGCGCAAGGGGAAAAAGCTGTGGACGGCCAACGCCCAGGGCGACCCCGTTCTGGTATACGAAGCCTCCGACGAGGGCAGCGAGGGCAATTTTGTCGCGGGGCAGATTCTCGCCGGTTCCCGGGGGAAAAACTTCAAGGATTACGCCATTCTGTACCGCACCAACGCCCAGTCCAACGCAATGGAATTTGCCCTGAAACGAAACGGCATTCCCTACCGGGTCATCGGCGGTACGCGGTTCTTTGACCGGGCGGAAGTCAAGGATATGCTGTCGTATCTGTGCGTCATCAACAACCGGGCGGACGACCTGCGTCTGGGGCGCATCATCAACAACCCTCCCCGGGGGTTGGGCGCGAAAACCATCGAGACCGCCCGCCGGCTGGCGGAGGCCGAGGAAAAGCCGCTGTACAGCGTCATTTCCGACCCCTATTCCTACGCCCCGCTGGAAAAGTCCGCCATCAAAATGATGCAGTTTTCTGCCCTCATCGAGGGCATGGCGCAGCTTCTGGAGGACGGCATGAGCCTGCCGGACTTCTACGACGAGCTGCTCATCCGAACCGGGTATGTGGATATGCTGGAAAGCAAGGACACCGAGGAAAACAAGACCCGGCTGGAAAACGTGCGAGAACTAAAATCCAGCATCAATTCCTATGTGGAGAATGCGGAAACGCCCACTCTTGCGGGATTTCTGGAAGAAATCGCTCTGTATACCGATCTGGAGCAGTACAACGAAAACGACGACGCCGTGGTGATGATGACCATGCACTCGGCCAAGGGGCTGGAATTCCCCCATGTGTTCCTCGTGGGCTTTGAGGACGGGCTGTTCCCCGGAATGCGCGCCATCGGCGACGCGGAGGAAATGGAGGAGGAGCGGCGGCTTTGCTACGTGGCCATCACAAGAGCCAAGCAGAGCCTGACCATCACCCACGCCCGCCAGCGTATGATCTATGGCCGCACGTCATCGGCGCTGCCTTCCCGGTTCCTTCGGGAAATCCCGGAGGAGTGCATCGTGAAAAAGGGCGGCTATCATCGCACTTCAACGAGCGAACACAGCAGTTATTCGCCCTATGGTTCCCATACTTCTCAGTCCAGAAAGCCCAGAAGCAGCATTCTTTCCGCCGCCCCGGCCGCTCCCGCGCCCTGTCTGGAGCTGAATCAGGGAGACATGGTCATGCACGCGGCCTTTGGCCGGGGGCTGGTGCTGTCCGTGCGGAAAATGGGCGGCGACGCGCTGCTGGAGATCGCCTTTGACGACATCGGCACCAAGAAGCTCATGGCAAAAACCGCCTCGGCGCATATGAAAAAGCTGTAAGGAAGCTCTGATTAAATCGGCAAGAACTGTGAGCGAGAGATTTTTCGTCCAATCGAGGCACCGGAAACGGAGAAATACTGTATGTATTTCCCGTTTCCGATGCCGAAGAGTGGGAGGAAAAGATCCGCTCACAGTCGCAGACGATTTATTCAGAGTTTCCGTAATGCTTTTCGTTTTCCCGCATATCCTCTACAGGAGGGATGGGTATGCGCTGGCGGCTTCGGAGATTTTTTTACACGCTGCTGGTTCTGGCGGTGATCGTTCTGGTGGCGTTTCTGATGCTTCGCAGCCGCTACCGGGAGATCGTCACGGAGCTGGCGGAAACGCAGGTGAAAAACGCCACGTCAGACTTGACCAATGACGCCATTGCCAAGCAGATTGCCAACGGCACCATTCAATACGACCGCATCGTCTATTTTGAGAAGAATCTGGACGGCCGCATCACCGCTCTGAAAACCAACATGAGCGAGATCAACCACCTGAAAACGGATATCCTGAACATTATCAACGACGAAATTTTAGCCCTTGACACCGCGGACATCGGTATACCCCTGGGGAGCCTGTTTCTGCCGGAGTTTTTCTCCGGAAAAGGCCCGGCAATCCCGGTACACATCCTGTCCATCCGCAACAGCGACGCCACGTTTGAAAGCAATTTTTCTCAGGCCGGCATTAACCAGACGCTTCACCAGCTGAACATGATCGTCAGCGTGGATGTGTCGGTTCTGGTCATGGGGGAGACGGACAGCTTTACCATCCATTCGGAGGTCGTGGTGGCGGAGACGGTGATCATCGGCGACGTGCCCAGCACTTATTTACAGACCGGAGGATACTATGGATTCCAAAGAGAGAATTGACCAGCTGACCGATCAGCTGAAGGAAGCGGGCTACCGCTATTACGTTCTGGACGACCCGACCATGGAGGACTACGAATACGACCGGCTCTACCGGGAGCTGGAGGAGCTGGAAAGCGCCCACCCGGAGCTGGCAAGGGCGGATTCTCCCACGAAACGGGTTGGCGGGGAAGTGTTGAGCCAGTTTGAAAAGGTGTCCCACCCCGTGCCGCTGATGAGCTTACAGGATGTGTTCAGCATGGAAGAACTGAACGATTTTCTGGAAAAAACCATCGCGGCAGAGGGCAATGCGGAATTTTCCGTAGAGCCGAAGATCGACGGCCTTTCCGTGGCGCTGGAATATGTGGACGGGAAATTCGTCCAGGGCGCGACCCGGGGCGACGGTACGGTAGGGGAGGACGTGACGGAAAACCTGAAAACCATCCGCTCCATCCCCATGACCCTGACCGGCGCACCCTCCCGGCTTATCGTCCGGGGCGAGGTTTTCATGCCCAAAAAGAGCTTTGAAAAGCTGAATCTGCGTCAGGAGGAGCTGGGAAAGCCTCTGTTCGCCAACCCCAGAAACGCCGCCGCCGGGTCGCTGCGGCAGCTCGACCCGAAAATCGCGGCGAAGCGGGGACTGGACATTTATGTTTTCAACGTCCAGCTTGCGGATGGCGTGGAGTTTACCGGACATACCCAGTCTCTGGAATACCTGAAAAACTTGAAATTCAAGGTGATTCCACACAAAAAGCTGTCCAAAGTTTCGGAAATTGATGCAGAAGTGCTGTCCATCAACGAGAACCGGGAAAAGCTGATCTGCGATATCGACGGTGCGGTCATCAAGGTGGACGATCTTTCTCAGCGGGAACGGCTGGGCAATACCGCTAAGTTCCCCAAGTGGGCTGCTGCCTACAAGTATCCCCCGGAGATCAAGCCAACCGTGGTGGAGGACATCGTGGTGCAGGTGGGAAGGACCGGCGTGCTGACCCCCAAGGCCGTTGTGCGGCCTGTCCGTCTGGCGGGCACGACGGTGACAAACGCCACGCTGCACAATCAGGATTTCATCCGGGAGCGGGACATCCGCATCGGCGATACCGTTCTCATCCGCAAGGCAGGGGAGATCATTCCGGAAATTCTGGAGGTCGATCTTTCCAAGCGCCCCGAGGGAACTGCGGCCTATCATCTCCCCGACCGCTGCCCGGTCTGCGGCGCACCCGTGGAGCAGGACGAGGACGGTGCGTTCCTGCGCTGCACCGGGGCGGAGTGTCCCGCCCAGCTCAGCCGGAACATTGCCCACTTCGTCAGCCGGGACGCCATGGATATCGACGGCCTTGGCGCGGCCATTGTGGACGCGCTGATCGAAAAGGGGCTGATCAAGTCCCCGGCGGATATTTACTATCTGACCCTTGACGACGTAAAGAGCCTGTGGAAAGCCGGTTCCACGGCGGCGAAAAAGCTGCTTGCCGCCATTGAAGCCAGCAAAGAGCAGGACGTCAGCCGCCTGATCTACGCTTTGGGCATCCGTCAGGTGGGCGCGAAAACCGGCAAGGTGCTTGCTTCTGCCTTTAGAAATCTGGACGGCCTGATGGCCGCGTCGGTGGAGGAGCTGACGGAGGTTCCCGACGTGGGCGCTGTCACCGCCGAGAATATCTATCAGTGGTTCCGACAGGAGCAGTCCGCGCATATGGTAGAGCGTCTGCGGCAGGCAGGAGTCAATTTTGAAAGCAAACGGGTGATAACCGACGCCCGTTTCGCCGGGAAAACCTTCGTGCTTACCGGTGCGCTGAGCAAATTCACCCGGGAAGAAGCCACGGAGAAAATCGAGCTTCTGGGCGGCAAGGCGTCCGGCTCCGTGTCGAAAAAGACCAGTTTCGTGGTGGTAGGCGAAAACGCCGGTTCCAAGGAGCGTAAGGCAAGAGAGCTGGGAATTCCCATCCTCACCGAGGACGAATTCTTAGAAATGATGCAATAAACAGAAACGCTGCAAAGGATTTTTCCCTTGCAGCGTTTTCATATGTAGATATTGGGGGGCAATCATGCGTAGGTCTTGATGATCCCCAGCGCGATCTCCCGTCTGGTCGTGCAACGATCCATGGCCTGCTTTTCGATGTGGCGGTGGGCTTCGGCCTCGGTCATTTTCAGCTGCTCGATGAGCAGCCACTTTGCCCGGTTCACCAGACGGATTTCCTCCATCTTTTCTTCCACGGAGGTGGCCTTTTCCTCCATGCGCCGTAACCGTTCCCGGGCGGAAACGAGCCATTTCAGGCTTTGGTTCAGCAGCAGAGCGGACGTGGGCTTTGCCAGCGTGAACACGCCCTGACAGGTGAGTTTGGCTTCCATCTCATCGTAAACATCCGACTTTGCCAGCAGCAGCGCCACGGTGCCGGACTGGTTGCAGGCGTCGATGGCGAAGCGGGTGCCGAAGTCGTCGGGCAGGGGGGCGTTGATGATGACAAGATCGTAGGTCTTGTTCACCATCTCCCGCCGCGCCGCCGCAATGTTGCCCACGAAACGAACCGGATAATACTCCGAACCGGGGAGCATCGCGGCGAATGCTTCGTTGAATTTCTGCGCGGCGGACACCACCAGAACGCTGTACGTCTGGTCGCTGAAAACCATGGTAATGCTCCCTCCTTTCAGAGTTTTGCGGAGTTTATCACTTGGTAAAGAACTCAATCAGGGACTGGGGAAGGTGCTGGGCAATGAAATTGCTGTCGGCGGCGCACTTTTCTGCGTCGGACAGCGACTTGGGAAGGGTTGCAAGGGTCACATTTCGGGAATCCGCCGTGTGGAGATTGACGTTGCAGGCTTCCGGGAGAGCAATGTCGTTCTCGATTCCGGAAAGTCCCGCCCAGATGAGCAGCGCAAAGGCAAGATATGGGTTGGCGGTGCAGTCGGGGCTGCGCAGCTCGAAGCGCCGGTACTCGCCGGAGGCGGCAGGAACGCGAATGAGCTGGGAGCGGTTGTTGCTCGACCACGAAATGTACTTCGGCGCTTTGTGTGCGCCCAAGCGGCTGTAGGACTGCTCGGTGGGGTTGAGGAATAGGGTCATGTCCGTGATCTTGTCCAGAATCCCGCCCATCGCCCGGTGCATGAGCGCTTCCGCACCGCCCTGAACGGACATATTGATGTGAAATCCGCTGCCGGGGCGTCCCTCCAGAGGTCTGGGGGAAAAGTCCGCGTACAGCCCGTTCCGGGCGGCGATGGTTTTGACGACGGTGAGGAAGGTAACGGCGTTGTCCGCGGCGGACAGGGGATCGGAATAGCGGAAATCCACCTCGTTCTGGCCGGGGCCTTCCTCGTGGTGGGAGGATTCCGGCTGAATGCCCATCCGCTCCAGCGTCAGGCAGATCTCCCGGCGGACATTTTCACATCTGTCCTCCGGCGCGACATCCATATAGGTGGCCTGATCGTAGGGAACGTCCGTGACCTCGCCGTTTTCGTCCAGCCGGAACAGGTAGAATTCCAGCTCGGAGCCGAAGGAGAAGGCGTAGCCCGCCTTCGCGGCGTCGGCAACGGCCTGCTTGAGAATGCCCCGGGTATCGTGGGCAAAGGGCGTGCCGTCCGGATGGGTGATGGAGCAGAACATCCGCACCACGCTCCCGTGCTCCGGCCGCCATGGTAGCAGGGCAATGGTGGAAGCGTCGGGATGGAGAAACAGGTCGGAATTTACCTCGTCGCCGAAGCCCGCAATGGCAGAAGCGTCGATGGCAATGCCGTACTTGAAAGCACGTTCCAGCTCGTGGGGCATGATGGAGATATTCTTGGGTCTGCCGAAGCAGTCGCAGAACGCAAGGCGGATGAACTTCACATCCTCCTCCTGAATGAATTGTATGACCTCCTGGGGCGTATATTTCATACAGCAACCAACCTTCCTGCCCAATACGCGGTTAAATTCAAACAAATGAAGTCAAATTAGTGGGAAAAGCAACGGGATTCTCCCGGAAATACCAAAACATCCCGGAAAGCCTTTGTCCCCGAACGTATTATATTCAATTGATAGAGCCTTGTCAATCTGTCCAAAGACAAAAAACTTTTTTTGTGCAGGGTGTTGACAAATGGGAAAAGATAGTGTAGAATGCCCACTGTGAAGGCAAGGACGTCTCCGAGTGTATGCTCAGCGCGTCCTTGCCGTATTTTTTTATTTTCGGCGGTTCGGGCGGGCATTCCCGGAACCCAAATTTCAAAAAGGAGCGTTTGTTATGAGTACTGTTTCTGACTATTTCGGCTGTCTGGTATTTGATGACCGGGTGATGAAGGCCAATCTTTCCGCCGACGTGTATGCGTCGCTGCGCAGAACCATCGACGAGGGTGCGAAGCTGGACGCTTCCGTCGCCAACGCGGTGGCCGCTGCCATGAAGGACTGGGCTGTCGCCCACGGTGCCACCCACTACACCCACTGGTTCCAGCCGCTGACCGGCATCACCGCCGAAAAGCACGACAGCTTCATTTCTCCCGCTCCCGACGGCGGCGTCATCATGGATTTCTCCGGCAAGGAGCTGATTAAGGGCGAGCCTGACGCCAGCTCTTTCCCCTCCGGCGGCCTGCGCGCCACCTTTGAGGCCAGAGGCTACAGCGCCTGGGACCCGACGTCCTTCGCGTTCATCAAGGACGGCAGTCTCTGCATCCCGACGGTCTTCTGCTCCTACGGCGGCGACGCGCTAGACAAGAAAACGCCGCTGCTGCGCTCCATGGAGGCAGTCAGCCGCGAGGCCGTACGCATCCTGCGCCTGTTCGGCGACGAGCAGACCCACCGCGTGACGCCGCAGGTCGGCGCGGAGCAGGAGTATTTCCTGATCGACAAGGCGCTCTATGAAAAGCGCGAGGATCTGAAATTCTGCGGCCGCACGCTCTTCGGCGCGAAGCCGCCCAAGGGCCAGGAGCTCGACGATCATTACTTCGGCGCCATCCGCCCGCGCGTCGCTGCCTATATGCAGGACCTCGACCGGGAGCTATGGAAGCTCGGCGTTCTGAGCAAGACCAAGCACAACGAGGTCGCGCCTTCCCAGCACGAGATGGCCCCCATCTACTGCGACTGCAACGCCGCCAACGACCAGAACCAGCTGACCATGGAGGTCATGAAGAAGGTCGCCGACCGGCACGGGCTGGTCTGCCTGCTGCATGAAAAGCCCTTTGCGGGTGTCAACGGCTCCGGCAAGCACAATAACTGGTCGCTGGGCACCGACACGGGCAAAAACCTCTTCTCCCCCGGCAAGACGCCCAGCCAGAACGCGCAGTTTTTGCTGTTCCTGGCGGCCTTCGTCGCGGGCGTGGATGAATATCAGGAGCTGCTGCGCAGCACCGTCGCCTTCGCGGGCAACGACCACCGTCTCGGCGCGCAGGAGGCGCCCCCGGCCGTGATCTCCATCTTCCTCGGCACCGAGCTGGAGGATATCATCGACTCCATCGTCTCCGAGCAGGACTACACCGAAAAGACCGGCCGTCAGCTGCGCATCGGCGTCGACGTGCTGCCCCCCATCCCGCAGGATACGACCGACCGCAACCGCACTTCGCCGCTGGCCTTCACCGGCAATAAATTCGAGTTCCGCATGCCCGGCTCGAGCCAGTCGATCGCGGGCCCCAATACGATCCTCAACACGATCATGGCCGAGGAGCTCGGCCGCTTCGCCGACCGCCTGACGGGCGCGGCGGATTTCCAGCAGGCGCTCAATATCCTTCTGCGCGAGGTCTTCCAGCGCCACCGCCGCATCATCTTCGGCGGCAACGGCTATGACAGCGCCTGGATGGCGGAAGCCGAGCGCCGCGGGCTGGTGAACCTGCCCAATACGGCCGCGGCCCTGCCCGCCTATATCCTGCCCAAGAATGTTGCGCTCATGACGAAGCACGGCGTCTACACCACCAGTGAGATGATGGCCCGGCATGAGATCCATATGGAAAAATACTGCAAGCTGATCTCCATCGAGGCGGCGACGCTTGTTGATATGGTCCAGCACAGCATCCTGCACGCGGCGTCGCGCTACGAGGGCGTTCTGTGCCAGACGATCCTGCAGAAAAAGCAGGCGCTGCCGCACGCGGACTGCCGCGTGGAGACCGCGCTGGCCGAGAGCATCCTGACGCTCAACGGCGAGCTGCTCGACGACACCGTCGCGCTCAAGACCGCGCTGGAGACCGCGCCGGAGACCGACGGCGAGCATATGCTCCGCTACTACCACGACACGATCTTCGCCCAGATGAACAAGGTCCGTGCCTCGATCGACAAGCTCGAAACGCTCGTTGCCGGCGACTACTGGCCGTATCCGCGCTATACCGATCTGCTGTTCTCGGTGTAATTTTCAGATGGAGGCACATCTATGAAATATATCTTCATTACCGGCGGCGTCGTCTCGGGCCTTGGCAAGGGCATCTGCGCCGCATCGCTCGGAAGACTCCTCAAGCAGCGCGGGCTGCGCGTGCAGAACCAGAAATTCGACCCGTACCTGAACGTCGACCCCGGCACCATGAGCCCGTATCAGCACGGCGAGGTCTTCGTCACCGATGACGGCGCGGAGACCGACCTTGACCTCGGCCACTATGAGCGCTTCACGGACGAGAGCCTGACTGCGGGCTGCTCCGTGTCGGCGGGCAAGGTCTACTGGAGCGTCCTGTGCCGTGAGCGCGAGGGCGGATATCTCGGCCGCACCGTGCAGATCATCCCGCACATCACCGACGAGATCAAATCCCGCATCTACCAGATGGACAACGGGAAGTCCGACGTGCTCATCACCGAGATCGGCGGCACCGTCGGCGATATCGAGTCGCAGCCGTTCCTCGAGGCCATCCGGCAGGTAGCCGCTGAGCAGGGAAAGAAGAATGTGCTGTTCATCCATGTGCCCATGATCGTGGAGATCCCCGGCTCGGGCGAGCTCAAGAGCAAGCCCACGCAGCACTCGGTCAAGGAGCTGCTGTCCATCGGCATCCAGCCGGATATCCTCGTCTGCCGCACAAACCAGCCCATGACCGAGGAGATCTGCCGCAAGATCGCCCTGTTCTGCAACATGGAGCCCGACTGCGTCATTCCGAACACCACGGCCTCCACCCTCTATGAGGTGCCGCTGCTGCTGGAGAAGGAGGGGCTGGCCCGCGTCGTGTGCCGGAAGCTGGAGCTTTCGTGCGGCGAGCCGGAGCTGACCGCCTGGACGCAGATGGTCACCCGCATCAAGACCGCCAGCCGCCATGTGACCATCGCGCTGGTCGGCAAATACACCGAGCTGCATGACGCGTATCTGTCCGTGGGGGAATCACTGTTCCACGCGGGCACGGCCAACGACGTGATCGTGGATATCCGCTGGGTCGACTCGTCCAAGCTCACGCCGGAGAACGCGGCGTCCGTGCTGGACGGCTGCGCGGGCATTCTGGTGCCCGGCGGCTTCGGCGACCGCGGCATCGAGGGCATGATCACCGCCGCGCAGTACGCGCGCACGCACAAGCTTCCCTACTTCGGCATCTGCCTCGGCATGCAGATCGCTGTGATCGAGTTTGCCCGCCACGTGTTGGGCTGGGAAGACGCGCACTCGGCGGAATTCGATGAGTTTACCAAGCACCCTGTCATCGACATCATGCCCGAGCAGAAGACCATCACCCAGAAGGGCGGCACGATGCGCCTCGGCGCGTATCCGTGCGTTTTGTCCGAGGGCAGCCGCGCAGCGGCGCTCTATGCAAAGACCGAGATCTCCGAGCGCCACCGCCACCGCTATGAATTCAACAACGAGTTCCGCGCCGAGTTCGAGGAGAAGGGTCTGGTCATCGCCGGTA
>OKUM01000949.1_pt1 | contig 15435 bp, 11 predicted proteins | sample 1606801 | NCBI WGS metagenome assembly OKUM01 (sample SAMEA3882546, study PRJEB24775) | human gut metagenome | biome: human-associated habitat; feature: intestine environment; material: feces | place: Netherlands | collected 2009/2010
TCTCCGTGGATGATCTCCCATCTGGGCTTATCGCGCATGGGCATCCGCTCCCTTCGTTTTCTGTTTTGGTTTTTGCTTCGGTTTTGGTTTGGGCGGGTCTTGATATTCCTCGATGCGAGAAATACCGTCCTTTCCTGTTACAATGACGGGACGGTGAACGCGCTGCCCCATGCTTAAAAGCGTTTCCTCAATACATTCCGCAACTTCTCCGATATAGTACATATCCCACGGGAATTCATCTTCGCTCTTATTCAGAAACGCGAGGATCGTCTGATACACAAATAACAGATACGGCAGGTTCGGCAGAAGATATTTTTTGAGTTTGTCCTTCATCGCTCCACGCTCCGTTCTCTGGTCTTGACCTTTTCGCCGCGCTCCTGCTCCTTGTGCTGCGTTTTGGACTGCTCCTGCGCCTTTTCCAGCTTGCGCCGGATGGAAGGGGCTTTCTCGCGGCTCAGGTTTTTAGCGGAAAACTCCCGGAAGGCCGCTGTAATCACATCGGCGTCCCGGCCCTTGAAGAACACCAGGTAACGGGTATGCTCGCCGGAAGTGTCCTTCTTCAAAGCAAAATCCAGGCCGTACTTCTTCGCCGTGGAAGAAAAGGCCCGGATGTTCTGATCCGTGATCTCGATGTTGGAAACGCCGGTGTTGTGCTTCATAAGCTGCCGGAGCGTCTGCTTGCCGTGCCGGAGTGGGGGATTTTTCTTGTGCTTCTCCATGTCTGCCAGCACCTTCTTCATGGCCTGCTGCAAGAGCTGGGCGGTCATTTTACTGGCCTCCACACATAGCGCAAGGGTTTTCTGCGTGATTTCTTCCTGCAAAGCGTTCACCTCCGATCTCCGCTGCCGTACAGGTCATGGCTGACAAGGGATGTGTAATAGCTGTCCATCGTGACCGGGGCGTTATACAGCGCCGCCAACAGATATTTCTTGATGTTGCGGACATAGGTGGTGTTCTCCCGCATCCGGTCAAGGACATACTCGATGTGCGAGGCGTTCAGCTTCAGGAACCGTGACCGGACGACCTCCGCAGGGTAGTCGTCCCCGGCGACACGGATCATCTCCCGGTTGGAACAGACGGTATCTACCATGAGCTCCACCAGCTCGTCCAGTCGGTCTTTACCGTGCTGCACAGAAACTGTCTTTCCTTCTGGATATATGAAATATCCTGTTTGTGGAAAATTCGGATCTTCTGGCGAGATAGATTGCATAAAACAGAAAAGGCGCAGATTTTACACAATTCGGTTGAATTCTGTAAAATCTGCGTCTTTTCGACAACGAAGAAACCCGCAGAAACCGGAGCTTCTGCGGGTTGCATTATTCGACACAATGATCGCGGATATGGAATCATCGTTTCATACCGTTTCCGGGGCAGTCAGCCTTGCCGTCGGCGGGCTGCCGATTCCAATTGTGTCCGTATGGCTCCCGGCTGATCGTATCTCAGCCGGGAGCATTTGTACGCCGGTTATTTGTAATAGCCGGTCTTTTTCTGGTACTCCGCCAGCTCCCACCAGTTGGGGTTGCTGTTGATCTGGTTTTGCAGCTTCTCCCAGAGCGACTGCGTGGGCGACGGCTCCTCGGTGTACGCGGTGACGGTGTAGGTCACATACGCGCCGTTGGAGGCGTAGACCCTGTAAGCCTTCGGCGTGGACAGGTCCACACGCTGGGCAGAAGAAGGCTCCACCTTCGAAGCATTCGCCGTCACGATGGTCGGAGCGACGTGCTTCAGATCCGTGCCATAGGGCAGGATGATCGTGATTGCCTTCGTGTCGCTGTTGATGACAGCAGAAACGCCGTTTATCATGAACGCGGTAATCTGCGGCGGGTTCTTGATCGGCGCGCTGGCGTCGTCTTCAAACTGCGCGTTGATGTTGATATCGCCCGCGGGCATGATGAACGTCCGCGTGTTCTCGTCGATGGGCACAGACTTCGCGCCCGCGGATTGCAGGCAGTAGCTCAGAGAGCCCGCGATCAGCTTCTTGCCATCGTTCGGCTCGACAGTCAGCTTGACCTCTTCGCCGGCAGCTGCCGGGTTCGGGGTCGCCGTGACCGTGCCGCCGCTGATGTTCGCAACAGCGATCTTGTAGGTGCGATCCGCGTCCGTGATCTTCTTAACCGTAACGGTGAACGTGCGCGTCGTTGTTCCGTCGCCCGCTGTTACGGTGAAGCTCTGCGTCGCGCTGTATTTGTTATCGCTGGTAAGCGAATACGTCAGCGTGACACCGGTCTTTGCCCAGTATTCCGCGGTCTGCTCACCGCCTTCAGCCGGCTTTACCTTAGCCTGCGGCGCAACCGTCATGTAGGTTATCCACTTGCTGTTGATGCCGGAAGCAAGATCCTGCAGGACAGACTCTGAGGTCGTGGACGGAAGCGTCACGGTAAAGTTGCCGTTTGCATCCTGCTCGACATTGCCCATCTTCGTGCCGTTGTAGCGCATTTCAAGCGCGGTCACGCGGGTATCTGCTGCGTCGGAGATCGACTTGCCGACAAACGCAAGCTGTCCATTGCCGTCGTAGGCGAACGTCAGATTGCTGCCGCTGACCGTCGGGGTCATGACAACCGGCTCGGTCGCCGCGCCCTTGTAAAGAAGCACACGAATGGTGTCTGCCGCCATTTCGGACAGAGCCGCCGGGATGGGCATGGTCAGAATGACAGGAACCTTCGGTTCGGTGGTCGTGCCGCCGACCGTCATGGACAGGCTGTACCATGCGGACTTGTATTCCGCATTCTGATAAGCCTCGGGCAGCGTCTTGCCCGGCGTCGCCTGCTTGTTTACAGTCAGAACAACCTTCGCGCCGTCCGAGGAGAGGATTGCACCAACCTCGCTTACGCCGTTCTTCGCGTCGCCGTCAATGCTGACCGGACCAAGTCCGGCAGCCTCGAACAGTCCGGACAGCTTGGCAATCAGCGTTGCGTTCGTCTTCGTCGCGGTTCCTGCCGCAAGCGCGTCGCGCACAGCAAGCAGCTGCGGCTTGTAATTCTGGATGGTTGCAATCGCGACGTCGTTACCCGCAGCGTCCTTCACCGTGAGGCCGTCGAGCGCGTGCGTGATATCATCCTCGCTGATTGCCGCAGAAATCTGCGTCCAGGCGGCGGTGAAGGTCTTGGCTTCTTCCGGAAGCGTGTACGATGTTCCGGCAAAGGTGCCGTCCCAGGAGCGGAAGATATAGCCGGACTTTGTATACATGCACGGAGGCAGCGTGATCGCATCGCCGGATTTGCCGTTGTGCGTGCTGGACATGTTGGTGTTCAGCGTCGCGCCCTCGCCGCCCGCGAAGGTGATCGTCACGTCAACGGGGTTCTTTGTCCACTTCGCGTACAGCGTTGTGTCAGCTTCGAACGTATCATTCTTTTCCCACTTTGTCGTGCAGGCGGCTTCCTTGTACCAGCCGTCGAACGTCCAGCCGGATGCGCTGGGAGCGGTGGGCGCGTCCAGAGTGCTATCGTCTTTCACGCTCTGCGGCTTCGGAAGCTCGACATTCGGATGATCGCCGGTTCCGTGATCAAACGAGATGGTCGCAAGATACTTTGTGATGGTAAGCGTGAAATCCTGCGTGTAGTCCGCTTCTGTCGTTCCGTTGTCGCTGAGCTTGCCTTTTTCAATCGTTGCGGTCAGCGTAACGGAGCCGGTAGCATCAGCAGAAACCGTCAGCGTGCCGTCTTCGCCCAGCGTAACGCCCTCGTTTCCGCTAGTCCATGTAATGGTCTGGTTGGAGGCGTTCTCCGGTGCAACCGTCGCAAGGCTGCCAAGATCATAGGACTTCTTCTGCATGATCTTGTTGTCCGGAATGTTCAGCGTGATTCCGGTGACAGGATGGAACGCGGAAAGCGTTGCTTCGTTTACGCGCGTTTCGACATAGTCTGGTCCGACGGTCAGCGTCTCCTGAATGCTCTTGTAGCCATCTGCGGAAACGCTCCATGTGTAAACACCCTTTGTGAGCTTGAAGGTCACCTCGCCGTTTTCGTTTACCGGAGCGGTAGGTGCAATGACGGCGTCGCTGCCTTTCTTTTTGACAGTAATTGCCGCGTCAGCCGGGGTCAGCTTGAATTTTACAGTGTACTCTTTTTCTGCGACCCACTTTGCCTTGATAGTCGTGTTCTCATTGTACGATTTGTCAAAGTCAAACGGATTGCCGGAAGCGTCCATCCAGCCGCCGAAGTCCCAACCTTCCTTCGTCGGTTCGACGGTCGGCTTGGAGACTTTTCCGGTATAGTCGTTGATTGTTACGGTTTTTACTTCATCCTGTTTCGTGGTTGTGCCGCCGTCCAGATCAAAGATAAACTGGAAGGACATGGTGTAGGTTGCGTAGACATCCAGCGATTTTGCATCCGCAGCCAGATAGTCTGCCAGAACCGTATCCTTCGTCATGACCTGATCTTTGCCGTCTTTATCTGTAAACTTCCAGCCGGTGTAAGTCAGGGTACGCTTTCCGCCCACGTCGTCAAAGTAAATGGTTTTATACTCAAACGCCGCTGGATCATATTACTTGCGCGTCTGAACCGACAGCACCGGAAGCGGTCCAAACGGATACTTGGAGGCAATCGGCGTATTCGGATAGGTTGCTGCCGTCTCAGGGTTATTCAAATCGTTTGCCCGCGCAAATTTGAAGGTTACGGGAATCTGCGTTGCGTCCTCAAATTCTGCATACAGCGTCACGTCGCCGGATACTGTATCCGCAAAATTCCACTTTTCCGTGCGGGCTTTATCCTTGTACCAGCCGACAAAGGAAACGTCGCCTGCCTCGGGGCGGGTCGGCTCGGTCAGCATATCACCCTTGGCGATGGGCTGATCTTTGTAAAGTTCCTCCGCGTTCTGATTGGTCGGATGATAGTTGTCAAAGTCATAGTGCAGCGTATGAGCGTCTTCCCATCTGGCATACAGCGTTGCATCGCTGCAAAAATACTGCCTCTTCAGGTCAATCACCGTGCCACTGAAATCTTTTGAGAGATACCACCCTCGGAACAGTTTCTTAAAGCCATCGGTGTTTTCTTTCGCCTGAATTGCCGTCTCGACCGCTGTGGATTCCTCTGTTTTGAGTACCACCGCGTGTGAAACCTGCTTTGTATCATCAGATGTTATAGTAAATGGTCCAAGGTTCAAATTAGCCGCGCCAGTGTCGAGCGTAATGGTATTTGTAAAGGTTACGTCCGGATACAAGGTCAACACGGAAGTTCCGCGATACAGCATTTTCAGCACAAAGTCGCTCGAAATCTGTTCTCCAGCTTTCACTTCATGCCACACATTATCATAGTCTTTATACCACCAGGCGCTCAGCACCGCGCCCTGCTTCGGGATGGAGACCGACTGCGCATTCGTGCAAAGTTCCTGATAGGAACCTGTCCCGGGGATATCCGTCTGTGCCCAAGCCGAACCAATCGGCAGTTTCCACAGCTGCGCCTGCCGTGCGGCCGCATCCGTGGAATTCAACTCTTCCGCTTTTTTTGCAGGCGTATATGCCCAGTTCATAAGCCGCCCCAGATGAGGAGTCAAATTGCTGTCTGACAAAGTCTCATGCATCGGAAGGCTCGCCATTGCCGTCAGCTTTGCGCCGTCTTTTACCTTGGGCTTGGCGTACAGCGACATATTATCTATAATCTTAGCGTCGGCAGCAAGCTTTTTGCTTTCATCATACTGATAGGTGCCGTCTGCCAACTTTTTCGGTTCTGCCGTATACCAGCTGTCTACGTCTGCCAGAGAGAAGTACTCCTCATCATATTTCAGCAGCTCGCTGCTCAAATCCGGAAGTGTCTCGCCCTCGGTGACAGTTACAGTGGTTGCCTTCTTTCCCATAATTGGGTAGAGCGTGAGCGTTTTCTTTGCCGCGCCGGTCTGCTCGACAGGAATGCACAAATACAGTGTGGAGCCTGTAGCCCACTTTTCGGAATTTGCCGTGTAGGTATAGGTTCTGCTGCCGTCCGCAGCAGTTGCACTTGAGCTGCAGGACCAGTGTTTCACCTGCGTTGTATAATTCACATCCGTATAAGCAAGCGCTTTTGTGGCGCTTGAAAACTGATAGCCATCCTTTAAATAAATTTTGAATGTGACGGAATTGTAGTTATCCTCTCCTGCTTCAAAAATCAGATTCGCGACAGTGGCAGCACTGACTGCGGCGGCCTTCCCTAAAGCTGCAGTAGATTTTGAAGGAGCTTTCTTGCCTCGTTGTTTCCAGCAAGTGATTGTACTCTTTGCAAAGTCAATGGCGTTATCCACGCCAGCCGTTCGCGTACTGCCATCGTCGGATGTACACGCACTGATATTCAGCGTATACTTTGTATAAGTGTCTGCCGCGGATGCCGGGATTGTCAGCCCGGGCAGCATCCCCAGCACCATCACAAGGCAGAGCAGGAGAGACAGGAAACGTTTTCCTTTCATATTCTCTCATCCTTTCTCCCGGGGCGTTTCGCCCCGGGCATTCGTTTTTTCAAAATCACCCGATCTTAATGACGCCATAAATACCGGCGGACATATTGGAAGCTGTCAGGATCGAGCCGCTGACGCTCCATTTTTTCTCCGACACCTGCTCAAAGCACTTTTTCGCTTCGTTGTACTTCGCAAGCGCCAGTTTTCCTGTTTGACCCGAGCAGTCGAACGTCAAGGTTAAACCGCCCGAGACGCTGTCGCAGGTGATCTTCCACACGCCGACCACACCGGACTTGTTCTTCCACGCCGTCTGCGCCGCGCTTGGCACCGGGCAGAGGGACAGGTCTAAGCCGCGCGCCGTGTCCATCTTCTCCGTGATACCGATCATCAGCTTACCCGCCTGAATACCGAAGCCGTTATAGCCGTTGGCGACGATATTTTTGAGCGCGCCCTTTTCCGCCCGGAAGCGGTAGGTGTTCGCCGCGGAGTAGCTGTCCGGCGTCATCAGGAGCCAGCCCGAAGAGCCGGTTGCCTGATAGGTAACGTCTTTGCCGTTCACCTGCACCTTCATGCCGGAGAGGATCTGGCTCGTGGACGGGATGTAGGTCGGCTCTGGGTCTTTCTTCCCGAGGTCGGGGCTGGTCTGATACGAAGACGGGTTCATCTTGAGCGCCGCCTTGTCCCAGATGAGCTGCGACGCGGATTTTTGCAGCGTGACAATGACCGTATAGGTGCGCGTTTCGTCGCCGCGCGTGAGCGTGTAGGTGACGGGCAGCGACAGATTCACAACCTGCCCCGAGCGCGGGCTGACCGTGCAGCCGCTGCCGGTTTCGATCTTCGGCGCAACCTGATAGAGATTTGTGCCGTAGGGGAGCGTGATCTTGATGATGCCGTTCGTGTTGTCAATTTCAGCCGCCTTGTCTCCGATTTTGAAGGAGGTAATGGCAAAGCTGTTGTTGACCGGCTTGCTGTCATCATCGTCTCCGCCGCCGCCCTTGCTGCTGGTCACGACGCTGTAGGTTCTGGTCCGCAAGCCCGGACCCTTGACCGTGTACTCCGCGCCTTCCGCGAAGTTCTGCGGCGCGGACGCGGAAGGAAGCACCTCCGTCGTTCCCTCGCCGAGGGTAATTTTCGTCGGGGTGACGCGCGTGAGGTCTGCCGTGTCGGGGATGCCGACGAAGCGGATCGTGCCGGTCGCGCCAGTCGCCGCAATCACCGCGCCGTACTCCACGCCGTCGACCTTGATCGCAAATTCCGTGATGGACGCGAACGTCTGGCTTACAACCTTGATGCGGTAGGTCTGCTTCGTTTCGCCGTCCTCGGCGGTCACGACGACCTCCGTCCAGTCGTGTAAGTCAACGTTGCTCTTGCCCGTCACATCGATGCTCGCTTTCGCCTTGTACGAGATGTCCGCCTTGAAGCGGAGCTTCGTCGTGTCAACGCCGGGGACGATGGTAATCAGAATGTCGGTCGTGCCATCCTCGTTCTTCGTGATCTGCATGTCCTCCATGTCCTTGTCGGCCATGTCTTCATTCTGAATCTGGATGGTGTCGGTGAAGAGCGTCGTGCCCTTGCCCTTGACATTCGCGTCATACTTCGGCGTGACGTAATAGGTCTGCCGTGAGCTGCCGTCCTCTGCCTGTACAGTGAACGCCGTCGGCGTACCCTCTACAAACGTAACCGGGAAGGCAGGCGCAATCAGCTGCGCGCCCTCAGACACCTCAATAACTGGCGTCAGCCCCTGGAGCGGCATACCGTCCGGAATCTTGACCGTGATTTCGCGGTTGGAAATCACGCCGTCCTGCCCCTCCAGCGTGAACTTCGTGATCGCGCATTCCTTACTCAGCGCACGGGAGAAGTCCTGCTGATGGTAGTACAGCGAGTACGGGAAACCCGCGCCGCCGTGTTCGAAGAAGCCGAGGTACCATTGCAGCGCGTACATGCTCTGGTATACTCTTTGACATGCCCGGCAGTCTGTATCACCGTTCGAAGCTGTCGGTCTACTTCCGGTCCTGTGATATCTGCCGGTCTAAAGCGGACGATACCGTCTCTGTCAACTGAGCAGAGCGGCTGCTTGTTCCATCTGACGTGGATCAGACCGTCTTCCAGCAGCTTCACGTCCAATTCCTTGCGCAGAAGCTGTTGTTCAACCTCACGCAGAAATCTTTCCTTCTGCGGTGCGTTTTCTTCGCTCATTTCTAACCTCCAATCTGTAGCGCCCTTTTTGAGCGCAAAAAAGGCGCTGGTCATTGGTTCGTGAAAACCAACAATCCAGCGCCCATAACTTTGTGAAAGATTTTTCTTCGTTTTTCCGGAATCTCGCCGCCGCAGCCCTCTGAAAAAGGGCGCCGGCTGCAAAAATCCCCTTGAAAATGGAAAAGCAGAGGTTCAAATCCTGTTTGAACCTCTGCAAGCTACGATTTCATCTGTAAGCGTCAAATAGTCCTGAACCGGCGGCATCAGAAAGATGTCGCCGGTTCAGGCTTTGCATACCGTCTGCACGGCTGGCAGCCATGGCAGGCAGTCTTCCGGCTGGCAGCCGCGCGGCAGTGCGGTCAAAAGATATTCCAGATAACTTGCCGGGTTCAGCCCGTTGATCTTTGCGGTCTCAACCAAAGAATAGATCACTGCGCTGATCTTCGCGCCAAGCGGCGTATTGCTGAACAGCCAGTTCTTTCGCCCAATGGCAAACGGTCGTACCGAACGCTCTGCGCGGTTGTTGGACAGTTCCAGCCGTCCGTCGCAGAAAACGTGCATCAGCCAGCTTTGCTGCCTCAGGGCATAGCCAAGCGCTGCGCCATAGAGACTCTTTGGCACAGGATTTTTCTCGTATTCATTTTGCGCCCACCGAAAGAATTCTCCGGCAATTGGCTCGGATCTCTGTTTCCGCTGCGCATATCGCTGTTCCGCCGAAAGCGTCTGCCGCAAAAACTCCGCCTCCAGCGCAAACAGTCTGTTGCAGAAATCGAGTCCGGTCTGCGCCGGGGAGCGGCTGCGCAGCTCTTTGGGCAGGCTCCTCAGCGTATCCGTAAATTTTCGCCGCATATGCGCCCAGCAGCCAACGCTGCATACCGTTTCGGGCAGACTGCAATGATATGCCTCATACCCATCCGTATGCAAATATCCCGAAAAGCCCTCCAGGAACCGGCTTGCGCAGACGCCAGCTCTGCTCGGCTGGTAATCATAAAGCACAACCGGCCGCAGAGCATTGCCGGATGTCCGGTAGAGCCATACATAGCTGCGCTGCCTTGCCTGCCGCTCCGGCTCTCGCAGCACCATGAGCGTCGTCTCATCCGCATGCAGGATCTCGTTTGCAAGAAGCTCCTTGTGCAGCGCGTGATATACCGGCAGGAGCCAGCGTTCTCCGGCGATAAGAACCCAGTTGGACATGGTCTGCCGGGAAACGGGCAGACCAAGCCTGTGCAGCTCCTGCTCCTGCCTGTAAAGCGGAAGCGCAAGCACATATTTGCTGTTCATGATTTGCGCCAGCAGGCTGGCCGAAACGATCCCGCTGCCCGGCAGAAGCGCCGGCGGAACGGTGCTTTTCTTCATGGGAACACTGGTTTCCGCTCTTTCGCACTGACGGTAGCTATACGCTGTCTGGATATGCTCTGTGAGCTTGTACTGTGCGGGGATATATGTCAATTCCCGCCGCAGAACGCTGTGTCCGCAGGCGTGCAGTTCTCCGCCGCACTGCGGGCAGCGGCGCTGCTCCTGCGGCAGTTCGTGCAGGATCTGTTCCACCGGAAGACCGGAAAAATCCGCTTCCCGCTTTCCGCAGCGCTTTTTCCTCCGGCAGAGAACGGATGCTTCTGAAGGAGTTTCTCGCACCGTTTCGTGTGAAGAAGCTTCAAACAGGCAAAGCTGCTCCTGCAGCTCTGCGCTTCTCTCGCTGGAGCATCCGTAGACGCGGCCGTTCAGCCGCCGAAGCTGCTGCGTCAGCCAGTCGATCTGCCGGTGCAGCGCTTCGATCTCCCGATCCTTTTTATGCAGTAAATCCCGCCATTGCGCGGCCTCATTCATATCTCTTTTCATGTTCAAATTATACCATAAAACCGCAGAAAACGTAATGTTTTCTGCGGTTTTGCACCTATTTTCTGTCTTTTATTGGGACGATGGATCTGCTTAGAAGATACTGAAATTCCCGTTCCGTAATCTCAACGATCTCGCCCTCCGGCGCATCCGGCCACGGATAGGTTCCGCTCTGCGCACGCCGCTTTCCCTGGCAAAAGCTCTGCCCATCCCAGTGCAGATATTTGAGCATCGTTCCGCTTTGATCCCGAAATACATAGATGCTCCCGTCGTATGGATTGAAGCGGAGCCGATACCGAATGATCGCGCTCAAGCTGTCAATCCCTGCGTGCATGCTGGTCTCTCCGCATACAAGCCTGACGCGCTTGCTGTCACGATCCAGCTCCGCGTCCCGTGCGGCCTGCTTGATATGCTCAGCCCAGCTTTCCGGTTCTGTATTCCGGATCCTGCGGATGCCTCTGCGAAAATTCTTTGGCGCGGTCTGTGCGGCGTTGGCACAGTTCCGGCAGCAATATTGGCGTTCTTCCCCTGCATAGATTGAAAACTCTTCCCCGCACCACGCGCATACCTGCTGGCGGTGTGTTTCCTCCATGGCTCTGAGATAGCAGGCACGGCTGCAATACTTTTTCTGATCCATACGCAGCGCCTGCCCGCAGCATTCGCACCACAGAGGTTTTTCTTCCAAAGACGGATTTGCTCTCCGGTAGTCCGTCCACCACTGGATACGGCAGGCGTCGCCGCAGAAACGGCGCTGCATACCGGGCCCCCATTCCGGCTGAAAGTCTTTTCCACAGTTCGGGCAGATCTGAACGGGCGGCCGATAATTTGCCTGCTGCTTTTCCTGCCATTTCTTATAATGGTACAGCTGGCGGCAGTGTTTTCCGCAGAACCGCCGCCATTGCCCGGCTTCGCCGCTCTGCTCAATTGGCGTTCCGCATTCCGGGCATTCGTTGACCGGCGTGTCCGTGTAGTACCGCTTTGCGTTATTGTACCTCACACGGCATTCACTGCTGCAGAATTTCTGCCGCGTGATGTGGCAGGTTGGAATGAAGCCCTTCCCACAGTTCAAACAGGCCAGTTCATTTACCATGAAGCCATCTCCCTTGTGTGTTTCTTCCATCTTACCACGCAAGGAAAGGTTCAGGACTATTTGACGCTTACTTTCATCTATGGAGTTACCTAAGAATTTTGAGAATAAAAAATTGCCGAACACCTTGAGACGACTGGCTTTTTCGCCATTTCATCTATAGTGTTCGGCAATCATGGTGACCCGTACGGGAATCGAACCCATATTACCGCCGTGAAAGGGCGGTGTCTTAACCTTTTGACCAACGGGCCTGGTAGCGGCAATCTGACTCGAACAGATGACACTCCGGGTATGAACCGAATGCTCTACCAACTGAGCTATGCCGCCATAAATGTGCCGTATCTCACGGGCACGATGTATTATAAAGGATATTCAGAGATTTGTCAACTGCATCTTTGCGCTTTTTCTTAAATTTTTTCCGTGTTTCCGGGCGCGGACTGCGCATACTAGCTGCGGGAGGGAAGAGAATGGATCTGCGGCATTTTTTCCTGCTCCTGCTTGCCGGCGGGAGCGTATATGTGTGCATCGAGCTGCTCTGGCGCGGGCGGTCGCACGGGAGCATGTTCCTCTGCGGCGGGCTGTGCACGGTGCTGATCGGGATGCTCAACGAGTGGGCGCCGGGGCTGGCGCTGACGGCGCAGATGCTGCTCGGCGCCTGCGTGATCACGGCGTCGGAGCTGCTGTTCGGCTTTCTGTTCAACCGGAGCTATGCTGTCTGGGACTACCGGGGGCTGCCGCACAATTTCCGCGGGCAGATCTGCCCGCAGTATTTCTGCGGCTGGCTCGGCATCGCGCTGCTGGCGGTCTTTCTGGACGACGGCGTGCGGTATCTGGCCTTCGGCGAGGCGATCGGGCCGTATTGCTTATTCTAATTCCCCAAAGACTCCGTCGCGGCAGAGTTCGGTGATGCGCACGGCGCGGATCTCGTTATGCAGGTCCGCGGCCTGTACATAGACTTTGACGTAATTCATGGCGTGGCCGGCATAGAGCCCGTCTTCCTCCTGCTCGAACAGGACCTGCTGCGTCGTGCCGAGCAGGGCGGTATGATACTGCGTCTCAAGCTCGGCGGCGACGGCCGCGGCCTCGGCGGCGCGGCGTTCCTTGACGGCGTTCGGGATCTGGCCGGGCATGGCGGCGGCGGGCGTCCCCTTGCGGCGGGAGTAGGGAAAGATGTGGAACATCGAAAGGCCGCAGGTCCGCAAAAAGTCCAGCGACTGGCCGAATTCCTCCTCCGTTTCGCCGGGGAAGCCGACAATGAGGTCGGTCGTGACGGCGCAGCCGGGGAAATACTGCCGCAGCAGCCGGACGCTTTCGAGATACCGCGCGGTATCGTACCGGCGGTGCATCCGCTGCAGGACGGTATCCGAGCCGGACTGCAGACTCAGGTGGAACTGCGGGCAGAGATTGGGGTAGACGCAGAGCGTCTTGCAGAAGTCCTCGTCGATGGTGCGCGGCTCCAGCGAGCCCAGGCGGATCCGGACCGCGGGGACCGCCGCACAGAGCGCCGCCAGCAGCTGCCGCAGGCAGTTGCCGTCCTTCCACTCCCAGCCCCAGGAGGAGATCTCGATGCCGTTGATGACGATCTCGCGGTAGCCCTCGGCGGCAAGGCCCTTCGCCTGCTCCACCGCGGCCTGCAGCGGCATGGAGCGCACCCGGCCGCGGGCATAGGGGATGATGCAGTAGGTGCAGAAATTGTTGCACCCGTCCTCGACCTTTAAAAGTGCCCGCGTCCGCGCGGCAAGCCCGCCCGCGGGCAGGATCTCAAACGCGCGCGGCTGGCCCGCGTCGTCCACGCGCTCCCATTTCTGGCGCGTGGCAGCGGCTTCGATCATGTGGCGGACGAAGGCCTCGCGGCCGTCGGTGCCGATGAGCACGTCGACGTCCAGCTTGCGGATCTCGTCCGGGCTGCTCTGGGCGTAGCAGCCGCACACGCCGACGGCGGCGGCCGGATTCAGCTTGCGCACGCGCCGGATGGCGTTGCGGGATTTCTTGTCGGAAACGGCTGTGACGGTGCAGGTATTGATGATATAGCCGTCGCAGATCTCGTCAAAGCTGCCGAGGGTATGCCCGCTCTGCACCAGCAGCTGCTCCATCGCCTGCGTCTCGTATTGGTTGACCTTGCAGCCCAGCGTGTAACATGCAAATTTCATAGGTAAAACCACCAAAAGTATTGATTATGCACAAAAAAGGTTTGTATTTTTTGTGGATAGTATAAAATATCTTTTTCGTTTATACTAAATAATAGCAGAACTGATACTGGTTCCTGCTTCTGTTTTTTGAACGATCGATCCGTTGTCCACTGACGCTTTGCCGCTTTATTATACCTGATGCCGCCCCGGTTGTACAGCCCATTGCAGGAGGATTTTCCGTGAGAGAATATACCGTTCAGTTTCACTCCGTGAACGAACTGGCCCAGTTCGCCACGATCGCCAACCGTCAGCCGTTTCCTGTCCATTTTGACTATCAGGGATCCCGGCTCGACGCAAAATCCATCCTCAGCCTGTGCGCCCTGCCGCTCGAAGCGCCGGTGCGGGTCGTCCTGCCGGAGCAGGTCTCCTGTGAGCGCTTCCTCGCCGACATCCAGAGCTTCCTCTGTGACCCGGCCGCGGAATAACGAAACCAGTGATATTGCACCCTCCCGTTTCATACGCTTGTACAAATGAAACGGAAGGGTGATTTTTTATGAAAAAGAGGCTGGTCTGTATCGGTCTGGCGCTGGCGCTCCTGGCGGGGCTGTCGCTGACGGCCGCGGCGGAGGATCTGGAGCTGCCCGCGCCGTCGTGCATCCTGATGGAGAAGCAGACCGGACAGGTCCTGTATGAATCCAACGCCCATGAGAAGCTCCGCCCGGCCAGCGTGACGAAGGTGATGACGCTGCTGCTGGTGATGGAGGCACTCGAAGACGGCAGAATCGGTTGGGACGATATGGTGACGACCTCGGCTGCCGCGGCGGAAAAGGGCGGAAGTCAGATCTATCTGGAGGAAAACGAGCAGCTGCCGCTGACGGAGATGCTCAAGTCGGTCGTCGTCTCCTCCGCGAACGACTGTGCCTGCGCGCTGGCCGAGCACGTGGCCGGGAGCGAGGCGGCCTTCGTCTCGCGCATGAATGACCGCGCGGCGGAGCTCGGCATGGCCGACACGCATTTCGTCAACTGCACCGGGCTCGACGACGGGCCGGACGCGGACACGCACCTCACCACCGCATACGATATCGCCCTCATGTCCCGCGCGCTGCTGCAGCACGGCGAGATCAAGCAGTACACCACGATCTGGATGGACACCGTGCGCAACGGCCAGTTCGGCCTGTCCAACACGAACAAGCTCGTCCGCTTCTATGACGGCACGACGGGGCTCAAGACCGGCTATACCTCGCAGGCGGGCTACTGCCTGTCCGCCTCCGCCGAGCGCGGAGGGATGGAGCTGATCGCGGTCGTCATGCACTGCAAAAGCTCGGTCGACCGCTTTGAATCGGCCAAAGCCCTGCTCAACTACGGCTTTTCCAACTACGCGCTCGTCACGCCCGAGCCGGAAGACGGCATCCCGCCCGTCCCGGTCGTGCTGGGCACGCAGGAATTCGTGACCCCCGTGCCGCAGAGCGACGCGCCGCTCCTGCTGGAAAAGGCGCGCGCAGCGCAGATCCGGACGTCCGTGGAGACGGACGCGTCGGTCCGCGCGCCGGTCGCGGCCGGGCAGCAGCTCGGCCGCATGACCGTCACCGCCGGAGACGAGACTGTCGCCGAGATCCCCCTCGTCGCCCCGGCGGAGATCCCCGCGCGCACCTTCCTGGACCTCTGGGCGGAGCTGCTGGGGAAGATCTGCTTCTCGCAGTAAGGCCGGACCGAAGGCTTTCCCGAAAGCCTTCGGATTCTTTTTGCGTTTTTTCCCAAAGTGTAGTATAGTAGATAGCGTCAGCTGACAAGAGCCCACATGGTTTTCCCGGGCCTGGACAACCGCTG
>OKUM01000950.1_pt1 | contig 15432 bp, 7 predicted proteins | sample 1606801 | NCBI WGS metagenome assembly OKUM01 (sample SAMEA3882546, study PRJEB24775) | human gut metagenome | biome: human-associated habitat; feature: intestine environment; material: feces | place: Netherlands | collected 2009/2010
CGACCGAAAACGGCTTGGTCAGGTAGTCGTCGGCGCCGGCATCGAGCGCGCGAATCTTGTCCGCATCCTCGCTGCGCGCCGAGACCACAATGATCGGCATGCCCGACCATGTGCGCACCGACTCCACCACCTTGACGCCGTCCATATCGGGCAGGCCCAGATCGAGCAGCACAATGCTCGGCGCCTGCGATGAGGCGGCGGCGATGGCGGCATGGGCGGTCTCCACGGCCATATGGCGCAAGCCGTGCGCCTCGAGCGCGGCAACGATTAAGTTGCGAACGGCGGGGTCGTCCTCAACGACCAAGATGAGCGGTTTTACGGCAGAGTTCGGCACAGCGCTACTCCTTATCAAACGAAACGTCGGCGGCGGGAAGTTCAATCGTAAAGACCGAACCGTGCGGGTCCGCCGCGGCAACCTCTATGCTACCGCCATGTGCCAACGCAATGGAACGGCAGAGCGAAAGACCCAGGCCAACGCTGCGGTGGCTGTCGGCCAGACCATGGTTGGCGGTATAGAACGACTCGAAGATCCGCTCGCGATCCTCGGGTGCGATGCCCGGGCCGTCATCGGCCACCGAGCACGCTACGCGTCCATCGTCGACGCCAATCGAAATCACGATATGCGAGCCTGCGGGCGTATAGGTGATGGCGTTGTTCACCAGATTGACCACCAGCTGCACCATCAGGCGTGCATCGACGTTGACGAGCGCCGGCTCATCGCACGCCACCACCTTAAGGTCGTGCTCGCGCACGGCAGGGTTCACGTGGCGCAGCGCCTCCTCGACGATATCGTCCATGAGCTCGAGCGTGGTCGACAGGCGCATACCGCCACCCTCGAGCTTGGTGATGGCGAGCAGATTCTCGACGGTGGCGTTGAGCCACAGCGCATCCGAGCGAATGGATAGAAGCAGGCCGCGGCGCGTCTGGGCATCGAGCACCGCGGTGCCGGTCGAGCCCTGATCGAGCAGCACGTCGGCATTACCCGAAATACTGGTGAGCGGTGTGCGCAGGTCGTGCGAGATGGAGCGCAGCAGGTTGGCGCGCAGCTGCTCATTTTTGGCAAGCACCGCCGCTTCCTCGCGGGCCTCCATGGCGCGGGCGCGGTCGAGCGCCAGCTCGCCTTCGCTCACGATGGCATCGGCAAGTGTCCGCTCCTCATGCGTCAGCACGTCGGGCTCGGCAACGATAGCCAGCACGCCCACCACCGAGGCGGGGTCGCCCGAGCGCACGAAGCCGTCGCCCGTGCGAACCGTCAGGTAGATGCCATAAAACGCCGAGCCGCCATAGGTGGCATCGAGCGGCGTACCCACATAGGCGGACGCCGAGAGCCGCGGCGGCATCTGCGGCGCCAGTTCGTGCACCGGCGCGGCATCGCCCACGGCCGTGTATGTCGCACGCGGCAGCAGGTCATCGCCCTCGGCGTCGGCGCTGTACCACACGACCGGACAGCCCGAAAGACGCGCCAGCTGCGTTGCCATGGCATGGACAATCTGCTGCTGATCGGCGCACCGCTGCAGCATGCGATTGGTCTCGAGCACCATATGCGTGCGACGGTCGCTGGCGGCAGCCTGCGCCAAGGCGCGGCGCAGGGCCAACGCAATCGAGCTCGACACAAGCGAGACCACAAACATGATGAAGAACATGCCGGGATAGACACGGTCGATAAACGACAGCGAGCAGCGCGGGTCGACAAACAAGAAGTTGTAGAGCGCCACGGCGGCAGCCGAGCTCAGCAAGCAATACAGGCGACTGCAGGTAAAGAATGCGCACAGCTGAACGGCGAACACATAGACGATCATGATGCTCGGCGCGAGACCCGGATGGTCGAGCAGCGCGCCCACAATCGTCGCCGCGACCAGCAGCCCCACCGATACGCAGGCGTCATACAGAGGAGTGCGGCGCGTCAGCGTTGTGCGCCGCCACCAAAAGCTATCGGCAATATCGCCGTCCGTACGGACGTCCATCAGCGCCCCGCCCCTCTCTCAAAAACAAAAACCACCACAAAGGGACAGGCACCTTTGTGGTGGTTTCCCTTGTGGTGGTTCCAAGTGTATAGCCTTTGCTACCGGCGGTCGCTAGACAAACAGCACGTGCGCGAGCAGGGCACACACGCACACCGCTCCAAATACCAGTGCCACGATCGAGATCACGCGGTCGGCCGTGTCCATGTTGGCGCGATTCGTAAAGAACCGATCTTCGGCGGCGTCGACGCGCGCCTCACGCACCATTTCGACCACCGCCTCGCGGCCATCGAGCGCCTTTGTATCCATGTTTGCCTCCCCGGTCTCAATCTTGTCCATCGAAAACCAACTCCGTGCAACCTGTCGGCGCCTACGGGCGCTCGTTGGGAGCCAGGCGTTGCATCTTGTTCACGGCCTTGAACTTGGTGAACAGCGGCACGTACTCAAAGCTCACGTTGGAGTTCTCCAGGCCATACCAACGTGCGGGCGTGCCGGCGGCGCGGCGGATGATGTACTTGAGCGTGATGGCCGTACGCTCGCTCGGCTCCACATCGCTTTCAGGCGCCAGAAGCTTACGAATCAGGACGAACTTGAACGTACCGATGTTGCCCGGATCCTTGTAGACCGAGTAGTCATGCGTCTGCGGCGGCAGCTCGCCGGTGGCAGCCAGGTCCTGAACGACCTGACGCAGATAGGCATTGACGCGCTGGTTAATCTTGTAGCCCAGGTACAGATGCACGCGGAACACGTAGTCGGTGCCGAACGTCTCGACCGAATAGGCAAAGGTGTGCGGTTCGTCCATGGTCTCGACGTTCACAAACCACCAGGCGTGGGCACGCTTGGGATGCTTGTCCAAGATCGAGTAGACGATATCGCGGTCGATGTAGTCGGTATGGGTGTCCTTGGTCAGGTACACGACGTTGTCGCTCATGCGCTCGTAACGGTCGTCGTCGCGCAGGCGCTTGAGCTGCGGCAGGTAGCTGCGCAGCGGCAGCAGCGTAAACTGGCGCTGCTCGACCGCCGTGCCGTTGTACCAGCACACCATAATGCCCATGATGAGTGCAGCCATGAGGATGGTGAAGTAGCCGCCGTGGAAGAACTTGGTGAGCGAGCTCACGAAGAAGAAGCCTTCGAGCAAAAGGAAGAAGGCCGCGAAGATCCACGGAGCAACCTTGAGCTTGCGCTCCTCGTGCAGGTAGAAGAAGAGCAGCAGCGTGGTGCACATCATAGTCAGCGTAATGGCAAGGCCGTAGGCGGCTTCCATATGCGCCGAGTTCTGGAACAGCAGTACCACGATGACGCAGCCGACAAGCATGACGTTGTTGACCATGGGGATGTAGAGCTGGCCCTTGGTCTCGGCAGGGTAGAAGACCTGCATGTGCGGCATGAGGTCCAGACGGCTGGCCTCGGACACCAGCGAGAATGCGCCGGTAATGAGCGCCTGCGAGGCAATGATGGCCGCAACGGTGGAAAGGCCGACGGCAAACGGACGCAGGCCCGGGGCGAGCATCTGGTAGAACGGGTTGAGGTCGGCAATGCCCATGAGCTCGGGGTTGGCAGCGTTGTTCATAAGCCAAGCGCCCTGGCCCATATAGGAAAGCAGCAGGCAGCACTTAACGAACGGCCAGGTAGCGTAGATGTTGCCGCGGCCGACGTGGCCCATGTCGGAGTAGAGCGCCTCGGCACCGGTGGTGGCGAGGAAGCAGCTGCCCAGAATCATGATGCCCGCATGGTTGTTGGGGCTCAGCAAAAAGGCGATGCCGCGCACCGGGTTGAGGCACAGCAGCACGGCGGGGTGCTGGAGGACAAAGAACAGACCCGTGCCGCCCAGGAACAGGAACCACAGCGTCATGATGGGGCCAAAGGCGTGACCGATCTTGGCCGTACCGATGCGCTGTACCAAGAAGAGCACGATGATGATGGCGAGCGTAATGGCGACGACGCGGCCTTGGTCATCGCCCAGCACGGCATGGACCGCCGGGATGGTGCGCAGGCCCTCGATGGCCGTGGTAACGGTAACGGCCGGCGTCAGGATGCCGTCGGCGAGCAGCGCGGCGCCACCCAGCATGGCGGGGATGATAAGCCACTTGCCGCAGCGCTTGACCAGGCTGTACAGGGCAAAGATGCCGCCCTCACCATGGTTATCGGCGCGCAGCGAGATGAGCACATACTTGATGGTGGTCAGCAGCGTGACCGTCCACACGACAAGGGAGAGCGCGCCGAGCACGAACTCCTGCGTAACGCTTCCGATGCCGCCGTTGCCGGCAACGAGCGCCTTGGTTACATACATAGGGCTGGTGCCGATATCGCCATACACCACGCCCAGCGTGACGAGCATCGCCGAGATGCTCACAGGAATCGCAGCGTGCGAAGCTGCCTCCTTGGCTTTTTGTTCCATAAGCCGGTTTCCTCCCAACTTTAACGTTCGAGGGGATTATAGGTAATCGGCCCATGGTTTAATGCACTGTTTTCCCAGCTAGATAAACATTTATACGGTCTTTAGGCCACTGCGGCGATATGAAATGTGGTAAAGGGACTGTCCCTTTACCACATCTGTCATTTTCCGAGCCAGTTTTTGAACCACCACTCCATGGATCGGCTCATCTCGGCCATAAAGGGACTCGTGTGCTTGCGGGTGTAGATATCCACGACGCGCTCCCCCACCTCGCGGGCGTGCGGGCGAAACATCGCATCCATCTCGGCCACCTGCGCGTCCATGGTCGCGGCATCCGCACGGCAGTAGCGCTCCTCGTGCACCAGGTTCACTACGGGATGCGCAATGGCCGGACGCTCCTTACGGGGCGTGCCGATGATGAGCATCGACAGCGGCATGGTATAGGGCGGCAGATCGAGCAGCTCGGCAACTTCCTCGGCATTCTCGACGATATCACCGATATAGCAGCTCCCCAGGCCCAAGGCCTCGGCGGCAACCACGGCGTTTTGCGCGGCGATCACGGCGTCCTGGGCCGCGATGGCAAAGTCGCCCAAACCCGGCGCGCGGCGGGGCGCCTTGCCCGTACGCTCGACAAACTCGGGCTCAAAGCAGCCCACGTGCTCAAACAGATCGATCCACTTGGCATAATCGACCACAAATATTAGTGCCCAGGGCGCCTTGGCGATCATGGGCTGGTGGTCGCACAGGTCGGCCAGACGGTCCAGCGTAGCCTGCTCGCGAATGCTCACGATGGAATACATCATCATGGCGCCCGCCGACGGCGCGCGACTCGCCGCATGCAGAATCGCCGCACGCTGCTCGTCGGTCACCGCTACGGGACGGTCGTTGTCATCGCGTGCAAAAGCGCGCGTGGAGGAACGGTGCTCCAACGTGTCCAGCACCGCATTGCCCGTGGTCTCGACCGGATAGCCGCACGTATCCACAGCCTTGGTGCAAACCTGCTCGCTCATCGCCCTACCCTCGCCATTTCTTTAAGAAGCCTTTACGTTTCCGTGTAATTCCCGTCCATTATCGCGCACGTCGCCACTACATTGCGCCACACTGTCACACCCGCGCGTTATTATGGCTGGTTGTTGTGCGCAGCCCTCAAATGCAGCGCATATTTAGGTAACAATCGGGTAAACCCCCGCTTTCGTAGGTTTTAGTTTGTGAGGAGTCTCAGCATGTTCGCTGCCGCCATCTCGCTCGTCGGTCTTGCGGCGACCGTCTACCTTGTCTTGCGCGAGGCCAAGGCCATTCGCGCACAGTCGGGCACCGTTGCCAAGGGCGCCATCGCCTGGAGCGTCACCTTTGGCCTGTTCCAGCTCTTTTTGACCGTCTGGGGCGCCATTGGCCTCGTCGCCCAAAACGAGCCGCTCGCCTTCGTGATGCTCATCCTAACCAACGCCATCCTCACCGGCTGCGCTTGGGTCAGCATCGCACGCGACCGCATCGCCCCGCGCGTCTTTGCGTTCGCCGCGCCCGATGCCCCCGCCCCCACCGGCAAGCTCGCCCGCCTGCGCGGCGCCTTTGTGGGCAAACCGCTCGTCGCCGCCGTCTTGTGCCTGCTGCTCGCCGGCGTCTTTGCGCTGCTGGGAATGGAAGTCTCGTCCAACCACGACTTTACCTGGGTCTACCCCCTGTGCATCCTGCTCGAGTGGGCCATCATCACCGTGCTCATGACCGGCCTGTTCTTCCTATTCCAGCGCCACGGCGCAGCTCCCGCGGTCCTGGCCTTTGCCCTCTTTGTCCTGGGCATTGCCGAGTTCTTCGTCATCACGTTTAAATCCATGCCCATCCAGCCGGGCGACCTTTCGGCCATCTCCACCGCCGCGGCGGTTGCCGGCAACGGCTACACCTTCTCGATCTCGCTGTTCTGCGTGCTGTCCATGGGCTTTACCGCCATCGCCATGCTGCTGTGCGAGTACGCCGGCCTGGTCGCGCCGCATCGCCAGAAGGGCGCCGCCAACGCCAAGCGCATCCTGCTCACCAACCTGCTCGTCGCCGTGCTGTGCCTGGGCGGTGTAACCGCGCACGTCACCCTCATCGACTATTACAACACCCTCGGCATCACCGTCTACACCTGGCGCCCGCTCGAGAGCTACTGGCGCGAGGGCTACCTGCCTGCCTTTATTAGTGCGGCGCAGTCCATCAAGCCGCCCAAACCCGCCGACTACTCCGTCGACGATGCCAAGGCCACGCTCAAAAAGTACGCCAAGGCCTACGACAAGTCCGATGCCGCCAAGAGCGACGAGCGCGCCGCCGCAAAGGAGCAGTTCGACAGCGAGAAGCCCACGGTCATCGCCATCATGAACGAGACGTTCTCGGATCTGTCGATCTACCAGAACATGCGCGCCGGCTACGAGGGCCCGCAGTACTTTAAGAACCTGTCCAACTGCCTCAGCCGCGGCAAGCTCTATGTGAGCGCCTACGGCGGCGGTACCGCCAATACCGAGTTTGAGTTTATGACCGGCAACTCCATGGCCAACCTGGGCTCGGGCGTGTACCCCTACACCATCTACAACATGGAAACGACCGGGAATCTGGCAGAGCAGTTCAAATCGCTCGGCTATTCCACCACGGCCATGCACCCCAACCACGCAACCAACTGGAACCGCGAGAACGTCTACAAGGACTTTGGCTTTGACCAGTTCCTGTCCATCAACGATTTCCAAGGCGCCGATACCCTGCGCGGCATGGTGACCGACCAGGCGACCTACGACAAGATTCTTGAGCTGCTCAACCAGAACGCCGACCCGCAGTTTATCTTTGACGTGACCATGCAGAACCACTCGGGCTACGACACGGGCCTGCTGCCGGTCGACAAGCAGATGCACCTGAACATCGACACGACCGACCTGGACGCCAAGACCGTCGAGGACGGCACGCTCTCCGATGTCGACGAGTATGTCTCGTGCATCGAGCAGTCCGACCAGGCGCTGCGTTACTTCCTCAACGCCCTGAACAAACTCGACCGCAAGGTGGTCGTGGTGTTCTGGGGCGATCACCAGCCGTTCTTCCCGTCCAAGTTCAACGACAAGTGGTTTACCGGCGAGGACGATGCCACGCATCAGGAGCGCCTGTGGCAGACCGACTACATCATCTGGGCTAACTACGACGTTGCCGGCTGCGACCAGACGAGCGAGGTCGACGACCTGTCCACCAACTACCTGTCCACGCAGCTTATGCAGCTGATCGGCGCCCCGCTGACCGACTACCAGAAAGCGCACATGACGCTGCGTGAGTCGCTGCCCGCCATCAACTCGGTGGGCTACGAGGACGCCAGCCTGCGCTGGGCGCTCTCCTCCAACGTCACCGGCGACGACGCCGCTGCCGCAGCTGCCACCAAGGCGCGCGAGGATTACGCCAAGATGCAGTACTACGAGATGTTCCGCGACGGCAAGAACGTCTACACCGAGCACTTCCAGACCGAGGCCAACGAGACCGACCCCAACCTGGCACCGGGTACGACCAAGATTAAGTAGCTGCTAGCTGCTGAGCCACAACTGAAACGTCTGTCCAGGCGGAGGCATATAAGGTTCCCTGCTCGGATAGTTCTGCGCAAGACGAAGGCCACGTTATGTGGCCTTCTTTGTTTGCGGAAAGTGTGTCCCGGAATTCTTGTCTGGAATGGGATGCAGTTTCCGCTTGGGACCCGATTGGGAAAGTGTGTCCCACTATTCAGCTGGATTCCGGGATGTATTTTCCGGTTGAGGCTCGTTGGGAAAGTGCGTCCCACTTTGGGGGCTGATTCTGGGACGTGGTTTCCGGTTGGCTCTCATTGGGAAAGTTCATCCCATTTCTCGGCCTAATTATGGGACGCAGTTTCCCGTTGAGGACCCTTTGGGAAAGTGCGTCCCGGTCTGGGCGCTCAAACTGGGATGGATTTTCCGGATGAGGGCTTGACGGAAAATGTGTCCCGTTCCGGGCGCTAATTGTGGGATGCAGTTTCCGCTTGCGGAGTCTCCACTCAACAGAAAACCCGGGTGGCCTGTTTTTTGGCTACCCGGGTTTTTGGGTTGTCGATATGTTCGACTGGCTACTAGTGGGTCTTGCGGCGCTTGATCAGCATGATGAGGGCTATCACTACGAGCGTTGCTCCCGCTGCTGCTGCGGTGGCGACTAGGGCGAATGTTTGGTCGCCGGTGTTTGCGAGGTTCTTCGCTGTGGTCGTAGTCTTGACCTTGGTGTCGGTCTTAGCTCCGTTGTCGGACTTGGACTTGTCCGGGTTCGTCGGGGTCTCAGGAGTCTCGGGGTCCTTTGAGCCTTCGGAATCGGTTGGGCCGGCGGTGTTTACCAGCGTATGGTCCAGGAACTTCTTGGCGCCCGCACTTGCCTGTGAGAACAGGCGGCGCGTGCGGATCGGGGTGGCGTTCACCGTTGTGGGCGCCGTCTCCTCGGCCTCGATATTCACGAGCGTCGTGCCGGTGTCGAGGCCCACGTCGTTGTATCCCACGTGGCAGTAATACTGCGCACCGTCATCGTCTGCGGTCAGGTCAATCTCGAGCTTTGAGGCCGTTCCAGCCGCGAGGTTGCCATCGGCACCCACGAGCTTAAACTCTGTCTCGCCGCGGCCCTTGCGGTACCACATATAGGTCGGTGCCAGCCCTGTTTCGCTATCGTCGGCACCGAGTTGCTTCACATGGCCAATCGCCGAAAGCGTCAGGTGGCTTCCCGCCGTGCGCTCAACCGAAGAGTCGTATCCAAGATCCGACCCCTCCGCAGCATTCGCCGCAGGTCCGCTCACGGTCATCGTCATGCCACCGGGCATGGTCTTGACCGTGATGATTGCCGAGCGAATACCTGTTTCGGTCGTGGATCCATTCTTAACGGCGGCGATGGCGAATCGATACTCCGTATTGGGCTGCAGCCCATCCCACTTGAGCGAGGTCTGCGTGTTGTCGGCAATCTTCCAGCTATTGACGACCGCATCCGCCGCATTGCTCTGCAGCATGCCCACGCCGTAGCTAAAGCCACTCTTGTTTGCGAGTACATCGTCCCAGCTAAACGTAACGCTGGTCGAATCGACGGCGTTTGCCGTAAAGCCCGTCACGGCCGGCGCGTCGGGCATCTCGACGTCCTTAACGTCATAGCCCACGATCCAGAACTGGTCGGTGTCCTTGGTGCCGAGCTTGTCGCCCGAGTCTGCCTCGAACTTGTCGACATCCACCGCGTTGACGCCCAGACGCCACACAAAACCGTACTTGCCCTGCGCGGCCTCGGGCAGGTTGTCGACGGTGCCGCCGTATTCGGTCGATTCACTCGAGGAGTTACCCGTAGTAAAGCCGGCGTTGGCACCAAAGCACAGGCCGCCAAACAACTCGTGCTTTGCGAGCTTCGCGCCCATGACAACGCTGCCGTTCAGCGTCAAGCCGAGTTCGAGCTCCTGCTCCTTGCCCTCCTCGACTTCGATGGTCTGCTCAATGCTCGCCCCCGACTGCGCGGCGGCGCCGTTAAACCCATCGTGCGTGTAGGCGCGCGTTACGCCAGGCTTGCCCAGGCCAAAGGAATCCCCAACGGGAGTCTCGCCGTTGAGCGTCGTTTGATAGGTTCCGGGTTCTCCCGACCGGTTGGTCAAAAAGTAGCTGAGCGGCGTCATATTGTGCTGTTTGGCAATGCGGTCATAGGCCTCGACATTAACGACCGAGGTCTGCGCGCCGAGCGACACGGGCGCCGCCATCACGCCCTTGCCACCAGTTTCCTCATTTTCGATCTCATACTCGTAATAGACCATCGGAATCGTGTAGAGCACGGCCTTGTCACCCTCGCCGGCATGCGACTCATAGCTTACGCTTGCGCTGACCGCGCGCTCGCTCCGGTAGTCATAGCATCCCTCGGCGGCAAAATCGACTGAAGCATTCATCGCGACCAGGGGCGGACCGGTCTGCACCTCGACGGCAACGCCCAACTCGGCGCCAATGGTATAGCCCTGGGATGTCCCCGTGCCCTTTTCCTCTCCGTATGACGTGCCGCCCAACACCAGATAGCCGTATGCCTGCTCCAGATCCTCAACATAGGGCGCATCCTGCAGCACGGCAAGCACGCGCGGGTTGGTATAGACCTTGTAGCGGTCCTTGTACGTGATCTTGACGCTGTCGTTGTCGACATCGGGCAGCGCGAGCGAGATAAATGTGCCGTAGGTAGTGCCGCGACGGTTGCTCTCGCTAATCACCTGCTCCTCGCCGCGGCGCACCTTTCCGTTCTCGTCGAGCGAAAAATGCGAGGCGGTCATCCAATAGTAGTCATCGTTCTTGCGCAGGTCCTCGTCGCGGTGCTTGCCCACCACGGCGATAAAGCTCTCGTTATAGCGGTCCGAACCCGAGACGCTGCCCGCCTTGACGTCGCTGATCCACACCTGCTCTATACCCTTGTGGTCATGCTTGTTGCTGCTGTTGTATTGCTGACCGCTCATGCTCATGGTTCCGACCATGGACCCCAAGCCCTGAGCCCCGCTCTGTGCCGTGTTGCAGGCAAAGTCGCGGAACACATCGCCGCCCACGAGCACCTCGTCGACCGCCAGCTGCTCGGACAGGCCGTCAAGGTTGGCAGTGGCAAGGGCAATAGGCGCCAAGGTGCACGGATAGCGCTTATCCTGAGCGCTATCCTTCCATGCGCTGTTGGGCACATGCATCAGCCCATAGGAGGCGAGGAGCCCGTCTCTGTATTCCTTGCAATCGGAAAGCTTGAACTCGCCAGACTCCGAGTCAAAATACGCGTAGCGGTACAGCGCGCCGTACAGCCCCTTGCTGCCGTCAGAAGCGCCGTAATCAAAAGCGCTGCGTTGCCAGTCATAGCCCGCAAGAATAAGGCCCGTGACGGTTTCACCCGTCTTCTTTCCTTCTTCATCGTAGGCGGCAAACGTGCCGAACGTCGCATTCGCAGCGACCATGGTCTTGCCGTTCGCGGAGAGGGAGATTGCGCCCGCGTCGCCCAGAGCATCGACATGGACGAGCGCACCCTTGGATGCATCCCACGAAAACAGCTCGCAATGCGTCGACTTATCAATATTCTTCTTGCCGTAGGGTGCCGAGACCACGATGGCGAGGTCATCGCAAAAATCGCGATCGAGGTCGCCGGCCGCTAGCGAAACGACAGGAGCTGACTGAAGCTGCGTCCAGGAGTCGTTCCCGCCCTTGTTGTGCGTGGTGTAGTCCGCGGCGTTACCGGCATCGATCTTGACGACGCTTTGCTTCCAGTTGCCGCCCTCCAAGTCATACATGTCGACTACAGCCTTGCGCACGCCGTTCTCGTCGACATAGCAGCCCGCGTAGACAAAAAGCTCGTCGACGCCGTCGCCATCGACATCGCCCGCCTCGACATCAAAGACGGCGTCGTGCTCTTGCAGGTAACCGGCATCCAGGTACTTAAAACGGCCTTCGTACATCATATTAGTGTTGACCGTCACCGGCAGGTGTGTGTCGAGAGTGCGCGTACGCCCGTTGCTAAACGAGTAGAGGACCAGCTCAACCTTTCCGGCGTATGACTTGCCGTCAATCGTCGTGGAGGAACTGTCGCCGTAGGCACGGAGCTCGGCAACGCGGCTCTTTTTGCCCGTACTGGCGTCGCTGCAGAACTCAACACTCGTGGCGTGAATGCCCGAGAAACCGTTGTTGTCGTTGGCGAGTACTGTTGAGGACTCATTGTTGCTTAGGTACGACCAGGTGCCGCCACCGTAGTCGCTATGCTTGTAGAGATCGCTGTTCGTATCGAAGTTGTTGACGTTTTGCCAGAACTTTGCGGCGCCCCACACACTTCCATAGCCATCGGTGAGTTTGCTGCTGCCGCCAATGTCACCGCGCTCGACGTTCTCGAGCTTGTCGCGCAGAGTGTAGCGATTGCCATGGCTACCGTTAGCTGCCATATAGACCTCGCTGCGCGTGGCAAACGTCGTGGGGGTATCAGTGGAATAGGGGCCAACGGTATCGGCCGGAATGTCCTCGCTCGTGCCCAGACCCAGGGCTTGATAATCCTGCTCGGTCATATCGGTGATTGCGGGCGCGTCTGCCGCCTGGGCAACCTGGGGCGTGGCCGTGAAGCAGGCGACGCTCGTGGCGATCAACGCAGCAAGCGCCGCCGTCCCAACAAGCGGGATTTTCGACAGCCTACGGATACGGGGGTGTGGAACGTACATGAGGGACCTCGCTTTATTCGAGTGGAGTGGACTCATTTTTGCAAATGATACGTCCGATGCCCGATATCACGTGTCTCATTTTCGCCAACGGCGTGTCTCATTTTTGAGAATCCGAGATGCCGCGGAAATCTTATCCCAGCTCAAAGGCCATTTCTGGGATGTATTTTCCGTCGAGTGCCTCATCGGGAAACTGCATCCCATTTCAAGCGTCGATTCTGGGACGCACTTTCCCCTTAGACCCTCAACCGGAAACCGCATCCCACTTTGAGCGCAAATTCCGGGATGCATTTTCCGCTTGAGCCTCATTGGGAAACGGCGTCCCACTTTGAGGGCTGATTGTGGGATGCATTTTCCGGTTTTGCTCTCATTGGGAAAATGCATCCCGTTTCTTGACCGAATAATGGGACGCAATTTCCCGTTGGAGCGCCTTTGGGAAAGTGTGTCCCACTTCGACCGCCCAGAGTGGGATGCACTTTCCGCAAAGCACCTCAACGGGAAACTACGTCCCATTCCAAAGGCAAATTCCGGGACGCATTTTTCGAAAGCCTGCCCATCCGGAAAGCCCGTCCCACTTTGGACGCATCCGGGCACGGAACCATCGACCTATCAGGCCTCCCATCAATAAAGAGGCGTCCTCCCGGACGGCGGGGCACGAAGTTCATCGCGAGTTCCGCACGCAAAGAAGGCCACTTAATGTGGCCTTCGTCTTGCGCAGGACTGTAGAGCAGGGAACTTCGTGCCCCGACGCCCGGGAGGACGTTTCATTTAGAAAGATGGACCGACCGCCGTCAGCGATGGGAGCTACTCGCCCAGCACGGCCTTTTTGGCGGCTGCAGCCATGTTATCCAAATCTTCCTTGGTGGGATGGTCCTTTGCGGCAAACCAGTTGTCGAGCAGCAACTTAGCGCGGGCGTTGTCGGGATCTTGCTCGAGCATGGCCTCGTAGCGCTGCTTGACCGCGGGACCCATCTTGCCCTGGCACATTGCCCAACCCACAAGCTCGGCATCCTCGGCCAAATTGGAGGTCACGCGATTGATAATCTGCTGATAATAGCTCTGGTCGGCGCCAAAACCGCAGGTACCAAAGAGGAAAACGCGCTTGCCGTGCAGAGCAGAGAGCAGCGCGGCAACCGAAGGCGTGCACGCGCCCTTGTCGCACCAAAAACCGACGAGCACCGTGTCGGCCGCGCAGGCGCCCTGCGCCTCGAGCGCAACCTGATTTGCATCCGCATCGTCACTCAACGCCGCGGCATGGACAAACTCAACACCCGCAGCCTGCAGAGCGCGCTTGATCGCGCCCGAAACCATCCTGGTATTACCGCTCTTGCTGTTAACCACCAAAGAGCACGTCATAGTCACGTTGCCTCGTTTCCCCCAAAACTAAAGCCACTAATGCAATTTATTAGATGAATATCTTAGTACTAACAACGCAGATGTAAACCATCTGCCGCTAATCGGCAGCCCCTACTGGGCAAACTGGCTGCGGTAGAGTTCGGCGTAGAAGCCGTCTGCCGCCAGCAGCTCGTCGTGTGTGCCACGCTCGATAATCTGGCCGTCACGCATCACCAGAATGCAGTCGGCGTTGCGGATGGTGCTCAGGCGGTGCGCCACGACAAAGCTTGTGCGACCGGCCATGAGCTCGTCGAATGCCGCCTGCACCTGCAGCTCGGTACGCGTATCGATGCTCGACGTTGCCTCGTCCAGCAGCAGAATCGCCGGATCGGTGAGCATGACGCGCGCGATGCACAGCAGCTGTTTTTGACCCTGGCTAAACGTGCCGCCGTCCTCGCCGATGACCGTATCGTAGCCGCCTGGCAGCTGCACGATAAACTTGTGCGCATGCGCGCGCTTGGCAGCTTCGATAACCTGCTCGCGCGTGGCGTCGGGACAGCCGTAGGCGATGTTTTCCGCCACCGTGCCCTCGAACAGCCAGGTGTCCTGCAGCACCATGCCAAAGGCGCGGCGCAGGCTTGCGCGCGTGTAGTCACGCGAAGACCTGCCATCAACCGTGATGTGGCCGGCATCGATATCGTAAAAGCGCAGCAGCAGGTTGATGAGCGTCGTCTTTCCGCAGCCCGTGGGGCCAACAAGGGCAAAGCGCATGCCGGGCTTGGCCTCGATGCAGATATCCTGCAGCAGCTTGCGGTCGGGCACGTAGCTAAAGTCCACGTGTTCAAAGGTCACCTCGCCCCGCGGGGCGGCAAGCTCCACGGCATCTGGCGCATCGGGCTCCTGCTCGCGGGCATCGAGCAGTGCAAACATACGACGTGCCGAGGCATACGCGGTCTGGATCTGCGTAATGACGTTGGTGACCTCGTTGAACGGCTTGGTGTACTGGTTAGCATAGGACAGGAAAATCTGCACGCCGCCCACCGTAAGCGCCGCGGGCACGCCCGTAATCACGCCCACGCAGCCGATCACGGCGACCACGGCGTAGATGATGTTATTGATAAAACGCGTACCGGGGTTGGAGAGCGAACCCATAAACTGCGCGCGCTCGCCCGCGGTGTAGAGCTCGGCATTGAGGGCATCGAAGCGCTGCTGGGCGTTCGGGCCATAGGCAAAGGCGTCGACAAGCTTTTGCTCGCCTACGTACTCCTCGATATGACCACCGAGCTGCCCTTGAATACGCTGCTGTGCCGTAAAGCTTTTGTTGGAGAGCTTGGCGATAGCACCGGCTGCAAAAATGGAAAGCGGCGTGACGAGTACCACCACGAGCGTCATGGTCAGGTTGATGGAAAGCATAAACGCGAGCGTGCCCACGATGGTAATAACACCGGTGAAGAGCTGCGTGAAGCCCTGCAGCAGACCGTCGCCCACCTGGTCGACGTCGTTGACCACGCGGCTCATGAGGTCGCCGTGGGCATGGCTGTCGATAAAGCTGAGCGGCATGCGGCTGAGCTTGT
>OKUM01000995.1_pt1 | contig 14910 bp, 10 predicted proteins | sample 1606801 | NCBI WGS metagenome assembly OKUM01 (sample SAMEA3882546, study PRJEB24775) | human gut metagenome | biome: human-associated habitat; feature: intestine environment; material: feces | place: Netherlands | collected 2009/2010
CATTACAGCCTGAGTTCAAGGAGTATCAGAAGCAGATTGTCAAGAATGCACAGGCACTTTGCAATGGTCTTCAGAGCCGTGGCATCAAGATTGTATCAGACGGCACAGACAACCACCTCATGCTCGTAGACTTAACTCCGTTTGGTCTCACAGGAAAATCTATCGAGAAGCTTCTCGATGCGGCTCATATCACAGCCAACAAGAATACTATTCCTAACGACCCACAGAAGCCATTTGTCACAAGCGGTATCCGTCTCGGAACACCTGCTGCTACATCAAGAGGATTAAAGGAGGATGATTTCGACAAGGTTGCAGAGGCAATCGCCATGATCATCAAAGAGGGCGAGAGCGCAGTTGAGCCTGCAAAGGCTATCATCAAGACACTTACTGACAAGTATCCTCTTGCATTTTAAGGGTTTTCAGAGTAAAATGTTATAAGTTATAAAAACATAATACTTTGGAGGAATTATGATAGACTTAAAGTTTTTAAGAGAGAATCCGGATCTCGTAAAAGAAAATATTAAAAAGAAATTCCAGGACCACAAGCTTCCGCTCGTCGATGAAGTAATCGAGTATGACAAGAAAGCCAGAGAAGCACAGCAGGAGGCAGATGATCTTCGTGCAAAGAAGAATCAGGTTTCTAAGCAGATTGGTGCTCTTATGGCACAGGGCAAGAAGGAAGAGGCTGAGGCTGTAAAGGCTGAGGTAGCACAGATTTCAAAGCGCCTCACAGAGCTTGAGCCACTCGAGAAAGAGTATCAGGACAAGGTGCTTGAGGATATGATGAAGATTCCAAACATCATCGATCCATCAGTTCCAATCGGAAAGGATGATACCTTCAACGTGGAGAACGAGAAGTTTGGTGAGCCTGTTGTTCCTGATTTCGAGATTCCTTATCATACAGATATCATGGAGAGATTTGACGGAATAGACCTCGATGCAGCAGGAAAGGTTGCAGGAAACGGTTTCTATTATCTGATGGGAGATATCGCACGTCTTCACTCAGCCATGACAGCATATGCGCGTGACTTCATGATTGGAAAGGGCTTTACATACTGTATCCCACCATTTATGATCCGTTCAAATGTCGTAACAGGCGTTATGAGCTTTGAGGAGATGGATGCCATGATGTACAAGATTGAGGGAGAGGATCTCTACCTTATCGGCACATCTGAGCACTCAATGATCGGTAAGTTCATCGATACAATAAACGATGAGTCAAAGCTTCCATACACACTCACAAGCTACTCACCTTGCTTCCGTAAGGAAAAGGGTGCACACGGCATTGAGGAGAGAGGTGTTTACCGTATCCATCAGTTTGAGAAGCAGGAGATGATTGTTGTCTGCAAGCCACAGGATTCAAAGGAATGGTATGAGAAGATGTGGAAGTACACAGTAGAGCTTTTCAGAAGTCTCGATGTGCCTGTCCGTACTCTTGAGTGCTGTTCAGGAGACCTCGCAGATCTCAAGGTTAAATCATGCGACGTAGAGGCATGGTCACCAAGACAGAAGAAGTACTTCGAGGTTGGAAGCTGCTCTAACTTAGGCGATGCACAGGCAAGACGTCTTAAGATTCGTGTAAAGGGCGAGGATGGCAAGAAATACTTTGCACATACTCTTAACAACACAGTTGTTGCTCCACCACGTATGCTTATCGCATTCCTTGAGAACAACCTCCAGGCAGACGGCAGCGTTCGCATCCCGGAAGCTCTGCGTCCGTACATGGGCGGCAAGGAAGTTATCGTCCCGAAAAAGTGATTTTTGCAAATTAAATAGGTGATAAAAGAGGCACATGCAAAGTAAAATGCGTGTGCCTCTTTTGTCATCTGCTTATAGAAAGACTTGCTCTGATGACCGTATTAAAAAATAGGAGAAATGATGCAAAGCGGAACGAAAGAACACGAACTTTTAAAAGACGGCAGTTTTCGTCATCGTCTTGTGCAAAACTTTTTCAGAGGATATGTGGAAAACCGATTTTCAACTTAGATGAGTGAAAGAATATTCAACAGTTTCGAACGTATGTATCTCCGGTTGCGGACATATTTCGACGGATATACGCAGCTGTGTCCACGATACAAGAACAAACAACCATACAACTGCAAAACAAAGTTGTGTATAAATATACATAATTCTGCAAAATTATGGTGTGGAAAACTCGGTGGAAAGTGTGGAAAAGCACACGGTATAGTGGAGAAAGTAAAGCTTTTCACAAGGTATCGGCTATATATGGAAAGGCAATATACTTTACGCATTCATTTTTACGACATGTTGCGTGCGGGTACGCTAAAAAGCAGCGTAAAATGGATTGGAAACGTCATTTCGGCATATACAATAAAAGGCGTGTGTTTTCAGACAAAACAAAAGGCCCGCCGAAGCGAGCCTTTAAGAGCACAGAGTATTTGAAGATCATGCCGCAGCCGTTTCTTTTTTATTGCGGTGGAAGAGAAAGCTTGCGGCGAAAATCGCAACGGAAACGAGGAATACGCAGGCTGTTACGCCGTAGAACGCTTTGCCGCCGATGGTGTCAAACAGAACGCCGCCGAGCAGGTTGCCGAGAATGCCGGAGATTTGCGCCACGGAAATGAACAGGCTGTGCGCCGTGGCACGCAGCTCCACGGGTGCAAGCTCATAGATATAGTTCGTGCCCGTGCCGAGAAATGCACCGTTGCCAAGGCCGTAAAACGCGGCAAATACCAACATAGTCGGCAGTGAATTCACAAGGAAGCAGAAGCACAGACACTCCGTCGCCATCAAAATTGCAGAAAGCATGATGAGGTATTTCATCTTGATATAGCGGCGCAGGCGGCCGATGAAGAACAGAAACGGGATTTCCATCATAGCGCGCACGGAGAGAATGAGCCCAAGATTGACGGTATCAATCTGGATATCCGCCATGTAATACGTCAGAAAGTTCCCTTCAAACGCCGCGGCCATCTGGAAGAAGAATGCAAAAATGAGAAACGCCATGTATGCGTAGTTTTTCAGCAGTACGCCGGCACCCGCTGCGCTCTTTTTCACACGCTTGCCGCTCTGCGGCTCAAAGCAGAAATACGTCAGTACAATGGCGGGAATCATCACAATGCCCATCACCCAGAATGTCGAAGGCACACCCGCCGCAGGAATGAGCGCGTTTACCGTGATAACACCGGCAATGGCAAATAAAAGCGAGCCGCTGCTGCGTATCATGCCGTAATTCAGTCGATGCTCCGCACAGTTGCGCACCGTAAGGTTATCGACAAACGGCGACATCGGTACGCGGAAAAAGTTGATGATCGGGATCAAGATTAGAAATAACAGCGTCGAGTAGGATTGCCCCGTCGGAATGAGCGGCACAAAAATGAAAAGGCCGCAGCCGAGCGTCAGCGTTAAAATGACAATTTTGCGCACGCTGCCGATACGGTCGCTCACCGTGCCCCAAAATGTCATGGCAAAAATAGCGACAGCACAGGCAATGGCGTTTAATAAGCCGAAATCCGTAGCGGGAAAGCCGATGCTTTGCAGGTAGACTGTTTGATAATTGCCTACCGCCATGGCCGCCCAAAAAATGCCCTGCACGCCGGCAAGGCGCAGCGTTTCCGCCATCTCCGGGGAGAGGGAGCGCCATCTGCGAAGCTTGTTCATGAAAAACCATCCTTTTAGCCCAATAGGGCCGAGTGTAATAGGGGAAGCGCGGAAAATATGCCGTGCGCCGAATATGTCGGGTACGGGAGATATGCTTTTGATATAGTAGTTTTAGGGTATATCAAACGGAGCGGAGTGTCAAGATATTTTGTGATTTCTGTATGAAGTTTTTTACAAATGGAGTGCTTTTTAGAAGTTCAGTCCGTCAAAATCCTGCAAAAATCGCCCCGAAACCCGGAAGTTAGCCATATAAAACTGCTTTTTGTGGTTTTTCCCTAAAAAGCGCATAGAACGCTCAGCGGGTATCTCTGTTTTTTCGAGGACAAAACAGTTGAAAATGTACCGCGAAAGTGGTACAATCTAATATCAAATAATATATTTTCTCCGGCTTGCCGGGAAATTTTTCCTATGCGGTATGCGGAAATTATCGCATAAAGACAACAAAACACGGTGCACAAGGCGAAAGGATGGTTGACGGTATGCTGAACACAGAATTCACCTCTAAGTTTGTCAAAGAGGGGCTCACCTTTGACGACGTTCTTCTGATCCCGGCAGAATCACACGTACTGCCCAGTCAGGTAGACATTTCCACTCATCTCACAAAGAAGATTAAGCTGAACACCCCCATTATGACGGCGGCTATGGATACCGTCACGGAAGCGGATATGGCCATTGCCATTGCGCGTGAGGGCGGCATCGGCATCATTCACAAGAACATGTCCATTGAGCGTCAGGCCGATCAGGTCGATATGGTCAAGCGCTCCGAGAACGGCGTTATCGTTGATCCGTTCTTCCTTGCGCCGGAGAACACCGTGCGTGAGGCGGATAACCTCATGGGCCGCTACAAGATTTCCGGCGTGCCGATTTGCGAAAACGGCAAGCTCGTCGGCATCATCACGAACCGCGACCTGCGCTTCATGTCCGGCTCCGATTTCGACCAGAAAATCGAAAACGTCATGACGAAGGATCACCTCGTCACCGCGCCGGTCGGTACCACCCTCAAGGATGCACAGGAGATCCTGCGCCACCACAGAATCGAAAAGCTTCCGATTGTCGATGAAAAGGGCTATCTGAAGGGCCTCATCACGATTAAAGATATTGAAAAAGCTGTGCAGTACCCGAACTCTGCAAGAGACGAAGGCGGCCGTCTGCTCTGCGGCGCGGCTATCGGTGCTACGGCTGACGTTCTGGACCGCGTTGCTGCCCTTGTGGAAGCACAGGTTGACGTTGTCGTGCTCGATTCTGCACACGGTCACAACAGCGGCATCATCGAAGCAGTGAAAAAGGTCAAGAAAGCATACCCGGACCTTCAACTCATTGCGGGTAACGTTGCAACGGCAGAGGGCACCCGTGCGCTCATCGAAGCCGGCGCAGACTGCGTAAAGATCGGCATCGGCCCGGGCTCCATCTGCACCACCCGTGTGGTTGCCGGCATCGGCGTGCCGCAGGTCACGGCTGTGTATGACGCAGCATGCGCGGCGGCAGAATACGGCGTTCCGGTTATCGCAGACGGCGGCATCAAGTACAGCGGTGATATCGTCAAGGCGCTCGCAGCAGGTGCAAGCGTTGTTATGCTCGGCTCCCTTGTTGCAGGCTGCAAGGAGACCCCCGGCGAGTACGAGCTCTATCAGGGCAGACAGTTCAAGGTCTACCGCGGCATGGGCTCTCTGGGCGCTATGGGTAAGGGCTCCAGCGACCGCTACTTCCAGGCAAACAACAAGAAGTACGTTCCGGAAGGCGTCGAGGGCCGCGTGCCCTATAAGGGACCGCTCGCAGATACCATCTATCAGATGGTCGGCGGTTTGCGCTCCGGCATGGGTTATGCACGAGAAGGCACAGTTCGTGCGTATTACGGGTGCGGGTTTGAAGGAAAGCCATCCGCACGACATTCAGATTACGAAGGAAGCCCCGAACTACTCCATCCACGGCTGATTTTAAATTTGCATTATGGAACCTCTTCGTCTGCACGGCGAAGGGGTTCTGTTTTGTTTTCAGCAGTTGCACAAAAACCGGTAAGCATGCATAGTGAAGGACATCTGATGCAAACTAAAGCAAAAATCCGTATTTTATATCGATATTGGAATATCATATACTATTATATATAGGATGGCTTTGCAGCAAAAAACGCATAGAAAACAGCGCACATAGGGGAGATGCAGGTGGACAAAACTTCGAAAATGTCCAACATATTTTCCGGGTAAACTGCATTTTTGCGCGTTCTCTTTCAAAAACAGGAGAAAACTTGTCGGATTTCGCCGTAAAATGCAGGAATTCGGTTTCTATCCGTCGTTCGTGCACAATACGCGGAAACCTGTGCTCTTGTCAAGGACACGCCCCTGAAGCGGCTTTTTTTGGCGGATTTTGGGCGGATTTAATTACAAAATTGCAATACTATCATGAAAAACTGCACGGTGTGTATATGCCTCAAGGTCATAATTCACAAAAATACACGAAAATTAGGACAGGATTTCCATAGTTTTGCCACTTGCGATTTAGCGCTTTATGCTGTATTATGTATGCAATATGAATTTTCTTTGAACGAAAATTTCATAATTCTATCACCTATCACATTAGGAGGAACAAGAAATGAAACTGAAAAAGGTTTTAGCTCTGGTTCTGTCCGCGGCGTTGGTTGTGTCCGCATTCGCAGGGTGCGGCGGCAACAGCTCCAGCTCCACGACATCTACCGAGAGCATCGCAGCTTCTGAAAGCAGCGCAGAATCCACCGAGTCCACCGCCTCCGGAGATTCCACCCCGGCTGCATCCGGTGACGCTACGGCGATCTTCACCCCGAAGACCGTAGACGCGGCAAAGACCATCAGCCTGAACGCAGGTATGGAGCCGACAGGCCTGAACACCCTGACCTCCACATACGCTATCGAGTTCTCCTTGTTCAAGCACATGTATGAGAACCTCGTCACCCTCGACGATGACGACAACACAGTCCCGGGCGCAGCCGAGAGCTGGGACTACGATGAGGATACCCTCACCTACACCTTCCACCTCCGTAAGGACGGCGTTTGGACAAACGGCGACCCGGTTACGGCGAAAGACTTCGAGTTTGCTTGGAGTCAGGCGTTGAACCCGGATGTTGCTTCTGATTACGCTTACTTCCTCTACTTCATCAAGAACGCTGAAAAGTACTTCAACGGTGAAGTTACTTGGGACGAAGTTGGTGTAAAGGTTGTCGATGATTATACCCTTGAGGTTACCATGGAGCAGCCGACTCCGTACGCACTGTTCCTGTTCTCCTTCGGCACCCTTGCTCCGATCAACCAGAGATTCTATGAGGCTGTAGGCGCAGACCTCTACTCCACCGAAGCGCAGTATTTCTGCACGAACGGCCCGTTCGCTCTTACCGAGTGGAGCCACAACGATAAGATCGTTATGCAGAAAAACGATGCATGGCACGGCGCAGCAGACGTAGAAGTTGAAGAGATCGATTGGAAGATCATCACCGATGCCAACGCAGCTCTCTCCTCCTTCCTCGCAGGCGACCTGGATATGGTCGGTCTCGGCACCGGCGAACTCATCAAGCAGGCTACAGCAGCAGGTGCTACGATTCAGTCCTATACGGATGGTACCGCATTCTACATTTACTTCAACAACAATGACCAGTATCTCTCCAATGTAAATCTCCGTCGTGCACTGTTCAATGCAATTGACGAGCAGAAGGAAATTGATACGGTTTGGCAGAACGATAACGAGCCGATGACTTCCTTCACGGCGCCCGGTGTTTCCGCTGCTGACGGCACCCCCTTTGCAGGTAAGGTCGGCGAGCTGTATGCGCCGTCCCGTGACCAGGAAAAGGCTAAGGAATACCTTGCAACGGCTCTCTCCGAGCTCGGCTGCACGGTAGACGAGCTCTCCGCTCACCTCTCCATCGACTGCGGCGACTCCCCGACGTCTATTGCAGAAGCTTCCTTCTATCAGGAGCAGTGGAGACAGGTTCTCGGCATCGAGGTTGCCGTTAACTCCATGATTACCAAGCAGGGTTCTCAGAACCGTAAGACCGGCAACTATGTCATGTCCATCACCGGCTGGGGCCCGGACTACAACGACCCGAACACCTTCCTTGACCTGTGGGTCACCGATGGCGGCAACAACCAGACCGGCTTCTCCAACGAGAGATACGATGAGCTCATCGACCTCGCATCCAAGGAGACCGACCTCGAAAAGCGTGAGTCCTACTTCATCGAGTGCGAGCAGATCATTGCGGATCAGCTCCCGATCGGCCCGGCCTTCTGGAGAGCTCCGTCCTATGCTTGCTCCGATAAGATCAAGGGCGGTATGCACAGATCTACGTTCCAGGATATCAACGCTGTTTACGTAAAGCTTTCCTAATCGAAAACCTTACGGGCGCTGACCCGGATACTTAAAAGAAATTCAAATACGGTTACGGCTTGCGGTGTATCTCAAAAAGGTACGCCGCACCGAACTGTATTTATTCTTTTAATCTTTTACTTCAACACTTTTAGGTGATATACGCATCACTGTGTTGGGTGAGTAAAGCCTTGTTTCCCCGAAATTTTGGGGATTTCCGCGAACGGCAATACAAGCTGCATTCGCTAAGTTCACAAAATTGATGTGCCAAAGGCGGCAGAATAATTTCCGAGCTTTTGCGCACATTTTTTGTTATATTGTCATATTGTCGTTTATCGGACAAGGCCGCGGACGCTTTGGCGGCATCGTTCCCAAAAACGTCGGCGGCTTTGTCCGCATAACCTTTAATCATTCTATTAAACTATCAAAGAGAGGTGGATTGCACATGACTAAGTACATCTTAAAGCGCGTGGGCTATTCCATTGTTACCCTGTTCCTGTTGGTCGCGATCACATTTTTCATGATGCAGCTTCTTCCGGGCGACCCGTTCACCGGTGAAAAGCAGCTTCCCGCGGCACAGATGGAAGCGCTTTATGCGAAATACGGTCTTGATAAGCCCGTATGGCAGCAGTTCTTCATTTATATCGGTAATGTTGTGCAGGGCGACCTTGGCGTTTCCCTTACCTATAACCGTGCGGTCACATTGATGATCACCGAAGCATTTGCCATTTCGTTTGACGTCGGTATCCGTTCCATTTGCTTCGCCTTCATCGGCGGCGTACTCCTCGGCACACTCGCAGCCATTAAGCGCGGCAAGGCAGCCGACACAGTTGCCATGATTATTGCACTGCTCGGTGTTTCCGTTCCGTCGTTCGTTGTGGCCTCTGTTTTGCAGTATTTCCTCGGCCTCAAGATGTATCAGGCAACGGGCATGCGTATTTTCGCTATTACCGGCTGGGAAGGCTTCAACAGCCACATTCTCCCGGTTGTCGCACTCGGCTTCGGTTCTCTCGCGACGATCTCCCGTCTGATGCGTACCAGCATGCTGGACGTTCTCGGTCAGGATTACATCAAGACTGCTAAGGCAAAGGGCCTTTCCCAGAGCGGCATCATCTTTAAGCATGCAATGCGCAACGCCATCATGCCGGTCGTCACGGTCCTCGGCCCGATCACGGCAGGCATCCTCACCGGCGGCTTCGTCGTAGAAAGCGTTTTCGGTATTCCGGGCCTCGGCAAGTATTTCGTGCAGAGCATTCAGGGTCTCGATTACACCATGATCTGCGGCACCACGGTTTTCTACGGCGCGTTCCTTATTATTGCGAACCTCGTAGTCGATATTGCGTATGGTCTCATTGATCCGCGCGTGAAATTGGAGGGCTGAGTATGACACAGATAGATAAAAGCCGTTTTGAGTGGATCGGTTCCGATTCCGCTCGCCGCGAGGGCATTTCCCGTCCGAGCACGACCTTCTGGAAAGACGCCATCGGCAGACTGATGAAAAACAAAGTTGCCGTTGTGTGTTTCTTTATCATCGTGCTTCTCATCCTTTCCTGCATCGTCGTGCCGTTCTTCTCTCCGTTTGAGAGCCGCGAACAGCACCTTGGCGAAGTCAACAAGGGCTTCATGACAGTTTGTACAGACTCCCGCTATGAGGGACAGCACCATGTACACTATTTCGGCACCGATAACCTCGGCCGCGACCTTTTCCTGCGCGCCTTTGAAGGCGGCCGCGTCTCTCTGATGATCGCGTTCGCAGCCGTGTTCGTCAACCTCATCGTCGGCCTGATCTACGGCGGTATTTCCGGTTACATCGGCGGCGCGGTTGATACCATCATGATGCGTATCGTGGAAATCGTCAACGGTATTCCGTACCTCATCGTCGTTATTCTTTTGATGATGGTGCTCCCGAAGGGCATCTTCACCATGGTCGTCGCCTACGGCATCACCGGCTGGACCGGCATGGCACGTCTTGTACGCGGTCAGGTGCTCCAGCTCAAGAGTCAGGAATATATCGTGGCGGCAGAAGCCATGGGCGCAAAGAGCTCCAGAATCATTGCAAAGCACCTCATTCCGAATGCGCTTTCCGTTATCATCATCAACGTCACCCTCGCAATTCCGAGCGCGATCTTCACCGAGGCATTCCTTTCCTACATCGGTCTCGGTGTTCCGGTTCCGCAGCCGTCTTGGGGCGTTCTGGCAAAGGGCGGTCAAGATGTGTTCATGACGTATCCGTACCAGCTTGTTGTGCCGGCAGTTGCCATCAGCCTTACAATGCTTTCCTTCAACCTGTTGGGCGACGGCCTGCGCGATGCATTTGACCCGCGCTTGAGGAGGTAATTCAACATGAATAAAGTATTAGATGTGCAGAACCTGCACGTTTCCTTCGATACCTACGCCGGTGAGGTCAAGGCTGTCCGCGGCGTCACATTCTCGCTGAGCGAGGGCGAAGTGCTCGCCATCGTCGGTGAGTCCGGCTGCGGCAAGAGCGTCACGGCGCAGACCATCATGAAGCTGAACCCCATGCCGCCCGCAAGAATTAAAGAGGGCAGCGTGCAGCTCGGCGAGCACGACATCGTAGCCGCGAACGAAAAAGAAATGCAGAAGATTCGCGGCAAGGAAGTTTCCATGATCTTCCAGGACCCGATGACCTGCCTGAACCCGACAAAGCCCGTCGGCAAGCAGATTGTCGAGGCCATTCAGCACCACCGTCATCTTTCCAAGGCAGAGGCGAAGGCGGAAGCCATTAAGTACCTCTCCCTTGTTAACATTCCGAACCCGGAAGAGCGTGCAAAGCAGTATCCGCACGAATTCTCCGGCGGCATGCGTCAGCGTGCCATGATTGCAATGGCACTTTCCTGCAACCCGAAGCTCCTCATTGCCGATGAGCCGACCACCGCACTGGACGTGACCATTCAGGCGCAGATTATGGATCTGCTCGCCGAGATCAAAGAGAAGACCAGCACCGCGATTATCCTCATCACGCACGACCTCGGCGTCGTGGCGTCCATGGCAGACCGCGTGGCGGTCATGTATGCAGGTAAGGTTGTAGAGACCGGCACCTGCGAGGATATTTTCTACCGCAATGCGCACCCGTACACACAGGCATTGTTAAAGAGCCTGCCGTCCGTGGATATGAACAAGACCCAGCGCCTTGTTTCCATCCCCGGCACACCGCCGGATTTGCTGAACCCGCCGAAGGGCTGCGGTTTCGGTGCCCGCTGCACGCACTGCATGAAGATTTGTCATGAGGAGCAGCCGCCGGTATTCAAGGTGGGCGAGGGTCATGAGGCAGCATGTTGGCTGCTCCATCCCGATTGCCCGAGCGCAGCAGAAAGGGGTGAGCCGGATGAGCAGTAATGAAAAACTGATCGTTCTGGACGACGTATGCAAGCACTTTAAGGTTTCCGGCGGTATGCTGAAGGCCGTCGACCACATTTCTCTCGATATTTATAAGGGCGAAACGCTCGGCCTTGTCGGCGAGTCCGGCTGCGGCAAGTCCACGCTCGGCCGTGTGGCCATGGGCATTTATCCCGCAACGTCCGGCAAGCTCTACTATGCCGGCGAAGAGCTGAATCTGAAAAACGCCGCAACGCGTTTCAAGTATGCGAAAAAAGCGCAGATCATTTTCCAGGATCCGTACGCTTCTCTGGATCCGCGTATGACCGTTTCCTCCATCATTGAAGAGGGTATGGTCATCCACGGCATGTACGACGCAAAGCGCCGTCAGGAGCGCGTGTACGAACTCCTCGAGCTGGTCGGCCTGAACAAAGAGCACGCCAACCGCTTCCCGCATGAGTTCTCCGGCGGTCAGCGCCAGCGTATCGGCATTGCCCGTGCGCTCGCTATCGAGCCGGAATTCATCGTGTGCGATGAGCCGATCTCAGCACTGGACGTTTCCATCCAGTCCCAGATCATCAACCTGCTGCACGACCTGCAGCAGCAGCTCGGACTGACGTTCCTCTTCATTGCGCATGACCTTAACATCGTCAAGTACATCAGCGACCGTATCGCCGTTATGTACCTCGGCAATGTCGTTGAGCTCGCTTCTTCCGACGATCTGTATGCGCACACGCTGCATCCGTACTCCAAGGCTCTGCTTTCCGCAGTGCCGATTCCGGACCCGAGTGCAGAAGCGCAGAAGCACCGCCAGATTCTTTCCGGCGACGTGCCGAGCCCGATCAACACGCCGAAGGGCTGCAACTTTGCCGGCCGTTGCCCGGTCGCCTGCGACAAGTGCAGAGAGTCGAAGCCGCAGCTGCGTGAAATTCGTCCTGGTCATTTCTGCGCCTGCCATCTGGTAGAGCCGGAAATCTGATTGAATCTGTAAGTGAAAATCAAAGCTCCCGTTCACAGGCTTTCGTGAACGGGAGCTTTTGCTATAAGGTAAAACCCGGGAAATAAAATGCCCGCCGTGCAGAACGTTTTGGTTCCTGCATGGCGGGCATTTTGGTAAAAATTTGAAATCAGCCGTCAAATGTGCGGTCAAGCTCCGGACAGGAGACTTTTTCGTTTTGGAGCAGTTTTTGCGCAGCCGGGAAAAGCGTTTTCGCAAGCTCCAGTGCTTTGCCGTACAGTTCGATAAGGTGCTCCGTGCACAGCTTGCAGCTCGGCACGTCCTGCGTGGTCATCATCATATCGGCAATGGCGTCGTGGTGGAACGTGATGTAAAGCCCGGTGTCAATGGCGCGGCGCAGCGCCTTGTTCGGCGTGAACAGCACACGGCCGTAGAATACCATAGAGGAGATGCTCTTTTCGGTCAGCGCCACAGTAGCTTCTGGCGTGTAGAAGGGCGTGATCACGGCGGCGTTGCGCGTGTTCACTTCAAAATGACCGCACGGGTCAAAGTGCTGTGGGTCTTTACCGTCTTTGAGTAACAAAGCGCGGTCGAAAGCGGTCTCCGTCGCCGCGTGCGTGACGTTGAATTCTTTCATCGCCGTGTGGATGTACGGGTGGCAGATAGAATCCAGCGTAAAGTGGCACAAAAGCCCGTAGAAATACGCGCGGGCAGCATCTTTGTCATGCGCAGACGCAATGACCTTCTGTGCGCGCTGTAAAAAGTAGCGCCCGGAGCGCTTGTGTGCCGCATAGCCGATGCGGTTCACCTTGTTCGGCAGAACGGGTCGATAGAAAAAGTAGATGTCCGGTCCGTGTAAGCCAATGTCAAAAAGCCCGCGGTGCGCGGTGCAAATGCTGCGGATGTCCTCCGGCAGCTGTTTTAAAACATCGCAGCCAAAGCGATAATGGGTATAAAAAGCAGGCATAACGGTAACTCCTTCCGTAAAGGGTTTCTATTTATATGTATCATAACCGTTTTTAAAGCGTTTTACAACGAAAATTTTCGTTCACGTGATTTTTTCACAGAAACTTAACTGTGCGGCTTGATAAAATCCACAAAATCGTTTATCATTATAACAAAGAGAATACACCGTAAACGGCATAGATCATGCAGAAAGGAAAAATAAAATGAGCAATCCGTATAAGATCGATTGGAACGAGTATGCCGCGCTGTCGCGTCAGGCTGTGGCGGAAGGCTGCGTGCTGCTGAAAAATGACGACAAGGCGCTGCCAATCCGAAAGGGTGAGCGCGTTTCCGTGTTCGGCAGAATTCAGTTCGACTATTATAAGAGCGGCACAGGCTCCGGCGGCGCAGTTAATACCCGCTACGTCACGAACATTCTGGACGCTTTAAAAGAAAACAAAGACATTTCCGTCAACGAGGAGCTGGAGCAGACCTACCGTGACTGGCTGAAGGACCATCCGTTTGAAAAGGGCATGGGCTGGGCACAGGAGCCGTGGTGCCAGGAGGAAATGCCCGTCACGAAAGAGCTCGCCGAGCAGGCTGCTGCAAAGTCCGATATCGCCGTTGTCATCATCGGCCGCACCGCGGGTGAAGATAAGGACAACAGCGCCGCAGAGGGCAGCTATCTCTTGACGGCCGCCGAGCATCAGATGTTAAAAGAGGTTTGCGGCGCGTTCAAGCGTGTTGCGGTTCTGCTGAACGTCGGCAATATCATGGATATGAAGTGGGTGAAAGAATACGATCCCGCCGCTGTGCTGTACGTCTGGCAGGGTGGCCAGGAGGGCGGCGCAGGCGCTGCAGATGTTCTCACAGGCACTGTCACGCCGTGCGGCAAGCTGAGCGACACCATCGCGCTTGACATCAGCGATTATCCGTCCACAGAGGGCTTCGGTGATCCCACACGGGTCATTTATAAAGAAGACATCTACGTCGGCTACCGCTACTTTGAGACGTTCGCAAAAGACTGTGTGCTGTATCCGTTCGGCTACGGTCTCAGCTACACGACCTTCACCCGCACGGTTGAAAGCTTCGATTTCGACGGCGAGACCGTTACAGAGAAAGTTACTGTGAAAAACACCGGCGACGTGCAGGGCAAAGAGGTCGTCACCGTCTTCGTTGAAGCACCGCAGGGCAAGCTCGGCAAGGCCGCAAGAAGCCTCGCCGCATTCGCAAAAACCGAAACCCTGCAGCCGGGCGAAAGCGAAACGCTTACGCTCACGTTCCCAATCGCAAATCTTGCGTCCTACGACGACAGCGGCGTTACGGGACACAGATTCTGCTATGTGCTTGAAAGCGGCGCGTATAACGTCTACACGGGCGGCTGCGTGCGCTGCGCAAAGCTCTCCGGCAGCTTTGAAGTGAAAAAAGATACCGTCACCCGCATATGCGTGCAGGCGTGCGCGCCGGTCACGAAGTTTGACCGCATGGTGAATCACAATAACACGATCGCATTCGAGCCCGCACCGCAGCGCGAATACGATATGGCGGCCCGCAGCGCGGCGGCATTAAAGCCTGCAAAGCCGTATACGGGCGACAAGGGCATCAAGCTCGGCGATGTATTCGACGGCAAAGCGGAGTTGGAAGACTTTGTAGCGCAGCTTTCCGACGAAGACCTCATCTGCCTTATGCGCGGCGAGGGTATGAACTCTCCGAAGGTCACGGCGGGC
>OKUM01000996.1_pt1 | contig 14892 bp, 8 predicted proteins | sample 1606801 | NCBI WGS metagenome assembly OKUM01 (sample SAMEA3882546, study PRJEB24775) | human gut metagenome | biome: human-associated habitat; feature: intestine environment; material: feces | place: Netherlands | collected 2009/2010
CCGCCATATTCACCTGTGTTATTACTTATTGTTCCAGCGTACATATTGAAAGTGCTGTTTTTCTCCATGCACACACCGCCGCCTATACCTACATTTTCACTATTTGAAGTAAAGTTTTTGGCTTCGTTCCCGGTAATATTGCCACCATACATATTAAAGGTACCGTTGTTATACATCCTTACACCTGCACCCGTACGTGCTGTATTTCCAGTAATGCTACCACCGTACATGTTGAAAGTACTTCCACCCGCCACAAACGCACCAGAACCTCTATACCCATTGCTGTGAGTGATCTTTCCTCCGTTTTGGCAGTCACAAAGGGTGAATGTACTCCCAGTTTTTGGTATAATGCAATCATTACTATATGCCAAGGTGATATTATACCCATTTAAACAAAGTACTACACCGTCGACAGGTGTCCAAGCCTCGCTCAATGTAACATTGTTCATCAGATAGTAGTTACCTACCACCTCGGGCAACTCAGATGTCCCATTCCATGCTTGAAAGGTGACTTTGGTAGTCTCCGTATGTCCGCCTACCCTATTACAGGTATCCTTACCACAGAGAAAGTGTGTATGCTCACCTGCCGCCACCGTCATCGGTGCATTCATCGCCTCAGAAACGGCATGAAGTCGTGTCATATCCAGTTCTGCGATCTGCTCCTTGGTCAGTGACTCCATAGCCTCGTCGATGGCTTCCAGCTGCGCACCGACACTTTCTGCATTTTCCACCGTCACTTCGTCCGGCAGAGCATCGATGAGTGCCTGTACCTTCTGCACTGCTGCCTTCTTCTCATCGTCTGCCGAGGTATCCTGCGTGCCGGCATCACTATCGCTGACACTTTCCACTGAGGGTTCCACAGTATCGGGGGCTTCGCCCACAGTGGTGCTCTTATCAGCCGGAGTCTCTTCCCCCGGTGCCGCAGCTGCTTCTGCTTCCTTCTGCTCTGCCGCAGGGACTGCTACCTGCTGTTCTTCCGGCTCTGCCGCAGGGGCTGCTTCCTGCTGTTCCTCCTGCTCTGTCACCGCATCAGCCTCCTGTGCGAATGCTGTCATGGGCAGTGTTGAGAAGCAGAGAATAAATGCCAGTAACATGCTCAATACTCGTTTTTTCATACCGTTTTACCTCTTTCCGCTGGGCATAGTGATACCCATTATCTTAAAGATAACGTACCACACTTTCTCTCAGCGGAACCAGGGGCTGCATGAATCGACCCAAATATGTCATGAACCGACCGAAGAGGACTTTAAATGGCTCAATGCGGTTCAATAGCAAGTATTCCTTGAAAAAGTCTTTCCGGTATTATATTCTATTATTATGTCCTATAAAAGTTAGTTACAAAGTATACACACAGAAAGGTTTCTATATGTGGATTGCAGATCATTGGAAAGATTATGAAGTGCTGGATACGTCCAGCGGAGAAAAGTTAGAGCGTTGGGGAGATTATATTCTCGTCCGTCCGGATCCCCAGGTCATCTGGAAGACGCCCCACGATCATAAGGGCTGGAAGCAGAAGAACGGTCATTACCACAGAAGTGCCAAGGGCGGCGGAGAATGGGAGTTCTTCCATCTGCCGGATGAATGGGCGATCCATTACACCCTGCCTTTTCAGAAGGAAGCCTCCGGTAAGGCTGATCCTCTGACCTTCCATCTGAAGCCCTTCAGCTTCAAGCATACCGGTCTGTTCCCGGAGCAGGCGGTGAACTGGGACTGGTTCTCCGGTCTGATCCATGAGGCAGGCCGCCCCGTGAAGGTACTGAACCTCTTCGCTTACACCGGTGGTGCCACTGTATCCGCCGCAGCTGCGGGTGCTGCTGTGACCCATGTGGATGCGTCCAAGGGTATGGTCGGCTGGGCGAAGGAGAATGCTGCTGCCAGCGGGCTTGCCGATGCTCCTATCCGCTGGCTGGTGGACGACTGCATGAAGTTCGTAGAGCGTGAGATCCGCCGGGGCAACAAATACGACGGCATCATCATGGATCCTCCTTCCTACGGCAGAGGTCCCAAGGGTGAGATCTGGAAAATAGAAGATAATATCTGGGATTTCGTAGGACTGACCGCACAGCTTTTATCCGATGATGCGCTGTTCTTCCTGATCAATTCGTACACTACAGGATTGCAGCCCGCCGTGCTGTCCTATATGATGAATTCCACCCTGACGAAAAAGTTCGGCGGTCATGTGGAAGCCGAAGAGATCGGCCTCCCCGTCACCGAGAGTGGGCTGGTACTGCCTTGCGGCGCTTCCGGGCGCTGGCAGCGGAAGTGATCTGACTAGCATCATAAGCCTAATCAAAAAGGAGCCTCTGGTCGAGGCTCCTTCTTGATCACAGCCAAAGTCAGCAACTATCCCCTGATGATTGAATTCCAAATATGGTGCGTTTTTACTCCTCTGTTTCAATCTCCAATCTCTGAAGAATGTCTCTCACAATACCAGCATCCTCAATCAGAAATTCCAAAACACTTTTTCCTGCATCTTTTAAGGAGGCTCCTATATGATAAACATTTTTCTTATCCAAGATTAAAAAGCGATCATGAAATACTTTCGTGTACCGCACTTCCAGTAAAGGATACTGGCTGTTGAAATTATTAACATCTTCTTGAGATAACTTGGTTCTTTTCAATGTATACATCACAACAGTCACATTTTCATTCTTTTTTGTGAGAAGATTCAGCGTTCCTATATCCACATAGCCATCAATTAAAACGATTTCCTTTTCCGCTTTTTGAATCAGGCTAACAATTAGGCTAAAAGCATCAAATATCTGATCCAATTTTTCATCCGTTTGCTTTTGATATTCCAGTTGTTTTAACTCCACATTACTGATACGCTCAAAAAGCAAGGCGTTATTAGCAATAAATCTCCTCATTTCCACGAATGTACGCATAATACCAATGCTTACCTTAATCGCCACTTCGCTATGTAGAACACTCGCCAACATAGAGATTCCCTGTTCTGTAAATACATAAGGAAGAGTCCTACGACCACCATAATTATTTTCGTCCTGCGCAAAACTTGAAATGCCAGTTTGGCATCTCAAGTTCTGATACTCCTCTTTCGTGAGCTGAAAACGAAAATCTGGTCTCAAATTTTTTTGAAAATTTTTTGATTTTGGGTGAGAGTTTTTCCGATTTTTTGTACCTATATAAGTGAAGGGGTTTTTAAGCCGCATTTCAAAAAATCCAGAAGGGAGATTCAAACGATATGTACGATACCGCAAGACGGGTCGCATTCGTCAAGCAGCGGGTGCGGGAAAACACCCGCCGGGGGCAGCGGCGCGAGGCAATAAGCCTCTCCGCTTTCTGCCTGATGTTATTCACAGCACTTGCCGGGGCGGCGGACGCACTTATAGTGCAGGGGCAGACCGCCGCGTAGGGCATCCGGCTCAGAAACAGAGAAAACCAGAAAAAAGGCGGGGCGGACAAACCGAACCGACACGAACAGGAGAAGAAAAGCCAATGAAAAAACGAATACTTAGCATACTGCTCGTCTGCTGCATGGTGCTGACCATGCATCCGACAGCGGCGTTTGCAGCGGTGAGCGATTCGCTGGGCAACACACCCGAGGAAAATCAGGCGATTTTGGAGCAGCTCTCCGCCTCGACCGGCGATAGCAGCGACCAGGTGCTTTCCATGCTGAACGCTTTGGGGCTGCTGGATCAAGACGGCAATTTCAAGGTGGATCAAACCATCACGCTGGACGGTCAGGTGTTGACACTGGCGGCTGTCATGGAACTGCTGGAAAATCCCGCCACGGATCTCACCCGTATAGCCGACGTGGATGGGACTCCGGTGGCGCTGGGCGATTTGAAGACCATGATCCAAATCGAACAGGAGCTGCAGCGGATCAAGGACACCTATTTCTCCGGCAGGGAGTTTACCGGGGAAGCACTGGAGAATCTCAATAGCCTGATGGAGCAGCTGGAGCTGCAGGGCATCAGTTTGCAGTATTCCGCCTCTGCCACATCGCCTGTGGGCGTTGAGACGGTGGATATGAGCGGCATGATGAGCCAAACGCTGGGGAATCTCGCAAACAACAGCTGGAGCTCCGGGACTTTTACTGTATACAGAGGAAAACCGGCCGGCTTTTCCTACCGCATTCAAAAAGGCCAGCTCAGCGATTATATCACCGATGTGGAGGTCTCGATAGGCGAGACGAGTAAGGTCGTCGAGCAAAGCGACGGGTCCTACAAGCTGACCTATGACGTAGGCTCAACTTTCAGTTTAGGTGGTTGTAAAATCACTGTCAAGGTTCAAACCAAAGGAGGGAACCCAGCCTGGCTCGAGAATTCTTATTCCTATGGCGACCTGCTGGGGATGATTGAATTTTACGATGCGGAAAATCTGGTGTTCTATGACGGCGCCAGCTATGCCGACCACTGTCAGCTCAAGCTAATAAAGACGGTTGGCGTCCCCACAATACAAACATCAATGACCGCGCCGCCCTATGCGAAAAGATACGAAAATACAGACGTAATATATCAGGATATGTTCATTCCTTTGCTGGCAGATAAATACACTGTCGCCAATGGTGCCGAAAATCCGGACTTCGTTGCGCTAAGCGATACCATCAGAATTTTGGAGGGCGCCCGCAATTCGGTGCTTCCCAGCGGCTCCTCCCCATTTTATCAGCCATACCAAATCGACGCCAGCATCAAGTTTGACTGGAGCAAAAGCGTAGATGCCTATACTGGCCCTGCGCCGTATGGCTATAATAGTACCACACAACACTATGCCCCGTTCTATCTGACGGAGTACAAGTTCAATGGAACATCTCTGAATCTCAGCCGCGACAGAACGAAAGCGCTGGACTGTACGATTAACAAGGGCAGTACGGTCAGCATCTCCCTGCAGTCTACTACGCAAAACAGAGGGGCACAGCAGTACTATCTGCCCTTCGAACTGTATCTGAAGAATGTAAATGGCGATACCCAATATTCCTCCGCCACCGTCAATACCAGCAACGTCACCGCCAGCCTGGTGGACACGGACGCCCCCACCATTCAAAGCGTCACGGCTCCGGCGGGAACCTATGCCAGCGGACAGCATGTGCCCATCACAGTTACCTTTAGCGAGTTCGTGGATCTTAGCAACGCCAGCGTGACCATCAACGGCAAAGAGTATAGCGCCGCTGAACTTTCCATGAACAACTACGGTGTCACGGCAATGCTCTGGTACCCAGTGCAGGATACAGATGCCACCACGGTCACCGTCAATGGTATGACCGGCGTGAAGGATGTTTTCGATCATACGCTGGATACCACACACTATCTAAGCGAGCCGATTACCGGCGTTGCGCTGGAGAGCGTCTTGATGCGCAACGCCCCCACCGCACTGACCGCCGACTACGACAACGGCAATGCATCGTTCACGATGAACGCCAACATGGCGCAGGCCTACAAGGCCGTATACAGCGATTATCACACCCCGGAAGGCACAGAGCCGAAGGAAGCCCCGTTCCGCCTCGAGCTGAGGGACAACTCCACGGATGAAGCAATCCATCTGCAGGTCTATCTGGACACAGAGAAGGAAGCCTTCACCATTAGCGACTATGCAATCGCACCCTCTGCTTTCGACCGCACCTACACGGTGACGCTGCAGGCCAACGAGGGCACGAAAGCCGATCCTGACTGGGTGAATGTTCTTCCCCTGACCCGGCAGTTCACGGTGGCAAAGAAAGTTTCCGCGCACACGGTGACCATAGTCCCGGAAGCGAATGACGCCGACTATACGATTTCCCTCGGCAAAACCACCCGCCCCACGCTTAAGGCAGAGGTTTTTGGGGAAAACGATGAGCAGGCCAGCTACACCACCGGTAAATGGAGCAGCAGTGACACGCTCATTGCCACCATCAACGAGGATACCGGCGTTGTTGCCACCACAGGAACCAAGGTGGGAGCCGTCACCTTTACCTTTACGGCGGACAACGGGACTGAGGACACTGCCGATGATGTGACGGGCAAGTCAAAGCCCTATACCGTGACGGCAGGCGATTCCCTGGCACTGGTGATTCCCGGCGGCGCGTCCATCGTGACGCGGGTAAATCAGCCCGCCACCGTGCTGTGGAGCTCCAACGCCACGCTGATGGCGCCGAACAAAGAGTTCAATTACAGGATTGATCTGTATGAGGGCAACTACGCGAATGAGGCGGCGCTGAGCGGCCGCAAGCCCGTTGCGACTTATACCGCCGGCAAGGATAAAAACAGCGTGCGGATCGAGGAGAATGTGCTCTCCAAGCTCTCCAACGGCAATACCCCTGCCTACACGGTATTGGTTTCCATGCCGCACCCCAACGCCGGCGGTGAGGACGTCCGCCTGTCGGCACTTGCCTGGATCATCGTGCAGGCACCACCTGCCACGGCCAAGCTGACACCGCCCCAGAGCATTTACCTCAAGGATACCGACGGCGCCGTCAATATCGACTGGTCGGTGGAAAACGCTACTACCGGCGCCTCTCAACTGCCCACGCTGACCATTACCCGGGTCACAGAGGACAACACCACCCATGAGGTGGCCAGTGAGCGCCTATCCGGTACCTCCGGAAGTTACTCCCTGTCACTATGGAGTGTGGAAGCCGGCAATCTGAAGGACACCTATCAGGTGGTTTTGAGCGTGGAGAACCCTGGTGAGGAATCTCCCAGCACCGACTCCTTCCCCCTGTATGTCTACGATGCCGACGCACTGAAGGTGCAGAACGACAAAGGAGACATGATTTCTAAGCTGACCATGGACAATACCTCCAAGGTCAGCGGCAGCCTGCCCACCGTTACAGCTGAAATTTTGCAGCTGCGCCAGGAGTTGGGGCTGATCGAGTACATAGGCATCAACTATGACGAGTACGGATGGAACTCCTTTAAAGACGGCATCCGGTGGCTCTCCAGCAACAACAATGCCATTTCCGTCAACTACAAGCAGGGCGGACTGTATGAGGACATCAGAAACTTCTCCTTTGATTCCTACCTTCCCGAAACCAAAATGGCGCTGTCCGGCTTGGCCAACGGCACCGCAACCGTCACGGCTACCCATGCCGCCACGGGCATGAGCGCCGCCGTACAGGTGACAGCGAAAACGCTGCAAAATAAGTTCTATCTCTTCCAGCTGACGCCTGCAGCGGAAACTACGCTGCAATACACCGACGGCAAAGGTGTGCCCAAAACAGTCACGACCAACAGTGAAGGCGTGCTGGCGCTTTACGAACCCAACGGAATCGCCAGTGAGGTGTCTCTGCGGTCCGGCTCCGGCGCGGATATTTATCTGGGCACCATCTATAAAGAAAATCTGCGTTCCGGCGAGCGGGATGCCACAAAACTGCAGCTTTATCCCTTGAATACCTTCAGCCTTCGGCGAGTCGCCCGGGCATCTGTGACGCTCATCACGCCGGGCGGCGATCCGCTGGCGAACAAGACGGTGACCGTTCGTGGCGGCGTTTATAAAAACGGAGGCTACTGCCAGACAGCTCTGCTGGGCTCCAGGGCAGGAGCACTTGTCAGCGGCATCACCGGCGACACCTATACCACGGATGCGGTGGGAAATATAACCGTCTATCTGGATTCCACCCAGTTCTGGTCGGCCGAAAAGGGCGAGAGCAACACCACGGCGCTTTCCGCTCTGGATCAGCTGGAGTACATTCTGGAGATCAGCGCAATTGACGGCGACAAGTACTATCCGCTGCTGCTGACCGTCAACGGCAAGCTGGGCGTGGACGATGTAATGCGCACCGCAGAGGGCGTTGTCTCTCTGGAAAGCGTGCCGACGGGGGAGGCAAACAAGCCCTTCATTGTGACGCAAAGCGTTGATTACGGTCTTGCCAACGGTCAGAAAGTGGATGTCCGCAGCTCGACCGGGAAGATTGGCCCTAACAGCAGCTTTAAAACAGCAACCCTGCACACCACCATGTTCCTCTGGGGCGAGAAGATTGCCGACGCGCGGAATTACAGTCTCAAGCTGGCGGACGAATACGGCGTTCTTCCTGCCGCCCAGAGCAGCAGTACCAAGCAGTATCCCTTCTCATCCATCCCTGTAGCGGAAAACGATCTGACCCTCACCGAGGCCACCATGACCACCTCTGGATGGATCGCCGACGGCAAGGATGTGGGTATGAAAACGCAGCTGAGCCTGAACGGCAGCCTGCTGCAGGAGAAAATAATGCCCTTCCGGGTCGTTGATCTGACCCGAGTGCCCAAGGTGACAGAGGATGACCGCGTCACCGGTATTCTGGCGACGATGGGATCCTCCAGTGGAGTGAATCAAGTCGACTTTGGCGGAGTGGGCGATAGTAACATTCTCAAGGTGCTGACCGGACGGCTGGATGATCTGAGCGGTCCGGTGGACACTTCCGTGTTCAAAATGATTATCACCCCCAGCGAAGATCCCTCCGTGTTCCGTGCCATGATTTGGGCCGGGTACAATACGCTGGAGATGGAGGACATGGACTATTCCGAGGACGGCGTGGCGTTGGGTGCGAATGTGCTGACGCAGAACCTGGAAGTGGGTGTGCCCGGGACCGGGGATCTGAGCCAGATGGCCCAGGGCACCTATGATCCCAAGGGGGACTACAAAACCAACTCCTTGGCCGACAATGTCACCAGCACGGATCTCAACTTGCAGTTGGAGGGCTTTTACGAAGCGGAGATCCGCTATAACGCCGAAAAAAAGGAGTGGGAGGTTTTCACCGTAGGCGGCGGCTTTACCTCCGGCGTTGGCGTGGGCTTCTCCTTCAGCGTGAACGCCATGGCTGGCCCCGTGCCGTTGACCGCAACCTTTGAGCTGGGCGGTGCCATTCAGCTGGATTTCCGTACCGCAGTGCGCTACGGCCAGCAGGGACAGGGCACAGAGCTTGCCTGGAGCGATCCCACGGCCACGGCAGTGAATGACTTTTTGACCACGCTGCGTATCAACGCCTATGTCCACGCGTTTGGCGGCATTGGCTTTGACTATTCGATCGTGGCGCTGAAGATCGGCCTATTCGGCAATTTGGATGTGGACAGTCAGAATAAGTTCCTTTCCCGCACCTATCTTGCCGACGAGACAAAGCGCCAGATCAACGGTCAGGCCCTGGGGATCCAAAGCGAAGTGGGGATCAAATTTGTGGCAACCTTCCTGTTTATCTCCTACGAGGCGGTGATCGCCTCCGGAACCCTTGGAGCCACCAGGACTTTTAATGACTGGAAAACAATCGACGACTACTGGAATAGCGCCACCAGTGGGCTGAGCCTTGCCTCGCTGCGGATGGCGGCGGCCCAGAGCGGAATGCAGGTGGCTTCTGGCAGTGCAACGCTCCAAAGCCGGGACTATCTGGAGCAATATGCCCGTACTTGGGGCCAGCCCCAGCAGCGGATGATGCTGTTCTCTCTGAACTCCACCAGTGGGCTGAAAAACATCCAGACCAATGCCAACCCCACATCCTATCCACAGCTCAGCGATGACGGGAAGGTATTGGCCTACATCAACGACGGCAACAGCAGCAGTATTTACGATAGCCGGGCGCATTTCTCCACCCTCAATGGCGGCGTCTATACTCCCTCCAGTGAAATTGACGCTCCCACAGGGTTCCCCGGCTACGGCGACACGAGCGTTTCTTTGTCCGGCACTGGCAGCTTCGCGGCGGCGGCTTGGGTTCGCATGGGCACCGACCTGCCGGGTAAAAATGCCGGTGATCCCGTGACATTGGAAGAGCAAAACCTGCTGATGAACAGCACGGAGATCGTAGTGTCCGTCTATAACGGCACAACCTGGACTTCCACCCGCCTAACCAACGACGGCACGCCGGATCTGGCCCCAGCCACCGCAGTGGGCGGCGACGGCAATGCCATCGTGTTCTGGCGCAGCGTCTACACCCCTGATCCCGGTACGCAGGGCAGCAACAACCTGCTGAACTTCACGACCAGAGATTGTATCATGTACAGCTGCTATGACAGCACTAACGGCACCTGGAGCAAGGCAAAAATGCTTTATAATGGTGCTACTGGCAGCGTGAAGGCGTTGCAGGCGGCCATGCTGCCCGACGGAACCGCTATGGCGGTTTACTCGCTGGACCGCAGCGGAACCGGAGATACCTCTGCCTACGAGATCGCCTATTGTACCGTGGCTGCTGACGGAACTCCCGGTACAGCCATGCTGGCGACCTGTGACAGCAATCTTGACGAAAACCCCCAGGTCGTTGCAGCCAACTTCGGCAGCGGGGATGACCGATTTGTTATCGGTTGGCATAGTGTCCGAGACGGCAGCAGCGATATTCAGCTGTTGGCTGTGGACGGTAGCGGCACCATGTCCAACAGTTTCCCCGGCTCTTTGTCTGCCCTGACCAGCAGCGGCAACGCCGTCATGGGCGGAGACTTCCGCTTCGCTTCCCTCAGCGGGGATCATCGCAGCCGCAATGATCTTACCATCGTCTGGAATGAGACTGTCAATGACGCCAACGGCGCGGTAGATCACGGCATTTTGAAGGCGGCCAAGCTGCGCTATGCCACAAATCCCTACACTCTGTCCGCACCATTGGAACTGGCAGAGCTGCCGGATCGCACGCTGGCTGACCACTTTGATGCCTATGTCAGCGGCACCAATCAGGTGCAGGCCGCCATTCAGGCCACCCGGTATGACGATGAAAACCAGGAGGTAATCGGCGGCGTGACCGTTCCGGGTGAGGAAACGATCCTCTATACCGCTACCTCTAATTTTATCACCGATGCGGTGGCAGTGGAACAGATCGGTGTGGATTATGCAACGCTGGCGTTGAACAGCCTGACACCCATTCGCTTTACCATCCGCAACACCGGGCTGAACGATGTGACAAACCTAACGGTCAAGCTTGGCAGCGGGGAAACCGCCACCCTTACGGAAAAACTGCTGCCCAATGAAAGCACCACCCTTACCGTCTGGCACCATGTGAGAGACCGCGTGACCGACCCGAGCTATACCATCACCGCCGCCGGCGGCATCAACGAAAACGGCACAGTGTATCTGGATTATCCCGACATAGGCATCTCGCAAATGGAAGTGATTGCGGAGAGCGCCGGCAAGCGCGCGGTGCGCATGACCCTCTATAATTCCTCTGCCGCCACGCTGGCCGGCGGAAAGAACCGCGAGGTGAAGCTTGCGTTCTATGCGGATGATCTGCATACCAAGCCTGCAGAGGTAGCCTGCACCACAAACGGCGTATCGGTTAGCGGTAATGAAATCACCGTTTTCGGAGACAGCGCCCTCGCCCGCATCGATCAGGGAACCTTTACACTGGACCTGACCTATGATCTGGGCAGGTATATGACATCCATTGGCAAAACCGAGATCCCCAATGTGGGTACCTATCTGTACGCCGAGGCGTGGGCGGAAGGCCTGATCGGTAGAACGGGAAGCAATCAGCGACTGCCGGAGTATAACGGCAGTGACAGCGAGGCCAGCGTCCATATGACCGGCGCACTGGCTCGCACCGGAGAGCAGCTGACGATGGATGTGACACAGGGGAACGACGGCAACGATCACAGCACCGCCGCCATTACTCTGCGCAACAACTGCCTGCAGTCTCAGACTAGCGCAGAGCTGGTGGCCACGCTGCTGGATGCTGCCGGGACCGTTCTGGAAACGAAAAAGACCAGTATTGGCGGTGCCATCTCCGGGGAAACCTTCCAGACGGAAACCGTCACCTTCTCCCGGCTTGGCACCCGCGTAGTGGTGCGAGCCGCAGTGCCCGGTAATGACCTTCTGACCTTTGAAGGTCTGGCAGTGGGGCTCGGCGATTTTACCGCCAACGGAACGAACTATACCTATACGCTGCAAAATGATAGCGGAGCAACATCTACGCTAGTCACAGCGGTGTCTGGAAACGGAGAGCCCGTGAGCATCAACGGACAGGCTCTGTCCACCGGCGGCAGCGCAACCGTTGCCATCCCCAACAGCGGCACAACCGACATTGTCGTGAGAATCGGTGCTAAAACCTACACGCTGACGATTCTGCGCAATAGCGGCACAGGCGGCAATGAAGGCAATAGCGGCACAGGCGGCAATGAAGGCGGTAGCGGCAGTGGCGGTGGCAGCGGCTACAGCTACTACACCATCAAGGCAACTGCCGGGGCTGGCGGCTCCATTTCTCCCTCCGGCAATGCTAGCGTCCGTGAGGGCAGAGATCAGACCTTCACCATCACTCCGGATAAGGGCTATGCTGTCGCCAACGTCAAGATTGACGGCAAGAGCATTGGCGCGGCGAAGTCCTACACCTTTGAGAATGTCAGCAGAACCCATACCATCGAGGTCATCTTTATGAAAGCCAACGGTAACCCCCGGACCGGCGTGTTTGTGGATGTAGCCACCGGCAGCTATTATGAGGATGCTGTGGATTGCGCTGTTCTCTTTTCACTACAAGAAACAAATTAATGACATTTTGAGCTGCGCCGCTATCCAAGCGCGGCAAGGAGACAGCATTATGAAAAGAATCACAAGAATCATTCGTCCAATAATCTGCATAGTTGTCCTTCTCGTTGCTATGACCACGGCAGTCAGGGGCTGCTATCAGAAAGAGACAGAGCCTATCGACATTCCCGGCAGAACGCCTTCCGGCACATCTGCGCCTCAGCCATCAGCGACTCTCGCGGGCGAAGTTATCCCCTCGGTGGACAGGCAGACAGAGTTGGCGGAAGCCAGAGCGAAGAATCCCGACACCGTGGCGTGGCTGTATATCCCCGGTGCGGAGGTGGACGACCCCGTGATGCAGGCGGAGGACAACGGCTATTACCTAAAGCTGGACGAAAACGGTGAGTATGCCATGTGGGGCTGCTAGTATGCCCATTGTGAAAACGAAATCGGCGGCAGGGATAAGCTGGACAAAAACACCACCATTTTCGGCCACTCCGCCAGCAACTGCGACCCGGGCGGTGTGCGGTTCACCAAGCTCTACCGTTATATGGACGCAGACTTCGTAAAGGAGCATCCGTATATCTATCTCTCTGTGGATGGCGAGGACATGATTTTCCAGATCACCGCGCTGTTCATCACGGATATTGGTTTTGACTATATTGCGCCTAACCCCACGGGAGATGAGCTCACCAGCTTCTTTGAGACGGTTGCGCGGAAAAACTGGCTGGTTTTTGACGGTGTGACCTTCTCCGAGGAAGATACCGTCCTGACCCTCTCCACCTGCTGCCGGAAGTATGACAAGGCCAACAGCGGCAATCAGCGGCTGGTGGTCATGGCGAAGCTGCTGCCAGAGGGCGCAGCGGCGCAGGACTTCACTGTGTCTCTTGTGGAGAATCCCGAACTGCCCTAAAAGAAATCAGAATACGACGATAACAGGACACCCATCCTTGCGGTACTGAAAAGCAGCGTATGGTATAGGGAAAACGGCGGCTGCTCTGTACGGGGCAACCGTCGTTTTTGCTGTCCCAACATTCTTCAGATGAAAGGGACCTATGCGTATGACAGGAGAGCACAGGAGGTGCCGCTAATGCTGCGGCGACGAGCCGCGCCGGGAGCATAACCGGGCGATACCCGGACACCGTAGGATACCTATGCCCTCCGACAGCCGCCGACAATTTCCATGCTGAACCGCACCAAAGCGCCCATACAGGCTTTTATGCCTGTGTGGGCGCTTTTTGTCGTTCCCGGCACTTTTTCGCCGTGGGCTGCCGCTCCCCGCCGCCCTTCGTTCAGACCTTTTTACCCACTCGGATCTGAACGGAGGAACAAAATGTTTAATAGAAAAAGCATCTATGCGCTGAATAAGAAAGACCCCGATGCCATCGTTTATATGGACGCCAATGAAGTCATCGTCCGCCTGACCCGCGAGGACTTTGCCAGCGAGGAAGAATTCCTGAAATGGAAATCTTGGTCGGATGGAAACTACCGCACTGAGGACAATCAGGATGTGGTAGAGGGGAAACACAATACGTCCATTGATGACCTGTCCGAAGCCGCACTTTCCATTCCTGCCATTGATGTGGTTATGGAGCGCCAACACGAGAAATCTGAGCGGCGCAGAATGGCTTCCACGATGGTTTCTCAGATCAGGGACAAGCTGACGGAAACACAGTTCCGCAGACTTTGGATGTACTACGTTGGCGGAATGACCGTTGATGAAATTGGGCGGATTGAGGGCATCAGACACCAGAACATTTCCAAAAGCATTGGCTCCGCAATGAAGAAAATCAAAAAATTTTTCCCGTAAGCTCAAAAACAGGGTGCAAAAATGCCCTAAAAAAGATGATAGGTGAAGGGACATTCTCCACGAAGCCTTTCGTTGAACGTTGAAAACTGAATAGACCATGATGCAGGCACAAAACCCGCGTGATAGCGGCATAAGGTGCGCCGCCACGACGATGGCTTCAAGGAGGTGATTCCGGAAAAGCCATCCGAGCGATCTACGCAGCCTTAGACCCGATTCGGCAAATCGGGCGCGATGACAGCGCGGCGGATAATGAAACTTGCTCACGCCCTCCCACAGACTTGAGGGGGAACCCTGCGGTATGCGCCAGCTCTTTGAGGCAGCGGTAGCCTGCTGTGTAGCGACCCTTCCAACGCCCGTCTGCGCGTTTGCGGATGTTGCCATCGCCGTTGGCGCGTTTCTTTGCCATGAGCATCGCTCCTTTCTTTGGTAGCCACAACACATATCACACCTTGCGCCGGAAAGCTACTGATTCTTCCAAAGAAATCGAAATATTTTTAAAAATGCTTTTATTGATTCCAGCAGCGCAAAATGTACACGAGTTTTGAACTGCCTTTAGCGATTGTTAGGTCAACGGAGTGCCATTGTAAATCATTTGAAAATGTGTTATCTTCTTCGCAGAAGTGTCCATACAGAATTCTACATTTTTCACGCAAAGGGGCTTTTTATGGGTAAGGTCAAATCTTGGTGCCGCGCCAATGCCATGCTGGTCATTTCATTACTGGCCGCAGTTGTAACGGCATTTT
>OKUM01001013.1_pt1 | contig 14716 bp, 14 predicted proteins | sample 1606801 | NCBI WGS metagenome assembly OKUM01 (sample SAMEA3882546, study PRJEB24775) | human gut metagenome | biome: human-associated habitat; feature: intestine environment; material: feces | place: Netherlands | collected 2009/2010
TTGATATGGAGTCTGGCTACAACGACGGTGACAATCCAGTTGTGCTGAAATCCGAGTTTCTGCTGTCCCTATGCGAACAGCTCGTGGGTGCAGGCAAGCTGTCTGCCAAGGAGAAGTCCATCATTGACCGATGCACTGCACAGGTCTACCGGGAATTTATTCGGAATGGCTATCTCGGCGTTGTGCCGACATTACAAGACTTCCATGCCGCGCTCTTGGAGCAGCCGGAACCCGAAGCGCGTGACGTTGCACTGGCGCTGGAGCTGTTCACGGAGGGCAGTCTCAACACGTTCGCCAAGTACACGAACGTGGATACAAACTCCAGAATCCTTTGCTATGACATCCGCGACCTCGGCAAGCAGCTTTTGCCGGTCGGCATGCTGGTCGTGCTGGACAGCGTGTTCAACCGCATCATCCGCAACCGAAAACTCGGTAAAAATACATGGTTATATATTGACGAAATCTACCTGCTGTTTCAGCACGAGTACAGCGCCAATTTCCTGTTCACGCTCTGGAAGCGGATGCGCAAATACGGGGCCTGCGGCACGGGGCTGACGCAGAACGTCGACGATCTGCTGCAATCCCATACCGCCCGCACGATGCTTGCAAACAGCGAATTCCTGCTCATGCTCAATCAGGCGAGTACGGACCGAATCGAGCTGGCGCGGCTGCTCAATATTTCGGATAACCAACTTTCGTACATTTCTGGTGTGGATTTTGGACACGGGCTTCTCAAGTGCGGCAGCACCATCGTGCCTTTCGTAGATCATTTTCCGAAAAACGGCAGGCTGTATCAGCTGATGACAACGAAGATGTCTGAACGGGTGGAGCAGGCGTCGTAATGCGGGAGGTCAAAGAAAAATCACCGCTGAAAGCGAGAGCCGTCGAAACCCTCAAATCCGCGCCGCAGGCAGCATTCCGCCGCGGCGCGGATGCTTCCTTTCAGCAGCTTCAGCAGGAGCTGCGCGAGGCTGCGCAGGATGGTCAATCAGAAGATCGCTATGAGAGCGGCAAAATCACAGACACCGCCGATCATGCCGTGCGGCAAGTCAGCCGTCTGGCAGAAAAAGCTGTCCACAAGCTGCCGAAAACGAAATCCGAACCGCAGCGGGAAGCCAGGACAGAATCTGTTCCACAACATGAGCAGCCTCGGCACCCCCTGCAGCCTACTGCGGCACCGAGGGAATATCCACCGCAAAGCCAGTCACAGGGAAATCAGTCTGTGCGCGAATCGGCTTCTCCAATCAGGGAGAAGCCGATTCCTCCTGCAAACGCCCAACAGCCCAAAACGCGAGTATATACGCCAGATGCGAAAGCATCAGTGTCCCCGTCTCAGTATCCAACTCCGAGGATTCATGAAAACGCAAAGGCTGTTTCTGCGGAAACAATGCCATCGACAATGGAACATTCTGCGCGTGAATCGGTTTCTCCGATTAAGGAGAAATCGGCTCCTCCTGCAAATACTCCGCAACCCAAAATGCGGGAGCAAGCACCGGATGCGAAAGCGCCAGCGTCTCCATCTCGGTATGCCAGCATGCACAGCACCAGCAGCGCGCAGCGGCCGAGCAGGCCCCAGCCCATGCGCCCCGACGCGGCAGCTGTGCCGAGCCCCATGCTCTGCCAGCTGTCCTGTGCGCCGCGCTTTTTGTTTTTCTGATAGCCGATGATGGATGTGACCAGCATGATCAGGATCAGAAGCAGATACCAGCTGAGGAAGCCGTTGCCGACCGTCATGCGGAAGATATTTTCCGGCAGCGGCAGGAGGCCGTGACCGAGCTGCGTCATGAACGGATACGTCGCAGCAGCGAGCAGCATCGTGATGATTGCGCCGCGCCACCACGCGCCGTTCGGCTTGACGGAGGTCTCGCCGGGCAGCGGCTGCACCGCCCTGGAGAAGAACGGCGTTGTGAGCAGCAGCTCCATCACGGCCATGAGCGATGCGACTGCCGCGAGCATGGCGATCAGTACGAGCGTCTCCTTCGTCATGGCGACCTGATCTGTCGGCGCGAGCGTCAGATCAAGGCCGATGGTATCGGAGAACCATGTCAGCGCCGTGGCGAGACCATGCGCGTTGTGGGTCGTAAGACGGTGGTTGGTGTTCAGCAGCTCCATGCGGCGGGCGGTGCCGTCTTCGAAGCTTCCATAGGTCGTGTTCCACGCGGCCTCGTCCGCGGTGCAGCCGAGGAACTCCGTGCGCAGATCGCTTTTCAGCAGCTCGTCGTCCACGACGTTTTTGTAGTCGCGGAAATAGCTGAATTCATCGTATTTTGCCTGCAGGAGCAGGACGTTGTTGAAGTGGATGTTCTCCGCGTCATACGCGCTGTCGCGGAACAGCTCACCGCACTGCAAGACGACGGCCTTCGGTTCTACGTCCGTGCCGCAGAAATTCGCGGCGACCGACCACGAGGACCAGGTGCCCATCGAGTGGCCGCTGATCGCAAGACGCGCGGGATCGACATTGTCCATGGCCGCCAGCAGCGCGTAGGCACAGCTGCCGCCCGCGGAGCTGTCTGTCATGGAATTGCCGTCGGCGTCGGTCGTATAATGCTTGTCGAAAAAGCTGAGGTTGGAAAAGTTCATCATGACCTTGTAGCGGGTCTGGCCGCCGATGGTCTTGAACGTGCCGTCCTCGACGCTGTCCTCGCCGTAGTTGACCGTGACCTTGTGATTGACGTAGCCGCGGTTGATCAGTCCGGCTGTCGTCGAGCCGTGGCCGTATTCGTCCAGACACAGGACCACCGCGCCGCGGCGGGCCAGATTGATGGCGTAGGCCGCGCAGGTCTCATGGTCGTTCTGGTAGCCGTGCAGCAGCAGAACGCCGGGGGCCGGGGTCTCGGCCGTGGCGGTCTTCGGTGTGTACAGCTTGTACATGAGATCACCGACGTCGGTTTCAATCTATCCTTCCGTAACGGCGATGGTCCCGTTTCCGCGCTGGATGCGGTCAGCGGCGAACATGCAGCCGAAGACGATCGCAAGCAGCAAAACCAGCGCAAGCGCCGCTTTTTTCCGGGAATGTTTCATCATATCGCTCCTCTCTGATTCTGTGGTATATCCACAGAATCAGTATAGCAGCACGCGCCTCACGGAAAAGCAATGAGAAACAGAAAAAATCTGATATTCGCCCGCAACAAAAGAAACAACTGGTTATACCACAAAACCGCCGCCCAGCCGGATCGGCGGGGCGGCGGCGATTCAGAAATATCCGGCTTCCAGCAGGAGCGTGAGGCAGGTGTTGATCTCTTCGTCGGTGAAGAGGGGGCCGTAACGGGCCTGGATGATGGTGGCCTCCGGCGAAAGCTCCAGATGCCCGGCCTGCTCCAGCGAGGCGAAGACGTCGGAGGGGGCACGGCGGCGGACAAAGTCCCGCACGGCGGCGACGCTGCCGCGGGACTGCAGATCCCGGACGAAGCGTGTCACGGGGCTGTGGTACCGCGCGGCGGCCTGCTGCGCGTTCTGCAGCAGCTCCTGCTGCAGGGCAAGCTCGAGTTTGGTCTGTTTTGCTTCCATCGGCGGATCCTCAGCGCATGTTGAACTGGATCTGGTCGCGGCGGCCGAGCTCGGACAGGCGGGCCTCGATGGCCCCGGCGGTCCGGCCGTGGCGGCGGGCGATCTGCTCGACCGGCAGACCCGCGTCGTATTCCTCCAGCAGCTGCTGCTCCTCGTCCGGCCGCCAGCTGCGGCCGGCGTTGACGGCCTGCGCGCCGGTCTGGCGGGTCTGCAGCTCCTGCAGGACGCAGTGCAGCGCCCGGATAATTTCGGGGTGGTTATAGACGCTCTCGTCCGGCAGACGCGCGCCTGTGATCGGGTCGCGGCCGTCGGCGAGCCCGCGGAGCAGCTCCGCAGCACGCTTGATCTCCATACGCTCACCTTTTCTGTCAAGTTTCGGGCTTTTGCTTCTATTATAGTGTACGGAAGTCCGGACTGCAAGCCGTTTCGGCGTCTTTATGCCGGAAATGTTCCGTCCCGGATGTACGAGACCGCGTATTCCACGAACCGGCGGACGGCCGGCGGGGCCTGCAGCCGGGAGGGCAGGGCGATGCCGAGCTCGATCGACTCCTCCGGGGCCAGGGGCAGGATGACGGCGCGGGTCTGGATGCCGCCGGTGGACAGCCGGTTCAGCATGCTCACGCCGAGCCCGCTTTCGACCATGGCGATGGCAGCGTGGTCTTCCTCTGTCGTGTAGCCGATGGAGGGAGTCAGGCGGTATTTGTTGAAGACGTGCATGACGTCGGAGTCGTTGCCGCGGGCGGAGATGACGAGCTCCTCATTGCGGTAGGCGCCGATGGGGAACGCGCCGGCGCTGGCCAGCCGGTGCTCCGGCGGGACGATGGCGACCATCGGGTCCGCGCGCAGCGGGATCCACTCCCGCCCGCCGCCGAGCACGCGGCTGTAGAAGCACAGATCCACCCGGTTCTGGTTCATCAGCTCGTCGAGCAGCTGGTGGTGGCCCTCCATGAGCTCGATCTGCACGCCGGGGAAATCCCGGTGGAACCGGCCGATGACCGGCGGCAGCCAGTGCGCGGAGATGCTGTAATACGAGCCGATGCGCACCTTGCCGGTCAGGACGCCCTGGATCTTGGAGCAGACCTGCCGCAGCCGGTCGTCGCACTGCACCAGATCGCGCAGCGGCGCGACGAGCTGCTCGCCGTCCGTCGTCAGGTGGACGCCGCGCCGCGTGCGGACGAACAGGGGGAAGCCGAACTCCTGCTCCAGCGCGTTGATCAGGTGGACCACGCCGGAGGGCGTATAGTTCCACGCGGCGGCAGCGGCCGTAAAGCTGCCGCTGTCGGCGACGGAGAGGAAAATTTTATAGCGGTTAAGATCCATGACGCCTCCTGTTATGACGGACTGTCACATGAAAATGAAGAAACTGTCGTTTTACTTTAGACTGACAGCATTATAAACTGTAGATAAAGACCTGTCAAGGACGCCAGATTCTGCAGTGCACCGGAAAAAGACGTTGATGACGACAAAAACGAAAAAGAAAGCGAGAGAACTGAAGTATGAACGTATGGCATCTGGTTTTGTGCGTAGTCATTCTTGCGCTGGCCTATATCTTCTTCCAGTACGCCCGCATCCGGAAGCTGCCGGAGGGGACGGACGAGATGCAGGAGATGGCCGGCATCATCCGTGACGGCGCAAGCACCTTCCTCAAGACGGAATTCCGCGTCATTGCGATCGTCGTGATCGTGGTCGCGGCAGTATTCAGCCTGTTCGTAGAAAAGACGAGCGGCATCACCTTTATCATGGGCGCGTGCATGTCCAGCGTCGTGTGCATCCTCGGCATGCGCAGCGCGACGTATGCAAACGTCCGCACCTCCAACCGCGCGCGCGAAACGCTCTCCATCGGCGAGACCGTCAAGGTCGCGCTCGGCGGCGGCAGCGTCTCGGGCCTGGCGGTGCAGGCGTTCGGCATGCTGGGCATGGTCCTGATCCTGATCATCTGGAACGGCGTGGACCCGACCGCGGTCGGCACGGGCTTCCTGGCCAACCTTGAGTGCAATCCCACCATCATGCGTATCACCACGTATTCCCTCGGCTGCTCCATCGTCGCCATGTTCAACCGCGTGGCCGGCGGCAACTATACCAAGGCGGCCGATATCTCCTCCGACATCCTGGCCAAGCTCCGCCACGACATGCCCGAGGATGACAGCCGCGTGCCGAACGTCATCGCCGACTTCATCGGCGACAACGTCAACGACATTGCCGGCAACTGCTCCGACCTGCTCGAGAGCTTCGTCGCCACCATGGCCGCGGCCCTGATGATCGCGGTCACGATCTACAAAAGCGCGCTCTCCGGCGGTACGGAGGCTGTGACCGAGGCGACCTTCACCGCGACCACCGTCTTCCCCATCGTGCTGGCGGGCTGCGGCCTGTTCGGCTGCCTGCTGGGTCTTGGCTATGCCACCATCAAGAAGATGGGCGACAATCCCTCGCACGAGCTGAACCTCTCCACCTGGATCTCTGCGGGTCTGACGGTCGTGGGCGGCTTCGTCGCGGCGAAGCTGATCTTCGCGGATGTGCCCCTGTACGCGAGCTTCCGCTGCGGCTGGCTGTCGCCGTGGATCTCGAGCGTGCTCGGCATCGCCAGCGGCGTCGCCATCGGCTCCATCACCGAATACTACACCTCCACCGACTATAAGCCCACCCGCCGTCTGGCGGAGATCGCCACCGAGGGAGACGCGTTCGTCATCACCAAGGGCGACGCCATCGGCTCGCGCTCGTGCCTGCTGCCGGTTTTGCTGATCGGCGTGTCCCTGTTCATCTCCGGCAAGGTCTGCGGCACCTACGGCATTGCCCTCTCCAGCCTCGGCATGCTGGCCTTCGTCGGCGCGACGGTCTCCATCGACGCCTTCGGCCCCATCGCCGACAATGCCGGCGGTCTGGCGGAATCCTGCCATCTGGATGAATCTGTCCGCGCCATCACTGACAAGCTCGACGCCGTCGGCAACACCACCGCCGCCATCGGCAAGGGCTTCGCCATCGGCTCCGCCGCGTTCGCCACGGTCTCGCTGATCGTCGCCTACGTCGGCAACTACACGGCCATCAACGCAGAGCCGGTCCTCAACATGGCCTCCTACATCGTTGTCGCCGGCGGCATCATCGGCGGCGCGCTCATCGAATACTTCTCCGCGCTCCTGACCGACAACACCATCGAATCCGCCCGCCTCATGGCCGACGAGGGCGACCGGCAGCTGTCCCGCCCCGGCGTGCTTGAGGGCACGGTCCGCCCGGATTACAACCGCTGCATCGAAATGGCCGCCCGGCAGGCGCTCAAGAAGATGCTGCTGCCGTCCGTGCTGGCGCTGCTGATCCCGATCGTGGGAGGCTTCGTGTTCGGCGTGGAGTTCGTCGGCGGTCTGCTCATCGGCGCGACCATCGTGGCCATCCCGCGCGCGATCTTCATGGGCAACTCCGGCGGCGCGTTCGACAACGCCAAGAAGTACATCGAGTCCGGCTCCCTCGGGGGCCACGGCAAGGGCTCCGACGCGCATAAGGCCTCCGTCGTCGGCGATACCGTCGGCGATACGAGAAAGGACGTCGTCGGCGTCGCGCTGGATATCTTCATCAAGACCATGTCCACCGTCGCCAACACCCTCGCCACCGTGTTCCAGCACATCACGCTCATCCGCTGAGCAAATGCAGATACCGGACCGGGCCCCGCAGAGCTGCGGGGCCCGGTTTTCTGCGCAAAAAGAAAAAAATGGCGCGGGGCGCGAAACGTGTTGAATTTGCGGCGGAATCTGCTATAATTTTCGCAAGAGAGACTGCGCGCATCCGCGCAGAAGTAAGCGGAGGAGAAACATGAAGAAGCATCGCGCCCTTTGGGTGATCATCATTGTAATTGTGGTGCTCGCGGCGGCTGCCGCGGGCGTGTGGTTCTGGCTGCAGTCGCGGCTGGACGAGACGCAGCAGGCGCATCAGGCCGTCTATGCCAAGTATCAGACCATGACGGCGGCCGCGGATCAGGTCACACTGACCGTGACCGAGGACGGCTCGGCCATCGGGAGCTATGACATGCAGGCGCTCGGTCTGCGCGACGATCTGCTGCAGAAGGTGAATGCACAGTTCTCCGAGCTTGACCGCATGCCGGACGCGCAGTTTGCCGCTCTGCCGCTGAAGGACCGGCTGGACTGGGCGAAGCTGGGGCTCAAGCCGGCGGCGACCGTTTCTCCTGATCTTGGTCAGCTGGATCTTTCCGCCGTGCTGGCCGATCTGCAGAGCGTGAAGCGCACGGCGGCGCAGGATGCATATATTGACCTTGTGGACGGCGTCTATACCGTGCACGAAGAGGTCGCGGGCGACGAGCTGAATGTCACCGCCGTGCAGGAGGGGCTGCAGACTGCAGCCGCCGGTCTGGCCGTGACGCCGTCCGGCGCGCAGAACGCAACGTTCGAGCTGACCTCGGTCGACTGCTACGAAACCCCCGCCATCACGACTGCGACGCTCCGCGATACGCCCGACAGCCTCTTCCGCACCGCGCTGGCGGAGCTGGAGGTCAAGGTCGATTTCAACAAGGATTCCGAATTCCTGCCGCACGGCGAGGAGACGCTTACGAGCCACGATCTGGCCTCCATCCTCGATCTGGAGGCGGACGGCACGATCACCATCGACGAAAAGGTCCTCGCGGAGACGATCTCGAAGTGGGCGACGAAATATAATCAGTATGACGCGCCGTTCATCTTCGACTCCTGGGTCAAGGGTGTGATCCAGATCGACTTTGTTACCTGCAATTATCTCATCGACGCGCAGAGCGTCATGGAGCAGATCCGCGCGCAGCTGCTGACGATGGAATCCGGCGAGATCGACGCGGACGCCGTCTGCTACGACACGGACGGCAAGCCCTTCTCGCTGGGCGACAGCTACGTCGAGGTCGATTTTGACAACCAGCAGATGACGTACATCAAGGACGGCCGTCTGGTCGTCAACACCAACATCGTGACCGGCGCGCTCAACGGCCACCAGACGCCGACCGGCCTGTACGAGGCCCACGGCAAGGAGCACGACGTCTGGCTCAAGGGCGACGACTATCTGGTCTTCGTCAAGTACTGGGTCAGCGTGGTCGGTGATCTCATCGGCCTGCACGACGCGTCGTGGCGGTCGAACTTCGGCGCGAGCTTCTATGTCTACGGCGGCTCCCACGGCTGCGTCAACACGCCGGAGGAGGCCATGGCCTGGATCTGGAACCTGATCGAGGACGGCACGCCCGTCATCATGCACGGCGTCAATGAATGGTATGAGCCCGCCAACGGCAACCCGCGCGAGACCAAGGATCCCGTCCGCGGCACGACGAGCGAGACGAAGGTCGAGCCCGGCACGCGCGTGCTGTCGGAGGACAACAGCCGCATCGAGCTGCAGCCGGACGATGTCGTCCCCTTCGAAATGCCGAAGGACGCCAATGCCGACGACGCGGAGAACACCGCTGCCAACCCCAAGCCGGTGTCCTGAACGAGAAACGAAAAAACCTCCGCAGAGCATGCCCCTGCGGAGGTTTTTGTTTAAAGCAAGATGTCCATGTCCTGAGGACAGGAAAAGAAAAACAGCCCGCCGCAGGAAGACGTCTCCTGCGGTGGGTACAGACCCAGTATAGCATAGCGCCCCGCGCGTTGCAAGGAAAAATTCAGGCCCCGGAAAAATTTCGGATGCTTCCACAAGGAACCGGGTTTTGCCTGTTTTTATCTTCGTAAAAGTTTCATTCTTGACGTTTCAGGGCCGCGGGGGTACAATACGATGCGTATTTTGTTTTTTGGATTTTTTATGAAAGTAGAGGGATGCCGTGATGCGTGAATCCAACAATATTCCGGAGGTTTTCGGCAGTATGGTCTTCAATGAGGCTGCGATGGAGCAGTATGTCGCAGCCGGGGCTGTCGCCGCGTGGAGGCAGTGCCTCGAGCAGGACCAGCCGCTGACGCTGGAGGTCGCCAATGAGATCGCCGCCGGCATGAAGCAGTGGGCGCTCGAGCATGGTGCGACGCATTTCACGCACTGGTTCCAGCCACTCAACGGCGTGACGGCCGAGAAGCACGACAGCTTCATCAGCCCCGTTCCCGGCGGCAAGATCACAATGGAGTTTTCCGGCAAGGAGCTCGTCCGCGGCGAGCCGGACGCGTCCAGCTTCCCCTCCGGCGGCCTGCGCGCCACGTTCGAGGCCAGAGGCTATACCGCGTGGGACCCGACGTCCTTCGCGTTCATCAAGGATCAGGTCCTGTATATCCCGACCGCGTTCTGTTCCTACGGCGGCGAGGCGCTCGACAAAAAGACGCCGCTGCTGCGCTCCATGCAGGCCATCAACAAGCAGGGCCTGCGTATCCTGAAGCTGTTCGGGCATGACGAGGTCAAGGCCGTCCGCACGACGGTCGGCCCGGAGCAGGAGTATTTCCTCATCGACGAGGCGCTTTACAGCAAGCGCAAGGACCTCATCTATACCGGCCGGACCCTGTTCGGCGCGAAGCCGCCCAAGGGGCAGGAGCTGGAGGATCATTACTTCGGCACCATCAAGCCGCGCGTTGCCGCATTCATGCACGATCTGGACAAGGAGCTGTGGGAGCTCGGTGTGCTCGCCAAGACGGAGCACAACGAGGTCGCGCCCGCGCAGCATGAGCTCGCTCCCGTCTTCACCACCACCAACATCGCCGCTGACCACAACCAGCTCACCATGGAGCTCATGCAGAAGATCGCCCGCAAGCACGGCATGGTCTGCCTGCTGCATGAGAAGCCCTTCGCGGGCGTCAACGGCTCCGGCAAGCACAACAACTGGTCCATTTCGACCGATGCGGGCGTCAACCTGCTCGAGCCCGGTGAGACGCCGGGTGAGAACGCGCAGTTCCTGCTGTTCCTCTGCGCCGTGATCCAGGCAGTCGACGACTATCAGGACCTGCTGCGCATCTCCGTCGCCTCCGCCGGCAACGACCACCGGCTGGGCGCCAACGAAGCGCCGCCCGCCGTCGTGTCCATGTTCCTCGGCACAGAGCTGACGGAGATCCTGGACGCCATCGAGTCCGACACGGCCTATGACGCGAAGGAGAAGGAGCTTCTGAAGATCGGCGTCCACGTCCTGCCCAAATTCCCGAAGGACACGACCGACCGCAACCGTACCTCGCCCTTTGCCTTCACCGGCAACAAGTTTGAATTCCGGATGCTCGGCTCCGCCGCATCCATCTCCGACGCGAACGTCGTGCTGAACACCGCCGTGGCCGAGTCTCTGCGGCAGTACGCGGACGTGCTTGAGCAGGCGGAGGATTTTGAGACCGCCCTGCACGACCTCATCCGCAATACCATCCAGGCGCACAAGCGCATCATCTTCAACGGCAACGGCTACGACGCGAGCTGGCTGGAGGAGGCCGAAAAGCGCGGCCTGCTCAACCTCAAGACCACGCCCGACTGCGTGCCGTATCTGCTGAAGGAAAAGAATGTCCGCCTGTTTACCACGCATAAGATCTACAGCGAGACCGAGCTGCACGCGCGCTATGAGATCATGCTGGAGAATTACAGCAAGGTCCTGCGCATCGAAGCGCTCACGATGCTGGAAATGGTGAATACCGATATCCTGCCCGCTGTTTCTGACTACACGGCAAAGCTCGTGCGGACGGCCGAAGACAAGAAAGCGCTGTTGGGCAGCGCTGCCGGAGGCTATGAGCAGAAAACCGCCGCGCGGTTGTCCTCGCTGACGGAGATCGCCAGCGAGGATGCCGCGAAACTCGACGACGCACTCCTGCAGGCCGGCGACTTGCCGACCGCGCAGGAGGCCGCAAGCTTCTATCAGGCCGAGGTCTTCAAGGATATGACCGAGCTGCGGCTGGCCGTCGACGAGATGGAGACGCTCACCTCCCGCGCCTGCTGGCCGTATCCGTCCTACGGCGATCTGCTGTTCAGCGTCCGCTGAATGTCCCTTTTGTGCGATCCGCGCACGTTCGAAATGCTCGTTTCGTGATTCCTCTTTTCATTTGTGTTGGCAGCGGCCCGCGGGGAGACCCGCGGGCCGCTGTCGCATTTGGCAAAAAAGCTGCGGCTTTTTTGCCAAGGGGTTTGCGCCGCCTGCGGGCGCAAACTCTACGAGGTTTTTCGACGGATGGGCTTGACAGGGGAGGGGAGTGGTGGTAAAATGCTGACTAACGAACGTTAGTTAGCTGTAGAGGAGCCGTGATGCAGGGATGAAGCAGGAGGATACCCGGCAGAAAATTCTCGCCAAGGCACTGGAGCTGTTCTCTGTCCATGGCTACGACGCGGTCAGCGTCGGCCAGATCGCGGCGGCCGTGGGGATCAAGGCCCCTTCGCTCTACAACCATTTTCCCAGCAAGCGCGCCATCTTTGACGCGATCGTGGAGGCGACGGCCGCGCAGTATGAGGCGGACACCGACAGGATCGACATCCACGTGCAGAACGCGCGGCAGGATATCCCCGTCTTCACCCGCATCACGGAGGACGGGCTGCTGGAAAAGGTCCGGCAGATCTTTTTCTACTCGCTCCACAACGAGACCATCAGCCGCTTCCGCCGGATGATGACGCTTGAGCAGTTCCGCTCGCCGGAGCTTGCGGCGCTCTATTCCCGGCGCTATGTGGAGCGCGTGACGGAGTATCACGCGGGGATCTTCCGCAGCCTCATCGCGGCCGGGGAGCTCCGGGACGAGGACGCCGAGGCGATGGCCCTTTGCTATGTGGCCCCGGTCATCACCCTCATCGGCATCTGTGACCGCCAGCCCGAGCGCGAAGCTGCGTGCCTGCAGAAGCTCGAGGCGCACGTCCGCCTGTTCTACCGGACCTTTCAGGCAGACAGGAACGAAAGGAGCGAGGACGATGAGCCGTGAGGAGCAGTGGCTTCTCTGCCCGGTCTGCGGCGCGAAGACGCGCCTGCGGCTGCTGCAGCGGACGGTATTGCGGGAATTTCCGCTCTACTGCCCCAAATGCAGGCGCGAGAGCGTGATCAGCGCAAGAAATTTTCAGATCGAAACCGTTTATCAGCCAGACGCAAAGACGCAGTGCTGACCACCGAAGGTCGTGGTCAGCGCTGCGTTTTTTGACGCCTGAAAAAGGAGGAAACAGGGAAACATGAAACGGACTTTGACACAGAAGCTGGGGCTGCTCGGCGTGCTCAGCTTCCTTTCCTACGCGGCGGCGGTCGTGCTTGCGCCGCTGGCGTACCCGGGGTATGACTGGATGGCGCAGGCGGTCAGCGACCTGAGCGGCGGCCTTTGCGTGTGGGGCGGCATCAACCTTCTGGAAGGCTACGGCCAGGACAACCCCGCGGCCAATGCTCATGTTACATAGAGAAGCAAGCTGCAAAATAATATGAACAGTCGCCCCGCAACTCCGTAAGGCAAAATCAAACAAGAGTTTGACCTAAGTAATGGTTCAAACTCTTGCCTGCGTTTAAATATTAATAACCAAGGCTATGGACTCTTTGAGGGTATTACTTCGTTCAAATAATATGGCTGACCTTCTGTATGATCAATTCCGCGCATATTAATCGTGTAGAATCTCTCATTGTTTTTTTGATCCTCAAAAACAATGCCATACGTAGGAAGTAGACCAACGAACTGCATCTTAACCAAAAAGGGTTTGTCTTGAGTTAGCTCGTCAATTGAGTATAGTTCATCAGAAATAGAGTAAATCAGCCCTAATTCTGTATCATCAACCTGAACGGTTACAAACCTAAAAGAACGGATAACTGCATTAGGAGAAATTACCAAAAAAATTCCATTTTCATCATTTATGTACTGACAATAAGAACCGGCTTTCGCAACCTGATCTTCCACAGCTTCAATACTGACAGACAGAATATCATCTGTCGATGATTCCGTCCCGGTGCTTGTTGGCTCTGAATGTTTCTCAGTATTAGATGAAGAAGGCACTGACGCCATGTTGCTATCAGGTGGTAACCCTACGGAACCCACACAACCTGTCAAAGAAACCAACATTACGATTATCAGCAGAAAAAACGCATACACACATTTGTTCAATTAATTTTACCTCCCGTTTGGATTTGGTCAAGGCAAAGTTGTGAAATATTCAACATACATTCCAACACGACCATCTGTTCCAACCCCGTAGTTGCTACTGGCCCCTGCACTCGAATTTTGAAAAACTTGTCCACAACTTTCAACTGACAGATTTCCAGCCATATGATGAATTGTAATTTTCTGAATAGAATTGTTTCTTGGGCTTGTTTTGTTTGGTGAAATATTGGTGTGCTTAACCAATGCACTGTTACTCATCTTCGTTTTCCGCTTTTACGTTTGTTAACTCATGAGTCGTTTCTTCACCGACAACTTCCCAGTCCATAAACTGAATAGAATCGAAAAGCATATACGAATCCATTTTTTACCTCCTTGTGCTACTCAGTAAGAATGTTTCTCTTAACGAAAAAGCGCATAAGCCGACTAATCACCAGTCCGGCTCATGCGCCAACAGAAACGATTTTGATACGACCTCTCCACAATCGGGAGCCGCACCAATACCACCAAAGCGAGAATCCGAACCGGGCATCATTGGGACGATACATGGTGTTACCTCCAATCATAGTTTGTCAGATAGGTATTCTATCCGCATAATATGTCTACCATATAATGACCATCTTTTTCAATATGGCGGCAGCAATCTATTTGTAAATTTTCCATGAACGGGCGGCTGTGAGAGGCACTTTGAAAATGGTAAAGGGGAACGGTGCGAATTGCCCTTATGAGCATTGTCTCCCATAAGTTCATTCATGACGAAAGATAGCAAAACAGGCTGCACCCGTCAACGGTCGAGATAAACGCTTACGCGCCATTGACAGCCGCAGGAGATATCCGGCCTGCGGGAGTTGAAGATCCTCAAGCGCTTCCGCGTGACGCCGGTCAGCCCGGTGTTCGTTCTGGGCGTCGAGCTGGCCATGTACATCGTCTACTGCCTCGTGTCGCTGGCAACGCTGGCCGCGGCGGCGCTGTCGTGTGGCGTCCGGCTGCGCGGCTCGCTTCCCGGGTTCCTCGGCATCGGTCCGGGCAGCGTTCTGCCCCCGATCTGCGTCATGCTCGCCCTGACCGCCTTCTGCACCCTCCTCTCCCTCCGCTTCTTCCGCTGGGAATAATGCAAACACCCCCGCCGGATCTTCCGGCGGGGTCGTTCCGTTTTTGGGGACGAGCCGGCGGAGGATTCGCCGGGACCGGCCCGCTGCCTTTGAAATGTTCTGGGATGCCCTGCTCCTTGGAGAGGGGACAAAAGGCCAGACTTTTTTGGGGAT
>OKUM01001047.1_pt1 | contig 14350 bp, 10 predicted proteins | sample 1606801 | NCBI WGS metagenome assembly OKUM01 (sample SAMEA3882546, study PRJEB24775) | human gut metagenome | biome: human-associated habitat; feature: intestine environment; material: feces | place: Netherlands | collected 2009/2010
GAAGTCATTCTTTTGTCTCAGCGCTTGGCGCTCAAGTATAATACCACACCTCCCACCTTCTGTCAACACTTTTCGGCAAGTTTTTTTCTATGTTTTTTGCAAACCATTCAGGTGTGCGGAAATCGTCCTCATTTGAATGCCCTCCGTTTCGCGCTGGACATCTTCAGAGGCAGCTTCTTTTATCTTTGCAGCCTGCCCAGAACGGTCCTTTCACCATTTGGGCCGTGATGACAGGCAGCCACTGCGGGCCGGTACCCGATTTTCCTATCTAATGTAATTATATATTCTGTGTTTTTCGTTCCCTGCAAGGTATATTACCGTCGGATATTACGCGCCGGAATGCCCACGCTCTTGTCAAGCAGTTTGCCGTCTGATTTTATCCTGAATTTTGCCTGTGAATTTTGGCTAAAACTCCAAAACGCAAAATGTAGTGGTATTTTTCTTGACTTGCCACTAGATAGTGATAAAATAGAGCTACATTCAGTTTGTTGGATATCGTGTGCGCAGACGGGTATCTCTTATTGTGAGAGATGCCCGTTCACACTGTCAGTTGGAGGAGAGCTTATGAAGATCATCAAACGCAACGGTGCAGAGGTCCCCTTTGATATTACCAAGATCATCACGGCCGTTACCAAGGCCAGCGATTCCGTCGGCGGTCAGAGCCGTCTGACCCGGGAACAGATCACGCAGATCGCCGCGGCTGTGACCGACCAGTGTCAGGCGCTGAACCGTGCGGTGAACGTGGAAGAAGTACAGGACATGGTGGAGAACCAGCTCATGGACATCCAGGCCCACGATGTGGCACGGCACTATATCACCTACCGCTATGTGCAGAGCCTGAAGCGTCAGACCAACACCACCGACGAGCGCATCCTGAGCTTGATCGAGTGCCAGAACGAAGAGGTCAAGCAGGAGAACGCCAACAAGAACCCCACCGTGAACAGCGTGCAGCGCGACTATATGGCCGGTGAGATCTCCAAGGACCTGACCGCCCGTCTGCTGCTGGACCCAGAGATCGTGAAGGCACATCAGGAAGGCCTGATCCACTTCCACGATTCCGATTACTTTGCCCAGCACATGCACAACTGCGACCTGGTCAACCTTGAGGATATGCTGCAGAACGGCACGGTCATCTCCGGCACCTATATCGAAAAGCCCCACAGCTTTTCCACCGCCTGCAACATTGCCACCCAGATCATTGCACAGGTGGCCTCCAACCAGTACGGCGGTCAGAGCATCAGCCTGACTCATCTGGCTCCCTTTGTGGACGTCTCCCGCAAGAAGATCGCCGCCGAGGTCGAAGTAGAGATGGAAGGTCTGGACGTCTCCGCCGAGCGCAAGAAGGAGATCGTGGAGCGCCGCCTGCGCAACGAGATCAACCGCGGCGTGCAGACCATCCAGTATCAGGTGGTCACCCTGATGACCACCAACGGTCAGGCCCCCTTCATCACCGTGTTCATGTATCTGGGAGAAGCCCGCAACCCGCAGGAAAAGGCCGACCTTGCCATCATCATTGAGGAGACCATCCGTCAGCGCTATCAGGGCGTGAAGAACGAGGCCGGTGTCTGGATCACCCCCGCCTTCCCCAAACTGATCTATGTGCTGGAAGAGGACAACATCCGCCCCGGCACTCCTTATTATTACCTGACCGAATTGGCTGCCAAGTGCACTGCCAAGCGGATGGTGCCCGACTACATCTCCGAGAAGAAGATGCTCGAGCTCAAGGTGGACAAAAACGGCGAGGGCCATTGCTACACCTGCATGGGCTGCCGCAGCTTCCTGACCCCCTATGTGGACCCCGAGACCGGCAAGCCAAAATACTACGGCCGCTTCAATCAGGGTGTTGTCACCATCAATCTGGTGGATGTAGCCCTTTCCTCCGGTGGCAACTTCGAGAAGTTCTGGAAGATCTTTGACGAGCGTCTGGCTCTCTGCCACAAGGCACTGCAGGCCCGCCATCAGCGTCTGATGGGCACCCCCAGCGATGCCGCCCCCATTCTGTGGCAGTACGGCGCACTGGCCCGCCTGAAGAAGGGCGAGAAGATCGACAAGCTGCTCTTTGGCGGCTACTCCACCATCAGCCTGGGCTACGCTGGTCTGTATGAGTGTGTGAAGTATATGACCGGCAAGAGCCACACCGATGCCGGTGCCAAGCCTTTTGCCCTGAGCGTGATGCAGCACATGAACGACAAGTGCACCGAGTGGAAGAAGGCCGAGAACATGGATTACTCTCTCTACGGCACCCCGCTGGAATCCACCACCTACAAGTTTGCCAAGTGCCTGCAGAAGCGGTTCGGCATCGTGCCCGGCATCACCGATAAGAACTATATCACCAACAGCTACCACGTCCATGTTTCGGAGCCCATTGATGCCTTCACCAAGCTCAAGTTTGAGAGCGAGTTCCAGAAGCTGTCCCCGGGCGGTGCCATCAGCTATGTGGAAGTGCCCAACATGCAGGACAATCTGGAGGCCGTGATAAGCGTGCTGCAGTTCATCTATGATAACATCATGTACGCCGAGCTGAACACCAAGTCCGATTACTGCCAGTGCTGCGGCTACGACGGCGAGATCAAGATCGTTGAGGATGACGGCAAGCTGGTGTGGGAGTGCCCCAAGTGCGGCAACCGTGACCAGAACAAGCTGAACGTTGCCCGCCGCACCTGCGGTTATATCGGCACCCAGTTCTGGAACCAGGGCCGGACACAGGAGATCAAGGATCGGGTGCTGCATCTGTAACCCTCTCAGTCAACGCTTCGCATTGACAGCTCCCCCGAGAGGGGGAGCTTTTTATATGGAGTTTTATCTATGAATTACGCAACAATTAAGTATTACGACATTGCCAATGGGCCGGGGGTGCGCACCAGCATCTTTGTTTCGGGCTGCAGGCACCACTGCCCGGGCTGCTTCAACGAGGTGGCATGGGATTTCGGGTACGGTCAGCCTTTCGACAAAGCTGTGCGCAACGAGATCTTTGCATCCTGCCAGCCCGACTATATTGCAGGCATCTCCCTGCTGGGCGGTGAGCCTTTTGAGCCGGAGAATCAGCGGGAACTGCTGCCCTTCGTCCGCAACTTCAGGGCGTTATACCCGAATAAGAGCATCTGGTGCTATTCTGGTTACACCTGGGAACAGCTGACCGGCAGTGTTCCCTGCCCGGCCCGCTGTGAGGTCACCGATGAGCTGCTGAGCCTGCTGGATGTTCTGGTGGATGGCCGCTTTGTGGAAGCCCAGCACGATATCTCCCTGCGCTTCCGGGGCAGCTCCAACCAGCGGCTTCTGGATGTACCCAAGAGCCTTGCCGCAAAGGCCCCCGTCTGGTGGGAGGACGAACAGGTGTTTGCTACCCATAGCATGTAAATCGAGGATGCCCATGAGCTATAAAACAACAAACGACTTAATGCAGCACCTGCGTGACAACGGCATCGCCATCTCCGGCGAAACACAGAAACAGCAGCTTGTCACAACCGGATATTATCATGGCTATAAAGGCTATCGTTTCTTCAAATCTGCCGGTGCGCGCCTGCCTTTTTCCTCTTATCAAGAGCTCTATGCCACCATCCAATATGATTCTGCCCTGAAAGCTCTGTTTTACGGAAAAATGATGTTCATTGAAACTGCTGTCAAGAACATCGCATTGCAGGGCATCCTTGAAAACGCACAATCCGAGAGTATTTCGGATGTTCTGGATCGTGTCGTTTGCAGTTACAACAACTCCCCTGCCAATTTCACCGTTGAACAGAAAAAGCGAGCCCAGCAAAACAAATTGAACCTTCAACGTTCCATCCAGTCCAGCCTTGCAAACGCCTATGCAAAAGGAAATCCAAAAATCACACATTTTTACAATAATCCAACTTACTCCGGTGTTCCTCTTTGGGCTTTCTTCGAGATCATGACCATGGGAGATTTTGGATACTTGCTTTCTTGTTTGACTTTTCCTGTCCGAAAAGATATTTCCGCCCGCATTGGCCTTGATCTTTCCAACGATACATCCTGTGAGCTCTTATTTCGCTACATCTATGCTTTGAAAGATCTCCGAAATGCTATTGCTCACAATGCCGTGGTATTTGATACCCGATTTCGCAATTTTGACCCCACAAAGGCAATGAAAGCCTGTCTCCGTTCTGCGATTCAGCTTCCGTATGTCAATTTCAAGACCATCGGAGATTATGTCATTCTGATGTCCTATTATCTGAAGCTATTGCAGATGCCAAATTCCGAAATCCTTAAGTTCATTGAAGAATTTGAGCATATCACAGAAACCTATCGCTCTGAAGTCAACCCTGCCGTTGCTTCAATTGTCATTCATCCAGACCTGACGAAACGGATGGAAATTTTGAAAAATTATATTTAATAGTTGCATTTTTTCAACAGCTGCGATATAATATTCTTACTAATTGGGGTATATGTTCTCAGGGACATATACTTGAGGGAACTGGAGCGATTCAGTTCCCTTTTATTTTTACAAAAAGCGTCCCGTTTTCCACCCTGCCTGCACTGGCCGTGGAAAACGGGACGCTTTATTTGTTCTTTTATCTCCAATTCACCGTGTGCCAACGGTTTCTTCGATCACACTGAGGAACTCCTGGCCATAGCGGGCGGCCTTTTTCTCGCCCACACCGGGGATATTGAGCAGTTCCTCCACGCTCAGGGGCTTTTTCAGCGCCATCTGGCGGAGGGTGGAATCATTGAACACCATATAGGCAGGGAGCTTCTGCTTTGCGGCCAGCCGCTTGCGCAGGGCATAGAGGGCTGCCAGCAGCTTCTCGTCCGCTTCGCTGAGGACATCTTCGTCGGCACGGCGGCGGGAGGCCGAGGCCAGCCGCTTTGCACTGGCCGCGGCGCGCTGGCGGGCCTGTGCCGCCTGCTCCTCCACCTGTTCGGCAGCCTGTGCTGCCAGCAGACAGTTGGAACAGTTCTCGCACTTCTGGGGCGCAGCCTCGCCGAAGTAGCTCAGCAGATACCCCCGCAGGCAGCGCGGTGTGGTGGAGTAAAAGGTCATGTACTTGAGCCGTTCCTCTGCCTTGCGTGCCGCTTCAGCCTTGACATCCGCAGGCAGGCCGTTGTCAGCCTCCATCTCCTTGTCGATGAAGAACCGGATGGTGCGCACATCGGTGCCGGAATAGAGCAGGGTGCAGCGGGCTGGCTCCCCGTCACGGCCCGCGCGGCCCGCCTCCTGATAATAGCTCTCCAGATCCTTGGGCATATTATAATGGATGACGAACCGAACGTTTGGCTTATCGATGCCCATGCCGAAGGCATTGGTCGCCACCATGATCTGCACCCGGTCATAGAGGAAATCGTCCTGATTCTGCCGCCGGGTATCCGCATCCAGTTTGGCGTGGTAGGCTGCCGCCCGGATTCCCCGGCTCTGCAGCAGGCGGGTGGTCTCGTCCACCTGCCGGGTGGTACTGCAATAGATGATGCCCGCATTGTCCCGCTCCCTGAGCACAAGGTCGAGCAGAACTTTGGGCTTCTCGCTGGGCAGGGCCCTGCGGGTGGCAAAATAGAGGTTGGGCCGGTCGAAGCTGGTGGTCACCTCGTAGGGGGTGTGGAGTTCCAAATGGGTGCGGATATCCTCCCGCACATGGGCCGTGGCGGTGGCCGTAAAGGCTCCCACCACCGGGCGTTTGGGCAGGCTGTCCACAAACGCCTTGATGCGCAGGTAGCTGGGGCGGAAGTCCTGCCCCCACTGACTGATGCAGTGGGCCTCATCCACCGTGACCATGCTGATCTCCCGCTCCTGCGCAAACCGCTGGAAGCCCGGCATCTCCAGCCGCTCCGGAGCCACATAGATGATCTTATACCACCCCTCCCGGGCGCGGCGGAGCATCAGAGCCTTCTGGTTGTCCGTCAGGCTGTTGTTCAGGAAAGCTGCCGCCACACCGGCCTGTACCAGCGCCCCCACCTGATCCTTCATCAGGCTGACCAGCGGCGAGACCACGATGGTGATGCCCGGCAGCAGCAGGGCTGGCACCTGATAGCAGATGGACTTGCCCGCACCTGTGGGCATCACGGCCAGCACATCCTGCCCGGCCAGCAGACGGGAGACGATCTCCTCCTGACCCGGGCGGAAGCTGTCGTAGCCAAAGACTTTTTTCAGAATACTATGCGAACTTTCCATGGTTCCTCCTATCCATACAAAACCTCTCCGTCATTGCTTCGCAATGCCACCTCTCCTGGTAGGAGAGGCAAGTCTTGGCTCCCCTACTAGGGGAGCTGGACGCAAAGCGGCCTGAGAGGTTTATAACCCAATCAGTATACCACAACTCCCCGGATAATTGTAAAACATCTCTGACATTTCCCACGTTCGATAGCATTTCCTGCACAAAAATGCTATAATATGGGTACATATCTCCATCCCGGCCCCTGCCTTGTGCATCTGCCGGAAAAGAGCAAAGGAGTATTTTGTATGGCTCAGAAATTGATCACCTTCGCCGTCCCGTGCTACAACTCGGCGGCATATATGCGCCACTGCATCGAGACCCTGCTCTCCGCCGGGGAGCAGGCCGAGATCATCCTGGTGGACGATGGTTCCACCAAGGATGACACCCCCGCCATCTGCGATGAGTACGCTGCCAAATATCCCACCATCGTCAAGGCCATCCATCAGGAGAACGGCGGCCACGGCGAGGGCGTGAATCAGGGCATCCGCAACGCCACCGGCCTGTATTACAAGGTAGTGGACAGCGACGACTGGCTGGACGAAGCAGCCCTCAGGACCGTGCTGGCCAAGCTGAACACGCTGACTGCCCGGGGCACCGCGCCTGACCTGATGATCTGCAACTATGTCTACGAGCACGTGGAGGACAACACCAGCCATACCGTGCGCTACACCAACGTGTTCCCCCAGAACCGGCTGTTCAGCTGGACGCATGTCGGCCACTTCCGGCCCGACCAGAACCTGCTGATGCACTCGGTGATGTACCGTACACAGGTGCTGCGGGACTGCGGCATGGTGCTGCCCAAGCACACCTTCTATGTAGACAACATCTTTGTCTACCAGCCCCTGCCCTTTGTCAAGAGCATGTATTATATGGATCTGGACCTGTACCGCTACTTCATCGGCCGGGCCGACCAGAGCGTGAACGAGAGTGTGATGGTCAAGCGGGTGGATCAGCAGCTGCGGGTGACCCGCCACATGATCGACTGCCAGGACCTGGATGCCCTCAAGGGCCAGAAGAAGCTGCGCAGCTATATGCTGCACTACCTCTCCATGATGATGGCCATCAGCGACATCTTCCTTCTGCTGGACGGCAGTACCGCCGCCAAGCAGAAGGAGAACGAACTGTGGGCCTACCTCAAGGCACACACCAGTGCCGGGGTCTACCGCTCCATCCGCTACGGCTTTGGCGGCGTGACCAACCTGAAGATCCCCAAGGGCGACAAACTCGTGCTGGGCGGTTACCGCCTTGCACAGAAGATTTTTAAATTCAATTAACAAATGTTGCTTTTCCTCCTCAGATAAGATATACTTTTTAACGTATCTTAATTTCTCAGGAGGATCTCATTTTATGGAGCAATTGCTCATTTGCATGTCTCTTTCGCTCATTGCAGGCCTGTTGGCATCCCGTGCAGCGAAAGCGGTCCGTCTGCCGGCTGTCACCTCTTATCTGGTGGCAGGGCTTCTGCTGGGCCCCTTCTTTCTGGGTCGGCTGGGCCTGAGCGGCTGGGGCTTCGGCTTCGGGAGCCTTGCTCAGGTCGAGAGCTACGGCATCATCACACAGGTGGCACTGGGCTTCATCGCCTTTGTCATCGGCAACGAGTTCCGGCTCAGCGCGTTGGAGAAAATGGGCAGGCAGGCGGTCACTGTGGGCATCCTGCAGGCCGTTATCACCACCGTGCTGGTGGATATCGCTCTGGTGGCCCTGCACTTTGCCCGGCCGGATGTCATCTCAATGGCATCGGCCATCACGCTGGGTGCCATCGCCTCTGCCACAGCCCCTGCCGCCACCCTGATGGTGGTCAAGCAGTACAAGGCAAGCGGCCCCCTGACCCGCCTGCTGCTGATGGTGGTCGCCATTGACGATGCCGTGGGTCTGGTGCTCTTCTCGGCCTCTTTCGGCATCGCAAACGCGCTGGAACAGGGCCGCATCGACCCCATCAGCGTCCTTCTGGAGCCTCTGGTGGAGATCGCACTCAGCCTGGGTCTGGGCGCGCTGGCCGGTCTGCTGCTCAACCAGCTGGAGATCTACTTCCACTCCCGCTCCAAGCGCATGAGCCTTTCGGTGGCCTTTGTGCTGCTGACGGTAGGCCTTTCCATGGTCAGCTTTGAGGTCGGCCCCATCCACTGCAGCTTCTCGCTGCTGCTGGTCTGCATGATGACCGGCACCGTGTTCTGCAACATCTGCCCCACTTCCGATGAGCTGATGGACCGCCTGGACCGCTGGGTAAGCCCGGTGAACATCCTGTTCTTCGTGCTGTCCGGCGCGGAGCTGGATCTGAACATCCTCGCAAACCCCATGGTCCTGCTCATTGGTGCCGTCTATATCGCTTCCCGCTCTCTGGGCAAGATCTCCGGCTCCTATGTCAGCTGCAAGGCCACCCGCTGCAGCGAGAAGATCCAGAAGTATCTGGGCATCACCCTGCTGCCGCAGGCCGGTGTGGCACTGGGCATGGCCGCCGAGGCTGCTGAGCTTTCCGATGGCCACATGGTGCGCAACGTGGTGCTCTTCTCGGTGCTGGTGTACGAGCTGGTCGGCCCGACCCTGGCCAAGCTCAGCCTGACCGCCGCAGGCGAGATCATTCCCGAGGGCCGCACGAGCGCCCGTACCACCAACAAGCCGGAGGAGCCGGTCAGTGTGGACTGATTTCCCCCATCAGCCTCACCGCAGGTGACGGAGCGATCTTACACTACAAAAGCCGCTGCACAGTTGTTACGCTGTGCAGCGGCTTTCTGTTTGCTCTTTATTTCAGCACGATCTCATCGTTCTCAGCATCCACGGTCAAGGTGGAGCCGGAAGCAAGGGTGCCGTCGATGATCTTTTCAGCGGCGGGGTCCTCCACAGCCTTGCGGATGGTGCGGCGCAGGTCGCGGGCACCAAACTTGCCGCCCTGGCTCTTGTGCACCAGCGCTGCCAGTGCCGCCGGGGTATAGCTGTAGGCAATGCCCTTGGCCTCCATGCTGGGCTTGTACTCGTCCAGCATCAGGGCGGCAATGCCCTGCAGGGTCTCCTCGCTCAGCGGCTTGAAGGTGATGACCTCATCCACGCGGCCCAAAAACTCAGGGCGGAGGAACTGGCTCAGTGCCTTGCGGCTCTTCTCCTCGTTCCGCTCCTCCTCGCTGCGGTTGAAGCCCAGACTTGCGGTGGTCTGGTCGCTGCTGCCCGCATTGGAGGTCATGCAGATGACGGTGTTGGAGAAATCCACGGTGCGGCCCTGGGCATCGTTGATCTTACCCTCGTCCAGGATCTGCAGCAGGATATTCATCACATCGGGGTGGGCCTTTTCGATCTCATCGAACAGCACCACGCTGTACGGGCGGCGGCGGACCTTTTCGGTCAGCTGACCCGCCTCCTCGTAGCCCACATAGCCCGGAGGGGAACCGATCATGCGGGACACGGCGTACTTTTCCATATACTCGCTCATATCCAGCCGGATCAGCGGGTCGGGGCCGTCAAAGAGCTGGTTTGCCAGCTGCTTCACCAGCTCCGTCTTGCCCACGCCGGTGGGGCCCACAAAGATGAAGCTGGCCGGACGGCGGCGGCCCGAGAGGTCGGCGCGGCTGCGCTTGACCGCCTGTGCCACCAGATGCACGGCATCGTCCTGACCGATGATCTTCTTTTTCAGCTCGGTCTCAAGGCTGGCGAGCTTTGCATACTCGGTCTCCCGGATCTTCACCGCCGGGATGCCCGTCCACAGCTCAATGACCTTGGCCACATCGTCCATGGTCACCTGGATCTCCCCGGCTGCAGCCTGCTTGGCGGGCAATTCCCGCTCCAGCTGTGCCATCCGGGTCTTGCGCTCTGCCACACGCTCGTAATCGATGGGCTCGTTCACATCGGCGTTTTCCATGTCGGCCTCTTCCTGCTTGAGAGCCTCCAGTTCCTTCTGCATGGTCAGGTACTCGGAGATGACCGGGTGGGCCAGATTGCAGCAGGCACAGGCCTCGTCCAGCAGGTCGATGGCCTTGTCGGGCAGGTAGCGGTCGGTGATATACCGCTCGCTCAGGGTCACGGTGGCGTTCAGCACATCGGCGGGCACCTGCACATGGTGGTGCTCCTCGTAGTAGTGCTTGATGCCGCCCATCACGGCCAGCGTATCAGCGACGCTGGGTTCCTCCACCCGCACGGGCTGGAACCGGCGCTCCAGCGCCTGGTCCTTCTCGATATACTTGCGGTACTCGTTGAAGGTGGTAGCACCGATGACCTGGATCTCGCCGCGGGAGAGGGCGGGTTTCAGGATGTTGCCCGCATTCATGGCACCCTCGCTCTCACCGGCAGAGGTAATGGTGTGGATCTCGTCAATGAACAGGATGACGTTGCCCGCCGCCTTGACCTCGCTCAGCAGGCCCTTGACCCGCTGCTCGAACTGGCCGCGGAACTGGGTGCCTGCCACAAGGCTGGTCAGGTCGAGCAGGAAGATCTCCTTATCCTGCAGCCCTGCCGGCACCTGCCCCTTGGCAATGCGCTCGGCAATGCCCTCGGCAATGGCGGTCTTGCCAACGCCCGCTTCACCAATGAGGCAGGGGTTGTTCTTCTGGCGGCGGCTCAGGATCTGGATGGTACGGTAGATCTCCCGGTCGCGGCCGATGATATCATCCAGCTTTCCCTCCCGGGCTTTGCGGGTCAGGTTCTCGCAGTAGGTATCCAAAAACTTGCGGCGGGGCGGCTTTTTGTCGTTTTTGCCCGCCTTCTTTTCGTTTTTGCCGTTCTGGGCACCGCCGTTCACCCCCAGCGGGAAGGTGGCGCTGGAGCCGGGCACAAGGTCGCCGTCCTCCTCGCTCTGGTCCGGCTGGCCCATGCCCATCATCATGGAGAAGGGGTTCATGCTGCTCATGTCCCCCATCTCCTGCATCATGTTTTCCATCCGGTCTTCCATGGCATCCATGTCCTCGTCAGACATGCCAAACTGCTTCATCAGATCATCGACCGGTTTGATGTGCATCTCCCGGGCACAGTGCAGGCAGTACCCCTCGTTTTTCATCTGGCCATTTTCCATCCGCTGGACAAAAATAATGGCAGGCCGCTTCTGGCATCGAATGCAGACCATTGTTCCTCCTTTTCCCTCCCCGCTCAGACAAACGGGTTGAACACATTGAATACTTTATAGTAAAGGCTGCCGCTCATCACCGTGTCGTTGAGCATGGTGAGGTTGCCGCCGGTGATCACAATGAGCGCCCAGACCACGCAGAGCACCAGATAGATGTCCACAAGGCTGGCAATGCCGCCCACGCCCCAGCCCAGCCAGTGATTCACTGCACCGATCACGGGCAGCTTGTTCACCAGCCCCAGCACCGTGACCAGCAGGCTGACCAGCATCCGCAGCAGGGCAAACGCCACAAAGAACAGCACCAGCGAGATCACCGGGGTCAGCAGCGGAGCCAGCACCTTCTGGACGATGGTATCCGCCAGCACAACGGCGTTGTCATTGAGGACGGCAGAGATGGAGCGCTCGCAGGCATCCACGATGGATGCCCGGAACGCCTCGGGCAGAAAGCCCGCGTACCGCTGGGCAATGCCATCCAGACTGACGGCTCCCCCGGCGGCGATATTGGCAGCGATCTGGTCCCGGAAGCTTCCGGCGAGGAAGCGCTCGAACACCTGCCCGGCTGCCCAGCCTGAAAAGGCTCTGGCACCGAACAGGCTGATGAGGCTGCCCGTCAGCTGCACCACCGAGGCCAGAAAGCCTTTGCGGGCATACCGGACGGCCAGCACCAGCCAGACCACCGTACATAGGATATCAAAAATAAATGACGGATTCTTGAACATACGTTTAACCTTATTCCGAACTGGCTCACCCTCTCAGTCACGACTGCCGTCGTGCCAGCTCCCCCAAAGGGGGAGCCAACGCTTCTGACAGGGGAAGCCACAAAATAAATTGCACTCTTTTTCCTCAAAGCCGCAATTGCCTCTCCCTTTGGGAGAGGTGGCAATGCGCAAACACTGACGGAGAGGGCTATTCAGCGGGTGCTTCCAACTTCTGCACCGTGTTGCCGCTGAACAGCAGCAGATCCTTGCTGTTGGCCAGCAATGCCTGCGGGCTGGTGTCAAGGTTCTGGCTCCACTGCTGGGTGCCGGACGCATCAAAGCACTCCACGGCGTTATCGGCCAGCAGATAGAACAGGTTCCCCGCCCGGACAATGGAATTTGCCGCCGAGACAGCGGCGCTGAACTGGACGTTCAGGTTTTTGTCCAGCGTCACAGCCTGAGAGACCTGCCCCGATGCCAGCAGCAGGGCCACATTGCCTGCCGCGTCCACCGAAACATCTTTCAGCTCCGTGCCCGCAAAATCATAGACCGCACGCTCGCCGCCGCCCGCATTGTAGAGCACGGCCCTGGTATCGTAGACAGCCAGGATCGTGGAAGCAGAGGTCCACCCCAACCACTGGGGCACGCCGCCCTGATTCACCAGACTGACGGGATCGCCCGATGCCAGATTGATGAGGTAGAGGTTGGTCATCACCTGTCCCCCGCTGACGGTGACGGCTGCCGCCGCCAGCTTCCGGCTGTCGGGGGAAAAGGCCATCCGCAGGGGGGTGCCGTCGTTGGAGGTCATGCTCCAGCTGAGCTGCTGCTCCATGGAGGGGCTGTATACCAGCAGCTTCGCCATGCTGGTCTGGTCCTCCGTGACCACAGCCAGCGTGCCGTTGTCCGACATGGCGCAGAGGAAAATGCTGTTTTCCAGCTGCTTGGTGTAAAGGTTCTGGGTGCGGCTCTCCACCCGCAGCTCGTTTCCGGAGCGGTTGTAGAGGACAAAGCGGGTCTTGCCCGCGGCCAGCGCCGGGCGGGCATAGCCGCTCTGGATGCTGTTCAGCTTTTTGCCGGTGCGCGACCAGACCACACAGCCCTCGTCCCCCAGCTCCACAAAGCTGCCGGTCAGGGGGGCCATCTGCTCCAGCTCGGCCACACCGGTCTGCTGGGGCCAGCCGGAGCCGGGCAGCAGGGCAATGCGGGCCGTATCGGTCAGGTCCTTCAGGGCCGCCACCGAGCTGCCCGCGATGCCGGTGGCAAACAGCACCACCGCCGTCAGCAGCACCAGCAGCACCGCCGTGCGGCGGATGCGTCGGTTCCGCACACGCTGGCGGGCAGCTTCCAGATATTCGACCCGCCCTTCCGAAAGCGGCTCGTCACTCTCCGGACGGTTGCGATTTTTTCTCATAGGTCGTAGTCCACCTTCTCCAAAAATAGCCCTTTCGCGGGCAGCGTCGGCCCGGCCTGGCTGCGGTCCCGGCTGGCAAGGATGCCGGGGATGGCATCGGGCTGCATCCGGCCCGCACCCACCTCACACAGGGTGCCTGCCAGAATGCGCACCATGTTATAGAGGTAGCCGTCCGCTGTCACCTCAATGTCCACCTCGTCGCCCTTCCGGGTCACATGGCAGTCAGTGATGGTGCGCACGGTATCTCCGTGGGCAGCAGCAGAGGAACCCGCCGCGCACAGGGCCAGAAAATCGTGCTTTCCCACAAACTGTTCCGCCGCCCTCTGCATGGCATCCACATCCAGCCGCCGGGGCACCCGGGTGTAATATTTTTCATCAAAAGGCGAATCGATGGGGTGGTTGTGGATGCGGTACAGGTAGGTCTTGGTATGGGCGGCATAGCGGGCGTGGAACTCCTCCGGCACCACCCGGGCGCACAGCACCCGGATATCCGGGGGCAGGTGCTGGTTGATGGCCAACGGCAGCTTTTCGGGGGGGATGCGGGTCTCCGCGTGGAAGTTCAGCGCAAAGCCCAGCGCGTGGACCCCGGCATCGGTGCGGCTGCACCCCTTGATATCGGGACGGCTGTGGAGCACCGCTTCCAGCCCATCCTGAAAGGTCTGGGCCACGCTCCGCCCGTTGGGCTGCACCTGAAAGCCGCAGTAGTTGGTGCCGTCGTAGGCAAGGGTCAGTAAATAGTTCTGCATGGAACTCCTTCCGTCACGGCTTTGCCGTGCCACCTCCCTCAAAGAGGGAGGCTATAAGGCCCCCTCCTCGAGGGGGCTGTCGCCGCAGGCGACTGGGGGAGTTTTTAAAAATTCGGGAACACCAGTCTCGAGCTCAGGATCACCATAAAGCAGACGATGCACACCGCCAGGTCGATATAATCCTGCCGGGTGCAGCGCAGCACCTTCAGGCGGGTGCGGCCATCACCGCCGCGGTAGCAGCGGCACTCCATGGCCATGGCCAGCTCATCGGCGCGGCGGAAGGCCGA
>OKUM01001056.1_pt1 | contig 14292 bp, 10 predicted proteins | sample 1606801 | NCBI WGS metagenome assembly OKUM01 (sample SAMEA3882546, study PRJEB24775) | human gut metagenome | biome: human-associated habitat; feature: intestine environment; material: feces | place: Netherlands | collected 2009/2010
CACCGACTTTTTCACGGATCTCTTTAATCGTATGCTCCACAAAAGAGTCCATTCTCCAGGTTCCCTCACAGCCACAGATGCTACGTACAAAATTGTGAAGCATCTTCGTACCTTCCTGTGTATGAAGCACTTCCGGATGAAACTGGATTGCAAATAATCCTTTTTCCTGATTCTCTGCAGCAGCAACCGGACAATCTGCCGTATGCGCAACAATATTAAATCCCGGTGCAACCTTTGAAATATAATCAAAATGACTCATCCAGCAGATCGTATTTTCTGATACGCCTGTAAATAACGGCGATGAAGTATCGACCGTAACCTCGGTTTTTCCGTACTCACGGACAGGTGCCTTTTCCACTTTTCCTCCAAGTACGTGCATCATCAACTGCGCACCATAGCAGAGTCCTAAAACCGGCACGCCAAGTTCAAATAATTCTTTCGAACAGGTCGGTGAATCAGCCTCATAGCAACTGTTCGGACCGCCGGTAAGAATGATTCCCTTTGGATTCATTTCTTTGATTTTCTCAATGTCTATTTTGTATGAGTAAATCTCACAGTACACGTTGCACTCGCGGACACGGCGCGCAACAAGCTGATTGTACTGACCACCAAAGTCTATGACTATGACCTTTTCCTGATCCATGTTTTCCTCCTAATTGTTTATTCGCTATGCTGCTGTTTTACAATCTTTGAAACGTCACGTAATTGCTGTTTGCCACACTGTGGTGTAAACAATAACAAAACATAACATATGTTATCTGCTGCCATCTCATTGATTACGTAAAAGCAACATGTTTTCTTATGTCATTATAGATTACGGAGTGCTTATCTGCAAGCGATTTTGTTAAATTTCTGTTTTGATTTTATGTGCAATTACGTTATAATGAATTATAAACACTTTTATAGGCTGGGAGGTTTCATCATGAGTTTTAAAATAATCACTATAAGCCGAGAGTTTGGCAGTGGCGGTCGCTTTATCGGCGAGCAGATTGCTCAAAAATGCGGCATTGAGTTTTACGATAAAAAAATAATTGAGCATGTGGCAAAGGAGCTCGGTATCTCTGAGCAGATTGTCGCAAACCAGGGCGAATATGCACCTGCCGGAAATATTTTTTCATATGCATTTGTGGGGCGCGACATCACAGGAGTTTCTCTTTCCGACCAGATTTTCAATATCCAGCAGAAGCTCATCAAGGATATTGCGCAAAAAGCGCCATGCGTTATTGTGGGACGTTGCGCAGACTACATTCTTTCTGACAGGGATGATGTGCTGAATGTTTTTATAGAGGGAAATAAGCCTGAGAAGGCTACAAGAATAAAAAAGCTCTACCATAAGAGCGATGACGAGGTCAAAAAGCTGCTAAAGGATGTCGATAAGAAGCGCTCTGTAAATTACCGCTACTTCACCGACAAGGAGTGGGGCAACAGAAAAAATTATGACCTGGTGCTAAACAGCTCTGTGCTTGGATACGATAAATGTATTGAGCTCATCGCATCCGCATACGCTTAATTCTCTTAAGATACAGCTTTCCTGCGGTTAAGAAACCGTTTTCTTATTTTATTACGAAAAACGTAAATAGAATTACAACCTGTGTGTAATATTAAAAATACTCCTGCATAAACTGTAACAACAGAATATGCAGGAGTATTTTTTGAAATCATATATTGAGACAAGGGCGGTGGAAATCGCCAACTACATAGTTGAAAACAATGCCACGGTGCGTCAGGCTGCAAAGCAGTTTGGCATCAGTAAATCCACTGTGCACAAGGATATCACGGATGCTGACAGGCTGCTTCGAATAGACCCGGAGCTTGCCGCAAAGGCGCGTCACATTCTCGATATCAACAAGTCCGAGCGCCATATCCGCGGCGGACTTGCCACCAGAGAGAAGTATCTGCATCTGCCTCATGTGCATGCCGGCTGAGTGCATGGATGCTTCTATCCCTGCATTGCCATGTGCACAGCTTTTCGCGCATCTGAGGCTTTTCGCCAATTCAAGACCTGTGTCACATAATTCAGCAGCTCGTCATACAGCCGATTACCTCCGGATACTTTCATGTTCCGGATGTTTACTGTGTCACATGACTTGTGAGCACACCGTACAGCCACTTGCCCTCATCACTTAGATCCTCATAGGTAAAGCCGCTTGTCTTATCGCAGGCAGGTGTTAGAAGCGCTGATTTTTCGTCCTTATTGGACAGATTCCAGCACACATAGCTGATGCCGTAGCTGTCGAGCAGGCTGATCCAGCTGTTTGCGGAATCTATGTCCACCTGACCGTTTCCGTCGGCGCTGCAGATGCCAAACTCTGATACAAATATCGGCAGTCCGGCGTCTGCCGCCGATTTTAGTTTGTTTTGCAAGTCCTCCTTGTGGGTTGCGGCATAGAAATGCAGTGTATACATGATATTATCATATCCTGTGACAGGGTCCTTGACTGCCTCATCCACATCCTGGCTCCAGTTAGGTGTGCCTATCAGTATGACTGCATCCTTGTCGTAGCTTCTGATTGACGGAATGACCTCGCTGGCATAAAACTTCACATCTCCCCAGGTCGCACCTTTGCACGGCTCATTGCAAATCTCGTAAATCACGTTGTTGTATGAGGCATACTGCTGTGCCATTTTGGCAAAAAATGTCTTTGCCACATCACTGTAGCGGTTTGGATTGCCCTCGTTTAGCACATGCCAGTCGATGATGACATACATGTCGTTGTTGAACGCGTACTGCACTCCGTTTTGCACAAGTGTCTCAAGCTGCTGCCTGTCACCATCTGTGCAGTAGCCACCGCTTTCGTAGGTGTACATGGCAAGCCTTACCACATTTACTCCCCAGCTTTTCAGTGTGGCAAAGCAATCATTGGTCACATACTGTGGATACCACGCAAGACCGTGTGTGCTGACTCCGCGAAGCTGCACCTCGTTGTTATTTTGATCAACGAGCTTGCTGCCCTCCACATGCAGCTTACCGTTTACTGACGGACAGGCAAGAACTGAGCTCTCCTGTCCGTTTTCTGTGGTGAGCTGCTCTGTGTCAGCCACATTCTGATTTTCCGTACTGTTTTCTGTACTGCTTTGCATGCTGTCCTCTGTATTATTTTCTGTAGAGTTCACCGACTCAGTGGCTTTATCACCGGTCTGTGATTCTGTCTCTTTGTTACCGCATCCTGTAAAAATCCCAAGCACCAGCACTGCAGCCAATACCAATGCTATATATTTCTTCATATTGCTATACTGTCTGACTGATTACTGAATGGATGTAACCTTGTAGTCCTCAGCCTCTACAGTCTCCTTTAATTTCTCATCGGAAATGTCAGAGCTTAATGTCACTACTGCAGTTCCGCTCTCATGGCTTACTGCTGCCTCACTAACTGCATCAAGCGCCTCGAGTGCCTTCTTTACTCTTGCCTCGCAGTGGCCGCACATCATTCCTTCGATATTCATTGTCTTTGTCATTGATTTTTCCTCACTTTCATTTGGTTTATCTGTTTTGTTTTTTCTATCTGGTGTTGCTTTTCTGTCATGCTTAGGATCATACACCCTGCACAGATTCAGCCGCAGGGCATTGGTAACAACGCAGAAGCTCGACAGGCTCATCGCCGCCGCTCCAAACATCGGATTGAGCTTCCATCCTAATAAAGGATACCACAAACCGGCCGCAAGTGGAATACCTATTACATTGTAGAAAAATGCCCAGAACAGGTTTTCGTGTATATTTGTCAATGTAGCACGGCTTAACCGCACTGCTGCCGGTACATCTATCAGGCGGCTCTTCATCAGGACAACATCCGCTGCATCTATTGCCACATCACTTCCCGCGCCGATTGCAATTCCCATATCCGCACGTGTGAGCGCCGGTGCATCATTGATTCCGTCACCAACCATGGCTACCCTGCCCTGTTTTTTTAACTTCCTTATGACAGCCTCCTTACCATCCGGAAGCACACCTGCGATGACTTCGTCCACTCCCGCCTGCTTTCCAATGGCATTGGCAGTCTGCTCGTTGTCACCGGTGAGCATAACAACTCTGATACCCATATTTTTAAGCTGTCTGACAGCTTCCGGACTGTCCTCCTTTATTGTATCTGCAACGGCTATGATACCGCAAAGCCTGTCATCTGCGGCAAAGAACAGAGGAGTTTTTCCTTCCTTTGAAAATTCGACAGCTTTCGCGCGCATATCATCTGACACTTTTACAAATTTGCTGACAAAAGCAAGATTTCCTGCTTTTATCATTTTGCCTGCAAGTATTGCAGTCAGGCCATTTCCTACAACAGCGCTAAAATCCGTCACCTCTGCGACAGCGATTTCATCCGTTTTAGCGCGCTCCATAATGGCTTTTGCAAGCGGATGCTCGCTCTTGGCCTCGACTGATGCGGCTATTGCAAGAAGCGCTCCGGCATGATTGCCGGTTTCCTCAAAAAATGTCTCATCCGGCACGATATCCGTCACCTTCGGCTCACCGCTTGTTATGGTGCCTGTCTTATCAAGCGCCACAATCTGTGTGCGACCTGTTGCCTCAAGGCTTGCCGCTGTCTTGAAGAGTATACCGCTCTTTGCGCCCTTGCCATTTCCTACCATTATCGCAACAGGAGTTGCCAGTCCAAGTGCACACGGACAGCTTATCACGAGCACCGAAATGCCTCTGGCAAGCGCAAAGCCCACGGTCTCACCGGCTATAAGCCATGCTATTATTGTAATGATTGCAATTGTAATAACCGCCGGCACAAATACTCCCGATACCCTGTCAGCGATTTTTGCAATAGGTGCCTTTGTCGCTGCGGCATCAGAAACCATCTGTATAATCTGTGAGAGTGTGGTGTCTTCGCCTACTCTCGTTGCGCGGCATTTTATAAAGCCTGACTGATTCACTGTGGCAGCGCTTACTGCATCTTTCGGCTGCTTATCCACAGGGATGCTCTCTCCTGTGAGTGCCGATTCGTTGACAGCGGTTGTTCCATCTATTATTTCACCGTCCACAGGGATATTTTCCCCCGGTCTGACCACGAAAATATCGCCCTTTTTCACTGCATCCACAGAAATTTCCTGCTCCACGCCATCCCTTACAACGGTTGCTGTCTTTGGGGCAAGCTGCATCAGGCTCTTTAAAGCGTCTGTTGTTTTGCCCTTTGAGTGCGCTTCAAGCATTTTTCCGACAGTAATCAGTGCCAAAATCATGGCTGCGGATTCAAAATAAAACTCATGCATATATGACATGACCGCATCAATATCGCCATTCACCTGCGCATCTGTCATGGCAAAAAGTGCATACACGCTGTATCCAAACGATGCCGCAGAGCCAAGCGCAACAAGCGTATCCATGTTGGGAGCGCCGTGAATCAAGCCCTTAAAGCCACTGATAAAAAACTTCTGGTTTATGACCATTACCGCCACTGTAAGCAGAAGCTGCAAAAGCCCCATAGCCACATGGTTTCCATTGAAAAACTCAGGCAACGGCCAGCCCCACATCATATGTCCCATGGAAAAATACATGAGAACAACTAAGAATATGAGCGATGCTATAAGCCTGTTGCGCAGCTTCGGTGTCTCTCTGTCTACAAGCGCATCCTGCGCTGCCTTTAGCTGCTCTAAGCTGTTATTCGCTTTGTCATTTTCTGATTCTGTTGCTGTGCCTTTGGGACTCGCTCCATAGCCCGCCTGCTCTACTGCCTCCACTATCTGCGCATCTGTCGCGCTTCCCTCGACTCCCATCGAGTTGGTCAAAAGGCTGACAGAGCAGCTCGTCACACCATCAACCTTAGAGACCGCCTTTTCCACTCTGGCAGAGCATGCCGCACAGCTCATTCCTATAACTGTATATTGCTTCATACTGTCTGGTATTTCCTTCTTTCTACTATTCGAATCTAACTATTCAGAAGCCTTTTCTAAAATCTCTCAATTCCTGTCACCTTGAAATCCAGTCTTTCGATGGCAAATGTGATTTCCTCATCGCTTAGCTCTCTGGTTGCCTCAACATGTGCCACGCCATGCTTTAAATCCACATCTGCCGATACTCCGCTCATCTTCTGAAGTGAGCGTGTGACTGAGTTCTTGCAGTTCATGCAGTGCATTCCGTCTATGTGCACATCTGCTCTCGTGACTATCTCGCCTGTAAGCTGTACTGTGGCTTCCTCGTCCTCCTTCATGGCTCCACCGCCACAGCAGGCGCCCTCGCCCTTTGAATGCTTTATTGTCTCCTTTAAGCCCACAATCACCAGTGCGGCAATTATTGCTATTATTAATATTGTGATTATTGTACTCATTTTTATACCCGCCTTCTTATAATACTACTTCATAAGCTTCTGCAGTGTGTTCAAAAGCTCATCTATTGTCTCATCCTTGCCGGCTCTTATGTCATCTGCCACACACGTCTTTATATGATTGGCCAAAAGGACTTTATTGAAGCTGTTGAGCGCGGCATTTGCGGCCGCCACCTGTGTGATGATGTCAGGGCAGTAGCAATCCTCATCCAGCATACGCTTGATTCCACGGATCTGCCCCTCTATACGGCTAAGTCTGTTGATGAGATCCTTATATTCCTTCTCTGACCGCTCTTTTTTGCGGTTGCAGCAACAGCATTTGGTTTCTTTTTCTGCCATGTGTGCCTCCCTTCTTTCTTCATTCCACATTTGTTGTATATGTCTAACCATACCCCTTATGGGTATCTGTCTTTAAGAGCATTATATACCCCGGTAGGGTATATTGCAAGGGCAGATTTCCTTATTGAGAAATTTTCATGTTATACCATACTCGTATAATATCTCATATGAATATATACAACGAAAAAGCCGGTACATCATGTTTCCATGAATGTACCGGCTTTAAATACTTAGCAGTCCGTACGGGAATCGAACCCGTGTTTCCGCCGTGAGAGGGCGGCGTCTTAACCGCTTGACCAACGAACCGTGTATTATAATATCATGGTCAAACGAATAATGCAAGTACTTTTTTAAATTTTTTTAAAAATTTTTTCCGATCTCTTTGCCTTGAACATTATCCCTTTAAATGCTTCTGGCTTTAATTCCATTTTCGTCCCTATGTATGCTCTGTGATAATCTATTATATTCCGACTCCTTATCTCAAAGCACGCGTTCTTATCCTCATATTTTATTTATACGTTTTCCTCTTGAATAAGATTATACACCTCTTTGGTCACACAACGGTCACACGGAGCGCTTTTCCACGGATTTTGTTAAAAGTAAACATTGAAAATGCCGAAAACTGTACAATTTTAGACAATTTTCGGCATTTGCGTATTTTTTATTCGTTATAATCAACTATTATTTATTATATTTTTTGTATATCTTTTCAAACGAAGGCATGGAGCGCTTTATCATTTCCCTGTCATCCTCCTTTGCCTTCTCGCAGAATGCATTGCTGTCATCCTCGAGTGCCTTTACAAACATATAAAAGGCTCCATCCGGCTTGAAGCAGTGATAGCCTATCCTTGTGAGTCCCTCATACAGAAGGTCTCTGTTTTCTTTGTAGGCATTGATATCACCGGTTGCCCCCTGGCATTTTACTATCATCTTCTGGAACAGGCTTGGTGCACACACGTAACCGAGTGCTCTTCCCGCACCACAGACTGCTGCATACAGCTCTGCCTTATCGTACACCTCATCAGGCACGAGGACGTATCCTATTCTCTCTCCCGGCAGTGAAAGTGACTTGCTGTATGAGTAGCATACCAGTGTGTTGTCGTAATATTTGGTCACAAACGGTACCTTGATTCCGTCGTAAACTATCTCCCTGTACGGCTCATCTGCGATAATGAATATCGGTCTTCCTATCTCCTTAGACTTTTTCTCAAGGAGGTCTGAGAGCTTTTTGATGGTCTCCTCAGAATAGACTGTGCCGGATGGGTTGTTTGGTGAATTAATTATGACACCTCTGGTGTGCGCATTGATTCTCTCCTCAAGCGCATCGAAATCTATCTGAAAATGCTCTGTGTCTGCAGGCACCTCTACAAGCCTTGCTCCTGCTGCATTCACAAATACCTTGTACTCCGGGAAATATGGCGCTATGGTAATAAACTCATCATATGCGTCACTTGTCAACGCACGAAAGCAGATTGACAGCGATGCCGCTGCTCCCATTGTCATGTAAAGGTTGTCTGCATTAAAATGTGTGCCATGTGTGTTGTTCAAAAACTCAGCTATCGCCGCTCTCGTTTCCACGTCTCCCTGTGCTGACGTGTATCCGTGCAACGCAACAGAATCATAATCTGTCACAAGCTCCTTTATTGTGTCGTTTACTATCTGCGGAGCCGGTATGCTCGGGTTTCCTATTGAGAAATCATATACATTTTCCTTACCTACAATTGCTGCTCTTTTTTTACCATACTCGAAAAGCTCCCTGATTGCTGAGCGCACGCTTCCGAGCTGGTACATGCTTTCGTTTACTACCATTTTCTTGTCTCCTTATCTCTGATGTTCTTGCATGTTTACTATTATAATATCTCTGCTTATGACATACAAATGTCTTTATAAACATCTCTTTATACACATATTGTTACCATTCATGACCGTTTATCGTGATATGAATGCCTCCATCCCGGCACGCTTCGTCATCTCAATATGCTCCTTAAGCTCGCGGGCTGACATTCGCAGTGCCCCCAGGCTCATGACCGTCTGCTGCTCCAGCCCGTCCGAGGTTGCCACTGTTACCTTGTACCTGTCACGTATTCCAAACACCGTCTTTTCGATAAATGCATCCGCTGTCTCGTCCTGCTTTGTATACACAACCTCTATATTGTGGAAGGTCTCTCTCTTTCCGGCATTGCCCTTCACCTTGTACGCATCAAACACCAGCAGCAGATGACAGCCCTTATAGCCCTGGTAATCCGATAAAACATCCTTCAGCGCATCTCTCGCCGAATCGATGTTTATGCGTGAAAGCTCCTTTAAATCCTCCCATGCAAATATTATATTATATCCGTCAACTATCAGGTACTCTTCCCCCGGGGATTTCTTCGGATAAATCGGATTGCCGTGCTTATCATGCTTTACGGTGCACGGTTTACCACTTAGACCTTCATACTCATTTTTCTTTTTACCTGACCATTTGCGCCTCTGATCCTCTGCAATATCGTTTTTGCCCATGCCAAACTCCCTGGCATAAACATCTGCAAGCTGCGCATCAAGCTCCACTGATGACATACCTGAAACAGCTTTCTCAAAGCTCGTCCTGCGGCGGTTTCCGGCAAGCGCCTGTGCATCCTCCGCTGAAAATGCATTCTGCGTGCGGGCACTCGCTGCAAGTGCCTCCTCAGACTCATCTCCGTGGTAGACATACGGCAGGTGCATATGCTCCGGGACCTCATCCCACGGCACCACGTAGCCTGAGCCGTGCGCACAAAATACCGAGCCTGTCGGATTGCGGAAATCCTCCTCGCTGTCATAGTGCATCTGCGCAATCACCTCCGCAGGATTGTGACACTCATCATAACCCCACAGCTCCAGTGTCAGGTGCCCGAGCCCCTTTGTATACGCATGCACCAGACTCACATAATCCTGCATTGTCGCAACCGGTGCCTTTCCTGTAATTGTTGCCATCTCCCTCGCAGCGGTTGTGGCAAACTGCGGGCTCTCGGCTCTTGCAAATCTCTGCTCCAGATCTGTCATTGCGCGGCCGACATACTCCATCGGCACCTGTAGGATAAAGCTGTAGTACGGCTCAAGCAGCACGCTCTCTGTGGATTTAAGCCCCTGGCGGATTGCTCTGTATGTAGCCTGGCGGAAATCGCCTCCCTCCGTGTGCTTTACATGTGCTCTTCCTGTAAGAATAGTCACCTTCACATCGGTAAGCGCTGAGCCTGTGAGCACACCCCTGTGCTCCTTTTCCTCAACGTGTGTGGCTATGAGGCGCTGCCAGTTTTTGTCGAGCACATCCTCACTGCAGGTGGATGTAACTGTGATTCCGCTGCCACGCTCTGCCGGCGACAAAAGCAGATGCACCTCTGCATAGTGGCGCAACGGCTCAAAGTGTCCTACTCCCTCGACAGCCCTCGCTATCGTTTCCTTATATACAATGCTGCCCGGTCCGAACGTGACAACAACACCAAACCTATCCTTTATGAGACGCACAAGCACCTCCATCTGCACCTGTCCCATGAGCTGCACATGGATTTCCTTAAACTCCTCCACCCACACTATGTAAAGCTGTGGGTCTTCCTCCTCAAGCTGCTTTAGCTTTTCCATAAATGCCGCCGGATTTACATCATCCGGCAGAATCATCCTATAGTTTAGTACCGGTTCAAGGATTGGCATATTGGACTGCTGCTCACCCCCGAGCCCCTGCCCCGGAAATGTCGAGCTAAGACCTGTGACAGCAACTATCTCCCCAGCCTCTACCACATCAGCTATCTCATATTTTTCGCCGGAATACTTTCTTATCTGATCGATTTTCTCAATCAGAAGGCCTTTCGCCTCGTCACCGCCATGCGCTTTGTACTCTATTTTGTCCCTGACCCTAAGACATCCTCCGGTAACCTTTAAAAATGTCAGCCTGCTGCCTCTGTCATCCCTGCCTATCTTGTATACGCGGGCAGAAAAATCGTCAGGGTAATTTCTTTCACACATAAACCGCGAAAGTCCCTGAATCAGCGTATCCACTCTGTCAAGCTTAAGTGCCGAGCCGTAAAAGCAGGGGAACACCTCCCTTTGAGCCACCGCCTGCGCAATATGTGCATCCGCAAGCTCTCCCGATTCCATAAATTCATCTAAAAGAGGCTCGCTGCACATGGCAAGCTCCTCAAATAAATCCTGTGAAGAAAAATCCACGCAGCCATCACTCAGCTCACTCTTTAGCTCTGCCTGCACTTTCTCCGCATCCGTGCCCTGCATATCCATCTTGTTTACAAAAATAAATGTCGGCACGTTATAGTGCTTTAAAAGTCTCCACAGTGTGCGCGTGTGCGCCTGCACTCCATCAGTTGCGCTGATTACAAGTATTGCATAGTCGAGCACCTGAAGGGTACGCTCCATCTCTGCCGAAAAATCCACATGCCCCGGTGTATCAAGCATGACTACATGCCATGTACGAGCTGTATCTGCCGTACGTGCTACATCTGCTGTACGTGCTGTATCTGCTGTATCTGCCGCATTTGTGCCACGCGAAATATCAAGCCTTGCCTGCTTTGAAAAAATGGTTATTCCACGCTCACGCTCCTGCGCATCGTTGTCCAGATACGCGTCCTTATGGTCCACGCGCCCGAGTGAGCGAATCTGCCCGGTGCTGTAAAGCATGGCCTCAGACAGGGTTGTCTTTCCCGCATCTACATGTGCGAGAATGCCTATTGTAATGTGATTGTTTGTCATTTTCTGCTCCATTTATGCCTCAATCCAAGAACAGAGACACCTGTGGATGTCTCTGTGTCAGCCTTTATATCATAATCCGTTGATTTCCTAAATTATAGCATTTTGTAGTTGCTCTGTCATCTTTTTTCTTGATTGACAGCGTGACATAAAAGGCGCCGCTCAATTGACAAATATTTATTCCATACATATAATGTGATTACGGAAATTTTTGAATGGTATGAAAATAATGCGAGGATAATATGAACAAAAAAGAAGTATTGGAACTAAAACGAAGATTAAAAAAAGACCAGGCAACCTTCAGTCGTCTGGTCGGCTGCTACGTGGACTGCAACCATGAAAAGGTCTGCAAATTCGGTGGTAAATTTCTCACTCTGGAGGAGGATGAATACTACAAATATCTGGAGATTTCAAACAAGGTGCTTTCCGGCACTCTCGGAAACAACCTGCTCAATCTGCAGTTTCCGCTTGAGGAGGAAGAGGTCGGAGGCCGCCAGCAGATTCTCATGGCGCTTCGCGACAGCGAGCTTAATGATGAGACTCTGCTCGATACATACTATGATCTGGTCATCGACACCTACGATGAGGCCGGGAACTACTTGATTCTTTTGTATCTCGACAGCTACGATGTCATGACACGCACAAAGGACAACATCAACGTGGATGAGTCCGAGGAGGTGTACAAATACATGCTCTGCGCCATCTGCCCTGTCACACTTTCAAAGCCGGGCCTTGGCTATCTGGAAAAGGAGCAACGTATCGGAGCCCGCATAAGGGACTGGGTGGTCGGCGCTCCTGAGACAGGCTTTTTATTCCCTGCCTTCAACGATAGAAGCACTGACATACACTCCACTCTTTTCTATACGAAAAATACCAAGGAGCCTCACTCTGAGTTTATGACAAACGGTCTCGGCTGCGGTGTGGAGCGCACAGCTACTGAGCAGAAGATGGCTTTTCATTCAATCGTCAGAAACGTGCTAGGTGCTGAGGACGAGAGCACGGATGACAAGCTGCTTGATATCCAGCAGAATCTGTCCGAGATGGCCGATGACTACGCTGAGACTCACGATGATGACGATGATCCGTTCATTCTCGACAGCGAGGCTATGAACAAGGTGCTTAGTGACTGCCATGTCTCTGAGGAAAAGATTTCACGCATTGAAAAATCCGTCAATGAGGCCTTCGGTGACAAGCCGCCTATCGCAGCCAATGTCATTGATTCAAAGGCTCTTGCAGCTAATGAAATCCGCGTGGAAAAGCTTGCTCTTGAGAGCCAGGTCGGCGATTTAACTCTCGAGCTCAATGAAAAAAATGCACAGCTTGAGGAGAAGGATTCTGTTATCCAGGAGAAAAATAATCAGATTGAGGAGCGCACTTCACAGCTTCTTGAGAAGCAGGAAGAGATTGATAATTACACTGCCCAAATTAAGACCTATGATGTGGTGCTTCATGTAAAGCCGGAGAAGGCTTCACAGATTCATGCGCAGGTCATCAATGGGGAGAAGTGTCTCGTCATTCCTATGAGGGAGAATGAGAATGCGACCATAAATGGGGTGAATACAAATCTGTAGGGACGCATCATAGGATATCGCTTATGGGGCTTCGCATATCTAGGCTGTGGATACCGGCCTAGCATGCAGTATATTCCTCAGAAAAATATAAAATCAGCCACGGCAGCATTTGCGGATAGTTTATTGATAGTTTGCTATGAATTGTCGTATCCACATTTTATGGAACGCCGTGGCAGTTTATATTTTTCTTCGGAACACACCGCATACTCTCCGGTAAATTTAGGGTACTTATGCGAAGCAATCAACGATGAGTTTATAAGTTGCTTATCTTAGTTATTATATAAAAGGGCGTGTGAAAATACTTTCGTTTTTCACACGCCCTTCATAATGTTATCACCTATGAAATAATGTCTGCTAATAATAGCACTCTGATAATACTTACCGGTTTACCAGCTCAGCACCTCATGGCCATCCTCTGTGACGAGCACCATGATTTCCCACTGGGCTGATGGAAGTCCGTCGTCGGTGTATACTTCCCAGTTGTTCTTATCATCTACGTAAATATCGGCCTTGCCCATGTTGACCATTGGCTCGATGGTAAATATCATGCCGGGTGCCATGACCATGTCGGTGCCGCGCTTGGTGTTGTAGCCTACCCATGGATCCTCGTGAAATTCAAGTCCAACTCCGTGTCCACCGATTTCACGCACTACTGTGTAACCGTTTGCAAATGCATGGTCGTGCACCGCCTGTCCCATATCTCCGAGGAAGCCCCACGGCTTTACCTCTTTGAGTCCAAGCTCCACACACTCCTTTGTGACTTCAACGAGCTTTTTCTTCTCAGGGCTTACATTTCCGATACAGTACATTCTTGATGAATCCGAAAAATATCCGTTTAAAATTGTAGAACAGTCTACATTTATGATGTCACCATCCTTTAAGATGACGTCCTTTGAAGGAAATCCGTGACAAACCTGCTCATTTACTGATGTACATACGCTGTAAGGATAACCCTCATAGTTGAGCGGTGCAGGGATGCCACCCATGCTGGTGGTCATATCATAGACTATTTTATCAATCTCTGCTGTGTTCATACCCTCATGGATATGCTCTCCTATGTAGTCGAGCACTGCGACATTTATCTTGGCGCTCTCCTTGATTCCCGCTATCTGGTCAGGTGTCTTAATGATTGAATGGCTCGGTATCTTATGATGTGCCTCAGCAAGCTTTTCAAGCTTCATATCAAATGCCGCATGACAGGTCTTATATTTCTTTCCGCTGCCACACCAGCAAGGGTCATTTCTTCCAATTTTTGTTGACATAAAATCTTCTTTCTAGTGATCAAGAGTAACGTTTCCCATATCGACTCTTTTCCACACTTTTTCTTTTATTTTATAGTTATTTTTCTCCAGCAGCTTCTCATATCTGCCTCCCGAGAAATCATAATCCGTTATATCGGCATTGTC
>OKUM01001061.1_pt1 | contig 14255 bp, 9 predicted proteins | sample 1606801 | NCBI WGS metagenome assembly OKUM01 (sample SAMEA3882546, study PRJEB24775) | human gut metagenome | biome: human-associated habitat; feature: intestine environment; material: feces | place: Netherlands | collected 2009/2010
GCGCGTTTCCGCCTGCTTGTCCGGTCTGTTGAGCAGCGGACGGCTGTTCGAATAGGAAAGGTTCTTGAGAATGTGGTAGAACGGCGTATCCAGATGGATGAGCAGTCCGGTCTCCTTGACCGCGGCGACATTCTCCGGGCGCAGCACCGCGCCGCCGCCGAGCGAGAGCACGATGCCGTCGCGCTGCGACAGCTCACGGATATAGGCAGTCTCACGGTCGCGGAAGTACGCTTCGCCCTTCTGCGCGAAGATGTCCGAGATCTTCATGCCCTCTTTTTCCTCCAGATACAGGTCGGCGTCCACAAAGTCCAGTCCGGTCACGCGCGCGAGCTTGCGTCCGATGGTGGTCTTGCCGCTGCCCATGAAGCCGCAGAGCACGAGGTTTTTCTTCCCGTACTTTTCGTGCAGACGCTTGACCGCCATTTTGCCGTAGGTGCGGCGCAGAATGGTCTCGCAGGAGGCAGGCTCGAACGTTACGCCCGACCAGATGGTCTGTGCGTGCGCCGCCTGCATGACCAGCATGTAAAGACCGTCGCGCGTCGCGGTCTTGCGCGGATTGGCCAGACGCATGGTCGCCGTCACCGGCGGATTGTAGATCGCGTCGAACACATACTCGGTCTTGTGCGGCAGATAGTGCAGCGGCGCGAGATTTTCCTTCGGATACATGCCGACCGGTGTGGAATTCAGTACGATCTGGATGTCGCGCGGGATGTGGCGGCGGCTGTATACGGCGACGCGCGCGTGCGGCACGGTCTCGGCGATCTGCTGCTGGAGCGCGGCGGCCTTTTCCAGATTGCGGCCGGTGATAGTGAGGCATGCGCCCTCGCGCGCACAGTGGTACGCCATGACGGATGCCGCGCCGCCGTAGCCGAGCAGCAGGACCTTTTTGCCGCGCAGCGCCACACCGTCGCGTGCGAGCGACTCGGAAAAGCCGAGGATGTCGGTATTGTAGCCGATGGCCTTTCCGTCGCGGAAGGCGACCGTGTTGACCGAGTGCAGGTCGCGCGCGGCGGTATCCACCCCGTCGAGCAGCTCGATGACCGCCTTTTTGTGCGGAATGGTACAGTTGATGCCGCGCAGCTTCGCCTTTGCGAGGTCGAACGCTTCGGCAAGATCATCGGGCGGAACCGCGACGCCGATATACGCCGCGTCCTGTCCGGACGCCTCGAACAGCTGCGCGTGCAGCTCGGGACTCATCGTATGGCCGAGCGGCCAGCCGAACAGCGCGTAGGTCGGCTTTTTCGGCTGAAATGCCCGGAATTCCTCCATGGAAAGCAGCATTTTCATCAGCCTCCCAGCTTTTCGAGCGTGGCGAAGAAGTCGGGGTAGGAGATGGCGACGACCTCAGGCTCGTCGATGCGGCTCGCGCCCTCGGCGGCAAGTCCCAGAACCGCAAGGCTCATCGCGATGCGGTGGTCCTTGTAGGTCTCGAAGGCTGCGCCGTGCGGCTTTGCGCCGCCGCGGACGATCATGCCGTCGTCGGTCTCCTCGACGTCAACGCCTGCCTTGGTCAGCTCTGCGACCATCGCGGCAATTCGGTTGGATTCCTTGACCTTGAGCTCCTGCGCGTCGCGGATGACGGTCTCGCCCTCGGCGAAGGCCGCCGCGACTGCAATGACCGGCAGCTCGTCGATCAGACGCGGAATGATCGCGCCGCCGATCTCGGTGCCGTTGCAGACGAAGTCGTAGGCGTTGGCCCGCACGCGACCGGGGTCGCTGTCCAGGTATTGTACGTCTTCGAGCTTGGGCGAGGTGAACGGATGGTGTACGGCGTAGTAGCGCTGGGTTTCGTCGTCCCACTCGAACAGCGGGAAGTCGATGACCCACAGCGGAGCGAATTTCTTCGGGTCGCGCAGGCCCAGTTGCTGAGCGACCTCCAGACGCAGGGCGCAGAGCTGCGTGAGGGTCTTGAATTTCTTGCCGCAGAGGATCAGCACCAGGTCGCCGGCTTTTGCGCCCGCGCGTTCGGCCATCGCCCGCACCTGCTCGGGCGAGTAGAACTTATCGACGGACGACTTGACGTTGCCGTCCGCTTCGACGCGGATCCAGACGAGTCCCTTGGCACCGATCTGCTGGCGTTTGACGAACTCCGTGAGGGCGTCGATCTGTTTGCGGGTGTAGCCGGCGCAGCCCGTCGCGGCGAAGCCGGTGACGTACTCCGCGTCGTCGAAAACCGCGAAGCCGTGACCTTGGGCCAGGTCCGTCAGGTCGGCGAACTCCATGCCGAAGCGCAGGTCGGGTTTGTCCGAGCCGTATTTCTCCATCGCTTCGATCCAGGGCATGCGGCGCAGCGGCTCCGTAAGTTCGATGCCCATCACTTCGCGGAACATGTGCTTGGCCCAGCGCTCGAAGATTTCGAGCACGTCCTCCTGCTCGACGAACGACATTTCGCAGTCGATCTGCGTGAATTCGGGCTGGCGGTCGGCCCGCAGGTCTTCGTCGCGGAAACAGCGCACGATCTGGAAGTATTTGTCGTAGCCGGCGACCATCAGCAGCTGCTTGAGGGTCTGGGGCGACTGGGGCAGGGCGTAGAATTGGTTGGGGCTCATGCGGCTCGGCACGACGAAGTCCCGGGCGCCTTCGGGCGTGGAATTGACCAGGTAGGGGGTTTCGATCTCCAGGAAACCTTCGTCGCTCAGGAAGCGGCGGATCTCCTGGGCCATCTTGTGACGCAGGATCATGTTGCGCTGCAGGGGAGGACGGCGCAGGTCGAGGTAGCGGTACTTCATGCGCAGGTCGTCGCCGCCGTCCGACACCTCCTCGATCGTGAAGGGGGGCAGCAGCGCCTCGTTGAGGACGGTGATCCGCTCGGCGGCCACCTCGATGTCGCCCGTGGCCATCTTCGGGTTCTTCGACTCGCGCTCGAGCACGCGCCCCGTGACCTGGATGACCCACTCGCGGCCGATGCGGGCCGCCGCGTCGCGCACCTCCTGTGCCGAGTGCTCCTCGACGACGATCTGCGTGATGCCGTAACGGTCGCGCAGGTCGATGAAGGTCATGGCGCCGAGGTTCCGCACTTTCTGGACCCACCCCGCGAGGGTGACGGTTTCGTTGACGTTTTCGGCTCTCAGACAGCCGCACGTATGGGTTCTGTACATAATATGGTGTGTTTTTTGTTCGTTAGTTCCCAAGTAACGGGCAAAGTTAGCAAAAAGGTTTCGGAATCGGAAAGGAAAACGGGGCAAATCTGCAAATCGGGAACGGCGGGCCCCGCGCGATCCGAAAAACCGCCGCCGGAGCGGGCTTTTTTTCGTGAAAACGCTATTTTTGCAGAAAAAAACGGACACGATGGAACCACAGCGGAGCGAAGACGAAAAGTTCATGCGCCTGGCACTGGCCGAGGCGCGCAAGGCGTTGCAGCAGCACGAGGTGCCGATCGGGGCGGTCGTCGTTGCCGGCGGCGCCGTCGTGGGGCGGGGCCACAACCTTGTCGAGACGCTTGCCGACCCCACGGCCCACGCCGAGATGCAGGCGCTGACGGCCGCCGCGACGACGCTCGGCGGCAAGTACCTGCAGGGGTGCACGCTCTACGTGACGGTCGAGCCCTGCATCATGTGCGCCGGGGCCATCGGCTGGGCGCAGGTGAGCCGCGTGGTGTGGGGTGCCGACGACCCCAAGCGGGGTTACCGCCGCTACTCGGAGACGGTCTTCCATCCGAAGACCACGCTGACGCGCGGGGTGCTCGCCGGGGAGTGCGAGGCACTGATGAGCTCATTTTTTGCCTCTCTGCGTATTTAGCATTTGAAAAAAGGAAAATTATTACTAAATTTGCATCCAACGTGCCTACCAGGCAGGGCGCGGAGATGAAAAACTTATAAAAAACGCATAGGAGAGAATGAAAAAGTTATTGTTTTCGGTATTTGCGCTGCTGGCGTCCGTATCGCTGTCGGCGCAGGATGTAACGGCCATCTTCAACGAGGGTGCCGCAGCTTACGGCGCCAAGGATTTTGCCGGCGCGGCCGCGAAGTTCGAGCAGGTCATCGAGCAGGGAATCGACAACCCCGATGCCGCATCGCTGGTGGCTACGGCCAAGGCGTCGCTGCCGCGCTGTTACTTCATGCAGGGTGGCAACAACGTCCGCACGAAGCAGTATGACGAGGCGCTGGCCAATTTCGAGAAGTCGGCCGAGCTGGCCGAGCTCTACGGCGACATGAACCAGGCATCCAAGTCGAAGTCCTGGGTGGCCAAAATCTATCAGATCAAGGGTGGCGACGCCTTCAACAGCAAGGACTATCTGACCGCCGTCTCGATCTTCGAGAAGGGTTACGCGGCCGATCCCGACAATACGACGATGGCGCTGAACCTGGCCATGAGCTACTGCGAGCTGTTCATGTCGAGCGGCAACATGGAGGAGTACGAGAAGGGTATGGAGGTCTACGAAGCCGTGGCCTCGAAGACCCATCCCAAGTATGCCGAGGATGCTGCCAATGCCAAGGAGATGATCCAGCTCTATACGAACAACATGGTTGCCAAGCTGCAGGCTGCCAACGACAACGACGCCATCATCGCCGCAGCCGACAAGATGCTCGAGAAGAACCCCGAGAATGCGCTGGCGCAGAACATCCGTCTGCAGGCCTATGCCGGCAAGAAGGACTATGCCAAGGTGATCGAGCTGGGTGAGGCTGCCGCCGCTGCCCAGACCGACGAGGCCGACAAGTCGCTGATGTACCACCTGCTGGGTGTTGCCTACAACGCCCGCGAGATGAAGCCGCAGGCAATCGAGGCTTTCCAGAAGGTGACCGCCGGCGGGGCCGTCGAGTCGGCCAAGGCTGCCCTGGCCGAGCTCCAGAAGTAAGGCAAGCACCATCCGCCGCATCACAACCGATACGAGTTCCCGGTTTTCCGGGAACCCGCTTTTTTTTGCCGTGTGTCCGAACGGACTCTCCTTCCGACCGGACGGCGCATGACGTTGGTACGGTATGTGCGCAGGTTGCCGGAGTTTATTCAGAAACCGACAACTATGGAACGTACAACGTATGTAAAACCGGCGATCGAACTGGTGGAGGTCGCCGTCGAGAGCGGCTTCGCCACCTCGGTGGACGCCGGGGTCGAGGGATTCGACCGGGAGGAGTGGCAATGAAACGGATCGTATGGGCGGTTGTGGGGTGCGGCCTGCTGTGGGCCTTCACCCGGGAGGAGTCCGGTGAGGGGGCTTCGCGGCCGCAGACGGTGACGCGCCGGGTCAGCATCGAGGCTTCGGTGCCCGCAACGCGCACGCAGCTGGCCGATGACGGCTACAGCGTGCTGTGGTCTCCGGGCGACACGATCGGTGTCTATGTCATGAGCGGCGATGTCTTCACGACGGTCAATGCGCCGCTGGCCTTCGCGGGCTCGGACCCCGCGGCGAGCGGTCTTTTTACGGGCGATATTGCGCTGGCGGCCGATTCGGCCTCCTATACGCTCTATGCCTATTTCCCTTATTCGTCGACACAGAGTTCGGCGGATGCCACGGGTGTAGCCTGCACGCTCGCGTCGCAGCAGTCGCAACTTGCCGCGGGCGACTCGTCACATCTCGGGGAGTGGGATTTTCTCGTTTCCGGAGCGCTCCGGAGCTCGACGGGGAATTTCGGACCGCTCTCCTTCCGGCATGCCTTTGCCGTGGTGGAGGTCGATTTGACGGGATCGGGCGCCATGGCCGGCAAGAGCGTGGCTTCGGTGACGCTCTATTCGACGGATGCCGCCACGGTGCAGTCGGATGGGTCGCTGGTCGGAACGTCGAACATGGCGGGCGATTTCACCTTCGACCTGACGGCGGCAACGGCCAACAATACGGCAACCTACGCCTCGGGATCGGCGCAGATCAACTCCTGCGGCGTGGATTTCACGAATCAGCCCGTGCTGGGAGCCGATACGCTCCGTACCTATGTGGTGGTCAATCCGGCCGATTATTCGCAGGGCAACGGCGAGGTGTATGTTGTCGTGGAGACGGCCGACGGCTATACGTCGACGACGGCGCTGCCGGGTATCGTCATTTCGGCCGGGCAGATGAAGGTCATCCGGCAGAATCTCTCCTCGGGGACGGCGCCGCAGCCGACGATCGACCTTTCGGCCGGAGGAACGGCCAACTGCTATGTCGTCAACCTGCCGTCGCAGAGCTATTCGTTTTATGCGTTGACGGCCGGCAACGGCGTCATCACGCCCGGGCTGCAGCAGGCCGTGCAGCAGTACGAGGGGCGCACGCTGTCGGCGGATCTGCCCTCGTCGGGCGTCGCCCGGCTCATCTGGCAGAGCGCTCCCGGACTGATCGAACCGGGCAGCATTTCATACGCCGACTCGCGGATCACCTTCTCGCTTACGGGGCGTCCCACGTCGTTGGGCGGTAATGCCGTGATCGGGCTCTATCCCGATGCGACGTCGTCCGAGGCGCTGTGGAGCTGGCACATCTGGGTTTCGGACCAGGATGCCGCGGGTCTGGAGTCGCTGGCCGAGACCTACGTGATGTATTCGACCTACGAGACGGCTTACGGCGCGGGCTCGGCCGTGATGATGGATCGCAACCTCGGGGCGATCTACAAGGAGGACGGACCCTACGCCCGCTCGTTCCGGGCGTCGCTCTTCCAGTGGGGGCGCAAGGATCCGTTCCCGTGGGGAACGGTGATCTTCGACCAGGAGAGCGTGCCCCACACCTATCTGTCGAGTGCTACGGTCGTGCAGACAACCGGCAGTCCCGGGCAGTATGCGGGTTATACGGGCAACACCTACTATGCGACGGCGCATCCCGAAGTATTCATCGCCACCACCTCGGGCAGCTCCTACGACTGGTATTGGGGCGGCGGCCGCGGCAGCGGTCCTGCCTACCGCAACAATGAACTGTGGGGCAATCCTACGGGCTATACCGTCGGACAGACCACAACCAAAACACTCTTTGATCCCTGCCCTCCCGGCTGGAAGGTGCCACATCCCTATGTCTTCAGCGCCTTTACCGAAACGGGCGGTACGGTCGACATCTCGAGCGGCGACGCCTACGTTACGGGATCGTTCCTCCAGGGATGGAATTTCCTCTACGACGGAACCGATGCCACCTTTTATCCCGGTGTGGGATACCGTTACGACGAATACGGCACCTTCGCCTTCTCCACGACGGGCTATTACTGGACGAGTTCGCCTTCGACGTCCGATCTGGCCGGCGGCTACTGCTTCGGCCTGTCGAGCGTGCGCATCAACGAGAACATGACCGATCCGCGCGGATTCGGCCTTCCCGTGCGCTGCATGCGCGACGAGTGACGGAATGCCTACTCTTTCGGCCCGTTCGGGGAGAGGTTTCGCCGCACGTTTTCCCGGATGCGCTCCGCACCGCTGCGTACAAGGGGCGTGCGGCCGCAGCGGGCCTCGAACGCCACGTCGTCCATGGCGAGCCAGTCGCCGGGCGTCATGGCCGCCGGATCGAAGAGCGGGTCGAAGGCCGCGTTGCGGTGCATGGGGGCATGCCGGTTGTAGGGGCAGCAGCTCTGGCAGGCGTCGCAGCCGAAGATCCAGCCGTCGAGTGTCACCTCGGCGGCCGGCTGCCGTTCGATGGTGTGGCAGGCGATGCAGCGGTTCGTGTCGACGACGCGGTCGGAGACGATGGCCCCCGTGGGGCAGTGTTCGACGCAGCGGCGGCACGCGCCGCAGCCGCTGCCCGCATAGGGGGTGTCGTAGCGGTCGGTCTGGTCGGTGAGCAGCAGCTCGCCCAGCACGACGTAGCTGCCCAGGTCGGGCATAACGAGCAGCGACTGCCGTCCGATCCACCCCAGTCCGGCCTCGACGGCAAGCTGCTTCTCGGCCAGCGGCGCCGTGTCGACGAAGGCGCGGCCCCGCAGGGCGGGGTATTCGGCGCACAGCGTGCGGAGCATCTGTCCGAGCATCGCGCGCAGGGTCGTGTGGTAGTCCGTCGTACAGGCATACGAGGCGACCTTCGCGCGGTGTCCGGCCGGGTATCCCGCCCCGATGTGGTTCTTGTACCCCACGGCGCAGACGATGGCCGTGCGCGCCCCCTCGACCAGCTGCGCCGGATCGAAGCGCTTGTCGGCATTGCGCTCCATGTAGGCCAGCGACGACTGGTATCCGTGCCCGAGCCATCGGTCGAACCAGGCCCTGTTGCGCGGCATGGGACGGCACGGCGCAATGCCGCAGCGATCGAATCCCGTGTCGGCGGCAATCCTTTTGATGTTCAGATAGTCGAGCATGTTCACATTTTGCTCCAAAAATAGTGATTTTTAGTCGGAAATCCGTATCTTTGCTCCGTACTTTTGCTTCATTGGAACATACCAAAACGAGAATACGGACATGTCGATGAATACCCTATGCGAACTGGCCCGCAACAGCGTGGAGAAGTTCCCGTCGAAGATTGCCTTTTCGATGTTCGAGGGGGAGGAGATGACCTATGCCGAGGTGGGACGCCGCATGGCCCGCGTGCAGGAGATTCTCACCGGCGCGGGACTCCGTCCGGGTGACAAGGTGGCCCTGTTGAGCAGCAACATGCCCAACTGGGGCGTCTGCTACTTCGCCGTGACCTCGGCCGGCATGATCGTCGTGCCGATCTTGCCCGACTTCTCGGGCGAGGAGCTGGACATGATTATCGAGCACTCCGAGGCCAAGGCGCTGCTGGTCTCCGACAAACTCTTCACGAAACTTTCGCGTGCGACCATTACGCGGCTCAACGTGGTGGTGCGCACGAAGAATCTCGGCGTCATCGCGCAGCGCGTGCGCGGCGAAGGGGCCACGGCCGAGCCGAAACCCGACGACCTGGCCGTCATCATCTACACCTCGGGCACGACCTCGAAACCCAAGGGCGTCATGCTGACGCACCGCGCCCTGTGCGGGCAGGTCGACATGTCGGCGGGGATCTTCCCGGTCAGCGGCGACGATACGTTCCTCTCGGTGCTGCCCCTGTCGCACACCTACGAGTGCTCGATCGGCATGATCTACCCCTTCTCGATGGGGGCGCGGGTCGTCTACCTCGACCGGCCGCCCACGGCTTCGGCCCTGATGCCGGCGCTGCGCTCCGTGCGTCCGACGGTGATGCTGATCGTGCCGCTCATCATCGAGAAGATCTACCGCTACCAGGTGCTCGCCAAGTTCAACTCCACGGCCTTCTGGCGCACGCTCTGCAAGGTGGGATTCACGCGCCGCTACCTCCATCGCGTGGCGGGCAAGAAGCTCATGAAGCTCTTCGGGCGGCGCCTGCGCTTCCTCGGCATCGGCGGCGCGAAGCTCGACAGCGGGGCCGAGCGCTTCCTCATGGAGGCCCGCATCCCCTACGCCATCGGCTACGGCCTGACGGAGACCGCGCCGCTGCTGGCCGGAGCGGCTCCCGCGCAGGTGCGCCTCGGTTCGACGGGTCCGGCGGCTCCCGGGGTGAAGCTGCGGCTGGAAAACATCAATCCCGAGACGCGGCAGGGGGAGATCGTGGCCCTCTCGCCGAGTGTCATGGTGGGCTACTACAAGAATCCCGAGGCGACGAAGGAGGCCTTCACGGCCGACGGCTGGTTCCGCACGGGCGACCTGGGCGAGTTCGACAAGGACGGCTGGCTCTACATCAAGGGGCGCCTGAAGAACATGATCGTGGGTCCGGGCGGCGAGAACATCTATCCCGAGGACATCGAGAGCGTGCTCAACTCGCACGTCTGCATCGCCGATTCGATCGTCACCGAGCACGAGGGGCGTCTGGTGGCGCTCGTGCACTTCAACCGCGCCGAGATCGAGGCGATGATCGACGACTGGCGCGAGGAGTGGGCCTCGAAAAAGGAGGCGCTGGAGGCCAAGACCGAGCAGCTCAAGAAGGAGATCATGGAGTTCGTGAACGCCAAGGTCAACCGTTTCTCGCGCATCTCGGAGGTGGTCGAGGAGAAGGAGGACTTCGTCAAGACCCCGACGCACAAGATCAAGCGCTTCCTTTACAACCGCAAGAATACGTCCGACGCTCCGGCGCCGGAGGGCAAGACCGAAACGAAAAAGACCTCGCTCCGATAGAGCGGGGTCTTTTTTTGCGGGGAGGGAGGGGAGAACTATGTCGATTCCCGGCTTCGGCGCTTCGGCCCCGGTTGCGGGCCGCCGTCCGCAGCTTCCGGACGCTTAGCGCCCTTCGCGGATCCGGTCGCACCAGGCCGCCGTCCGGGCCTCGCTTCGGTCGGGATCGCTCTCGTCGACGGCCAGCCCGACGAAACGCCCCTCGCGGCAGAGACGCGAGGCGGTGGCGTCGCATCCGTCGGGGTCGCAGGCTCCGATGAAGGTGCAGCCGGTCGGCAGCAGCGCCTCGTAGATCAGTCCGAGGGCGTCGCAGAAGGTGTCGGGGTAGGAGGCGCTGTCGCCGCAGCCGAAGAGCGCTACGCGCTTGCCCTGAAGGTTCCGCCCCTTCAGCGACTCGAGAAATCCGTACCAGTCGTCCTGCAGCTCGCCGCATCCCCACGTCGGGGAGCCGAGCAGCAGCAGATCGTAGCGTTCCGTCTCGTCGGCCGGGGTGTCGGCGACGTTGTGGAGGTCGGCGTCGGGAATGCCCAACGCCCGGGCGATGTTCCGGGCCACGAGCTCGGTCGTTCCGGTCGTGCTCCCGTAGAAAATTCCGGTCATGACTTTTTCGGTGTTGGTTCGCTGCAAAGAAAGGGGTTTGCCGGCGGCGGAGCAATACCTGCTTTTCGGGGTTTTGCCCGAGGACCGATCCCCATTTTCGGGGATCGGCCGCCGCTGGGGGCGGACCGGAACGAAAAACGGGCGGCGCAGGAGTGCGGGCTTACCCCTCCCTGCGCCGCCCGTTGCGGATTGTGACTGGCCGGCTACTTGACAGCCGTCGTGTCGAGCGGTTCGAGCTCGTCGCCGAGGTTCACGAGGTGCTCCTCGGGAATGCCCAGCGAGCGGTAGAAGTCGTTGATCTCGTCGACCACGTCGCGGCGTCCGGCATAGACGGCCAGGTAGTAGGCGTCGCCCAGCTGGTCGAGCTTCTCGTCGAAGAGCGGCGTCACCATGTCACCCAGCACGCCGTCGAAGCGCAGGTAGTAGTCGATGTATTCGATGAGCGTCTGCGTGTACTCCCGCATCAGGGCGTCGCCCTTCTCGGCCGCCCCCTCGATGCCGAGCGCCGAGGCGGCGTAGTAGGCCTCGAGGAAGGGGAAGGTGTTGCCGTCGGTGAAGCGGATCTGGCTCGACGGCAGCCGCTCCAGCCCGAGGTCGAGCAGCTCGACGGCCTCCTCGCCGCGGTTCTGCCGCAGCAGCTCCTTCGCCACGCGGGCAAAGGCTTCGCGTGCGTGCGAGGCGCTCAGGTTGTACTGGATGAAGTAGTCGGCGTAGACGCGCGGGTCGGCCAGGTTGCCGTAGCGGAAGGTATCCCTGAGCAGCGGCGCCGCATAGTCCGGGTCGATGCGGCCGATCTCCCACGGGTTGGTCGCCGGGGTGCGGATCGGCACGAAGCGGTAGGCGTAGCCGTCGAACTGGAGGTAGTCGAGCAGCCCGAGGTCCTGCATGATGTAGACCTGCGTGAGGTAGATCGGGCGCTTCCAGTCGAAGTTGGCCAGCATGTCGAGAATCATCAGCTGGCTCTTGTCCAGCGAGTTGCGCTTGAGCTCGAGGTAGACCGTATCGACGATCAGGTCGCGGTCCTTCTCGGCCACGATGCCCGAGGCGATGGCGTTCTCCTTGTTCACGGGCAGGGCGATGCGCTTGGTCGGGATGAAGTCGGCCAGCTCACCTTCGGGCGTGCCGTTGTCGAGGCGCACCTTCGAACGGGGGTCTTCGCTGCGCACGAAGTCGATCACCTCCCTGATGTCGAGCGTGCGGTCCGTGCGCTCGTAGATCGGCACGAGGTCGTTGACGAAGGTGTACTTGCTTTTGGGCAGCGAGAAGGGGACGCCGGCGGCCTCGTTGGCCCGGGTCTTCATCTCGTCGATGTACCACTCGCCGCCGAGGTACGAAGTGTTCATGATGCGCACGTCGGGCCGCACGTTGTAGACCTCCTGGTTGTTCCACAGCGGGAAGGTGTCGTTGTCGCCGTAGTTGAGGATGATCGAGTTCGGAAGCGTCGACATGAGGTAGTTCCAGCCGATGTCGCGCGCCATGTAGCGGTGCGAGCGGTCGTGGTCGTCCCAGTTCTGGGCGGCGAGGATCGTCGGGACGCCCAGGCCGACGAGCGTGGCGACGGCCGCCGTGGCGACGGTGTTGCGGCGCGTGAGCCACGCGAACAGGTCGCGCAGGGCCAGCACGCCGAAGCCGATCCAGATGGCGAAGGCGTAGAACGATCCGGCGTAGACGTAGTCGCGTTCGCGCGGCTCGCCCGGCGAGGTGTTGAAGTAGACCACCAGTGCGATGCCCGTCATGATGAAGAGCCACATGACGATCGAGAAGTTGCGCTGGTCGCGGTTGAGCTGGTAGACGAGGCCGATCAGACCCAGCAGGAAGGGGAGGAAGTAGTAGGTGTTGCGCCCCTTGTTCTCGGCGATCTCGCGCGGCAGGTCCTCCTGCGGACCGAGGGCCCGCTCGTCGATCCACTTGATGCCCGAGAGCCAGTTGCCGTCCGAAATCTTCACGCGCGAGGGCTGGATGTCGCTCTGGCGCCCCACGAAGTTCCACAGGAAGTAGCGCCAGTACATGTACGAGAGCTGGTAGTTGAGGAAGAAGTTGAGGTTCTCGGCGAAGGTCGGTTCAACGACCGTGCGCATCTCGCCGTAGCCCGTGTCGTAGACCCGCTTGCGGCCGAAGTCGAGCACCTCGGCGCGTACCGGGCGGCCCGCCTCGTCGCGGACGATCTCGCCGTTCTCGTCACGCTGCACCTCGGTCTTGGTGCGGTAGGCGGCCCACTGCATGTATTCGTTCTCGCTCTTGGCGTGGTTCCACATGCGCGGGAAGAGGTGCATGAACTCCGGCGAGTAGGTGTATCCCGAGACGGTCGAAACCGACTTGTAGCGGCCGTCCTCGTCGAGGTAGTAGGACTGCTTCTGCCGGAAGCCGTCGATCGGCGCCGAGTAGTAGGGTCCATAGAGCAGCGGGCGGTCGCCGTACTGGTCGCGGTTGAGCAGCGACAGCAGCGCGAAGGGGTTGTCGGGGTTGTTGGAGTTCATCGGCGGGTTGGCCGCGGCGCGGATCGTCACCGAGGCGTAGGAGGAGTAGCCGACGAGCACCATGGTCGTCGACAGCAGGATGAGGTTCAGCACGACGCGCCCCCTGCGGTGGAAGTACCAGGCGCCCCAGCCCAGCCCGAGGATTAGCGCCAGCGAGAAGACAACCATACCCGAGTTGACGGGCAGTCCGAGCGTGTTGACGAAGAAGAGGTCGACCATCGCCCCGGCGTAGACCGTGTAGGGGATGATGATGTTGTTGACGAAGACGAGGATCGCCCCGGCGGCGAGTGTGGCCAGGATAACCCCTTTGGCGGTTACCTGCTGTGTCTTGCGGAAGTAGTAGATGAAGACGAGCGCCGGGATGGTCAGCAGGTTGAGGATGTGCACGCCGATCGAAAGCCCCATCAGGTAGGCGATCAGCACGATCCAGCGCGACGCATGGGGCTCGTCGGCCTGCTCCTCCCACTTGAGCATGAGCCATACGACCAGCGCCGTGAACATCGACGAGAGGGCGTAGACCTCGCCCTCGATGGCCGAGAACCAGAAGGTGTCGGTGAAGGTGTAGGCCAGGGCGCCGACGGCTCCCGCGCCGAGGATCGCCCAGGTGTTGGCCCGGGTCAGTTCGGCGCCATTGCGCGTGACGAGCCGGCGTGCCAGGTGGGTGATCGTCCAGAAGAGGAAGAGGATGCAGAAGGCGCTGGCCAGCGAGTTCATCGCGTTGACGGCGATGCCCACGTAGTCGGGGTTGCCGAAGGCGAAGAGGGTGGCCAGGCGTGCCAGCATCATGAAGAGCGGAGCTCCGGGCGGGTGTCCGACCTCGAGCTTGTAGGAGGTGGCGATGAATTCCGAGCAGTCCCAGAGGCTCGAAACCGGCTCCATGGTCATCAGATAGACGATCGCCGCCACGGCGAAGACGGCCCATCCGACGAGGTTGTTCCAGCGTTTGAAAAATGTCATGTTTTTCGGTGTATTCGCGGTTTGTCGTGCAAAATTAATCATTTAACGGGGAAATGCAATCCTTATTATCCGTTAATGACGCGAAGAGAGCCGTTTCGTTCATTGCCTTGCGCCGCGTCCGGCACGGCGGCGGTGACGGCGGGGTGATCGTGGCCCAGGATCATGGCGCCCCAGGAGAGGATGAAGTCGATGTACTCGCGGCCGTCCACGTCGATGATGTGGCTGCCGTGGGCTTCGGCGATGAAGAGGGGCAGGCTGTCCACGTTGTGGCAG
>OKUM01001067.1_pt1 | contig 14207 bp, 10 predicted proteins | sample 1606801 | NCBI WGS metagenome assembly OKUM01 (sample SAMEA3882546, study PRJEB24775) | human gut metagenome | biome: human-associated habitat; feature: intestine environment; material: feces | place: Netherlands | collected 2009/2010
AAGATGTACGGCGCTGATGTCTTTACCTATGATGCCATCAATGAGCTGTTCCCCGAGGCTTTCGAGGCTGCTGTCAAGGAAGCTGGCGTTGAGCCGGTCGGCCGTCCGGAGGTCACTGTTGACTCTGCTGATGAGACCAACGGTGTCACCCTGACCGTCAAGGTCGCTGTCAAGCCTGAAGTCAAGATTGGCAGCTACAATGGTCTGACGGTTGAAAAGACTGTCCATACTGTTTCTGACGAGGCTGTTGAAGCTGAGCTGAAGCGTGTGCAGGAGCGCAATGCCCGTGAGCTGACCCGTGAGGGCGCTGCTGAGAACGGCGACATCGCTGATATCGACTTCGAGGGCTTCGTCGATGGCGTGGCTTTCGAGGGCGGCAAGGCTGAGCACTACAGCCTGACTCTGGGCAGCGGCAGCTTCATCCCCGGCTTTGAGGATCAGATCGTGGGCCACTCCGCTGGCGAAGAGTTCGACGTGAACGTTACCTTCCCCACCGAGTATCAGGCTGCCGAACTGGCTGGCAAGGCTGCTGTGTTCAAGATCAAGCTGCACGAAGTGAAGTACAAGGAGCTGCCTGCTCTGGATGACGAGCTGGCTAAGGATTGCTCTGAGTACGACACTCTGGACGAGTTCAAGGCTTCCATCCGCAAGAACAATCAGGAGCAGCTGGACAAGCAGGACGATCTGGCTGTCGAGAATGCTCTGGTCGATCAGGTCATCGAGAGCATGGAGGGCGAGATCCCTCAGGCTATGTACGATGTCCGCATGGACGAGATGGTCAACGACTTTGCTTTCCGTGTGGAGCAGCAGGGTCTGCGTCTGGAGGACTACCTGAAGTATATGGGTCAGTCCATGGAGCAGTTCCGTGCCGCTTTCATGCCGCAGGCTGAGAAGCAGGTCAAGATCGGCCTTGCTCTGGAGGCTGTTGCCGCTGCTGAGCACATTGAGGCTTCCGAGGACGAGATCAATGCCGAGATCAAGCGCATTGCTGACCAGTACAAGATGGAAGAGGACAAGGTTCGTGAGCTGATCAACCTCGAGGATCTGAAGCAGGATCTGGCTCGCACCAAGGCCATCGACTTCATCAAGAGCCACGCTAACATCGTGGTGAAGCCCGCAGAGGCTGAGAAGGCTGCTGACGCTGAGTAATCAGTGCCGGGCCCTGTAAAGCGCCGCAGGCGTTTTATCAAAGGTTGTTAAAATTGACCGGTACGGCTGAACTTTACAGGGGACCCGTATCGGTCAATTTTGCCAATAAACTTAAACCATTTTCAGGAGGCGAACTTTATGAGTTTTGTTCCTTACGTTGTCGAGCAGTCGGCGCACGGAGAGCGTTCCTACGATATTTTCTCTCGTCTGCTGAACGATCGCATCATCGTGCTGAGCGAGGATGTCAACGATACCACCGCAAGCCTTGTGGTGGCGCAGCTGCTGTATCTGGAAGGGCAGGACCCGGATAAGGACATCAGCCTGTATATCAACAGCCCCGGCGGCTCCATCAGTGCCGGTATGGCCATCCACGACACCATGCAGTATATCAAGTGCGATGTTTCCACCATCTGCATGGGCATGGCTGCCTCTATGGGCGCATTTCTGCTGGCAAGCGGCACCAAGGGCAAGCGCTTTGCGCTGCCCAACGCCGAGATCATGATCCACCAGCCGCTGATCGGCGGTCAGGGCGGCGGCCTTTCCGGCCAGACCACGGATATCAAGATCCATGCCGAGCACATGGTCTATATCCGCGATAAGATGAACCGGATGCTCAGCGAGTACACCGGCCAGCCGCTGGAAAAGATCCAGCAGGACACCGAGCGCGACAACTACCTTACCGCGCAGCAGGCAAAGGAATACGGCCTGATCGATGAGGTCATTGCCCACCGGTAAACCGCTATAATCTATCCAGGATAAGGAAAAACAGCTATGGCAAATAACAATTCCGGCAAAAACGAAAAGGATCTGGTTTGCAGCTTTTGCGGCAAGCATCAGGACGAAGTGGAGCGCATGATCATTGGCCCCGGGGTCAATATCTGCAGCGAGTGCATCGGCCTGTGCCACGATCTGCTCTCTGACAAGCCGGATCAGCCCAAAAGCGCCCGTCCGGCTCGCGGCAACGCAAACCGCGCCCATGTCCAGCCCGCTGCCGCAGATCTGGATATCAACATCATGACCCCGGCCGAGATCAAGGAAGGTCTGGATCAGTATGTCATCGGTCAGGACGAGGCAAAGCGTGTGCTGTCCGTTTCGGTCTACAACCACTATAAGCGTATTCTCAGCGGCAAGGGCGGCGATGTGGAGCTGCAAAAGTCCAACGTGCTGCTGCTGGGTCCCTCCGGCGTGGGCAAGACCCTGCTGGCGCAGACACTGGCCAAGATGCTGGGCGTGCCCTTCGCCATTGCGGATGCCACCACCCTTACCGAGGCCGGTTATGTGGGCGAGGACGTGGAGAACATTCTGCTCAAGCTGATCCAGGCGGCAGATTTTGATGTGCAGAAGGCACAGATCGGCATCATCTACATTGATGAGATCGACAAGATCACCCGCAAGAGCGAAAACCCCTCCATCACCCGCGATGTGGGCGGCGAGGGCGTACAGCAGGCACTGCTGAAGATCTTGGAAGGCACTGTCAGCAACGTGCCGCCGCAGGGCGGCCGCAAGCACCCGCAGCAGGAGTTCATCCAGATCGACACGCACAACATCCTCTTCATCTGCGGCGGCGCGTTCGAGGGCATCGAGAAGATCATCGAGAGCCGTCTCGACCGCAAGTCGATGGGCTTCGGCGCGGAGCTCAAGAGCAAAAACGACGTGGATGAAAGCAAGATTTTACGCGAGGTGCAGCCGCACGATATCTTGAAGTTCGGCATCATCCCCGAGCTGGTCGGCAGACTGCCGGTCATCACGGCGCTCGACGCGCTGACGCGCGACGACCTTGTCAAGATCCTGACCCAGCCGAAAAACGCGCTCGTCAAGCAGTATCAAAAGCTGTTTTCTTACGACGACGCTGAGCTCACGTTCGAGCCCAAGGCGCTCGAAGCGATTGCCGACAAGGCCATCGAGCGCAAGATCGGCGCGCGCGGCCTGCGCGCGGTAATGGAGGGTCTGCTGATGAACGTGATGTACGACATCCCGTCCGACCGCACGATCGACCGCGTGACCATCACGCCGGGCTGCGTGGAGGGGACGGAACAGCCGAAAATTTCCCACCGCACAGAGAAAGAAGGGGAGGCGCCGCAGCCGTCGCTGCCGGCAGACTCCGCTTCATAAGGAGAAACCCCATGGAACCTGTAACAAAAAATCTTCCGGTCATCGCCATGCGCGGGCTCAATGTGTTCCCTCGCATGAACACGAGCTTTGACCTCGAGCGTCCGATCTCCGTGCACGCGCTTGAGCGCGCCATGGAAAACGGGGAGGAGATTTTTCTCGTCACCCAGCGTGAGATCGGCGTGGAGCAGCCGGAGGAAAAAGACCTGTACGAGATCGGCACGGTCGCGCGCGTGACGCAGATCTTGCGCGTGTCTGACCGCGTGCTGCGCGTGATGATGGAGGGCGCGTGCCGCGCCCGCCTCAAGCGGCTGTGGCAGCGCGAGCCGTTTTTGCAGGCGCAGGTCGAGCTCATCGACGAGCCGGCCACCTCGTGCCATAGCAAGCGGACGGAGGCGATGCTGCGCCAGACCTACGCCAGCGTGACGGAATATGCCGAGCTCGCGCAGAAATTGCCGGACGATGTCTACGCCGCCATTTTATCGACGAACGATCCTGGCTATCTCGCTGACTTTATCGCCCAGCAGCTCAACCTGCGCTATCAGGACAAACAGGATATCCTCGACGAGCTGCGCCCGCTGCCGAGATTGCAGCGCATGAACGAGATTCTGCGCCGCGAGATCGAAGTTACCGCCATGGAGCAGGACATTGAAAGCAAGGTCCGCTCCCGCGTCGGAAAAATTCAGAAGGATTTTGTCCTGCGCGAGCAGATCAAGGTCTTACAGAACGAGATCGGTGAGGGCGGGGAGGACGAAGAACTCGACGAGTACCGCGAGAAGATCAGCAAGGCGCACCTGAGCGAAGAAGTGGAGCGCAAGCTGCTGAAAGATGTGGACAAGCTCGCCAAGCAGCCGTTCGGCAGCGCCGAGGCGAGTGTGCTGCGCAACTATCTCGACACCTGCATGGAAATGCCCTGGGGCGAGGAGACGAAGGAGCGCGCCAGCGTAGACGCCGCGCGCAAGATTCTTGACCGCGACCACTACGGCTTGCAGAAGGTCAAGGAGCGCATTTTAGAGTTCATCGCCGTGCGCCAGCTCAACCCCGAGGCGAAGGGGCAGATTTTATGTCTCGTCGGCCCTCCGGGCGTCGGCAAGACGTCGATCGCGCTGTCGGTCGCCAAGGCGATGAACCGCAAGGTCGCGCGGCTGTCGCTCGGCGGCGTGCGTGACGAGGCGGATATCCGCGGCCATCGCAAGACCTACATCGGCGCGATGCCCGGCCGCATCATCGAGGCCATCTCCCGCAGCGGTTCGATGAATCCGCTGCTCGTGCTCGACGAGGTCGACAAGATGGGAAGCGACGGGCGCGGCGACCCCGCGAGCGCACTTCTCGAAGTGCTCGACAGCGAGCAGAACTACGCCTTCCGCGACCACTATCTTGAAATTCCCGTCGATCTGAGCCGCGTGATGTTCATCATGACGGCCAACACGCTCGACACCATTCCGCGCCCGCTGCTCGACCGCATGGAGATCATTGAAATCCCCAGCTACACGGACGAGGAGAAGGTGCAGATTGCGCAGCGGCACCTGCTGCCCAAGGAGCGTCAGGCCCACGGGCTGACGGCCTCGAGCCTGCGCGTGGACGAGAGCGCCATCCGCGCGGCCATCGCGCTCTACACGCGCGAGAGCGGCGTGCGCTCGCTTGAGCGTCAGCTCGGCAAGATCTGCCGCAAGGCGGCAATGCAGCTTGCCACAAGCGATGTAAAGCGAGTCACCGTGACAGAGAAGAACATCAAGGACTTCCTCGGTGCGCCGCGTGCTGCACAGGAGAAGATTCCCGAAAAGGACCTTGTCGGCGTGGTGAACGGCCTTGCGTGGACCGAGGTGGGCGGCGAAATTCTGCCCGTCGAGGTCGGCGTGATGGACGGCAGCGGCAAGGTCGAGCTCACGGGCAACCTGGGCGACGTGATGCAGGAGAGCTGCCGCGCGGCACTCTCGTGCCTGCGCCAGCGGGCGCAGGAGCTCGGCATCGCGCCGGACTTCTACAAGACGAAGGACATCCATATCCACTTCCCTGAGGGGGCCATCCCCAAGGACGGACCCAGCGCCGGTATCGCCATCGCGACAGCGGTGCTCTCCGCGCTGACGGGGCAGGCGGTACACCGCGATGTCGCCATGACGGGCGAGATCACGCTGCGCGGCCGTGTGCTCGCCATCGGGGGCTTGCGCGAAAAGACAATGGGCGCGCTGCGCGCGGGCGTACATACGGTCATTCTCCCGAAGGAGAATGAAAAGGACCTCGACGAGATCGACCCGCTGGTGCGCGAAAAGCTGCGCTTTGTACCGGTCGAGACGGTGGACGCCGTCTTTGCCGAAGCGCTGGTGCTGCCCGAAAAATGCACCGCTGCCGCGCACGAGAGCTATCTTCCTCCCGTGCAGGAGAGCGCGCACAGCACGCTGCGTGCGGGCGAAATGAGCTGAAAGGAAACGAAAACCATGGCGATCAACTTCAACAAGGTCGAATTCATCCTCTCGGCGGCGTCGGAAAAGCAGTTCGTGCGCGACGGGATGCCGCAGCTCGCGTTTGCGGGGCGGTCGAACGTCGGCAAATCGTCCGTCATCAACCGGCTCGTCAACCGCAAGAACTTTGCCCGCGTGGGTGCGTCCCCGGGCAAGACCTCGCAGATCAACTACTTTAAGATCGACGGCAAGCTCTACCTCGTCGACCTGCCGGGCTACGGCTACGCCAAGGTCTCCAAGACCGAGCGCGACCGCTGGGGCAAGCTGATGGAAAACTATTTCCAGTCTGCGGGGCTCATTCACCTCGGCGTGCAGATCGTCGACGCGCGGCACAAGCCGACGGCGGACGACGTGACGATGCACGACTACTTCGTGCAGACGGGCTGTCCCGTCGTGATCGTGGCGAACAAGCTCGACAAGCTCAAAGCGCGCGAGATCGAGCCGAATCTTGCCCAAATTCGCGAGACGCTGAGTTTGCGCGACGATGAGCTCGTCATTCCGTTCTCTGCCGAAAAGGGCACGGGCAAGGAGCAGCTGATCGCGGCGATCCTCGACCATTTGAACGACTGAAAAGGAATAATGCTTCACAGAAAAGCCTCTGTATGGGTTGACCATACAGAGGCTTTTTATCATATTTCCAGGGAAACTATTTTCGCAGCGTCAAAAGTGCGGTGCAGTGGGAGAAGGATTCAAACGTCAGCGCGGGGAAGTGGGGGCGGAGCTCGTCGTAGACGAAGTAAATTTCATCTGAGTCCCAATCCTCGCCTGCCGCAGTTCGACACGCTTCGAGCTCTTCGCGCGTGCGGAAGGCGACGTCGCCGATGAAAAGACAGCCGTCCTGCTTCAAAAGCGGCAGAAGCGCGCGAAGAAAGCCGATTTTCTGCGCGTCCGTCAGGTGGTGGAGCGAGTAGGTCGCGACGATGGCGTCGTACTGCTGCGCACGAAGCTCGGGCACAAGGCCTTTGGAAAAATCGCCCTGATAGAGCCGCGCGTCCGGCATTTTGGCCTGCGCCAGTTCGATCATGCGCGCGGAAAAGTCCTGCCCATAGATGCGGCAGCCCTGCTTGTAGAGCCGCGAGGTCAAAACGCCTGTGCCGAAGCCAATGTCCAGCACATCACGCCCGCTCTGCGCGAGCACGCGCTGATAGAGCGCGTTCATCATGGCGCGGTAACCCGCAAAGGGGTAGCGGTCGTTCTCGTCGGAGAGGCCGACGCTCTTGTCATAGCCGTCGGCCCAGAGGTCGAAGCCGGTATTGTTCAGCATGTCAGTCCTCCTTTTCGTTCAGCGGGGGAAGTCCCAGCTCATAGAACGCCACGGCGCTCGCTGCGGCGACATTGAGCGAGTCAACGCCGTGGTACATCGGGATCCTGACCGTGTAGTCGCAGCTCGCGATGGTCGAGGACGCGAGCCCGTCGCCCTCCGTGCCCATGACGATGGCAAGCTTTTCTTCGGCGGCAAGGCGCGGATCGTCGAGCCGTACGGAGTCGTTGCGCAGTGTCATCGCGACGGTGCGGAAGCCGAGATCGCGCAGCAGCTGCGTCCAGTCGCTGCTTTCGGGCAGGTAGGTCCACGGGATGAGGAACACATTTCCCATGCTGACGCGCGAGGCGCGGCGATAGAGCGGATCGCTGCCCGCAGTCGTGAGCAGCACCGCGTCCATGCCGAGCGCGGCGGCGGAGCGGAAGATCGCGCCGATGTTCGTCGGATTCATCACGTTTTCGAGCACGACGAGGCGCCGCGCATCGCGGCAGACGTCCTCGACGCTTTGGAGCTTCGGCCGCCGCATGGCGCAGAGCATGCCGCGCGTCAGGTGAAAGCCGGTGAGCTGTGTCAGCACGGATTCATCAGCGGTGTAAACCGGAATATCTTGACAGCAGCGGGCGAGAATTTCGCGCCCCTTGCCCTGCGTATGCTGCCGCTCCATCAGAAACGACACCGGCTCACAGCCCGCATCAAGCGCACGGCCGATGACGAGCGGACTTTCCGCGACGAAGAGCGCGTTGTCGGGGTCCGCGCGATTGAGCAGTTGGTTTTCGGTCAGGCGCGCGTAGACGTCGAGCGCGGGATCGGAAAAATCGTGGATTTCGATGATGTTTGCCATAGGTCTTCCTTTTTAAGATTCTAAGATGTTCAGCAGTGCGGCGACGTCCGGCAGAACGAACGTCGGCTGCGGGTCAGCGGTGGGGAGGTCTTCTTCCTTCGTCTCGCCAGAGAGGACGAGCAGCGTGTCGATGCCCGCGTTCGCGCCGCTGGCGATATCCGTGTAGATGCGGTCGCCCACGAGCAGTGTTTCCTGCGCGGAAACGCCCGCTTCGAGCATTGCGAGCTGCGGCATCAGCGGTTCGGGCTTGCCGATGACGATGGGGCGGCGGGAGGTCGCGCGCCAGAGCATTTCGCACACGCTCCCGCAGTCGGGCACGAAGCCGTAGGCCGTGGGGCAGACCCAGTCGGGGTTGGTCGCAACGTAGGGGACACCCTGTCCGAGCAGGATGCAGGCGTCCTCCAGCTTTTGAAAGGTCAGCTCGGTGTCGAAGCCCATCAGGAGCGCGTTCGCGTCCTCACGCCGTTCTGCGACGGTAAAGCCAGCCGCGCGGAGCTGTGATTTCATCGACTCCGTACCGCAGACGTAATAGCGTCGGTCTTCTCCGCCGTGCTCGCGGAGATAGTGAATCAGCGCGTCGACCGAGGTGAGAAAATCGGCCGCCTCCGTCGCGACGCCGAGGCGCGTGAGCTTTTTGACGTAGGCCGCTACGCTGCGCGATGAGTTGTTCGTCAGAAAGCGGTACTGCCCGCCGCGTGCGCGGATGGCGGAGAGCAGCTCGCGGACGCCTTCAAAGAGCCGGTCGCCCAAGTACAGCGTGCCGTCGAGGTCGAAAAGAAAGAGCTTTTTGCGCTGAAGAAGATTATGGTCAACCATCAGTCACGCCTTCTTTTTGCTGTCGATTGCAATGAAGAAGAATGAGCTCACCGCCAGAAGATAGGGGTAGAAGAGGTTTGGGATGATGTCGAACGCGGAGATGGCGTAGCCCAGCTCGTGCGCCGCGGAGATCGCGACGAGCATCTGTGCGCTGTAGGGGATGATGCCCTGGAAGATGCAGGAGAACGTGTCAAGGATCGACGCGGCCTTGCGCGGGGTGATGCCGTACTCCTCGCTCATCTCCTTGGCGATGGGGTTCGCCATAACGATGGCGACGGTGTTGTTCGCGGTGGCAATGTCCATCGCGCCGACGAGAAGGCCCATGCCGATCTGGCCGCCGCGCTTGCCGCGAAACGCCTTTTTGATCCAGCCGAGCAGCGCTTCAAAGCCGCCGTACTCACGGATCAGCGCACAGATGGCGGAAACTAAGATCGCGACCATCGAGGTTTCAAACATCCCGGCCGCGCCGCTGCCCATGTTTTCGAGCAGCGCCTTGACCGCGAGGATGCCGGTCTGCCCCGTTGCGCCGGTCGCAAGCGCGATGACCGCGCCCGATACGATACCGATGAGCAGCACGACAAAGACGTTGATACCGATGATGCCGCCGATGAGCACGAGCACATAGGGGATGATCTGAATGAGATTGTAGGCAGGGATGGGCGCGGGGTGCACGTCCGCATTCAGCGTCAGCACGAGGATGAGTGCGAGCGACGCGAGCGCGGCGGGGAAGGCGATGTGGAAATTTTCGCGGAATTTGTCCTTCATCGCGCAGCCCTGCCCGTTGCAGGCGGCGATGGTTGTGTCGGAAATGAAGCTCAGATTGTCACCGAACATTGCCCCGCCCATGACGGACGCGACACACAGCGGCAGGGAATAGCCGCTGGCCGCGGCGATGGGGATGGCAATGGGCGTGATGAGCGTGATGGTGCCGACGCTCGTGCCCATCGCGGTGGAGACAAAGCAGCTTACGACGAACAGCACCGCCACGGCGAATTTCGACGGGATGATCGAGAGCATGAAGTACGCAACGCTCTCCGCACTCGAGCGGCCCACGACGCCGACGAACATACCCGCGGCTAAGAAGATGAGCAGCATCGTGATGATGTTCTTATCGCCCACACCATAGCCCATCAGCGTGAGCTTTTCGTCGAACGACAGCGCGCGGTTCTGGCAGCAGGCTACGAGCAGCGCGATGAGAAAGATGACGACGATGGGGATGGAATAAAATCCCATCGGGATTTTGAGCACATACTCAAAGACAAGGCCGAGGCCCAGATACAGGACAAGGAACACTAAGATCGGCAGCAGCGCCGCGGGATTGGCTTTTTTGACATGGGATGACACTCTCTTTCTCCAAACATAAAAAAAGCTCCTGCGCGGAGCTTTTTGTGCGATATGAATTATTATAAGGAGCGTGGAGGACCTTGTCAAGTGAGATTTGCCCAAAATTGAGCGCAAAAGGGCTTGACAGAAGGACTCTAATCTGTTAGTGTACAAATATACTCTAACAGATTAGAGAGGGAACAAGATGGAAACGCCGAAAATTTTTGAGAGCGAATACCGCTTCTGTCAAATCCTGTGGGCACACGAGCCGGTCAAGAGCCGTGAATTGGTCGCGCTCTGCGCCGAGCACCTGGGCTGGAAACCGACGACGACCTACACGGTCATCAAACGGCTCTCTGAGCGCGGGGTGCTGAAAAACGAGAATACTGTCGTCACGTCGCTCATCTCACAGGACGAGGCGCAGACCGCCGAGATCGACGAGCTGCTCGACAAGCGCTTCGACGGCTCGCTGCCCGCGTTCGTCGCCGCGTTTACAAAGTCGAGCCACGTGAGCGACAAAGAGCTTGACGAGGTGCAGAAAATGATCGACCTTTATCGAAAGGAGAATCATCATGGATGACGTCTTTTTGAAGCTCGTGAACCTCAGCATCAGCGCAAGCTGGCTCATTCTGGCGGTGCTCGTGCTGCGGGTTGTCCTCAAAAAAGCGCCGAAGTGGGTCATGCCGCTTCTCTGGGGTGTGGTCGCACTGCGGCTTGTCTGCCTGTTTTCGATTGAAAGCGCGCTCTCGCTCATCCCGAGCGCCGAGACCATCCCGAGCGAGATCGTGACCGAAACGCGCGAGCCGGTGCTCTACGAGCAGGCGACGCTTGACATCGTCACGAATCCGACGCTGCCTTCGGCGGCGGAGGTCCCCGTCGGCGTGAGCCGCCAGCAGGCGCAGGTCGATTTCAACATCTACAGCGTCCTCTGGTTCGCCGGCATGGCGGCGCTGCTCGTCCACGCGCTCGTGAGCGCGGGAAAGCTGAAAAGAAAGCTCGCAACGGCCATTTTGCTGCGCGACAACATCTACGAGAGCGAATTTGTCGATTCGCCGTTCGTCTTCGGCGTGGTGAAGCCGAACATTTATCTTCCCATGCACATGGACGAGGGGACGGCGGCGTATGTCATCGCGCACGAGCGCGCGCACCTTGCCCGCCGCGACCACTGGTGGAAGGTGCTGGGCTACCTCGTGCTCGCGCTGCACTGGTTCAACCCACTGGTGTGGGTCGCCTACATCCTCTTCTGCCGCGACATCGAGCTTGCGTGCGATGAAAAAGTCGTCAGGGGGCTGGACGGTGCGGCACGCGCAGACTATTCACAGGCGCTATTATCCTGCGCCGCGCCGAAAAGAGCCGTCGCGGCCTGCCCGCTGGCATTCGGCGAGGGGAACATCAAAACGCGCGTGAAAAGCGCACTGCACTACAAAAAGCCCGCGTTTTGGGTCGCCGCCGCGGCGGTGCTCGCGGTCGTGATCATGGCCGTGTGCTTTTTGACGAATCCGAGGTCGGAGCGCGGCAGCCTTGTCTGGGCGCAGAAGCTGAATGCGGCGGACGTTGCGTCAATCGAGCTCTACGTTCCGGCGGAAGGGGAGGCGCGGCAGTATAAAAAACTCGATACGGAAGAAATGGCACAGGCAGTCGAACTGATCAACAGCAGCCGCGGCACATATATCGAAAAACCGGAGACGGTTTACGCCGGCTTGCCGGTGTGGTTCCTTCTCACGATGGACGACGGCACGGTGCATGCTGTCGGCAGCGTAGTGGGCCATTATCTGATCATCGACGGCGATACTTTTGATGCGGACGTCGAGAATCAGGCGGAATGGGAAAACTATGTGCTAAAGGGCGATTCGGCAAGTCCGATCGACATGGCAGACCGGCTGTCGTATGCACTCTATGGGATGACAACGGGGGTGTATACGCTCGGCGAGGCCGTTTTCGAGGATTCCGTCTGGGAAACCAGCTATGAGGAGACCTTTGCCAATACGAAGTCCACGCCCGAGCTGTGGCTTTCCTCCGCACTTGGCACGGACATGACCGGTATTCTGTACGGTACAGTGACGGCGGCGAGAGGATACAGCTACCGCTTTTCGGAGTGGGAGGAGATCGACCTGACCGTGAGCAACTTCGACTGGCTGTTCCGCAGCGCGAGCGGCGAAGACTGGAATGGCACGAGCGCTGCGAAGCTGCGCCGCGAAAATGCTCACGCTTGGCGCGGTACGAAAACGGCCGATGACGACAATGCAACAGCCACGATACCGGAGATCGCGCGTCAGGATGAGCTTGCAGCGATGGACCAGTGGCTGCTATTACAGCAGAAGGACGGTAGTCTTTACCTCGTGATGGGCTATCGCAGCGGGGGACTTCCCTACAGCGGGGCACATCCCTACCGCTGGATCGTCCGCCTGAACGGCGGCGCGACCGAGCTGACCCGCGCTGACCTGAACGGCGACGGGATCGAGGAAGTGATCTCCTATACCGGCACTTCCACGCAGGAGCCGTACCGGCTGCGGGTGAGCAATCAGAGCGGCGAAGAGCTCTGGAGCGCGGAGCTGGGACTGGCGCACGCGGGCTGGAGCAGCTATTTCCTCTATCGCGACAGCGTCAAGACGGCGCTGCTGTGCTACGAGCCGACGATCTATCAGGGCGAGGCATCGTATTCCTACGAGCTCTTTATGCTCAGTGAAAACGGGACGACCACGCTGGCAGAGAATTCGGTGAGCTTCAGCGTAAATTCCGATTCCGCCGATTCATGGCCCGCCGAGGCGCGGAAATTCGCGGACGAGGTCAACAGGCTTTTAGACAAGAGCGAGTTGCTGTTCTCCACGCTGAACGCCGAGCTGCATTCCTACGGCGACGGCACGGTCATCCGCTGCACAGAGCCGTCGGAGAGCGACGGAAGCAGGGCGCTGGCGTCCGCCGACCTCGACAACGACGGCAGGGCAGAGCAGATCATCTGCGAGAAAGCGTTCGGCGGCTATGAGCTGTGCGTCGTCGACGACAACGGCGAGGAGCTGATGCGCGACCGCATGTGGGAGGGCGACGTCTACTTCCTCTGCCGCGAAAACGGACGCGACATGCTGCTGCAATACAGCTTGTTCGAGGGCAAAAATCAAGACGCGATCAGCTATTGTGACTACTACTACGGCCTTCACACCTTTGACGGCGGCAAACTGAACATCGTGGAAAACAACAACACGAGCATTTATCTGAACTGGGACGGAACGCAGAACGGCGATTGGGGCGAATCGCAGCAGGCATTCGCAGCGCGCGTCAATGAGCTGATCGACCAGAGCGAATTTCTCATTGCCCAACAGGACGGCGAGCTCATTTTGACGAGCGAGGTGCAGCGCTGGTACTGCGTATCGCCGAAAACGATCAGAGTGGCAATGGATGACACAACGATCTATATCGACAGAAAAAGCTGGGACTTTGCCGAACAGTACCCGTCGCTCAAAGGGTTTGAGGACATTGGGACCGCAGGCAACTACTTTGTGGCATTCGGTAGCCTGGGGGAGAAAAACGACCTCTACGTGGTGTTCAATTTCGTGGCCGGCACGCTGCTCAAGACCTTCCCCGGCAACAACCTTATCTGGCAAGGAGATGACCTTTCCACCACGGTCTACTCCTACTGGTCCGACATCTACGCGCTCAACGGGACGAAGCTCGCCGCGCTCGAACTCGCGAGCGGCGAGGAGATCAGCGGCCTTGCCTTTGCGCCCGACGGCGTGTCGATCATTGCGACGGTCTCCGGCAAGAGCGGCGAGCGTAAGGTGACGGTCACGCGCGAGGGCAGCGCGTAGCAGACCTCGCTCACCGACTGGACGGAGGGCGACGGCGCGGAGCGCACGTACTTCGCCCCTGTCGGGATCGAGGGGAACGAGACATTTCTGGCGACGGTCGGCGTGAGCTACCGGCTGGAACAGCAGTCGGACGGCACATCCCGCATCGCGGAGATCGCAGGCGCGCAGGGGCTCACGCTGCCGCGCTACCGTCACGGCTGGGTCAGCGTGGACGAAAAGGCAGACGTCCTGGGCGCCGTGATCGCGGACGACGGCAAGAGCGCCGACGTGACGGTGCAGTATTATGCGAGCCTTGGCGGGTCGGGGTACCAGCCGTACACGGCGGTGGTTCATATTGTCGCACCGTAGGGTGCGAAGGGGATTCCCTGCGGCCGCGCAGGGAGTGCGAATAAAGGGGGCCATTCTCTCACGTGAGAGAATGGCCCCCTTGAACCCCCAAGAGAACG
>OKUM01001076.1_pt1 | contig 14033 bp, 7 predicted proteins | sample 1606801 | NCBI WGS metagenome assembly OKUM01 (sample SAMEA3882546, study PRJEB24775) | human gut metagenome | biome: human-associated habitat; feature: intestine environment; material: feces | place: Netherlands | collected 2009/2010
GGGGAGCTGTCAGCCGCAGGCTGACTGAGAGGTTGTGAGAACCTCCGGCGGCGTAGGCGTAGAGCTGGGGGGCGTAGCGCTCGGCCTTCTGCTGCAGATCGCCGTCTATGTAGTCTGTCTTGAAATCGAGGATAACGATGCCGTCCGGCTCCTGCCAGAAGCAGTCGACCACGCCCTGCAGCATGACCTGCTCCCCTGCCGCCTCCGGGCTGTAGGCTTCGGCGTCGGTCAGGATGGAGAATTTGAATTCACGGCGGAGCGTTTTCGCCGACAGGAGCGTTTTGCCGAGCGGCGAGGAAAACAGCCGCAGGATCTTTTGTACATCCACGGCCTCCGCCTGCCGGGGCGTCAGGAATTTCTGCACCTGCAGGCGCTGCAGCTCCGCGCGGACGCCGGGCTCGTCCGTGCAGGCCTCGTAGCGCACGAACTGCATGAAAAGATGCGTCGCGCTCCCCTTTTCGCGGCCGGTCAGCGGCCGGTCCTGCAAAAACTGCGGCGTGCGCCAGGGGCGGCGCTGCGGCTCCGCGGGCGCCTGCTCGGCGGCCTCGGCGTCGAGGAAGCGGCCCTTGAGCTGGGTCGCGGTCAGCTTGGAGGGCAGGCGCGTCGCGGCCTCGTGGGCGTAATGGAAGCTGGCGCTCTGCTCGACCTGCGCGCGGTCGAGCGGCGGGATCTGCGCGGGCTGCTCGGGGCTGGCGCCGCGGGCAGCAGGGTCGGCGGGCGCGGTCTGCTGCAGCGTCACGCGCCACGGCAGCGCGCGCACGCGGCTGCAGTCACAGGGGCCGGAGGCCGCGAAGAGTGCACCGGATTCCGTGCGGCAGAGGGCCGCCATCAGGATCCAGTCGTCCGGACGCCGGGCGGCCGCGCTCACGCAGGGCTGCAGCGGGTCGGACAGCAGCAGGCGCAGCTTTTGCAGGCGGCTCTCATACCGGGCCGCGCAGCTGGTCATGATGAGGCGCTCTTTTGCGCGGGTCATGGCAACATAGAGCACGCGCAGCTCCTCGGAGACGGTCTGGCTCGTCTTGCGGCGCATGATCGCCATGCGGGCAAGACCGGGATAGAACGAGCGGCTCGCGAGGTCGACCACGTTGCCGCCGAGCAGCAGCTCTTCGTCGGTGAGGACGGCGGACTGGCTGTCCTGCAGGTTGAATTTGCGGGCGAGGTCCGCGAGGATGACAATGGGGAATTCCAGACCCTTGGACTTGTGGATGCTCATGATGCGCACCGCGTCCTGCCGGGCGGGCGTCTGCTGGGCGGGCAGCGAAGCGCCCCTTTCCAGCAGCTGCCCGCACAGCTGCACGAGCTCCGAAAGGCTGTGGACGTCGGTCTGCGCGCTCTGCGTCACGAAGGCGGAGAAGGCGGCGAGATCCGCCTGCCTGCGCTCGGCGTCCGGCAGGGCGGCAAAAACATCCTCCAGCCCAGAGGTGCGGATGACGGTCTGCAGCAGCTCCGGCACGTCCACAAGGCGGCTCTGCCGCCGCATGGCGGTCAGCCACGCGGTGAAGCGCTGCAGATGGGCGGTCGGCTCCGGCTGGGCGCAGATGCAGGTGTAGAGGTCGGCGGACTTGTCCACTGCGCGGATACGGGCCAGCTCCTCCGGGGCAAAGCCGAAGACGGGGCTGGCCATGGCGGCGGCCAGCGGGATATCGCGGCGGGGATTGTCGATGATCTGCAGCAGCTGCAGGAGGATCTCGACCTCGGCGGTCTGCAGCAGATCGCCGCCCGCGCCCGCGTCGCAGGCGATGCCGCGCTTTTGCAGCGCAGCCTGGTACACGCCCGCGGTCATGCCGGGCGAGCGCATGAGGATGACAATATCAGACGCGCGCGCGGGGCGCAGCGCGCCGTTCTCCGTTACAAACGTGCCGCCATTCAGAAGCTCCGCGATGCGCGCGGCGACGAACTCGGCCTCCGCGCCGGTCTTGTCGCCGGTATCGTCGTCCGCGGCGGTCAGGTCAAGGCAGTGCAGCTCGACCTTGGGGCTCCCCTCCTCCGGGAAGCTCGCACCGGGGACGAGGGCTTCGGCCTGCGTATAGTCGAGCTCGCCCGCCTCTTTTTTCATGACGAGGGAAAAGACGTCGTTGGCAGCCTCCAGGATCTCTGCGCGAGAGCGGAAATTCTTCGACAGCAGGAGCTTGCGCGGCTCGCCGGGGGCCTGTGTGCCGCGCATGGGATAGGCAGCGTATTTCTGCAGGAAGATCGTGGGGTCGGCCAGACGGAAGCGGTAGATCGACTGCTTGACGTCGCCGACGAGGAAAAGGTTCTTCCCTTCCCGGCTGACGGCCTGGAAAATACACTCCTGCACGGCGTTGGAGTCCTGATATTCGTCGATCAGGATCTCGCGGTAGGTCTGCGCGAGGCTCCGCGCGGCGGCGGTGGGCGCGCCGGTGTCCTTTTTCGTCAGCAGACGGATCATACAGTGCTCGAGGTCGGAGAAATCGAGAAGATGGCGGCGGCGCTTCTCCTGCGTGAAGTGCTCGTCAAAGGCTTTGAGCAGCGCGAGCAGGCCGCGCAGAGCCGGGACGGTCCTGCGCAGGTCGTCCGTGACCTGCCGGGACGGGGCGTAGAAGCAGCGCTGGATGTCCTTGACCATCTCCCAGGCCTCTTTGCGCAGGGCCTTGACCTGCTCGACGGCTTCGGCGTCCTTGGGCGGGCGCATGGCTCCGAAGGACGCGATCTTTTTCTCCATACAGCCGTCCCAGGTCGTCTCGGCGAGAAGATCCCGGATGGCGGCGCGGTTTTTTTCCAGAACGGGGGTGCATTTTTCCTCGAGCTTCGGCTCCCGCCGGCAGAGATCCTCGGCCTGCCGGAGCAGCGCGTCTGCGTTTTCCAGCACGCGCGTGCGCTCCTGCAAAAACCACGCGCCCCAGAGCGTCTGCTCCGCTTCCGCGTCCTCCGGCAGGTCATAAGCCTGCAGGCAGCGGCGCGTCCAGGCCGCGGGGTCGACCTGGCAGCGCATGACGCCGTAGCTCTCCTCGGCAAGGGCGAGCAGACGGCGGTCGTCGCGGCCGTAGCCGAGGGTATCGATCATGGCGGCAAAGTCGGGGTTCGCGTTGAGACCGGCATAGAGCTCCGCGAGCGTATCCTGCAGCGCTTCGGCGCGCAGGGCGGCGGCCTGCTGCTCGTCGGCCACGCGGAAATCCGCGGGCAGGTCCGCCTCCGCCGCGTACTGGCGCAGGACGGTCTGGCAGAAAGCGTGGACGGTGGAGATCTGCGCGAGATAGACGCGCGTGAGCTGGCGCTGGAGGTGCTTGTTGTCGGGGTCTTCGGCCAGCATCTCACCGAGACGCGCGGCGATCTTGCCGCGCAGCTCGGCGGCAGCGGCGCGGGTATAGGTGATGATCAGAAATTCGTCCAGATCCGCCGGGTCGTCCGGGTCGGTCAGGTAGCCCATCAGGCGGTCGACGAGCACCTTGGTCTTGCCGGAGCCTGCGGCCGCGGCGACGAGCAGCGCGCCGCCCCGGTCCTGCGCGGCGGCCTGCTGCTCGGGAGTGGCTTTCCATTCAGCCATGACGCTGCCTCCTTTCGATCTCCTGCCAGAACTCGTCCGCCTTCACCGCCGCGAAGCGGCGCGGAGAGACGGCGCAGACGTCCTTATGACAGGCGGAAGAATAGTCGCACCAGCGGCAGACGGAATCCGCCGGGCCGCGGTCGACGGGGTTCGGCTGGGTCTTGCCGGAGAGGATCTCGTCGATCATGGCTGCGACCTGGCCGGTCACGAAACGTTCGAGCGCGGCCAGCTGCGCGGGCGTGGCAAGATCGCCGGTCAGGCCGTCTTTTTTAAGCTGCACGGGCAGGTACTGCGGCTCGCCGTCATAATGCTCCATCGCCTGCAGGATCGCCTCGTCCTGCAGGACGAGGCCCTTGCGGCGCAGCTGCTTGCGGCGCTCAGCGTCGGCCTCGCCGACGTCTTCGCCGGGCTCGAGCCGGATCATATCGCAGCGGCCCGGCACATAGAGCGCCCCGGCCGGCTGCATGGGATGGCCGGACTTTTTCTGGTTCTCCTGCAGGGCAAAGAGATACAGGAGCATCTGCAGGTCCTTGCCGTAAAGCAGGTCGGTATAGGAGAAATCCTTGCGGCCGGTCTTGTAGTCGACGATGCGGAAGTAGGTCGTGCCGTCCTTTTCGTAGGTATCCACGCGGTCGATCTTGCCGGTGAGCAGACCGTCGCCGCGGGAGGCATGGTAGACGATGGGCGGCATCTGGCCGCCGGGGGCGAAGGTCAGCTCCTCCGCCGCGGGGGTGAACTGCGACAGACGCAGCTCGCGGGCCACGTCCAGCACGACGGCGGCAGCCTCCTGCCGGTTGCGGGTGGAGAGATAGCCCTCGCGGCTGGCGCGGGCGTCACCCTGCGGGAGGTAGGTCTGCATGCACGCGTCCATGCAGCGCTCGGTGAGCACCGCGACCTGCTCGTCGGTGAGGGCGGCAAAGCCGCCCTGCGCCTGGGCCTCGCGCACGACGTGCTCGAGAACGTCATGGACGAAGGAGCCGAACAGCGGCGCGTCAAATTCCGCCTGCTTCCAGGGAAGCGCCCGCAGGCCGTACTGCAGGAAGAAAGCGTAGCGGCAGCCGGCGAAGCAGTCGAGCTTCGAGGCGGACAGGGGGAGCGTCTTTCCATAGAGCGCCTCCACGGCGGCGGGGGCCATATCCGCAAAATGATAGCTGCTGCGCGCCGAGAGGCTTTCAGCCTCGGCCCGGACGGCGTCCGGGAGCCAGGGCGGCAGCGAGGGCTGACGCAGGGCGGCGCCGGCTGCGGCGGCGCAGTCCGGCAGAAAAACTTCGTCCTCCGCGCGAAGGACCTGCAGCGCGGGGAAGATCGACTGTGTTCTGGTATAGAGGAAGGAGGGCTGCGCGGCAGTGGTGACGAGGCAGACACGGTCTTCCGCGGCGCTGAGCGCGGCGCAGACCCAGCTCATCTCGCGGTCGACAGCCGTCTCGCGGCCGGGGCTCAGGTCCACGCCGAGGCTGCGGAGCTTCTGCCGCTCGGGATCGGCAAGCAGACCGCCGGGGTCAGAGAACGCGGGCAGCAGCCCGTCGTCCGCGCCGAGGACGATCAGCACGCGGCTGCGGCGGTGGCGGAGCATGGGGAGCGTGGTGAGCTGGACGGCGTCACAGACGGAGGGGATGGTGCCGACCGCGGTGTTGGCGATCAGCATGGAAAACAGCTGCACGAACAGCTCCGGCTCCAGAGATGTACTGCCGAGCACGCGGTCCATCTGCTCGAGCGTCGAGATCAGGGCCTCATAGAGCTGGCCGCACTCCTGCGCCTGCTGGGCCTGTCCGGCGGCGGCGAGCGCTTCGCTCTGCGCCTGCAGGCGGCCGGCGACGTCCAGCTCCTCCCAGAAGCTCGCGATGGCGCGCAGGCGCGCGTCGGTGTCGGGGGCCTTGGCAAAGGCGAGGCGCAGCCGCCGCAGGAGCGCGACGGCCTGTTCGCGGATGCGGTCCAGCTCTTCGAGCGCCTGTGTGTCCTCTGGCGTCATGGGAAGGCCGAGGCCGCGCGGGTGCATCTGCCACGGCTTTTCCCAGAGCTGACCGCGGATGTTCCAGTAGTGGACATAGCGCTCGAGCCGGTCGCATTCGTCTTCGCTGACGGGCGAAAAGCCGGATTTGAGGAAGGAGAGCATCGGCCCCTGCTCATAGCGCAGGATCGCCTGCAGGGCGCTCAGGAGGGCCGCGACGAGCGGCTTTTTGAGCAGCGGCGCGTTCGCCGCGCTGTAGACGGGGATGCCGGCGCGGGAGAGAAGCGTCTGCATGGGAAGCGCGCAGGCGGCTTCATCGGTCATACAGACGGTAAAATCGCGGTAGCGCAGGCCGGAGGCCGCGCCGCTGCGGATCTGCCGCGCGGCATAGGCGCAGGCGGCCTGCCAGCTGCCGGCCTGGACGAGCGAAATATTCTGCGGCGCACCGGACTCTGCCGGGCCGCCGAAAAACAGGCCATCCAGCCAGGACTGCACCGCCGGGTCGCGGGGGGCCCGGGTGGTCACGCGGCAGACAGCGGCTTCGACGCCCTGCCGGGCAGCCAGCCGCTGCAGGCGCTTTTTCGTCTCGTTGCCGGTCTGGCAGGCAGCCTGTTCACCGCCGCTGGTCAGGACGCTGACGTGGACGGCTTCCGCGTGGGCGAGGATGGCGGCGAGGATCTGCTGCTGCAGGGCGGTAAAGTCGGAGAAGCCGTCGAGGAAGACGGTGCGGCCGTCCAGAAAATCCGTCTCGTCCAGCAGATCGCGCAGGCGCATCTGGCGCGTGATGGGGTCGCCGCGGCCGGTTTTGCAGACGGCAAGATAGCTCTCGTACAGCAGGGCCAGCTCCGTCACCTTCTGCGCGAGCCGTCCTTCGAGCCGCGCAGCGGCGGCGTGCAGGGCGTCGGGCGGGATGCAGGAGGTCAGCAGCTCCTCCATGAGCGTGCCGAGCTGGCGGAGGAAATCCGGTCGGGTCATGACGGCGGCATAGAATTTCAGCTGCTCGCGCACCTGCTGGGCGGCAAGATAGAGGGTCAGCACGCGGCCGTTTTCGTCCAGATATTCCTCGCAAACGCCGCCGCAGACGGAAAACACCCGCGCAGCCAGCCGCGTGAAGCTCAAAACCTCCGCATAGCGACTGATGGTATCGCCGCCGCGGGCGCAGAGCGCGCGCTCGGTCTCGTGGGAATACTGCTCGGGGACGATGAGGATCTGGCCGGCGACGCCGGCCCTGGCGTTTTCGCAGATCTGATCGAGGATCCGCATGGAATTGGCCGTCCGGTCCGGCCCGCAGAGGATCTGCAGCATGGACGCGCCTCCTTTGGGTTTTTTCTTATTTTAGCATGTCGGGCGGAGAAAGAAAAGGGGTGGAAATGCGGGGTGCGGCACAGATCTGGGCGTGCCCCCACCTCATCAGTCAGTCTGACAGCTGACGGCTCCCTTTACACAAGGGAGCCTTTGGGTGGTGGTCGGGCAGGGGTGGGAAAATGACTGTTGTTTTTTGGGGCGGGACGCGGCATAATATTATTTATAAAGAATGAAAGGAAGCTTTTTTATGGGATCCATCCGGAGTTATTTCAAGTGCCTGAAGTGGCGCAGTCTGATCATCGCGTTCAGCGCGATTTTGATCGGGCTGCTGTTTATTCTGACGCCGCAGACGTCGGCGGACGTTATCTGCTATGTGGCGGGCATTCTGCTGCTGGCCTCCGGCATTGCGGCGGTGGTGAGCTATCTGGCCTCGGGGCGGCTGTTCGGGTCGTACGCACTGGTGTCTGGCATCGTGCTGCTGGTGTGCGGCGTGTTCTGCCTGCTGCGGCCGGAGGTCATCCAGGGGCTGCTGACCGTCATTTTTGGCGTGTTTCTGGTCATCGACGGCATGGTCACGCTGCAGGACGGCATTGACTGCGCGCGGGCGAAGCTCGGCGGCTGGTGGGTGCTGGCGGCGCTGGCCGTCATCACGATCGCGCTCGGGTGCGTGATCCTGTTCGGCAAGTTCGACTCGATCATGCTGCTGGCCGGGATCTCGCTGATCGTCGACGGCATGTTCGACCTCATTGCGACGCTCGCGTTCTCCAAGCGCGTGCGCGAGGCGCGGCAGAAGCTGCACATGTATATGGGCGGGCCCATCATCGACTCGGAGAAGGTCGACGACTGAGCCGGGCGGCGTGCAAAAATCTTTCAGCCGGCGCAAAAAAAAATTTTGTCTGCTGCCGGGAGACGTATTGACAGGTCTTCATGAGTCCTGTACAATAACAGTGGGATTTTTATCCCCACAATCATACAGATTGAACATGATGGAGGAACAAACATGAAAAAGATCATCGCATTGCTGCTTGCAGCGATCATGGTGCTCGGTCTGGCTGCCTGCGCATCCAAGACGGAGCCCGCCGCCGATACCACCACTGCCGAGCCTGCAGCGGAGCCGGCGGAAACCACCGAAGAGACCCCCGCTGCCGAGGAAGAGACCCCGGCCGCTGAGGAAGAGGCTCCCGCTGCGGACGACGTGAAGCACGTGGTCTACATCGTCAACGGCAACCTGGGCGACAAGTCCTTCTTCGACTCCGCGCAGGCCGGCATCAACAAGCTGATCGACGACGGCCGCATCACCTGCGACACCATCGAGCTTGGCGGTCTGGACGAAGACCAGCCGAAGTGGCTGTCCACGCTGTACGACGTTTCCGAGTCCGGCGAGTATGACCTCGTCATCTGCGGCACCTACCAGATGCCCGACTACCTGAAGGAAGTCGCTACGCAGTATCCCGATCAGCTCTACCTGATCTTCGACGACAACACCTATGCCGGCAACAACTCCAACGTTGTAAACATCACCTACAAGCAGAACGACATGGGTTATCTGGTCGGCACCTACGCCGCCTGCATGACCACTGACACGAACCTCGACAAGATCAACGAGGACGCAGTCATCGGCTTCGTCGGCGGCGTTGACTCCCCGGTCATCAACGACTTCCTGACCGGCTTCATTGAGGGCGCTCTGGCCGTCAACCCCGACATCAAGGTCGACACCCGCTACACCAACGACTACGTTGACACCGCCATCGCCAAGGAGTTCGGCTACTCCATGATCAACGACAACAAGTGCGACATCATCTGGGGCGTTGCCGGCAACGCGGGCAACGGCGCGGCTGAGGCTGCTCTGGAGACCGGCAAGGCATGGTTCATCGGCGTCGACTCCGACCAGGAGCTGACCTTCTCCTCCGACCTTGCAGCGCTGACGCTGACCTCCGGCCTCAAGAACATCGGCAACTCCATCATCTGGATCTTCGACCAGTGGGATGCCGGTAAGACCTACTGGGGCACCGAAGTCCAGCTCGGCCTGGCCGAGGGCGGCGTCGGCATCGTGACCGACAAGAACTACGACAAGTACGCTTCCGCCGAGACCAAAGCCGCCGTTGAGGCTGCACAGGCCGGTATCATGGACGGCAGCACCAAGGTCGACACCGCGTTCGACGCCAACTTCGACGTCGCCGCGCTGCGCGACTCTGTCAGACCGTAATTTCGGTTCTTTCCGGGGAGACTCTCTGAGTCTCCCCAGAACATGCGGTAAAAAGTAATAGTGAATAAGGAACAAGCGACGTGGCGCATTCAGCGCGGCAATTTTGTCGCTTCTTCAGGATTCACTATTACTTATTGCTTTTTATGCGCACAACTTTTTCTGAAGAAAGAGAGGAACATATCGTATGCCAGACGAAAAAACCGGCCGTCCGGACGAGCAGTATGTCGTCCAGATGAAAGGGATCACCAAGGTGTATCCCAACGGTGTCGCGGCCAACCAAGGCGTGGACTTCTTCCTCCGCAGAGGCGAGATCCACGCGCTGATGGGCGAAAACGGCGCCGGCAAATCGACGCTCATGAAGATGCTCTTTGGTCTGGAGCAGCCGACGAGCGGCGAGATCTGGGTGAACGGCGAAAAGCTGTCGCTCACCTCCCCTACCGTTGCCATCTCCCACGGGATCGGCATGGTGCACCAGCACTTCATGCTCGTGCCGAGCCTGACCGTGGCGGAAAACATGGTGCTCGGCATGGCGCCGCGCAAGGGTCTTTTCATTGACCACGCGAAGGCCGTCGCCATCACGAAGGAATACGCAGAAAAATACAACCTGCACGTCGAGCCGGAGGCCAAGGTCATGGACATCCCGGTCGGCATGAAGCAGAAGGTCGAGATCCTCAAGGCGCTGGTCCGCGGCGCGAAGATCCTCATCCTCGACGAGCCGACGGCCGTTCTGACCACACAGGAGACGGTCGAGCTGTTCAAGGAGCTGCGGAATCTGAAGGAGCAGGGCTACACGATCGTCTTCATCTCCCACAAACTCAACGAGATCATGGAGATCACCGACCGACTGACCATCATGCGCGGCGGCCGCTCGATGGGCGTGTACAACACCTGCGATGTGACAAAAGAGGAGATCTCCCGGCTGATGGTCGGCCGCGACGTCATTCTGAACGTGCAGAAGGACAAGGCGCAGCCGACGGATGTGGTGCTGCGCGTGCGGGACGTGGAATACGTCAACGAGTGGCACAAGAAAATGCTCGACAAGATCTCCTTCGACGTGCGCCGGGGCGAGATCCTCGGCATCGCGGGCGTCGAGGGCAACGGCCAGAAGGAGCTGGTCGACATGCTCTTCGGCTTCCTGACGCCGAACGCGGGCAGCGTCACGGTGCAGGAAGAGAACATCCTCGGCCTGCCGCAGCAGAAGCTGCGCAGCAAGGGCATCTCGCTCGTGCCGGAGGACCGGATGCTCTACGGCATCGCCGCCTCCGCCTCGATCGAGGAAAACCTCATCTCCGACCGCTCGGCGGAAAAACGTCTGAACCACGGGCCGCTCTTTAACATGAAGGCCATCCATGAGGAGGCCGACCGGCTCATCGAGGACTATACGGTCCTTTGCAAGTCGCGCAAGCAGCAGGTCGGGATGCTCTCGGGCGGCAATATCCAGAAGGTCGTCGTCGCGCGCGAGTTCTCCGGCGATCCGGTGCTCATCCTTGCCGACCAGCCGACGCGCGGCATCGACGTCGGCGCGACGGAGTTCATCCGCAAGAAGCTCGTCGAGCTGTCGCGGTCCGGCATCGCGGTGCTGCTGATCTCGGCGGATCTGGCCGAGGTCATGGAGCTGTCCGACAGTCTGATCGTCATGCACGGCGGTAAGATCGCGGCCTATTTTGAAGATACCTCCACCCTCACCGACGATGTGATGGGCGAATACATGCTCGGGCTCAAGCACCAGAGCGACGAAGAGATCCGGAGGGTTTGCCATGACTAAGAAACGTCAGATCCTGTTTTCGGTGATCCGCGGTCTGCTCGCCATTCTGATCGCACTGCTGGTGGCGACGCTGCTGATCTTCCTTTCTGCCGACGGCGATAGCTTTGCCGAAAAGCTCGCGGCCACGGGCGGCGCGCTCAAGCAGCTGCTGGTCGGCCCGCTGTTCCGCATGGGCCGCAGCGGCACGAAATTCGACTTCAAGCGCCTGACCGACATCTTCGCCTCGATGATCCCGATCATCTTTACGGGCCTGTCCGTCTGCGTGATGTTCTCTGCCAACCAGTTTAACCTCGGCGCCGAGGGCGGCATCATGCTCGGCGCGTTCTCGACGGCCATGGTCGCGGTCTATGTGCCGATGGCGGCCGCCATCCACCCGATCGTCGGCGTGCTGGCGGGCGGTCTGGCCGTGGCGGTGATGATGCTGCTGCCGGCGCTGCTCAAGACCAAGCTCGACGTGAGCGAGATGGTCTGCTCGCTGATGCTCAACTACATCGTCATGTACTTCATCAAGTACCTGATGAATACATACCTGGCCGACAAGACCAAGGGCCAGATCCAGTCGTATGAATTCCTCGAAACGTCCAAGATCGCGCCTCTCATCGACAACGGCTCGAAGCTCTCCTGGGGCTTCGTCGTCGCCATCGCGTGCGTCGTGCTCATCGGGCTTTTCATATACAATACCCGCTGGGGCTACACCATCCGCATGATCGGCATCAACCAGGCGTTCGCCAAGTATTCCGGCATGAAGGTCGCGACGGTCATCGTTCTGTCGCAGGTGCTGGGCGGCTTCCTCGCGGGCATCGGCGGCGGTATCGAGATGCTCGGCCGCTACCCGACCTTCTCGTGGAGCTCGCTGCCGGGCTACGGCTGGACAGGCATCACGATCGCCATTCTCGCGGGCAACAACCCGTGGTTCGTGCCGTTCGCCTCGTTCTTCATGGCGTATCTCACGAAGGGCTGCGAGCTGATGGCGACCTACGCCAATGTGCCCTCGCAGCTGATCGATATCATCCAGGGCGTCATCTTCCTGTTCTTCGCGGCTGAGCAGTTCCTGTCCGGCTACCGCCAGAAGCTGGTCGTCAAGACCGCGCAGGAGGAGCTGGCTGCCAAGGCCGCGCTCGACGCGCAGAAAGGAGGCGCGGAACATGCTTAATTTTCTGAAGCTGCTGCTGACGCCGGAGTTTTTCTTCTCCATCATCCGCATCTCCGCGCCGATCCTGTTTGCGACGCTGGCGGCCATCGTGGTCGAAAAGGCTGGCTTCTGCAACATCGGTCTTGAGGGCCTCATGATGTTCTCCGCGCTGACGGGCTCGCTGGTGTCGTATTACGCGCACAGCTGGGTCTGGGGTCTGCTTGCGGCGCTGGCCATCGGCGTGCTCATGAGCCTGATGATGGGCTTCTTCGCCTTCCAGCTGAAGACGGATATCACGCTCGTCGGCATCGCCATCAATATGATGGGCTCGGGCGGCACGCTGTTCCTCTGCAAGGTCATCACAAACCTGACCGAGGGCACGGCCATGGCCTCGTCCACGGGCCTGATTAACTCCAACCTGCTCATCCCAAGCATCAATCTTCCGCTCATCAGCAAGATCCCGTTTTTGGGCGGCATCCTCTCGGGCCACAATCTGCTGACGTGGATCGCTTTCCTCTGCTGCGCGCTGACGAGCGTGATGCTCTATAAGACGAGCCTCGGCCTCAACATCCGCGCGGTGGGCGAAAACCCGAACGCGGCCTCCTCGGTCGGCGTGTCGGTGCTGAAGATCAAGTACATCGCCATCGGCTTCTCGGGCCTCATGTGCGGCTTCGGCGGGGCATTCATGTCGATGTACTACGCGGCCGGCTGGTCGCTGGACATGGTCGCGGGCCGCGGCTTCATCGCGCTGGCCGCGCAGGCCATGGGCGGCGGCGAATGTTTGGGCGGTATGCTGTCTTCGCTCGTGTTCGGCTTTGCCCAGGCGCTCGGCATCAAGTTCTCGGCTGTCGGCCTGGACTCGAACCTCGCCTCCCCCATCCCTTACGCCGTGACGATCATCGGCCTTGTCATCTTCTCGCTCGTGCGGCGCAGCCGGGCCAAAAAGCTGCATTCCGCCGCGGCGCTCAAGTAAGGAGCTTTGTATGTCCGAACTGAAAAAGATCCCCGTCATCCTCGACGGCGACCCCGGCCATGACGACGCCATCGCGTGGGTCCTGGCCCGGGCGAGCCGGGAGCTCGACATTCTCGCCGTGACCTCGTGCTGCGGCAATCAGACGATCGAAAAAACCACCTACAACGCCCTGCGCGTCTGCACGCTCATCGGGCTGGGCGCACCGGTCGGCAAGGGCTGCCCGCATCCGCTGCTGAACGACGTGATGAACGCGCCCTCGGTCCACGGCGAATCGGGCCTCGACGGCCCGGCGCTGCCGGAGCCGGCCTTCGCCCCGTCCGAGCTTCCCGCGCCGGAGCTGATGGCGAAGGTCCTGCGCGAGGCCAAAGAGCCCGTCACCATCGTCGCCACCGGCCCGCAGACGAACGTCGCGGCGCTGCTGCTGGCGCATCCGGAGCTGAAGGGCAAGATCGCCCGCATCAGCCTCATGGGCGGCGGCATCGCCACCGGCAACTGGACCCCTGCCGCGGAATTCAACATTCTGGTCGACCCGGAGGCGGCGAAGATCGTCTTCACCTCTGGCGTCCCCATCACGATGGCGGGGCTGGACGTGACGGAAAAGGCGCTGATCCTGCCGGAGGACTTTGCGCGCGTGCGCGCGCTCGGCAACCCGGTGAGCGATATCGTGGCGCAGTGGCTGGAGTTCTTCTACAAGTTCCACCGGTCCATCGGCTACGCCGGGGCCCCGATGCATGACCCGTGCGCCGTCATGGCGCTCATCCATCCGGAGATCTTCACGATCCGGCCCATGTATGTCCAGGTCGAGACCGGCGGCGAATACTGCCGCGGGACGACCGTGGGCGATCTGCTCGGCTTCTCCGGCCACGCGCCGAACGCTGACGTGCTGATGGACGTGGACCGCGGCCGCTTTGCGGATCTGCTGGTCGAGGCCATCGGATTCTATGGGGAGGCAAAGGCATGACAACGAAACAAATTCCCATCTGGATCGACTGCGACACCGGTACGGACGATACCGTCGCCATCATGCTGGCGCATGCGCTGCCGGAGCTGCAGATCATCGGCCTGTCCGCCGTGGCGGGCAACAGCCTGCTGTGCAACACGTTCCCGAACACGCGGCGCGTGGTGCATCTGCTGGGGGCGGACTACCCCGTCTACCCCGGCGCGGAGCGGCCGCTCGTGCGCGAGCCGCATGTGGCGGG